>Ga0134123_10000093_pt1 | contig 52867 bp, 37 predicted proteins | sample KB303_FD_96460 | JGI IMG/M metagenome (GOLD analysis project Ga0134123, IMG submission 96460) | Terrestrial soil microbial communities without Nitrogen fertilizer from Kellogg Biological Station, Michigan, USA - KB3-0-3 | ecosystem: Environmental > Terrestrial > Soil > Unclassified ...
GTTGCTCCACTTCGTCGGGGTCGTGGTCCAGGTGACTTCCAGTCCGCTGGTGATGGCATCGGCGCCGGCGCCGGCGCCGATGCCATCACCAGCGGACTGGAAGAACGAATGACCGCCTGCGATCAATGCGACCGTCTCTTCATCGTTCATCGCCATGCGCCCGAACGTGTCGCGAATGTCCTTCGCCGCGGCGCGCGGGTCGGGATTGCCGTCCGGACCTTCCGGGTTCACGTAGATGAGGCCCATCTGTACGGCGGCGAGCGGGTTCTCCAGGTCGCGCGAGTGCACGTCGCCGTCGGCCTTTTCGTCGGCGACCAGCACGGCGCCGGCCTTGTCCACTCCGGGCGAGCCATGCGAGTAGCGCAGGTCGCCGCCCAGCCACGTCGTCTCGCGGCCCCAGTACACGTCCTGATCCGGCTCCCACACGTCGGGCCGCCCGCCGCCGAAACCGAAGGTCTCGAAGCCCATCGTCTCGAGCGCGACGTTGCCGGCGAGGATCATCAGGTCGGCCCAGGAAATGGCGCTGCCGTATTTCTGCTTGATCGGCCACAGCAGGCGGCGAGCCTTGTCGAGGTTCGCGTTGTCCGGCCAACTGTTGAGCGGCGCGAAGCGTTGCTGCCCGCGACCGCCGCCGCCGCGCCCGTCACCGGTGCGGTAGGTGCCGGCGCTGTGCCAGGCCATGCGAATGAAGAGCGGCCCGTAGTGACCGAAGTCCGCCGGCCACCAGTCCTGCGAGTCCGTCATCAGCGCGGCGAGATCGCGCTTCAGCGCCGGATAGTCGAGGCTCGCGAAGGCTTTGGCATAGTCGAAGTCGCCGTGCATCGGATCGGACTTCGTCGAATGCTGGTGCAGGAGATCGAGCCGCAGCTGGTTGGGCCACCAGTCGCGATTGGCGGGACCGCTGCCATGCTTGAACGGACACTTGCGCTCGCCGGACATGCTCGTCTCCAGATCTGAGGGTGTGCCTGGAGGCTACAGTCCGCGCCGGCAACATAGAATGCGATTGATTGGATGCTTTCGATAGGCAACTTCAATGAGTCGATGCCGGCAGCACCAGCACCGCCCACGCAAGCAGCGGGGCGAGCGCTACTACCACAGCGCTGTAGGCCAGGAACTGGCGATACAGCGATTCCCGGTCGATGCCGTGTGCGCTCGCGAGCACCAGCGCACCGTTCGTGGAGAAGGGGCTCACATCGACGATGGAGGATGAGATCGCCAGCGCGGCGACGACGCTCACGGCGTCGACTTGACCGAGCAGCAACAAGGGCACGGCCAGCGGAATGATGGCGCCGAGCACTCCGACCGTCGAGGCGAATGCCGAAACGATCCCGCCCACGTAGCAGAGCAGGAGCGCGCCGATGAGCGGTGCACCTGCGCTCGACACGGACTCGCCGACGTACGCTACGGCGCCGCCCTTCTGCAGCACCGCGATGTAGGTGACGACGCCGCAGATCAGCAGCACTGTCGACCAGTGGATCTGCTCGACCGCGCGCGCCTGGTCTTTGGGGAACGCAATCGTCAACACGACCGCGATCGTGATTGCCACCAGCCCGACGTTGAGCTCGAACACCAGTGCACCGACGCCGAGCGCGATCAACCCGATGAGAGTCAGCACCTGCGGATAGGTGAGCCGCTTTTCGCCCGCAGCGCTGGCAGTTGCCTCGCTTGCTTCAGTCGCCTCGACTCGAACAGCTGGGCGTGCAAGCAAGCTTCTGCCGCCGAGCACGAAGAAGACGACGACAGCGACCAGCAGGTTGAAGATCAGGCTCGCGAGGAACAGGTGCATGTCGTTGCCGTCCAGCTGCGCTCGTGCCACGACCTGATTCGTGATCCCGCCGTAGATGCTCATGGGAGAGAAGCCGCCGCCCTGTGCGCCGTGAATCACCATCAGTCCCATCAGCAGCGGGCTGATGCGGTATTGCTGCGCGAATCGCAGGGCGACGGGCGCGATGATTGCAACTGCGCCAGGACTGACTGCACCGACGCTCGTGAGCAGCGCCGTCACCAGAAACATCATCCAGGGAATGGCCGCTGCATGACCGCGCACCGAGCGGACGGCCTGCCGGACGAGCCAGTCGATCGTGCCGTTGTTCTGCGCGATCGCAAAGAGATAAGTGATGCCGACCAGCGTGACGAACAGGTCGCCTGGAAAGCCGGCCAGGACGGCGGCGGCCGGCATGTGGACGAACAGGCCGCCGACGACGAAGGCCATGACGAATGCCAGCGCACCCATGTTGACCGGCAATACGGTGCCGAGGACGAACAGGACGACCAGCCCGACGATGCAAGCAATTTCCGGCGACACGGCGCGGGATATTAAACTCGCCGGCCGGCAGCTGCATCACAGAGAGACGCTCGAGGAAACGTTCATGGCACCTTGCCTTGTTCGCTTGCTGCTGCTCTTCGCCTGCGCGCTCGGAGGAACGTGGCCTGCATGGGCGGCGGATCCGCCGCCGGTCGGATTCGAAGCGCGTGAGTTCGTCGATGCGAGCCGCAGCAACTGGCAGAACACCGGCCATCGCCCGCTCAGCACGGTGGTCTGGTATCCCGCTGCGGCGGGCTCGCCACTCAGCGTGCCGCAGGCCGGCGATCCAGCCTGGCGTCCATTCTTCGTTCAATCGCAGTTCGCCGTGGCCGGACCGCTGTCCGAGCAAGCGCCGCGCTACCCGATCGTGTTGCTGTCGCACGGCTCGACGAGCGTCAACCTGGCGCTGGGCTGGCTTGGCGCATTTCTCGCAGAGCACGGCTACATCGTCGCGGCCGTGAATCATCACGGCAACACGGGCGCGGAGGGGCGGCCGATCGCGCAGGGCTTCATGGCACAGTGGGAGCGCGCGGCCGACCTGAGCGCGGTGCTGGACCAGATGCTCACCGATCCGAAGTTCGGCACGCACATCGACAAGAGCCGCGTATTCGCAGCGGGCCATTCCGCGGGCGGCGCGACAGTCATCATGCTCGCCGGCGGCCAGTTCAGCGGGGAGGAAATCGCAAAGTTCTGCCAGTCGCCAACCACCGCCCAAGACTCGAGTTGCGAGCCGCGCGAGCTGATAGCGAAATCCATCGCGGAGATCGAGGAGCTTCGCAAGCATGATCCGGCCGTGCAGGCCTCGCTCGCACGCGCCAAGCGCTCATATCGAGACGAGCGTATTCGCGCAGTCGTTGCCATGGCGCCGGCGATTGGACCCGCATTCACCGTATCCACGCTGCACGCCATCGCAACGCCTGTGTTCATAGTAACCGCGAGGGAAGATGCCATTACGCCGCCGGCTACGAACGCGTTGCGCTACGCGCGGTTCATTCCCGATGCGCGGTTGCTCACAGTGCCCGGCAATGCCAACCACTTCACTTTCGGCAGCGATTGCACTGATGAAGGCCGCCGCGCGCTCGAATCGTGTCGCGACGGCGCAGGGACCGACCGCGCACAGGTACACGCGCTCGTCGAACAACGAGTGCTGAAGTTCTTCGACAGCTACCAGAAGTAGATGTAGATCCCGGCGATGATCGCGAGGATCGCGCCGGTGTGGAAGATCTCCCAGAAGCCGAAGGTCGCGCGATCGGCGGCGTCCTGTTCCTTTGTGACCGAGCCGTAGGTGAGTCCCGCGAGCTGCTCGGGCGACGCCTTCGGCGTGACCGCGCTGACTGCGAAGATCAACACGCAGGTGAAAGCGAACAGCAGGAAGCTGAAGTACAGCCAGTTGATGTCGACGAACGCTTGCACGAGGCCCGGCCACTCGATGTGGTACATCTCGTGCGTGGCCTGCAATACCAGGCGCGACATGCCGACGACGAATCCGGTGGCGATGCCGATCAAGCCGGAGTGGGGCGTGACGCCGCGGGAGAAGATGCCCAGCATGAACACCGCTGCAATCGACGGCGCGAGCAGCGATTGCACCAGCTGCAGATAGGTATAGAGCTGGCCCTTACCCAGATCCTGAAGGAAAGGAATCCACGCCATGCCGAGCAGGATCACGATTGCCGTGGCGAGGCGGCCGACGAACACCAGGTGTCGCTCGCTCGACTGCGGCCGCAGGCGCTTGTAGAAGTCGACCGTGAAAAGCGTTGCCGTCGAGTTGAAGAGCGAAGCGAGCGCGCTCATCAGCGCCGACAGCATGCCCGCGAGCACCAGCCCGCGCAGCCCGACGGGAAGCAGGTTCGAGACCAGCACCGGGAACGCGCCCTGCGGATTGGCGCCGATCGACTCGAACCCGGGGGCGCCTTGCTTGTACAGCGCGACGGCGATCATACCGGGCAGCAGGAAGATGAATACCGGAGCGAGTTTCAGATAGCCGGCGAACATGGTGCCGCGGCGCGCCTCGCGGAGATTCTTGGCGGTCAGCACGCGTTGCACGATGTATTGATCGGTACACCAGTACCACAGGCCGATGATCGGTGAAGTGAGCAGCACGCCGAGCCATGGCGTGCTGCTCGGGTCGAACAGAAAGCCGGGGAATCCTTGCGTTTCGGGCGTGGTCGAGAGCGGTCGCCACAAGTGAATGGTCTCGGGGTTGGCGGCACGCAAGGCATCGAGGCCGCCGATCTGCGTGAGGCCCACGAGCAGCAACACTATCGAGCCGGTGAGCAGAACCGGCACGTGCATCGCCTCGGTCCACAGCACCGACTTCATGCCGCCGAGGATCACGAAGATGCCCGTGATGGTCACGAGCGAGAACGCCGCAAACCAGAAGAAGTCCACCTCGCCGAGCAGGGGCAACTGCACGCTCTGGTAGCCCAGGATTGTCTGGATCGCGAACGCGCCGGCGAAGATCGTGACCGACGCCTTGGTGAGGATGTAGCTGACGAAGAAGATCAGCGACAAGACCGTGCGCGTCGCTGGCGTGTAGCGGCGCTCGAGAAATTCCGGCGTCGTGAAGATGTTGGCGCGCAGGTAGAACGGCGCGAACACCCAGCCGAGCACCAGCACCAGATAGGAGTGCAGCTCCCAATGCGCAAACGCCATGCCCGAATCGGCGCCCGAGCCGGCCAGCCCGATGAGATGCTCGGCGCCGATATTGGAAGCGAAGATCGACGAGCCGATCAGAAACCAGCCGGCGCCGCGGCTGGCGAGGAAGTAGTCGCTGGTGTCCCGCTCCTTCATCAGCGCGCACCAGACGCAGATCGCCGTATTGGCGACGAAATACAGCGCGACGATGGTCCAGTCCAGCGACGAGAAGGTGACGGCTGTTCCGGTCATGCAGTGCGGCCTCTTGGTTGTTGGTAGCTGGAGCCGCGTGCTCCGCCGCAGGCAATTGTCTAAGTTATCAACGCCGCGCGCCAGTCCTATTTGTCTAAGTTATTATTGCGGCCATGGCCAGCAAGCAGAAATCCCCCAAGGCATTGCGCCTGCACGGGACCATCGCGCGCGACCTGGGCGTGCGCATCGTCTCCGGGCGCTTTCGTCCGGGAGACATCCTCGACGGCGAGATCGACGCCAGCGATCGGCTGGAGGTTTCGCGCACGGCCTATCGGGAAGCGGTGCGCATACTCGCTGCCAAGGGCTTGGTGGAGTCGCGGCCGAAGGTGGGCACCCGGGTCAGCTTGCCGGAGCGCTGGCACCTGCTCGACCCGGACGTGCTGTCGTGGATTTTCGAGCGCGAGCCGGACGACCGGATGGTGAAAAGCCTGTTCGAGCTGCGGCGGATCGTCGAGCCGCAGGCTGCGGCGCTGGCGGCCGAGCGGCGGACCGAGGCGGATCTGGCTGCGATGGCGCTGGCCCTGCAGGGCATGGGAGAGCATTCGCTCGCCGTGGAGGCGGGACGCGACGCCGATCAGAGCTTTCACGCGGCATTGCTGCGTGCCAGCGGCAATGCATTCGTCGCCTCGCTGATCAGCGGCATTGGGGCGGCGGTGACTTGGACCACAATCTTCAAACAGCGTCATCGTCAGTTGGCGCGCGATCCGGTGCCCGACCACGCGCGAGTATACGAGGCGGTGCGCTCAAAGAACCCGGCTGCCGCAGAGCGTGCAATGATTGCGCTGCTGGATCTAGCATTGCGCGATACGGCCAGCGCACGCCGCCCGCGAAGGAAGAGGAGATAGTCGATGTCAGTGTCAGGAAAACTGTTCATGGGTGGCGCGCAGGTCGCGACAGCCGCGACATTTCAAGCGGTCAACGCCACGACTGGCCAGTCCATGCCGCCATCCTTCAGCTCAGCGGGCGACGCCGAGGTGGAGCGCGCGTGTGCGTTGGCGTGGTCTGCGTTCCATCCGTTTCGCGAGCTGGACCCGGATGCGCGGGCGCGCTTTCTGGAGACGATTGCCGATCAGATCCTGGCGCTCGGCGACGAATTGCTCGAACGCGGACATGCCGAAACTGGCTTGCCGATCGCGCGCCTCACGGGAGAGCGCGGCCGCACGATGGGGCAGCTGCGATTGTTTGCCGACGAATTGCGCAAGGGCGGCTGGCTCGGCTTGCGGGTGGACCCGGCGCTGCCCGATCGCAAGCCTCTGCCGCGCTCGGACCTGCGACAACGCAAGGTGCCGCTGGGTCCGGTCGTCGTGTTCGGCGCCAGCAATTTTCCGCTCGCTTTCTCGGTGGCTGGGGGCGACACCGCAGCGGCGCTCGCGGCCGGCTGCCCGGTGATCGTCAAGGGTCACTCGGCGCATCCGGGCACGAGCGATCTGGTCGCGCAGGCGGTGGTGGCCGCGGTGAAGGCGTGCGATCTGCCGCCAGGCGTTTTCGCGCTGCTCAACGGCAACTCGCGAGCGTTGGGTGCTGCCTTGGTCGCACATCCGCACGTGAAGGCCGTGGGCTTCACCGGGTCGCGCGCCGGCGGCCTCGCATTGATGAAGATCGCGAGCGAACGGCCCGAGCCGATTCCGGTATATGCCGAGATGAGCAGCATCAATCCTGTGTTCCTGCTGCCCGCCGCGCTCGCGGATCGAGCCGAAAAACTGGGCCAGGAATTCGTCGCCTCGCTCACGCTCGGTGTCGGCCAGTTCTGCACGAACCCCGGCCTGGCGATTGCGCTCGACGGCGCAAATCTCGAACGGTTCATCGCCTCGGCAGGTGCCTCGCTGGGACAGGTGGCGCCCGGCGTCATGCTGACTTCCGGCATCCACGCCGCCTATGAGAAGGGCGTCCAACATTTGCTCGGCCACGACAAGGTGACGCTGTTGGCGCGTGGCGCCGAGTCGCAGGGCAAGAACTGCGGGCGTGCAGCACTGTTCTCGGTCCGCGCACGCGATCTGCTGCAGCATGCAGACGTGATGAACGAGGTGTTCGGCGCCTCGTCTGTGATCGTTCGTTGCGCCGATGAATCGGAGATGCTCGCGGTCGCCGAACATCTGGAAGGGCAGCTGACCGCGACACTGCATCTCACAACACAAGATGAGGCGTTGGCCGCGCGCTTGCTGCCCATCATCGAGCGCAAAGCCGGCCGGCTGATTGCCAACGGCTGGCCGACCGGCGTCGAAGTCGCGCACGCGATGGTCCATGGCGGTCCATTCCCGGCGACCTCCGACGGGCGCAGCACATCCGTCGGCACGCTGGCGATCGAGCGATTTCTGCGGCCGGTCTGTTATCAGGATTTTCCGGATGCGCTGCTCCCGCGAGCACTGCGCCGCGATGCCGTGCAGTCGTTGCCGCATCGGTTCGACGGCGCATATCGAGAAGGTCGAGCAAGCAACGAGCGATGAGCCTGCGCTTCGTACAATTGCGCTCTACCGAGGGAGCCCGCGTAGTCGCGGCGGCAGACGAGAGCGGCGATGCGTGGCGCATCGACGGCGTCGCGAGTACATACGAGCTCGCGCAGTCGGCAATCGAGCGCGACTCGACGCTCGAAGCGGAGGCGCGGCAGCGCGCGTCCGCTGAGCGCATCGATCTGGATCGGGCGCTAGTCGATCTGCGGATCCTCGCGCCGATCGATCATCCCGACAGCGCACACCTGCATCTCACGGGCACCGGTCTGACGCATCTCGGCTCCGCCGAGAGCCGCGACAAGATGCACCGCGCGGCCGCTGCGGGCAGTGCGACGGATTCGATGCGGATGTTTCTACTCGGCGTCGAGGGCGGCAAGCCGCGCGACGGCGAAGTTGGCGTACAGCCGGAATGGTTCTACAAAGGCGATGGTTCGAGCATCGTCGCGCCGGGCGCAGCGATTCCGTCGCCCGATTTCGCGCTCGACGGCAGCGAAGAGCCGGAGATTGCCGGCATCTACATCATCGACAGCGAGGGCCGACCGCGGCGGCTCGGCTATTGCCTGGCGAACGAGTTCTCGGATCACGTTACGGAGCGCGCCAACTACTTGTGGCTCGCGCACTCGAAGCTGCGACCCGCGGCGCTTGGCCCCGAGTTGCTCACCGGCACGCTGCCGCCGGACGTGCGCGGCACTTCCCGTATCCTGCGCGAAGGTCGGACGCTGTGGGAGAAGCCTTTCCTCACCGGCGAAGCGAACATGTCGCACTCGCTGAGCAATCTCGAGCATCATCATTTCAAGTACGCGCTGTTCCGCCGGCCCGGCGACGTGCACGTACATTTCTTCGGCACCGCGACCTTGTCGTTCGCCGCCGGCATCCAAGTGCGCGCCGGCGATGTGATCGAAATCGCGGCGCAGCCGTTTCGGTTGCCACTGCGAAATGCAGTCGCGCGGGTAGATTCCGCGGCGGTTGCGATGCAGGCGTTATGAAGAATTACTCAGTGGTTGTGTCTTGGCGCGCCGATTTTCTGCGCCAGCCGCTGATACTTCGTCGCTGATTCCAGCACTGCGCCCGTATCGAGCTGTCCCACGCAGCCGCGCTGAATTTCCTGCCACGGCGTCTGATGTGGCGGCACCGGATAGCCGCCCGATTGCTCCAGCTCGCGTCGCCGCTTCTGCAGCTCTTCCTCACTGATGAGCATGTTCGCTTCGCCGCGCTGCAAATCGATGCGCACGCGGTCGCCGGTGCGCAACAGCGCGAGTCCGCCGCCGGCCGCAGCCTCGGGCGATGCGTTGAGAATCGACGGCGAGCCGGAAGTACCCGACTGGCGCCCGTCGCCAATGCACGGCAAGTGGTGGATGCCGGCTTTTATGAGCACCGCCGGCGGCCGCATGTTGACCACTTCGGCGGCGCCGGGATAGCCGAGCGGTCCGGCGCCGCGCATGAACAGCAAGGTCCGGTCGTCGATCCCGAGCGCGGGATCGTCGATGCGCGCGTGATAGTCCTCCGGTCCGTCGAAGACGACGACGCGGCCCTCGAACGCGAGCGGGTCGGCAGGATTGGAGAGATAGCGCGCGCGGAACTCGTCGGAGATGACGCTTAGCTTCATGATCGCGGCATCGAACAAGTTGCCGCGCAGGACAGTGAAGCCCGCCTTCTGCTTGAGCGGCTGCTCGAACGGCCGGATTACTTTCGTGTCGAGAATCCTCGCGTCGCGGCAGTTCTCGCCGATCGAGCGGCCGTTCACCGTGAGCGCAGCCTCGTCGATCAGTCCCTGGCGCATGAGCTCGGACATCACGGCCGGCACGCCGCCGGCGCGGTAATAGTCCTCGCCGAGGTACTCGCCGGCCGGCTGCAAATTCACCAGCAGCGGGATGTCCTGGCCGTAGGTCTGCCAGTCGGCAAGCGTCAGCTCGACGCCGATGTGGCGTGCGAGAGCGTTCAGATGAATCGGTGCGTTGGTCGAGCCGCCGATCGCGGAGTTGACGCGGATCGCGTTGATGAACGCCTCGCGCGTCAGAATGTCGGAAGGCTTGCGGTCGGCCGCGACCATCTCGACGATCTGCTTGCCCGTGAGATACGCCGCTTCCTGGCGATCGCGCAGCGGCGCCGGGATCGCTGCCGAGCCGGGCAGCGACATGCCGAGCGCCTCGGCCAGGCTGTTCATCGTGGTCGCCGTGCCCATCGTGTTGCAGTAACCGGTCGAGGGCGCCGACGACGCGACGAGCTTGATGAAGCCCTGATAGTCGATCTGGCCGGCGGCAAGCAGCTCGCGCGCGCGCCACACGATCGTCCCCGATCCGGTGCGCTCGCCGTTGTACCAACCATTCAGCATCGGACCGACCGACAGCGCGATCGCCGGCAAATTCACCGTCGCGGCGGCCATCAGGCACGCGGGCGTGGTCTTGTCGCAGCCGATCGTCAACACCACGCCGTCGAGCGGATAGCCGAACAGCACTTCCACCAACCCGAGGTAAGCGAGGTTGCGATCCAGGCCGGCGGTCGGACGCTTGCCGGTCTCCTGAATCGGATGCACCGGAAACTCCAGCACGATGCCGCCAGCTTCACGCACGCCTTCGCGCACGCGCTCGGCGAGCACGAGGTGATGACGATTGCACGGCGCGAGATCGCTGCCGGTCTGCGCGATGCCGATGATCGGCTTGCCCGACTGCAGCTCCGCGAGCGACAGGCCGAAGTTCATGTAGCGCTCCAGGTACAGGGCGGTCATGTCGGCGTTGGCCGGATCGTCGAACCAGGCGCGCGAGCGCAGGCGCCGTGCAGGCATAGGATCAGTCATGGCGTGAGACCGAGAAGCGGAAGACCATTGTGTTCACGTACTCGCGACCCGGATCGAGCCGCGCACTGGGAAAAGCGGAGTGGTTGGGAGTGTCGGGGAAGAACTGCGGCTCGAGGCACAGCGCGTCGCCCTGGCGATAGATGCGGCCGCCCTTGCCGACGACCGTGCCGTCGAGAAAATTGCCGGAGTAGAACTGCACGCCCGGAGCAGTGGTGAGCACTTCCAGGACGCGGCCGGACACGGGATCTTCCAGCGACGCTGCCGGGCGCAGCTGGCCCGGCGTCCCTGAGACCAGGAAGTTATGATCGTAGCCGCGGCCGATGCGGAGTTGTTCGTCGCGCCCGTCGCGAATGAACTGGCCGATCGCGCGCGGTTGCCGAAAGTCGAACGGAGTTCCGGCAACGCTGCGGCGCTCGCCGATCGGGATCAATGTCGCATCGACCGGTGTGTAACTGTCGGCGAACAGCCCGAGCCGATGACCGAGCACGTCGCCTTTGCCGGCGAGGTTGAAGAATGAGTGATTGGTGATATTCACGATCGTCGGCTTGTCCGTCCGCGCGCGGTACTCCACCGCCAGCTCGTTGCGCTCGTTGAGCGTGTACGTGGCCGTGATCGTCAGGTTGCCGGGGTAGCCGCCGGCGCCGTCCGGACTCACGTGGCTGAGCACGACGCGCCCGGGTGGGCCGCGCGTCACTTCGTCGAACTTCCACAGCACCGTGTCCAGCCCGTGCACCCCGCCGTGCAGATGATTCGTTCCGTCGTTCGTCTCGAGTTGGTACTGGTGGCCGTCGAGCGTGAACTTGCCGTGCGCGATGCGATTTGCATAGCGGCCGACTGTTGCGCCGAAGTATTGCCGCTTCGCCGCGTAATCGCGCGGCGAGTCGTAGCCGAGCACCACGTCCTCGCGCGCACCGCCACGATCTGGAACGGTGATCGACTGGATCGCAGCGCCCAACGCGATGATGCGTACCGACATGCCGGTGCTGTTGGACAGCTCAGCCGCTTCCACGCGCGTGCCGTCTTGCAGCGTGCCGAAGTCCACGCGTCGTGTCTCCACTGCAGCGAAGGAAAGGGCGGGTAGGCCGAATGTGGCGAGGGCTGCAGCCCAGCGCCCGGCCCGACTGATTGCCATGGCGCAGTATTTCAATACTCAGACAAAATGTCACCTACCGCTCTTGATCGGCGGCGCTGCTCAGTCGTAGCGCGCGACTTCGTTCGCCGGCAAACCGGGGGTGTCCACGCGCACGGCGAACAATCCGCCTGCGAGCGACTGCTGCGTGCGCTGCTCGGCAGTGAGCCCTTTCCAGGCGCTCGTGATGTACAACGTGCGCAGATCGGCACCCCCGAATGCAGCCTTGGTGCAGTTCGCGACTGGCAACGAGAGCTTGCTGAGCAACTCGCCAGTCGGCGAATAGCGGTTGACGCCCCAGCCGCCGAACAGCCCGACCCACACGCATCCGGTTGCATCGACGACGGGTCCGTCGGGATGACCGTCTTTCTCCGCCACGCGGGCGAAGACGCGTCGCGCAGACAGCGAGCCGTCGGCCGCCAGATCGAACGCGAAGATCACTCGCTCCAGCGTGTCGATGTGGTAGAGCGTTCGTCCGTCCGGACTCGTGGCCGGTCCGTTCGTAATCACATAGCCGTCGTCGGCGCGGTGCAGCCCGGCGGCGTCGAAGCGATACAGCGCGCCCGTGGGGCTGACTTCTGCATCGTCCATGGTGCCGAACCACAGCCGTCCCGCCGCGTCGACGTGTCCGTCGTTGAGGCGATTGCCCGGACGATCGCCATCCACCGGCGTGAGCAATTGAAAGCTGCCTGTCTCGGGCGCGAACAGGTGCAGCCCGCTCTTGAATCCGCAGATGAATCGTCCGCCGCTTGCGGCGACGATGAATCCGACGTCCTGCGGCGTCTGCCAGCTGCGCGTCGTGCGCGTGGCCTCATCGTAGCGATGGATCCCGCGCCCTTTGATGTCTACGAACCAGACGGCTCGCTCGCGCGCCGACCATAGCGGGCCTTCGCCGAGGCGCGCGGCGATCGGGGCAACGCATTCGATGTTCATCGCCAGCCGGCGTCGACGAAATACTCGTGCGCCGTGCACATGCGCGCGTCGTCCGATGACAGGAACAGGACCATCGCGGCCACGTCGTGCGGCTCGACGCGTACTTTCAGACACTGCTGTTCGATCGTGCGCGCTTCCTCATCGGGCGTGAACCACAGCTTCATCTGTCGCGGCGTGCGCACCGCGCCGGGTACGACGCAATTGACGCGGATGCCGAAGACGCCCAGCTCGCGCGCCAGGCCGCGCGTCAGCCCTTCGATGCCCGCCTTGGCGGTCTGATAGATCGCGAGGTTCGGCAGCGCCAGGTGCCAGGAGACCGAGCCGAGATTGACGATGGTGCCGGCGCGCGCCGCTTTCATATCGGCGACGACGGCCTGCGCGCAGAAGAAGTAGTGGCGCAGGTTGACGGCGATGCGCTCGTCCCAATAGGCCGGCGAGACTTCCTCGACGTTGTGCCGATCGTCGTTCGCGGCGTTGTTGATGAGCACGTCGATCGGACCGAGTTGACTGCGGATGCGTGGAAACAACTCGCGGACTGCTGCGATATCCATCAGATCGCAGCGGTAATAGCGCGGCGGCGTCGGATTGTCGGAGAGACGCCGTTCGAGCTCACGCGACTCCGTCTCCGCGATGTCGATGTACGCGACGCGGGCGCCCTGTTGCGCGAAACGCTCGACGATGGCCGCGCCGATGCTCGAGCCGCCGCCCGTGACGACGACACGCTTGTCGCGCAACGAAGGATAGACGGTGTGCGCGCTCATCGATCCTCCTGCGAGTGCGGCAGCAACCCACGTTGCGCCAGGCTGCGCATCAGCCCGGCGATTCCCAGCGTCCAGGGCGGTGCCTGCTGCGATGTCGTTACCTTGTTCAAGAGCGTCCCCAGTGCGGGCGAAGAGACACGCACGACGTCGCCCGATTTGTGAGTGAAGCCGCGTCCGGGAGCTTCGCGATCCTGGGTCGGCGCGAACATCGTTCCCAGGAACAGCATGAACCCGTCGGGATAGTGGTGCTGGTCCAGCGTCTGTCGAACGAGGTCGGCCGGATCGCGGCTGATGAGCGACATCGAGCTGCTGCCCTCGAGACGATAGTCGTCGACACCTTGTACCTGTAACGCGACGACGGTGCTACGCACGACATCGAGCTTGAAGCGCTCGTCGAACAGACGGATGAAAGGTCCGATGGCGCAGCTGGCATTGTTGTCCTTGGCTTTGCCGAGCAGCAGTGCGCTGCGGCCTTCGATGTCGCGCAAATTCACGTCGTTGCCGAGCGCGGCACCGAGAATGCGGCCGCGTGCGTCGCACGCCAGCACGACCTCCGGCTCCGGATTGTTCCACTGCGATTCGCTGCGCACGCCGATCCAGTCGCCCCAGCCGACCGCCGACAGCACCGGCGCCTTGGTGAATACTTCCGCGTCGGGACCGATGGCGACTTCGAGGTACTGCGACCACAGGCCATCGGCGATCAGCGCGTCCTTGAGTCGCGCGGCGCTTGCTGATCCCGGACGGACCGAGCGGATGTCTTCGCCGACTCGCAAGCCGAGTGCGTCGCGAATTGCCTGAGCTTTGGCAGAGTCGCCGCGCGCGCGCTCCTCGATGACCCTTTCGACAGCCGAGACTGCGAAGGTGACACCGCAGGCCTTGATGCATTGCAGGTCGCACGGCGCCAGCAGTCGGGGGGTCGGATCGCTGTCGAATGCCGCCGTGATCGTCAGCTCGTTCAAGGGACCGAGATCTTTGCCAGCAGGTACCGCGCCAGACCACGCGTTCAGCAGCTCCGCGACTGTCGGCGCGCTACGCGAGACGTCGCGGACACGCCCGTTCACGACGAGGACAGGGACCGGGCCGGCGCCTGCGTCCAGGCGGCCGACCAGGAGCGCATCACGCCAGTCTTCAGGGAGGTGTTGAACGAGATTCACGCCTGGCACCGTCACGGGCTGCGCCTGTTCCAGCCGGGGGGCTGTTGCTCAGCAGGGTAGTGATAGCGCTATCAAAATACAAGTCGCGGCCAACTGCTGGCCGCTGCCGGCCCGGACGTCAGCTCTTGCGTGGTGCTGCAACGGAATCGCGCTTGATCAGTACGTGGGCCATCACATGGTCGGATACCACGCGCGCTTCGCCATCTTTGCGCAGGCGGATACTGCGCAATAGCAGCTCGATCGCGGAGCCGGCCATGGCGGCGATCGGTTGGCGGATGGTCGTCAGCTCCGGCCAGACTGTGGTCGCCGTAGGCGTGTCGTCGTAACCGACCACCGACAAGTCGCGCGGCACGTCCAGGCCCCGGCGATGCGCGACCGAGACGGCCGCGGCGGCCATGTCGTCGTTGCTGGCGAAGATCGCCGTCGGCGGGCTCTTGCGGCCCAATAGCTTTTCGGTCGCTTCCAGGCCGGAGCGATAAGTGAAATAGCCCTGGTGGATCAGCCCGGGATCGATCGCGAGCCCCGCCTGGGTCATCGCCGCCTGGAACCCTTCGTAGCGCAGAGCGCTCGCAGTCTGGTTCGGATGACCGCGAATGAAGCCGATGCGCTGATGGCCCACGGCGATCAGGTGCTCGGTCATTTCCTGGCTCGCGCGGAAGTCGTCGATGCGCACGCTCGACAAGTCGGCCTGGAAGCGGCCCGATGCGATCGCGACCACGGGAATACCGGCAGCCATCAGCTCCGACAATACGACCTTCGATTCGCACAGGGGCGGCGGCAATATGACCCCGGCCACGCTCTGGGCGATCTTGCGTGCAGCGGCGCGCTCTGCGGCATGGGTCATGTGGTCCCACGTGTCGAGCACGATCTGGGCGGCAGTGCGGGCGGCGCCGGCCAGCGCGCCGACCAGCAGCTCGCTCAGATACGCGGCGCTTGGATTCGTGTAGATCAAGGCGATGCGCGTGCCTTGCGCGGCGGCGAGCGAGCGCGCGGCAGCGTTCGGCGTGTAGTTGAGCTCACGCACGGCGCGCATGACGCGCTCGCGCGTAGTGTCCCGCACGTTGCTGTTGCTATTCACCACGCGCGAGACGGTCATCGGCGAGACCCCCGCGTGGCGTGCGACCTCGTGGATGGTTACCGCATCGCCCTTGCGGCGCTCGGTTCGCGCGGCGTTCTTCACTCGCATGGCCGGGTCGGTTCTCGAGAGCGCGCTGGCTGTGCGCGGTCGGATTATTGCTCACGCCACCCGCGGGTGGAAGCGAATATAGTCTGCGTGTTACCGTTATCACAGGGTGATAACACGAATGATTGGCGTGCGCGCTCGTCGGGCGATGTGCCTCGTGGTCGTGCTGTGGGTCGCAGGGCTCACCGCCGCGCCTGTCGCCTCGGCCGAGGATGGCTACGACGTTTGGCTGCGCTACCGGCCGGTCGAACAATCGTGGGGGGACCGCTATCGCGCGGCATTGACGCAACTCGTCGCGGGCAGTGCATCGCCCACGCTACAGGTCGCTTTCGCAGAGCTACAACGCGGGTTGCAAGGACTGCTTGGTGTCACGCTGACGGCGACGCAGGGCGTCTCGCAGGATGGCGCACTCGTCGTTGGCACTCGGCGCTCTTTGCCCTTGCTCGCGCAGCTGAAGCTGTCGCTGCCGCGGCCGGGCTCGCAAGGCTACGTGATTCGTAGCGCCACGATCGGCGGACATAGCGCCTTGATTGTCGCCGCCGAGGACGACGTCGGGGTCTTGTACGGCGTCTTTCACCTGTTGCGCATGCTGCAAACACGGCAGCCGCTCGATCGCTTGGAAGTGCAGCAGGTCCCGGCTGTCCAGCTCCGCGTGCTCAATCACTGGGACAACCTCGATCGCAGCGTCGAGCGCGGCTACGCCGGCCAGTCGATCTGGGATTGGCACAAGCTTCCCGACTATCTCGATCCGCGCTACATCGACTATGCGCGCGCGAACGCATCGTTGGGCATCAATGGCACGGTCCTTACCAACGTCAACTCGAACGCGGTCAGTCTCAGGCCCGACTACCTGCAGAAGGCGGCGGCGCTGGCGGGAGTGCTGCGTCCCTATGGGATCCGCGTGTTTCTGACCGTACGGTTTGCGGCGCCGATCGAGCTCGGCGGCTTGCCGACGGCCGATCCGGCCGACCCCGCCGTCAAGCGGTGGTGGCAGCAGAAGGCCTCCGAAATCTATCGCCTGATTCCCGACTTCGGCGGTTTCCTAGTCAAGGCGAACTCCGAAGGTCAACCCGGTCCGCAGGACTACGGCCGGACGCACGCCGACGGCGCGAACATGCTCGCCGCAGCAGTGGCACCGTTCGGCGGCATCGTCATGTGGCGCGCGTTTGTCTACTCGAACGAGCAACCGGACGATCGTGCCAAGCAGGCCTACAGTGAGTTCACGCCGCTCGACGGCCGATTCAGCGACAACGTGCTGGTGCAGGTGAAGAACGGCCCGATCGATTTCCAGCCGCGCGAGCCGTTCCATCCGCTGTTCGGCGCGATGGCCCGCACGCCGCTGATGCTCGAGGTGCAGATCACCAAGGAGTATCTCGGTTTCGCGACGCACCTGGTCTATCTCGGCACGCTGTACGAGGAAGTCTTGCGCGCGGACACCTATGCGCGCGGCTCGGGCTCGACGGTCGCAAAGGTTGTCGACGGCTCACTGCACGGCTATTCGCACACCGGCATCGCGGGCGTCGCCAACATCGGCACCGATCGCAACTGGAGCGGCTCGCACTTCGATCAGGCCAACTGGTATGCGTTCGGGCGGCTCGCGTGGACTCCTGCTTCATCTGCCGAGGACATCGCGCGCGATTGGGTACGAATGACGTTTACGAACGATGCGAACTTCGTGGCGCGAGTCGTCGACATGATGATGAAGTCGCGCCAGGCGGTCGTGGACTACATGACGCCACTCGGCCTGCACCACCTGATGGCCGAGGGTCATCATTACGGTCCGCAGCCGTGGTTCGATGGTGGGAAACGAGCGGATTGGACGCCCGTGTACTTTCATCGCGCGGACGCGCAAGGGATCGGCTTCGATCGCAGCGTGAGGGGCACTAACGCCGTTGCGCAATACGCCGCGCCCGTAGCTGCAGAATTCGGCGACTTGCGGCGCGTGCCGGAGGACTATCTGCTGTGGTTTCACCATGTCCCCTGGAGCCATCGGATGCGTTCGGGCCGCACACTTTGGGACGAGCTCGTATATCGCTACACGCATGGAGTGGAGGTCGTCCGCGAGATGCGCAAGACCTGGGATGATGTCGGGCCGCAAGTGGACGCCGAGCGTCGCGACCAGGTCGCGGCGTTCCTGCGGATCCAGGAGACGGAGGCCAAGTGGTGGCGCGACGCGTGTATCGCGTATTTCCAGTCCATCTCGCAGCGGCCGCTGCCGTCCGGCTTGTCGCCACCGGAGCATCCGCTCGACTACTACGAGGCGCTGAGTTATCCGTATGCACCGGGCCACTAGGCTAGCCGCGCTCGTATGCTCGAGCATTGCCGGCGTTGCCAACGCCGCCACGCTTCTGCATCCCGTGTTTCAGGATCATCTCGTTGTCCAGCGCGACAAACCGATCAACGTGTGGGGCGAGGCGCAGCCGCACGAGTCCCTGAGCGTCTCGGTGAGTGGACGGACTGCTTCCGCGCAGGCTGACGAGCGCGGCCGCTGGCATGCGACGCTGCCTGCCATTCCTGCAGGCGGTCCGCATGAGCTCGCGGTACGCACGCAGTCCGGGCAGACTCAGACCGTCAACGACGTGCTCGTCGGCGATGTCTGGCTGTGCTCCGGACAGTCGAACATGGTTCTGCAGGTGCATCGCGCGCTGGATTCCCGGTCGGAGATCGCGAACTCGACGAACGACGCCATCCGGGTGCTGACGGTGCCCGAGACCACCAGCCCGCGTGTGCTCGATCAGTTCATGCAGCCGGTGACCTGGCAGGTCGCGAGCCCGTCGACAGCGCCCGAATTCTCTGCCGCGTGTTTCTACTTCGCGCGCGAGTTGCGTAAGACCGTCGACGTTCCGATGGGGCTGATCGTCGCCGCGTGGGGCGGCTCGCGGATCCAGACGTGGATGAGCGAAGCGGCCTTGCGCGCAGTACCAGGGAACAACGATGCACTCGATGTGTTAGCGCTGTACACGCAACGACCGGCTGCTGCTCATGCACGTTGGGGCGCGATGTGGGAAGCGTGGTGGTTGCAGCGAACGCATAGTCAGCGCGAAGTCGCGCCGTGGACGAGCAAGCCAGCCGGGGAGTGGCGGGTCGCGCCGCGCGGGCTTGGATTCTGGGAACAATGGGGCCTGCCCGAGCTGGCGAGCTATGACGGCATGGTGTGGTATCGCACGACCGTGACTTTGTCTGCGCAGCAAGCGCAGCAGGCGGCGGTGCTGTCCTTGGGCCGCGTCGACGAGATGGACCAGACGTGGATCAACGGACGGCCGATCGGTAGCGTGCCTGGAGCGCGGCAGGCGGATACCGAGCCGCTGATCGGGACGGGTCCCGACCGCACGTATCGGTTGCCGCGCGGCACGTTGCAGCCGGGCGAGAACATCATCGTCGTCAATGTGCTCGACACCTATGCTCTGGGCGGGCTCGTCGGGCCTGCGGAGGACCGGGCGCTGCGGTTCTCCGACGGCTCGACCGTGCGGCTCGACAACGAGTGGCGCTATCAAATTCCTCCCGCGGGACTCGAAGAGCCGCCGCGTCCGCCGTGGGATCCGACGCGCGGGATGGGAGCGCTCTACAACGCCATGATCGCGCCGCTCGGCGATCTCTCCATTCGCGGTGTTGCGTGGTACCAGGGTGAAGCGAACACGGGCACTACCGCCACCTACCAGGACATGCTCAAAAGGTTCATGGCCGACTGGCGCGGCAAGTTCGGAGCAGAAGTGCCGTTCCTGATCGTCCAGTTGGCCAACTACGGACAGCCGCCGACTGCGCCGGTGGAGAGCGGTTGGGCGGAAGTGCGCGAGGCGCAGCGTCTCGCCGTCGCGAACGACCCGCATGCAGGTCTCGCCATCGCGATCGATATCGGCGAGCGCTACGACATTCACCCCTCCAACAAGCAGGAGGTCGGACGGCGCCTGGCGCGTGCTGCGCGACGTGTCGTATATGGCGAGCAGATCGCGCCATCCGGGCCGGTCGCGCGCAGTGCGCGCAAGGACGGAACGAATATCATCGTGACGTTCGGCGACGTCGCCGATCATCTCATCACCTATAGCGCAGACGAGCCGATCGGCTTCGAGCTGTGTGCCCGAGATGCGGGTTCATGCCGTTACGCCAGCGCACGGATCGCGGGCGATCGTGTGACACTCGACGCGGCCGCATTTCCCACTGCGACCCGCGTGCGCTACTGCTGGGCCGACAGCCCGGTCTGCACCTTGTTCGATACAGCGCGACTCCCCGCCGGCCCATTCCAGATCGAGGTGCAACCATGACTCCCGACGGCTCCGTACGCGATCGCGAGATCGTGAACGCACGCGTGATCGTCACTTGTCCGGGCCGAAATTTCGTCACGCTGCGGATCGAGACGCGCTCCGGCATCGTCGGGCTCGGCGATGCGACGCTCAATGGCCGCGAGCTCGCCGTCGCCGCCTATCTGCAGGAGCACATCGTCCCGAACCTCATCGGTCGCGACGCCGGGCGCATCGAGGACACCTGGCAGTTCTTCTATCGAGGCGCCTATTGGCGGCGTGGGCCAGTGACCATGACGGCGATCGCTGCAGTCGACGTCGCTCTCTGGGACATCGTCGCGAGGCTCGCGAACATGCCGCTGTATCAGCTGCTCGGCGGCCGGTCGCGCCAGGGTGCGCTGGTCTACGGGCATGCCAACGGTCGCGACATTGCGCAGACGAGCGACGAAGTCCGGCGTCATATGGAGATGGGTTTTCTCGCCGTGCGCGCACAGTGTGCGGTGCCCGGCTTGGAGAAGACCTACGGCATTTCGAGCGCCAAGGCGTACGAACCGGCCGAGAGCGCGCTGCCATTGGAGACGCAGTGGGCGACGCCGCAGTATCTGCGCCTCGTCCCGCAGTTGTTCGAGCAGCTGCGCGTCGATCACGGTAACGATGTCGAGCTGCTGCACGATGTACATCACCGCCTCACGCCGATCGAGGCCGCGCGACTGGCGCGCGATCTGGAACCGTATCGCCTGTTCTGGCTGGAGGATGCAACGCCTGCCGAGAATCAGCAGGCGTTCGAGCTGATCCGGCAGCATTCCGTCACGCCGCTCGCAGTCGGCGAGGTTTTCAATTCGATCTGGGACTGCAAGCAGCTCATCGAGCGCCAGCTGATCGACTTCATCCGCACGACCATCGTGCATGCCGGCGGCATCACGCACGTGCGCCGGCTCGCCGACTTTGCGCATCTGTATCAGGTCCGCACCGGCTTTCACGGCGCGACGGATCTGTCGCCGGTGTGCATGGGCGCGGCGCTGCATTTCGACGCGTGGGTGCCGAACTTCGGCATCCAGGAGTACATGCTGCACTCGAAGGAGACCGACGCCGTTTTCCCGCACGACTACGAGTTCCGTGAAGGTCGGCTGTTCTGCGGCGCGTCGCCGGGCCACGGCGTGACTCTCGACGAAAAGCTTGCGGCGAAGTTTCCGTACTCGCCGAAACAGCTGCCGATCGCGCGTCTCGCAGATGGGACGATGTGGGACTGGTGATGCTCCGGCGGTTGTTGCTCGCGATCTACGCGCTCGCGTTCGCTTGGGTCGCGCAGGCCGAGCCCGTCGTGTACGACTGGTTCGAGTACACCGGGCGCGATGCCGTCTTCGAGCAACCGCTGCCGCCGGGACACTATCGCAATCCCATCCTGAGCGGCTTCTACCCGGACCCGAGCATCACGCGCGCCGGCGATCGTTTCTATCTCGTACATTCGACGTTCGCGTACTTCCCCGGCATACCGGTGCTCGAAAGTCGCGACCTGGTGCATTGGCGGCAGATCGGCAGCGTCATCGACCGGCCTGCGCAACTCGACTTCAGCAAGCTCGGCGTGTCGCGCGGCGTGTTCGCTCCGAGCATCGAATATCGCGACGGCCTCTTCTATGTCTTCAACACGCACGTGGACGGCGGCGGCAACTACGTCGTGACTGCGAAGAATCCGGCCGGCCCGTGGTCCGATCCGACGTGGCTGCCGGAACTGGAGGGCGGCATTGATCCTTCGATGTTCGTAGACGACGACGGACGCGCCTACGTGCTGAACAACGGGCCGCCGGAAGGCACGCCGCGCTACAACGGTCATCGCGCGATCTGGATTCAGGAGTTCGACCGCGCCGCTCTGAAGTTGCAGGGTCCGCGCAAAGTGCTGGTTGACGGTGGAGTCGATCCCGGCAAGAACCCGATCTGGATCGAAGGCCCACACATATATAAGAGGGCAGGGTGGTACTACCTGAGCTGCGCGGAAGGCGGCACCGGCCCGCAGCATTCGCAGGTCGTGCTGCGGGCTCGATCGCCGTGGGGTCCCTTCGAGGCGTACAGCGGCAATCCGATTCTCACGCAGCGCGACCTGGCGCCTGATCGCAAGCAGCCGATCACGAATGCCGGTCACGCCGAACTGGTGGAGGCGCCCGATGGATCCTGGTGGGCGACGTTTCTCGCGACTCGTACTTACGAGGGCGTTCACTACAACACCGGACGCGAGACGTTCCTGTTGCCGGTGACCTGGCGAGACGGTTGGCCGGTCATCCTCGAGCACGGTCGCGCGATTCCGTATGTCGTGCGTGGTCCGAAGTTCATGGCGGCGGGTGATCAGCAGCCGCTGTCCGGAAATTTCACGTGGCGCGATGAGTTCGACGGCGCGACGCTCGATCAGGCGTGGTTACAATTGCGCGCCCGGAATTGGGTTGACCTGCGCAGGACTCCAGGTGCACTCAGCATCGATCCGCAAGCCACACGCCTCGATGATGTCGCGACTCCTGCATTTCTCGCCCGTCGTCAGCAGCACCTGGTCTTCGACGCAACCACGCAGCTGCGCGTGCCATCGCAGCCACGCGCGGCCGCAGGGCTCGCGGCTTTTCAGAACGAAACGCACTGGTACTTCCTCGGCGCGCGTCGGACCGATGCAGGCGTCGAGGTCTTTGTCGAGAAGAAGAACGGCGATCGCCTGGAAACGCTCGCTGCAGCGACGCTGCCGTCTGCCACACAGTTTCAGCTCAGGATCAGCGGTAACGCTCGCGCATATTCGTTTTTCTACAAGGCGGACAATGGCGGCTGGCGGGCGCTCAAGGCGAACGACGACGGCTCGATCCTGAGCACGGATGTCGCCGGCGGGTTCGTCGGAGCTGTCGTGGGGCCGTTTGCTCGCGAGGAACCTGCTTATCGCGACCTGAATCTGAGCTTCGCAGCGCGCGCTGCCGACCTCGTCGCGCACATGACGCTCGAAGAGAAGATCTCGCAGCTGGGCAACAACGCAGCGGCGATTCCGCGGCTCGGCGTGCCGCAATACGAATGGTGGAACGAGGCGTTGCATGGCGTCGCCCGCGCCGGGGCCGCGACCGTGTTTCCGCAGGCCATCGGCCTCGCCGCGACGTTCGATCGGGACTTGATGCACGAGATCGCGACTGCGATCAGCGACGAGGCGCGTGCCAAGCATCACGAGTTCGCACGGCGCGGGCTGCGCGGGCGTTACCAGGGACTCACATTCTGGTCGCCGAACATCAACATCTTCCGCGATCCGCGCTGGGGACGCGGGCAGGAGACTTACGGCGAGGACCCGTGGCTCACCGCACGCATGGGCGTCGCGTTCGTGCAGGGGCTGCAAGGCGACGATCCGCAGTACCGCAAGGTCGATGCGACTGCGAAACACTTCGCGGTGCACAGCGGACCCGAGGCGGACCGCCATCATTTCGATGTTCATCCGAGCGAACAGGATCTCTACGACACCTATCTGCCGGCCTTCCAGGCACTCGTGCAAGAGGGGCAGGTCGCTGCGGTCATGGGCGCTTACAACCGCGTCTATGGCGAGTCGGCGTCGGCGAGCACGCTGTTGCTGCAGCGGACGTTGCGCGAGCGCTGGGGCTTTCAGGGTTACGTCGTTTCGGACTGCGATTCGATCGAAGACATCTACCGCAATCACAAGATCGTCAGCACCGCGGCCGAGGCGGCGGCGCTCGGCGTCCGCAGAGGTTGCGAGCTAGACTGCGGCAAGACTTATGAAGCGTTGCTGCCAGCCGCCCGACAGGGTTTGATCAGCGAGAAAGAGATCGATACGGCCGTGCAGCGATTGATGCTGACACGCTTCCAGCTCGGCATGTTCGATCCGCCCGAGCGCGTGCGTTGGGCGCAGATTCCATATTCCGTCAACCAATCTGCAGAGCACGATCGTCTGGCTCGACGAGCGGCACAGTCATCCATCGTGCTGCTGAAGAACGACGGTGTGTTGCCGCTGTCGCGTGACCTCAGGACGCTTGCTGTCATTGGACCGACCGCTGACGACATCATGTCGCTGCTCGGCAATTACTATGGAACGCCGGCGGCGCCGGTGACGGTGCTGCAGGGAATCCGTGACGCAGTCGGGTCGAATACGCGGGTGTTGTACGCGCGCGGTGCAGATCTCGTCGAAGGTCGCGAGGAGCCCCGTGCGGCGCCGTTGATCGATGCGCAGTACCTGCGCGCTGCAGCCGGATCTGCTCAGCAGGGATTGAAGGGTGAGTATTTCCGCGGCCGGGATTCCTCCGGTGCGCCGGTCATGACACGCGTCGATGCCCGTGTTGCGTTCCGCTGGGATCGCGGCGCACCGACCGACGATCTCGTCGCCCGCGGCGAGTTGCCGAGCGAGAACGCACTACCCGGCGACGACTTCAGCGTGCGCTGGACCGGCCAGCTGTTGCCGCCCGAGTCGGGGCGTTACGAGATCGTCGTGGGTGCGAACGACGGCTTCCGCTTGTTCCTCGAGGGTCGCGAGCTGATCGATGGCTGGGAGCCGAACGAGCGCGTGCGCAGTCGCAGCGTCACGATCGATCTCGAAGCGGGCAGGGCATACGACCTGCGGCTCGAATACTTCGAGGACATTCGCGACGCCGAGGTGCGGCTTGCATGGCGACGCCCCGGCGCGCGGCCGCCGTTCGAGGAAGCGCTGGAGGTTGCGCGGCAAGCCGACGCAATCGTGTTCGTCGGCGGCCTGACCGGCGACGTCGAAGGCGAAGAGATGAAGGTGAGCTATCCCGGCTTCGCCGGCGGTGATCGCACCGATCTGCGCTTGCCTGCGAGCCAGCAGAAGCTGCTCGAGTCGCTGCGGGCAACCGGCAAGCCGGTCGTGTTGATCCTGACTGCCGGTTCGGCGCTGGCGATCGATTGGGCGAAGGCGCATCTGCCGGCGATTCTGCTCGCGTGGTATCCGGGACAGCGCGGCGGCACTGCAGTTGCCGACGTGTTGTTCGGCGACGTGAGCCCGTCCGGACGCCTGCCCGTGACGTTCTACAAGGCGAGCGAGAAGTTGCCGCCGTTCGACGATTACTCGATGCGCGGCCGCACGTATCGATACTTCGGCGGCCAGGCGCTGTATCCGTTCGGACATGGGCTGTCGTATTCGCGATTCGAGTACTCGGCGCTGCGGCTCGATCAGTCTCGGATCGAGTCGAGCGGCCAGCTGACGGCGTCGGTGGTGGTGAAGAATGTAGGCAAGCGGGCGGCTGATGAAGTCGTGCAGCTTTACGTGCGTGCGCTGGGTCAGCAGGCCCCGCATACGCGCAAGGATTTGCGTGGGATCGTGCGCGTGTCGCTCGCGGCCGGCGAATCGCGTCAGGTGGAATTTGTGATCGACCCGGCCAAGGACTTGCGTCGCTATGACTCCGCAGCAAAGGACTATGTAGTCGACGCTGGCCGCTACGAAGTGCAGGTCGGTGCGTCCTCTGCAGACATCCGCCAACGCGCGCCCTTCGAGGTGTTCGACTAAAGTCGAACCCACAGAAGAGGCCCCGTTCTTCTGTGGGTCAGGCTTTAGCCTGACTAGCGAAGTCGCAGGCGCGCGAGCATGTGGTCCGAAGTCATATACAGCGTGCGCCCATCATCGCTGAACGCACAGTTCGCAACCGCCGCGCCGGTCCTGATCCTCCCCAGCCTCCGCCCGTCCTTCGCGAACACCAGCACGCCGCCCGGGGCAGTCGCGAACAAATGACCGTCAGCGCTCATCGCCATGCCGTCGGGCAGTCCCGGTGCGGTCGGTGCGATCAGGTCCGAAGCGTCGGCGAAGATTCTGCGGCCGGTCGGCTCGCCCGCGGCGTTCAGGTCGTACGCGATCCAGATCGGCCGCTGCGGATCCGAGTTGGAGACGAACAGCGTGCGCTCGTCCGGCGAAAGCGCGATGCCGTTCGGAAAGCTGAGCGATCGATCGATCGGCGCGACGGTGCCATCCGGCGCGAGCCGATACACGCCGTTGAAGTCGAGTTGCTTGAGCGGTGACGCGTTCAGCCCTTCGAGGCCGTACGGCGGATCGGTGAAAAAGATCATGCCGTCGGAGCGGCGCACGAGATCGTTCGGACTGTTGAAGCGCCGGCCCCCGAACTGCGTCGCGAGCAGCGTCTTGCGGCGATCGTCGAGCGCGAGGCGTGCGATGGCGCGATTGCCCGAGTCTGCCATCAGGATCGTACGATCATCCGCGGCGATCAGGCCATTGGCGCCGGCCTCACGCAAGCCCGCGAGGTCGCGGCCTTCGTAGCCTGAAGGCTTGAGGAAGATCGACACACCGTCGCGCGCCGACCATCGATACAGCGTGTTGGCCGGGACATCGGTGAACAGCAAGTAGCCGCCCGTACGAATCCAGACGGGCCCTTCGGCCCAGTCGAAGCCCTCGGCGAGCTTTTCGACTTGTGCACCGGGAGCGACGATTGCGTCCAGCGCTGGATCGAAGCGCTCGATGCTGCCGATCGGTGCCGCGCTCGAGCAACCAGCGATGTTGATAACAAACAGCAGGAGCGCTGCGACGAGCTTTGAGATCATGTTCATTCGCTGACTCACTCGATGCGAGCGGGCTGCAGCCGCGGCGCCAGCACGTGCACGACGAGCAGCCCGAGCAGATAGGCCGATCCCGCAAGCGTGAACACCGGCACGTAGCTGCCGGTCGTTTCGAGCAGGAATCCGGTGAACGTTGCGATCATCATGCCGCCGACTGCGCCTGCGAGGCCGCCGATGCCGACCACTGAGGCTACAGTGTGCCGCGGAAACATGTCCGATGTCAGCGTGAACACGTTGGCCGACCAGCCCTGGTGGCCCGCCGTAGCAAGACCGATCAAACCAACGGCGAGCCACAGGTTGTGGGCGCCGGATGCGAACACGATGGGCGTGACGGCGAGCGCGCAGATGAACATCGCAGTCTTGCGTGCGCGGTTCACGCTCCAGCCGCGCTTGATGAAGCGGCCTGCGATCCAGCCGCCGGCGATGCTGCCGACATCGGCCATGAGGAAGATCAGGACCAGCGGCAGGCCGAGCGCAGTGAGCGTGAGGCCGTATTCGGCATTGAGGAACTTGGGCAGCCAGAACAGGAAGAACCACCAGATCGGATCGGTCATGAATTTCGCCATGACGAACGCCCACGTCTGCCGGTGGCGCAGCAACTGCAGCCAGGGAATCCTGACTGCCGCCTCCTGTGGATCGCTGCGGATCAGCTCGAGCTCGGCGGGCGACAAACGTGGATGCTGTTCCGGCGGCCGATAGGTGATCAGCCAGATGACGAGCCATGCCGCGCTCAGCACGCCGGTCGCCAGGAATGCAGCCTGCCAGCCAAGAGTGATAGCGATGACCGGTACCGACGCAGGCGCAATGATCGCGCCGAGGTTGGAGCCCGAATTGAAGATGCCGGTTGCCAGCGCGCGCTCACGCCGCGGAAACCACTCGGCGACGGTCTTGATTGCGGCCGGAAAGTTGCCGGCCTCGCCCAGGCCGAGTGCGAAGCGTGCCGCCGCGAAACCCGCGACGCTGCCGACCAGCGCGTGGCTCATGGCGGCGAGGCTCCACACTGCAATTGCGAGCGCGTACCCGATCCGCGTGCCGAGCCGATCGATGACCGCACCGGCCGTGACCAGCCCGATCGCGTAAGCGGCCTGGAACGCAGTGACGATGTTGCCGTAGTCGATCTCGCTCCAATGCAGCTCGCGCTGCAGCTGCGGGGCGAGGACTCCCAGCACTTGACGATCGATGTAGTTGATGGTCGTTGCCGCCAGCAGCAGCGCGCAGATGCGCCAGCGGTACCGCCCCGGCGAGATCACTCGCCGGCCTGGCCTATCGTCAGCACGGCGGTCTTGAGGTCGACTGAATTCGGGCCTGCCATGATGTGGAACTCGCCGGGCTCGACGACATACTGCATCGCCTCGTTCCAGTAGGCGAATGCATCCTTGCCGAGCGTGAATTCCACGGTCGTCGCGGCGCCGGGCTGCAGTGTGACGCGGCGAAAGCCCTTGAGCTCCTTCATCGGCCGCGTGATCGCGCTGGCAACATCGCGAACGTACAGCTGCACCACTTCATCGCCGGCGACGGCGCCGGTATTGCGCACGTCGACGGACACCTTGACCGTTTCAGTGGGCGCGATTCTGGCCGCGGTCAGGCGCGGCGCGCCGATCTCGAACGTCGTGTACGACAGCCCATAACCGAACGGAAACAGAGGCTCGGCAGAGTCGAAGTGATAGCCGCGATGCGCGGTCGGCTTCTGGTTGTAGAACATCGGCAGCTGACCGATGGAGCGGGCAATCGTCACCGGCAGCTTGCCGCCTGGGTTCGCGTCGCCGAACAGAATGTCCGCCAGCGCCGTGCCGCCTTCCTGACCGGGATACCAGCCCTCGAGCAGCGCATTCGCTTGCGCGGCGATGTCCGGGATCGACAGCGGCTGACCGTTGATCAGCACGACTGCCACGGGCTTGCGCAGCGCGAACATCGCTCGTGCAAGCTCGTTCTGTTCGCCGATCAGGCCGAGGTCGGCGCGGTCGCCCAGGTGATTCTTCGCCCAGGCTTCACGGCTCGTGGCACTGCTGCCGCCGATCACGAGCACGATCGCGTCGGCGCCTTGCGCAACCTGCACCGCTTCGGCAATGCGCTCGCGGTTGCGCTGCGGGTCCGCGAGCACGACTTCGTCCTCGTACCAATCGCCGCTATCGATGATCCGCACGCCTTCGGCGCTCACGACGCGAACACGATCACCGAGCTTCGCCCGGATGCCGTCGAGAATCGTGACGACGTGACTGGGCACATTCGAGTAGCCGCCCAGGTCGACGCGCGCCGCATTCGGCCCGATGACTGCGAGCGTCTTGAGCCGGTCCGCGTGTAATGGCAGGACGCCGTCGTTCTTCAGCAGGACGACGGACTTCCGCGCGGCCTCGAGCGCGAGCGCGCGTGCCTCGGCGTTGTCCGTGACTGCCAATGCACGCTTCACGTCGGCAGGCGACTCTTCGAACAGACCCGCAAGGAACTTCAGGCGCAGCATGCGGCGCACGGCGGTGTCGATCTCGGCCTGCGTGATCAAGCCCTGTGCGAGAGCGCGCGGCAGCATCACGTAGGACTCACCATCGGGGAGATCGAAGTCCACCCCGGCTTTGAAGGCACGCACGGCCGCGCTCAGCGGATCGGTCGTCGTGTGATGAACTTCGACGAGCTCCTTGATCGCGAAGTAGTCGCTGACGACCGCGCCTTTGAAGCCCATTTCGCCGCGCAGCACGCCCTGCAGCAGCCAGCGGTTCACGTGCGACGGCACGCCGTCGATCTCGTTGTACGAGGGCATCACTGCCTGCGCATTGCCGCGCTCCACGGCGGCGCGGAACGGCGGAAAGAAGACCTCGCGCAGAATGCGCTCGGAGATGTTCGCCGGCGCGACGTTGGTACCGCTCTCGGGCTGACCGTGGCCCGTCATGTGCTTGAGGGTGGCGAAGACGCGATCCTTGGCGAGCGGCAGGCCGGGTCCTTGAAAACCGCGCACGGCCGCGACTCCCAGCTCGCCGACGAGGTAGGGGTCTTCGCCGTAGGTTTCCTCGATGCGGCCCCAGCGCGGGTCGCGCCCGACATCGACGACGGGAGCGAGCACGAGCTGCACGCCGCGAGCGCGAATCTCGCGCCCCGCGACTGTGAATACGCGCTCGAGCAGGGCCGGATCCCAACTGCTCGCCAGCGCGATGGCCTGAGGAAAGTGCGTGGCGCCGCGGGCCGCGTAGCCATGCAATCCTTCCTCGTGAAACAGCACCGGGATGCCGAGACGTGTGCTGTGCGCGTAGCGCTGCATGGCGTTGACGAGCTCGATGGTCTGGCGCACGTCCCGATACGGAGTCTTGAGCGGATCGCCCGGCCCCTGCAGGTCGGCCGGCCGGGCGAAGTGGCCGATGCCGTTCGGATACAAGCGGCGCGCCGCTGCCGGATCGAACTGCCCGTTGCGATCGAGCAGCTGGTTTTTCTGCGTCCAGATCGCCGTGAGCTGCACGATCTTCTCGTCCAGCGTCATGCGTGCCAGCAGGTCCTCCACGCGCTGTTCGATGGGGGCCGCGGCGTCGCGATAGACAGCTCGCTGTTGTGCGTGCGCGGCGGACGCGGCGAGGACTGTGCTGGCCAGCAGTGCGAGGGTCAGCAGGCCGACGCGGCGCACAGCAGGACCGGGCAAGTTCTTCATCGGCGTTCCCCCTGGCGCGCAATCACCGCACGCTCGAGCATTTAGTGAGGCTGATACCGTTATCATTATCGCAGCCGGCTCTTGTGGTCAAATGGCCTGCTGCGCAGTGTAGTCGCCGCCGCGAAGTGCGCGCCGGGTTACGGCGAGATACTGGATTTTTCCTGTCGTTTCTTTCTTTGGATTGGTGCGCTGGTCACTCCGGGCCACGATTTGCAAATTTCAAATTGTGAGCGCTATCATCAATTCAGCGGTTTGCAGGGTACGTTCTGACCCCCAACGTACTCCGCAGTGGGCCTGCTGCCAGCGCTTGTGCTGGCAGCAGTCGCCCCCTGCTAGTCAACGTCGCCGGCCTCGCGCCAGCACGACCGCAGTCACGCCCGTGACGATGATCGCGACCGCGACCCATTCGAGCGCGCCGACAGTTTCGCCTCCCAGCGAGACGCCGAGGAGCAGCGCTATCACCGGGTTGACGAAGGTGTAGCTCGAGGCGAGCGTCGTCGACGTGTTTGACAACAACACCATGTACGCCGTGAAGGCCACGAGCGAGCCGCATGTCACCAGATACAACCAGGCAGCGGATGCGAGCAGCTGGGGCGGCCAGTTAAATGTCTCTCCCGCAAGAGCCGATGCAACCATGAGTGAGAGACCGCCTCCCAGTAGCTGCGTGCAAAAACCGGCGGCGCCGCGAGCGAGCGGCAGTACGTGCTGACTGAGTACGCTGCCGACCGACCACGTAAGTACTGCGACCAGCATCGCGAAGAGTCCGGCTGGCGCGCTGGAAAATCCGCTGCCGCTTGCGAGCAGCACGACGCCGATCATGCCGAGGACGATGCCGACGATCTCGAAGCGCGTGGGGCGAATGCCGAACGGCAGGCTGGCGATCGCCAATGCAGCCGGAGTCACCGCGATGAAGCTGACGACCAGACCGGATGCGACCCATTGCTCGGCATAGGCAGCGCCGCCGACGTTACCCCCGAGCATCAAGGTGCCGACGATCAAGCCGTTCCGCCACTGCAGGCGAGTCGGCAGGCTGCGGTGACGATGCCAGGTCCAACCCAGCAACAGCAGTCCAGCGACGATGAACCGCGTGCCCATGCCGAAGAAGGGCGGAAAGCTCGCGAGCGAGAAGCGGATCGCGAGATACGTCGAGCCCCACACGAACCAGGTTGCAGCGAGGCACGCGCCGATGAAGGGAGTCAGGTGAGTAACCTATTTCGTCGCCGAATGCTCGAGGAGCTCTCGATATCGCGCCGGAGTCAGGCCGAGCAGACGTACAAACGCACGCCGCATGACGTCGGCGCTGCCGAAGCCCGCGGCTGCTGCGACCTGTTTCAGGCCGCGATCCGTGCGTTCGAGATGTCTGCGCGCCGCTTCGACTCGCAGCTGCAGCACATACTGCGCCGGTGCAGTGCCCGTTTCCCGGGTGAAGACGCGCTCGAAATTGCGCACGCTCATCGACATGCGCTGCGCCAGATCCTGCGTCGTCAGCAACTCGGTGAGGTGCTCGGCGATCCAGATCTGCAACTCGCGGATGGAAGCCATCGCGGAAGCTTGCGACGCAAGGGAGACACTCACCTGCGGCTGGCCGCCGGGACGGCGCAGAAACAGCACGAGCTCGCGCGCGGCTTCGTGCGCCAACGCCGCGCCGCAGTCTTCCTCTGCCCAGGCAAGCGCCAGATCGATTCCGGCCGAGATCCCGGCCGACGTATAGATATTTCCGTCTTTGACCCACAGCGGCTCGTGCTCGACTCGCACGCGTGGATAGCGGGCCGCCAGCTCGCGCCCGAACTTCCAATGTGCGGTGGCGCGTCGCGCATCGAGCAGACCAGCCTCCGCAAGCAGGAATGCACCGACGCACACGGCACCAACGCGTCGTACGGTGCCAGCCGTTTTCTTCAGCCACGCGGACAACTCTGCGTCGCGAACCGACCGCGAGCCCAATCCACACACGAGGAGCACGGAGTCGCAGCTGCCTTTGAGCTCACGGAAGTGCTGTCGAGCCATGAACGTGAGGACTCCGCCTTCGCCGGCGAGCTGCAATCGCTCGCTGTTGGTGACGACCTCCATGCTGTAGATGGGCCGGCCGGCGAGACGGTTGATCGAGTTGAAGACCTGCAGCGGGCCGACCAGGTCCAGCTCGTCCACCGGGGGCACCAGCAGGAAGACGATGCGCCGGCTCGAGGATCTTGGTGCGGACGCGGTCTTCTTGGGAGCACGAGTCATGACGCGCAGCACTATGCGTCGGCCTCCGCGCGCGGACAAGAGCGCGGGACACGCGCGCGCGAACGTTGACGCGAATCGTCGGAAGTCTGTCGCATATAGACGTGTTCGCCTTCGCTAGCGTGCGCCTGATGAAACGAACTCTCGCAGGTTGGCTGGCGAGCGCGCTGGTCGGGGCGCTGCTGCTCCCGGGAACAGTGCTCGCCGAATCGAGCTCCGGGCCGTATGCGCGCATCGCGGTCCTGCGCCCGAACGACGGCGACACTGTCGACTTCGAGGCCGGCTACATTCGCCATCTCGAATGGCATCGCCAAGCGAAGGATCCCTGGACCTGGTACGGCTGGACCGTCTGGAGCGGCGAACGGCAGCGCTGGTTCGTGTATGCGACGTTCGGGCACACGGCGGCAAGTCTCAGCAACTCGGTGTCGCTCGCCGAGGATGAGCGCGACAACATCGCCAACGTGACTCCGCACGCGCTGTTTGCGGGCAACGGCCTCTACGAATATCTGCCAGCGCTGTCGCGCGGCACGGGAATACCGCAGGCGACTCCGCGCATGGAGTTCACCACGGTCGAACTGGTCCCCGGCAGCGGGAAGGCATTCGAGGCCGCGCTCAGCGCACGGCAGTCGGCGCTGCAGGACGAGACGCTGTGGTTTCGCATGCTGAGCGGCGGTCCGGTGCCGCGTTACGTGCGACTGCGTCCGCGTCCGACGCTCGCGGCGATCCTCGATTCGAGTGCGGAGCAGACATTGCCGGACAAGACCAATCCGCTGATCGCGAAAACGACGATCGAGATCCTGAACCTGCGACCGACCATGAGCTACGGCGTGACGGTCAACTGAGTAGATCCTGCAGGCGCTTGCGATAGCGCCGGCTCAAGCGCAAACGGGTCTTGGATTTCAGTACGACCTCGTACTCGCCCGTCTCCTGCAGTTCCAGCGCAGCCACGCGGTCGAGGCTGACGATGATCGAGCGGTGAATGCGCACGAACTTCTCCTCGCCGAGATCCCGCTCCAAGTCCTGCAACGTTCGACGCAGAATGTGCGTGCTATTGCCCACGTGCACGCAGGCGTAGTAACCCGCGGCTTCGATCCAGTCGATGTCCGTCGCATTCAGGAACAGCAGCTGACCGGGAGTTTTTACGACGAGCCGCTGCGCAGGCTGCGGCACACGGATGCGGTTTTCGAGCCGGTCTTTGGCCCGCTGCAGAGCTCGCTGGAAGCGCGCGTCGTCGAACGGCTTCAACAGATAATCGAGCGCGCCCGCCTCGAAGGCGCGCAGCGCATACTGATCATAGGCAGTGACGAAGATGATGACGGGCGGTAGATCGTTGCCCAGCATCTCGAGCACGTCGAAGCCGCCGCATTCGGGCATCTGCACGTCGAGAAACACGACGTGCGGCTTCGATTTCTTGATGGTCTCGATGGCCTCCGCGCCGGATGCGCATTCGCCGATCGACTCGACCTCGGGGTCGCGCCGGAGCAGGACGGTTACGTTGCGACGCGCCCATTCTTCATCGTCCACGACCAGAACCTGCATCAAGCCTCCGTGAGCGGCAGGGTGACGACGACTTCCGCCCGGCCGCTCGCAGCACGCGTAAGCTGCAGCTCGGATGCCTGGCCGTGGAGAATTCGTAAGCGCGTGCGGAGATTGTTGAGACCCACGCCGGTATGCGTGTCCGTCGCAGCCGTCGCACCGGTTGGACCGTCATTGCTGACGCTCAGGCGCAAGACGCCGTTGTCGCGCGTGCCGCTGACGCGCACCGTCCCACCCGCCACGCGATGCGCAATCCCGTGCTTGATCGCATTCTCCACCAGCGGTTGCAGCAGCAGATTTGGAACCTGCGCGTGCAGGATTTCCTGCGGGATATCGACACTCACTTGCAGACGCTCGCCGAAACGCACCTTCTGAATGTCGACATAGCGCTGCAGATATTCCACTTCTTCGGCCAGCGTCACCTGCAACCGGTGCGAATCCTCGGTAGCGCGACGCAGGAACTCGCTGAGTCCGACCAGCATGTTCACCGCGGCGTCGCTGCGCTGTTCGCGCACCAGGCCGGTAATCGAATTCAGCGTGTTGAACATGAAGTGCGGTTCCATCTGTCCGCGCAACGCCGCGAGCTGAGCCTTCGAGAGCTCCTGGTTGAGTCGCGCCGTGCGCTCGCGGGCGTCCCCGATCAGAACGATGCCCCAGATCAACGCGTACACGATCAGATACGGCAGCACCTGGTAGGGGAGCGAAGTGACCCATGCTTCTGCGAATGTCGGCGGCGGGGCGTAGGCCCATGGGTTGAGCAACGCCTGCAGCATCGCGAACCACGTTTCCCCCAGCAGGCTGATGGCAATGAAAGCTGCGAGGTGTACGCCAAGGGCGGTTGCGATCCTGCTGCGAGTCAATGGATAGCGGCGCGCCAGGTAGACCACGAGCGGAGTGGCCAGCGCCCAGGGCAACCACGACACTGCCTCGAACACGAAGATCAAAAGCCACGAGCGCCTGCCCACGGCGTGCATGAAGAGCACTGTCTGGCTGGCGTCGAAGAGCAGGGCCGCGCTCCAGATCGCGGCGAATCCGCGCCAACGAGTCGGGCGCACGCCGGTGTCGGTCTCGATCATGGCGTAACTCTACGCCAGGCGGCTGGCCGGCAGGACTTGCTTGAAGCGAATGGCTCGTTTTCTGCAGTAAGCGGAGCCCCAGGTGCATGGATCCCTGCGGCAGGTTCGACCGTGTTCAAGGAAAGAGCACCAAGAATTGCCGTTGGAGGGGTGGGATGTCGAATGAGTCCGATTGGCCTTTCGTCGAGCGTCGCAAGAAGGAACGTCGCAAGGGCGACCGGCGCAGGCCCGACAGCGAGCTGAACTCACATAACATTGCCCGACTGTGCACTGCCCGGGAACGGCAGACACTGGCGCTGCTGTTGCTGGGGATGACCAACAAACAGATCGCGCAAGACCTCCACATCGCGGAGGACACGGTGAAGAAACATCTGCAGCACATCTACCGGAAGGTCGGTGTTCACCGCCGTGCTTTGCTCATGATCGCCGATCGCGCGCGCCGGTCGAAGACGACGCCCGGCGGCGAATAGCCGGGCAAGCCGCTGATTACCCTTGTCCATTGCCCGGCCGTTGCTCGGGCAGGATACTCACACGCGTGTGAGTGAGTATTGACAGAGCGGCGCCGGAATGGCTCACTGCGCCCATGAGCGTCGGCAACCCACGATCGACGCCAGAGGGGGAAAGCGATGAAGACATTACTTCTCGCGACGGCCTGCGCCGCCGCCAACGCAGCTGTCTGGTCGCCGGCACAAGCGCAGACTCAGTCCGGCAGTCAGGCGACGAGTCAGGTGCTCGAAGAAATCGTGGTCACCGCCGAGCGGCGACGCACGAGTCTGCAAGTCACACCGATCGCGGCGACTGTCATGACGGGTGAGAAGCTCGCCGACAGCGGCGTGACCGTAGTCGACCAGCTGCAGTTCATCTCGCCCGGCGCCACCGTCAACAATTTCGGCCAGGGCATCGACTTCAATATCCGCGGCATCGGCAAGGCCGAGCACAACACGCAGACGACCACGGGCGTCATCACCTATCGCGATGGCGTGGCCACGTTCCCGGGATATTTCACAGCGGAGCCTTACTACGACATCGCGCGCGTGGAAATTCTGCGCGGCCCGCAGGGCACTTTCGTGGGCCAGAACGCCACAGGCGGCGCGGTGTTCGTCACTTCGCAGGATCCGGTCATCAATGGCGGCACGACCGGCTACATCCAGGGTCAGATCGCCGACTACAGCGGTTACGGTGCGCAGGGAGCGCTCAATCTTCCGGTGAGCGACACGTTCGCCGCGCGCGCCGCTTTCAACGGCGAGGCACGCGACAGTTTCTACGACATCGCAGGTCCACACACGGGCGACGACGGCGTGAAGACCGGCAGCGCGCGCCTCGGCTTCCTGTGGGCGCCGAGCGAGAGCCTGTCGGTGCTGCTCAAGACCGACTACAACTATCTCGACCTGAGCGGCTATCCCTCCGATCCCGTCAACGCGACCAACGATCTGTTCGACATCACGGCGAACGGTGACATGCACGCGCTCGATCGCTTTGGGCGCGCCGTGCTCAAGATCGACTACACCTTCGGCAATGGCACGACGCTGCGATCCGTTTCCGGCTATCAGGACGGACGAACGGAATATCGCGCGGACCTGGACGGCACCAGCGTCGGCAACAGCCTGTTCGGCGACAAGGTCGACGAGACCATCTACTCGCAGGAGCTCAACCTGATCTCGCCCGACATGGGACGCTTCACGTGGGTACTCGGCGCCTACTATCAGGACGACGAGTACGACTTCCTGCCTGGCGAGTTCTACATCGTCAGCCCGGCGGGACGCTACGAGCTCGAAGGGACGAATCCGAAGCATGCCGCGGCCGTGTTCGGTCAGCTCACGTTCGGGCTCACAGACTCGCTCGAGCTGCAGCTTGGTGCGCGCTATACCGAGACTGACACCAGCAATCACATCCTGGTCAATCAGTTCGGCCTGCCGCTCGTGCAGGACCAGAAGGCCGAGTACTCGAACACCTCCGGCAAGGTCGCGCTGAACTGGACCGTCGATCCGAACCACTTCCTGTACGCGTTCGTCGCGACCGGTTTCCGGCCGGGCGGTTTGAACGTCCCCGTCGGTCTCGGCTTGCCCGCGCCGTTCGACGAGGAGCTGGTGACGAACTACGAGATCGGCTGGAAGGCAGGGTGGGCGGATGGCAACGTCCGCACGCAGCTCAATGCCTACTACAACGATTACGAGCAATTCCAGGTCATCGTCGGTTACCCGACGATTCCGATCTTCGGCTTCGAGCTGAACGTGCCGAATCCCACGACGATTTACGGCTTCGAAGCGCAGCTCGAAGCCGCATTCGGGCAGTTCTCGCTCGACGCCGGGCTCGCCTGGATGCACAGCGAGCTTGGCAAGTTCTTCGCCGTCGATCCACGTATCCCAAGCTTCGGCGCGTGCAATCCCGAGACTGGCCCGGCAACCGCATCGTGCATCGCTCTGGAAGGCAAGGAGCAAACCTACGCGCCCAACTTCACGTTCAACCTGGGAGTCCAATACGACTTCGCGCTGGCCAGCGGCGACCGGATCACGCCGCGCGTCAACTACGGACACGTCTCCGAGCAGTGGGCGACGCTGTTCGAGAACGAAGCGCGCGGCGATCGCGTAGAAGCGCGCAACATCGTCAACGCGCAGATCGCGTGGCGTCACGACAGTTGGGTAACGACGCTGTATGGCGCGAACCTGACGGACCAGCACTACGTCGGGGCCATCAACTCCGGCCTGCGCTTCGCCGGTGCTCCTCGCACGTTCGGAGTGCGCCTGCTGAAAGCCTTCTGACATGGCGCGTGCACGGTGGGCGCTTGCGATTCTCTGCTGCGTGTACGTCCTGAATTTCCTGGATCGGCAGCTGCTGTCCATTCTGGCGAAGCCGATCCAGGACGACCTCGGCATCAGCGACGGTCAGATCGGGATGATCAGCGGGCTGTATTTCGCGATGTTCTATTGCGTGCTGGCGATTCCGATCGGTTGGCTCGCCGATCGAACGCATCGCGTCCGCGTGCTCTCGCTTGCGTGCGCGCTGTGGAGCGCAGCTACCGTCGCGTGCGGATTGTCAGCCAGCTATCTGCAGCTCGCTCTCGCGCGCATGTCGGTCGGTGTGGGGGAGGCGGGCGGCGTACCGCCTTCCTATTCGATCGTGTCGGACTACTTCGCTCCGGGCACGCGGGGCACTGCGCTGAGTGTCTTCAACCTCGGCCCGCCGATCGGGCAAGCGCTGGGGGTTGCGTTCGGTGCTTCGATCACCGCTGCTTATAGCTGGCGTTCGGCGTTCATTGCACTCGGCGCTGTCGGCATCGTCATGGCAGCGATCGTGTTGCTGTTCGTTCGTGAGCCAGCGCGTGGTGGGCTCGATGCCTCTTCCGGAACTCGAACGCTCGCGGCGCAACCGGCACGAGCCGGATTCTGGCCGACGTGCGGGATGTTCTTCTCGCATCCGGTGCTGTTACGAGTATCGCTAGCGTGCGCCGCCACGCAGTTCGTCACCTATGCAGTGTTGAACTTCACCACGTTGTTCCTGATGCGCGAGAAAGGCATGACGCTGAACGAGATCGCCGTCTACTACGCGATTCTCATCGGTGCCGGTATCGGTTCGGGGATGTATGTTTCGGGGCGGCTGATCGATCGGCTGGCCCGGCGCTCGAAGGCAGCGTACGGCTATCTGCCCGCAGCTGCGCTCGCGCTGGCGATTCCGTTTTTCATCGCGTTCGTGGCGGTGCCCGATTGGCCGCTGGCCCTGGCGTTTCTCGCGCTGCCGACTTTTCTGAACTATTTCTATCTCTCGCCTGCAGTAACGCTGGTGCAGGAAGAGGTGCAGCCTGATCAGCGCGTGCTCGCGGGCGCGCTGCTGTTGCTGGTGATGAACCTGATCGGACTCGGGCTCGGGCCGACGTGGCTCGGAGCGGTCAGCGATCTACTGCGGCCGAGTCATCCCGACAACTCGCTGCAGCTCGCGTTCTACACGCTGGTTCCCTTCTACCTTCTCGCCGTGCTGCTCCACCTTTGGTTGGCGCGTGCGCTGAAGCGACAGTCATAGGCGGAATGGTTCGATGTCGAAGCTCATTCGTTTGCTCGCCTTGATTGCAGCGCTGGGCGTGGAGATGACTGCGGCTGCTCAAGCCGATGCATTAGTCGAGACGCCGGCAGGCAAGTTACGCGGCGAGACGACCGGAACGCTGAACGTGTTCAAAGGCATTCCCTACGCATCGCCGCCAGTGGGCGGCCTGCGCTGGAGGGCGCCTGCCGTGATGTCCCCTTGGACCGGTGTGCGCGATGCGACTCAGTTCGGTGCCGCCTGCGTGCAACCGAAGCCTCGGCCCAGCATTTACTCCGACGACCTGGCCGCAGTGAGCGAGGACTGTCTGTTTCTCAACGTCTGGACGACGCCAGGCGCGCGCAAGAGGCCGGTGTTTTTCTGGATTCACGGCGGTGCGCTCACGTCCGGATCGAGCAGCGAGCGGCTGTACGATGGTGCGAAGCTCGCCGCGCGCGGCGTGGTGGTCGTATCGATCAACTATCGTCTCGGGGCTCTCGGCTACCTGGCGCATCCGCAGCTCAGCGCCGAGTCGCCGCAGCGAGTCTCGGGCAATTACGGTCTGCTCGACCAGATCGAAGCGCTGCGCTGGGTGCAGCGGAACATCGCGGCCTTCGGCGGCGATCCGGCGAATGTCACGATTGCCGGCGAATCGGCGGGCGGACTCAGCGTCATGTACCTGATGGCCTCGCCGCAGGCGCGCGGGTTGTTTTCCAGAGCGATCGCCCAGAGCGCTTACATGATTTCGATGCCGGAGCTGAAGCGCGCACACTTCGGCGAGCAGGCGGCGGAAGCGATCGGATCGCGAGTCGCGTCTGCGCTCGGCTCGCCGAACATCGCAGACCTGCGTTCGATGGATGCCGCGAAGCTGACAGATGCGGCCGCGCAGACCGGATATTTCCCCCTCGGCACTGTCGACGGTCACGTGCTGCCGCAACAGCTGGTCGAAGTGTTCGATCGCGGCGAGCAGGCGAAGGTGCCGATTCTCGCCGGCTTCAACAGCGGCGAGATCCGCTCGCTGCGTTTTCTGGCGCCACCCGCGCCGAGCGATGCGGCAACGTACGAGTCGGCCATCCGCAAGCGTTATGGCGATCTTGCGGAAGATTTCCTGCAGCTCTACCCGAGCAGTCACCTCGAGGACAGCGTGCTCGCGACGACTCGCGATGCACTGTACGGCTGGACGTCCGAGCGCCTCGTCGCAAAGCAGACCGCGCAGGGCCAGCCGAGCTATCTGTATTTCTTCGATCACGGTTATCCCGCTGCGGATGCAGCGGGCCTGCACGCGTTCCACGCCTCGGAGCTTCCTTACGTGTTCGGCACTGCGGATCGAACGCCGCCGCTCTGGCCGAAAGTGTCCGACTCGCCACAGGAGACCGCACTGAGCGAAACCATGATCGCGTACTGGACGAGCTTCGCGGCCGCCGGTGAACCCCAGGCTCCCGATCAGCCGTCATGGTCCGCATACGGCACGACGCGTGCGTACCTGTCGTTCGCCGGTGTTCCGCGGCCGGGCACGCACTTGCTGCCTGGCATGTACGAGTTGAACGAGGCGGTCGTGTGCCGACGACGCAGCCAGGGCGGATTGCCCTGGAACTGGAACGTAGGTCTCGCCGCCCCGACGCTGCCGCCTCGCGAGGATGCCTGCCGATGATCGACGGTTCCATGCAGGAGTTCGCGCTCACGCTCGACAGATTCCTCGACCACGCCGCCAAGTGGCACCCGCATGCCCAGGTCGTCACGGGGCGCGATGCCGGCAAAGTGGATCGCGTGAGCTATGCAGATTTGCAGGCGCGCAGTCTGCGCGTCTCAGCAGTGCTGCGGGATTTCGGCATCGGAGTCGGCGGACGCGTCGCGACACTCGCATGGAATACGCAGGCGCATGTCGAGACGTGGTACGCCATCATGGGTCTCGGTGCGGTCTGCCACACGCTCAATCCGCGACTGATGGCAGCGCAGCTCGCGCGGCAGGTCATGCGATCAGGCAGCCGCATCATCGTTGCCAGCGCCGATCTCGAACCGCTGGCCCGACAGATCGTCGAGCGTGCGCCCGTAGTCACACGGGTACTGATCATCGACGGGCCGGCGCCGGCGTGGAGTGGCCACTGCGACGTCGTCCACGTCGAGACCGCGATGAGTAAGGCGCGAACTGCCGTGACCTGGGGCGGCTTCGACGAGCGCACCGCGTGCGGCCTGTGCTTCACGTCCGGCACGACCGGAGCGCCGAAAGGAGTGACCTACACGCACCGCTCGAGCTTCCTGCACGCATTGAAGCTGTTGCAGGCCGACGTGCTCGGCATCACGGCCGCCGACAGCGTACTCGCTGTCGTGCCGATGTTTCACGCCAACGCCTGGGGCTTGCCTTTCGCGGCGCCCGCGGCCGGAGCCAAGCTGGTGCTGCCCGGCCGCCATGCTGACGGCGAGAGCCTCGCCCGCTTGATCGCCGACGAGGAGGTGACAGTCGGCGTGGGCGTTCCCACCGTGTGGTTGGGTGTCGTCGAGCACCTCGATGCGGCCGGCGGCGAGCTCCCGTCTCTCGAACGCATCCTGGTCGGTGGCTCACCGCTCCCTCCGGCCCTGATGGAGCGCATCGAGCGGCGCCTCGGGGTTTCGGTGCAGACGAGCTGGGGCATGACGGAGCTGTCGCCCTGCGGGACGATGTCGCCGCCGCGCGATCGCAAGCGTTCCGCAGCGCTCTCAGGCCGGCCCGCCGTCGGGGTCGACCTGCTCTTGAAGGACGCGGATGGGCGGCACCTGCCGGAGCAGCGTAATGCCGAGGGACACTTGTGGGTGCGCGGAGCCAGCGTGATCGAACGCTATTTCGGAGAGGAGAACACCGCCACCGATGCCGAGGGCTGGTTCAATACCGGCGATCTGGCGCGCATCGATCCCACCGGCAATCTGATCATCACCGGCCGCGCGAAGGACCTGATCAAGTCGGGCGGCGAGTGGATCAATCCGGCGGAGATCGAAGCGATCGTCGGTGCCTTGCCCGAGGTATCCTTGGCAGCCGTCATCGCGCGCGCGGATCCGAAATGGGGCGAGCGGCCGGTGCTGCTCGTGGAACTGCGCGAGGGCGCGGTCATCGACGATGCCGCCCTGCTCGCGGCGCTGACGGGCAAGGTCGCGCCGTGGTGGATACCGGACACGCTGCTCCGCCTCGAGAAAATGCCGCTGGCTTCTACCGGAAAGATCGACAAAATGCAGCTCAGGTCCGAATACGGTAGCGGTTGAGCGGAGACCCGATTGTGCCCTCAGATCTGAAGACCCCACGCAAGCGAGCGAGCAAGGCGAAGCAGCCGAAGTCCCGGCCGCGGCGCGTAACCAAAGCGGCACAGCGCGCCGAAATGATGGAGCAGATTCTCGATACTGCTGAGGAGCTGTTCTCCCAGCACGGCCTGTACGGCGTCACCTTGAAGGACGTGGCGAAGCGTCTGGGTGTGCATCACACCCTCATGAACTACTACTTTCGCGACAAGAAGAAGCTCTTCGACGAGGTCTTCGCGCGTCGCGCCGTCGTGACCAGCACGCGCCGGATGCGGGCACTGGATGAATACGATGCCGCGACCCGGGGCAAGCCGACCATCGAAGGAGCGTTGCATACGTTCCTGGATACCGATCTCGACCTGTACATCGAAGGCGGCAAGCCCTGGAAGAACTACGGTGCGCTGGCCTCGCAGGTCGCCAACACCCCGCGATGGGGCGCCGAGCTCATGGACAAGCACTTCGATCCCGTGGTGCTGCGGCTGATCGGCTTGTTGAAGCGCGCACTGCCGAATTGCTCGGAAGAGGACATTCTCTGGGGCTATCACTTCGTCAGCGGCGCCTTGCTGCTCACGCTCGCCCGCACGGGACGCATCGACAAGCTGTCGAACGGCCTGTGCAAGTCGGACGACTTCGCTGCCGTCAAAAAGCGGATGGCGAAATTCATGGCCGGCGGATTCCTGGCCGTGTGCGGCGATTAGCCCCGGCACACGGCCCGCCGCAATTAGCCCGACCGCCCTACATATATATATGTAGCGGCTTGTCTTCGCCGGGGCCGATGACGAAGATACAGCCCTCGACGGCGAAGGCTGTATGGCAGAACGATCCTTCACGCACGAAGTCGGTAAATTGCGCCTCGGCGCGGGACAGGAATTCCGTGGCGAGGGCATTCTCGCCGTTACCAAGGCACTGCTGCAGTCCGGCGTTGGCTATGTCGGCGGTTATCAGGGCGCGCCGATCTCCCATCTCATGGACGTGCTCTCGGATGCGCAGGGGCTGCTGAAAGAGCTCGGGATCCACTTCGAGGCCAGTGCTTCGGAGGCAGCGGCCGCGGCGATGCTCGCAGCGTCGGTCAATTATCCGATCCGCGGCGCCGTGACCTGGAAGTCCACCGTCGGTACCAACGTCGCCTCCGATGCGCTGGCCAACGTCGCGTCCGGCGGTGTCACCGGCGGCGCGCTGGTGATCATCGGCGAAGACTACGGCGAAGGCTCTTCGATCATGCAGGAGCGCTCGCACGCCTTTGCGATGAAGTCGCAGATGTGGTTGCTCGATCCGCGGCCGAACCTGGAGAGCATCGTCGCGATGGTCGAGCGCGGCTTCGAGCTGTCGGAGGCATCGAATACTCCGGTCATGCTGGAGCTGCGCATACGCGCGTGCCACGTGTACGGCTCTTTCATCGCACACGACAATCGCCCGCCGGCGTTCACGCTGCAGGATGCGCTCGACAATCCGACGCGCGACGTGAATCGCATCGTGCTGCCGCCGGCGAGCTTTCTGCACGAGCAGGAGAAGATCAATCAGCGGTGGCCCGCTGCGGTGAAGTACATCCGCGAGCGTCGTCTCAACGAATTTCTGGGCGGGACGAGCGGCGAGGTCGGCATCATCTTGCAGGGCGGCCTGTACAACACGGTGAGCCGCGCGCTGGAGCTACTGGGGCTCGGTAATTCGCTCGGAGAAACGGACCTGCCGCTGTACGTTCTCAACGTGACCTATCCGCTGATCGAGAGCGAGATCGTCGATTTCTGCCGCGACAAGAAGGCGGTGCTGATCGTCGAGGAAGGTCAGCCAGAGTACATCGAGCAGAATCTCAACTCGATCCTGCGCAGAGCGGACGTCGCCGCGCGGGTCGTCGGCAAAGACCTGTTCCCCAGAGCGGGCGAATACACCGGGGACGTGATTCAGCGTGGCGTGCGCGCGTTCATGCGCGCCTATGCGCCGGAGCAGCTCGAACGCGCGAAGCCGCTGCTGCCGCCGCCTCCCGCGGAAGTTCCGAAGGAAGTGCAGGCGCTCGCGCCGCTGTTGCCGATCCGGCCCGCCGGTTTCTGCACGGGCTGTCCCGAACGGCCGATCTTCACGGCGATGAAACTGCTGCAGCGAGAGCTGGGCCCGGTGCACATCAGCTGCGACATCGGTTGTCACCTGTTCTCCATCCTGCCGCCGTTCAATCTGGGCAACACCACGATGGGGTACGGGCTCGGCGCAGCCGGCGCGTCGGCATTCAACGCACCCCGCAACAAGCGCGCGATTGCCGTGATGGGCGACGGTGGTTTCTGGCACAACGGCCTGACCTCCGGCGTCGGCAATGCCGTCTTCAATCAAAGCGACAGCGTGCTGGTCGTAGTCGACAACGGTTACTCGGCGGCAACGGGTGGGCAGGACATCCTCTCCTCGCGGGCCGACAACCGCTCGAAGAGCACCAAGCATCCGATCGCCGAAGCCGTCAAAGGCGTCGGCGTGAAGTGGCTGCGCGTCGTCGACCGGACCTATGACGTCGGCCGCATGCGCGACGTGTTGCGCGAGGCGATGACGACGCCGGAGAAGGGACCGAAGGTCGTGGTCGCCGCGTCCGAGTGCATGCTCAACCGGCAGCGTCGCGAGAAGCCTGCATTCAACAAGGCGGTCGCTGGCGGAACGCGGATGGTGCGCGAGCGATTCGGCGTCGACCCGGATACCTGCACCGGCGATCACTCGTGCATCCGCTTGTCGGGATGCCCCTCGCTGACCATCAAATCCAATCCCGATCCGCTGCGCCAGGATCCGATCGCGCACGTGGACAACACCTGCGTAGGCTGCGGAGTGTGCGGCGAAGTGGCGCACGCGGCAGTCCTGTGCCCATCTTTCTATCGCGCACGACTGCTGTTCAATCCGACGCGCTGGGATCGCGTGCTGCAGCGTCTGCGCTCGCACATCATCGGTTTCTTCCAGCGGCGAGCGGAGCGCCGCAGGCTGCGACATGCCTTCTGACGTCGCGCGCCCGATATCCATCGCAATCGCGGCGCTGGGAGGACAGGGTGGCGGGGTCCTCGCCGATTGGCTGGTCGCGGTCGCGGAGCTGCATGGCTGGATCGTGCAAGCGACGTCCATTGCCGGCGTGGCGCAACGAACCGGAACCACCGTCTACTACCTAGAGATGAGTCCGGCGCCGAGCACGCCGGCGCGGCGGCCGGTGCTCGCGCTGATGGCAGTGCCTGGCGACGTCGATCTGGTCGTTGCCGCGGAGCTGATGGAAGCGGGTCGCGCAGTGGTGCGCGGTCTCGTCACGCCGGATCGCACGACGGCTGTCGTCTCCACTCATCGCATCTACGGCATCACCGAGAAATCGGCGATGGGCGACGGCATCGTCGACGCCAATGCCGTATTCGCCGCGCTCGAATCGCGGTCGAAGCGGCTGATCAGCTTCGACATGCAGGCGTTGGCCGATGAGCATGGGAGCGTCATCAGCTCGGTCTTGTTCGGCGCCATCGCCGCATCGGCTGTGCTGCCGTTTCCGCGGGCGCTCTACGAGCAGGCGATCACGCAGTCGGGCGTGGCGGTCAAGACGAATCTGGCGGGCTTTGCTGCCGGCTTCGAGCGTGCGTTGACTCGCTCGCCGCTGACGAGCCTCGTACCGCCGAGCACCGGTCCCACGACTGAGGTGGGCAGCAAGCTCGACGAACGGATCAAGCGCGAGTTTCCGGCGCACCTGCACGGTCTGCTGCAGGAGGGGGTCAAGCGCACACTAGACTTTCAGGACGGCCCCTACGCCAAGCTTTATCTCGATCGCTTGCAGGAGATTCGTGACAGCGGCGGCTACGCGTTGACGGCGGCTGTCGCCCGCTACCTGGCGTTGTGGATGACCTACGAGGACACGATCCGCGTTGCCGATCTGAAGACCCGCGGCACTCGCTTCAATCGCGTGCGCGAAGAGGTGCGCGCTCCAGCCGAGCAGATCGTGTACGTGACCGAATTCATGCACCCTCGCTTCGAAGAAGTGTGCGAGACATTGCCGGCCGGGCTCGGCGCACGGTTGCAGGCGAGCAGCAGGGCGCGTCGCTTGTTCGCGCCGCTGTTTCGCAAAGGCAGACATATCCAGACCGCGCATGTGGGCGGGTTCCTGTTGTTGTACTTCGTGGCGGGCTTGCGGCGTTGGCGTCGCGGCACGTTGCGCTATCGCCTCGAGCAGGAACGCATCGGTGCATGGCTGGAGCACATCAAAGCTCTGGCGGCCACGCCGGGCGGCTATGACGCCGCGGTCGAGCTCGCGGAGTGTCAGCGCCTGGTGAAGGGTTACAGCGATACGCACGAACGCGGACTGAAGAACTATGGCGTGGTGATCGACGCAATCCGGCGGCTCGCGGGTCGACCGGATCTCGCCGCAATCATCAAGCGCCTGCGGATTGCCGCGCTGGCGGACGAAGAAGGCAAACAGCTGCGAGCAGCACTGAACGAGCTGGGACAAAATCAATGACATCCAGATCGATACTGATCGCAGTTGTCCTCCTGCTCGCGCCGCTGTTCGCAGGCGCGGCTGAGCGTTTGATCATCGACCATGTGACGGTTATTGAAGGCACAGGTCGCGCGCCGCAGCCCGACATGGCCGTCATCGTCGATGGCGCCCAGATTGCGGCGGTCACGCCAAGTCAGCTCGCGGGCAGCGAGCCCGGCCGGCGTCTCGACGCGCGCGGCAAGTACCTCATCCCCGGGCTGTTCGACGTCCACATCCATTTGCGCGGCGCGGCGCAGCCTTCCGGCCCCAATGTGAAATGGGAAGAGGCGAGCCGCGGCGAGGCGCTCGCCGCACTGGCAAGCTATCTGTACTCCGGCGTGACGACCGTGTTCGACGCCGGCAACATGCCGAAATTGATCCTGCCGCTGCGCGCCGACGAGCGCGCCGGGCGGATTCTCGCGCCGCGCATCTTCGCCACGGGTAACGCGATCACCTATCCCGGCAGCCACGGCGATCGCATCTCGATCGGGATAACTGACTTCGAGAAAGACAAAGCGCTGCTCGACGCGCACATCGCCGAGCAGCAGCCCGACATGCTCAAGCTGATGATGGAGGAGGAGGGCTGGGGCTCGCGGCCGATGATCACGCTGCTCACGGCCGACCTCGCCGAGAAGATCGTCCGTTACTACAACCAGCACGGCATTCGCACGACCGCGCACGTCTCCAACGAGTTTCGCGCGCTGGAGGCGATCTACGCCGGCCTCGACACGCTCGCGCATCCGGTCATCCAGGGGCCGGTCAGCGATTCGTTCGTGAAGCTCATGGCCGCGAAGAAGATCCCGTTCGCGAGCACGCTGACCATCGGCGAGAACTACAGCCGCCTCGCAGAGCATCCGGAGTATCTCGATCAACCGCTATACGCGGCCTCGCTGTCAGTCGCGGAGCGCAACAAGCTCAAGACCGAGACCGCCGCGGAATACCGCGCGCGCACCTGGACGACGTGGATGAAGATCATGACCCCGATCGCGCAGGAGAACATCCGCAAGGTCCATGCGGCAGGCGGAGTCGTCGCCTGCGGCACCGACCAAAGCAGCGGCCCTGCCGTGCATCGCGAGCTCGAACTGCTGGCCGCGGCCGGCATCGCACCGCTCGACGTGATCCGGATCGCGACCTACAACAGCGCTGTATTTTTGGGCAAAGCCGATCAGCTCGGGTCCGTGCAGGCCGGCCGGCTCGCCGACCTGGTCCTGCTCGATGCCGACCCCGCGGTCAGCATCGACAACGTCAAGGCGATCGCACTCGTCATGAAGAACGGCGAAATCATCGACGAGAGCAAGCTCCCGCTCGCGGGTGGCAAACAGCGAGCGCGCTTGACCGTAAGATGAGAATTACTCTCGCAAAGATCGCAAAGACGCAAAGAAGAACCAGAGATTCAAATCAGACCGCAAAATCTTCAGACTTTAAAATCTGAATTCTCTACCTTTGCGATCTTTGCGTCTTTGCGAGAGTTTCTCTGGGCAACGTCTAACCTGGCACCAGCGCCAGCACGCGCAGCGGGCTGCCCGATCCGTTGACGATCTTCAGCGGCGGCGCGATCACGACCGCGCCGGTCGGCGGCAACTGATCGAGGTTCATCAGGCTCGCGAGGCCGAAGCGGTTCGAGCCGTGCATGATCGTGTGGCACGGGAACATTGGATCGAAGGTTGCAGCCTGTCCTGCATCGGTGCCGACGGTCTCCACGCCGACGCCGAGAATGTCGCGCTCCTTGGCCAGGAACGGCACGCACTGCGGATGAAAGCCCGGCGTATGCGGACCGTCTTCGCGGATGTTGAGAAAGGGCCCGGCGCCGGTGCGCTTCGACCAATCGGTGCGGATCAGCACCCAGGCGCCGCGCGGAATGCCGCCGTGCCGCGATTCCCACGCTTTGATGACGTCGATCGTCACCAGGAAGTCGGCGTTCTCACGCACGCGGTCCGACACGTCGATGACGCACGCCGGGCCGATGAACTTCTGCACCGGAATGTTGTGCGTGGCGTTGTTCGGATAGTCCTTGCCCGTGACCCAGTGGATCGGTGCGTCGAAGTGCGTGCCGGTGTGCTCGCCGCACGCGATGTTGTTCCAGTACCAGGCCGGGCCGCGCTGGTCGTACTTCGAGATTTCCTCCAGCGAGAACGGCTTGGAGGGCGCGAACATCGGCGGCAGCTGAATGGTAGGTGTCGCCGGCTCCAGGGGCACTGTGAGATCGACGACGCGAATGCCGCCGCTGACGATTCCCGCAGCGAGGTCGGCGAGCAGCGCAGAATTCTTCGTCATGGCTCTTTACCTCTCCTCAGATGCCGAACTGCGGACGCAACTCGCGCAGCGCTTCGATGAGGACGTCGACGTCCTCGTCGTTGTTGTAGAAGTGAAAGCAGACGCGCAGGTTGTCATCACGATTGGACGCGACGATGCTGCGCCTCATCAATTCCTGGGCCAGCGGGCCGCTCGCTCGCGACGGCACGCAGATCATGGCGCCGCGTCGCCCGTCCTGCTCCGGCGTGACGCTCGCCCAGCCGATCTCCTGCAGCTTTTCCATGCAGCGACGCGTCAGCGCACGAATGCGCCGTTCGATCGCCGGCATGCCGACATCGAGCATGATCTTCAGTCCGGCTTCCGAGGCATAGCAACTCACGACCGGCGGCGTACCGGCCTCGAAGCGGCGCGCGGTCGGCGACGGACGGTTGGCGCTGATGTCCATCGCGAAAATGTTCTCCTGCGCGAACCAGCCGGTGTGAGTCGGGTGCAATGAGCGCAGCAGAGAATCGCGCACATACAGGAAGCCGATGCCTGCAGTGCCGAGCAGGTACTTCAACATGCCGCCGACTGCGAAGTCGACGTCCAGCGCCTTGACGTCGATATCGACGGAGCCGACGGATTGATAGCAGTCGAGCAGCACCAGCGCGCCCTTGGCTCGCGCCAGCTTTACGATGGCCGGAATGTCGAGCCGCGCGCCGTTGCGGAAGCAGACGTGCGTGATTGCGACGAGCTTGGTCTGCTCGTCGATGTGCTTCGCGAAGGATTCGGGCGGAATGTAACCGTCCGCGTCGCGCCGCACGTGCACGACGCGTGCGCCGCGCTGCTCCTGCGCGTGCCAGATCTGCGCGTTGGTCGGAAACTCGAAGTCGCTGATGACGACCTTGTCGCGGCCCGGCAGGAACTGAAGCGCGGTCGCCAGCGCGTTCAGGCCCGCCGAGGCGGAGGCGGTGACCGCGATCTCGTCCGGCGTCGCGTGCAGCAGCTGAGCCATCAGCGTGCGGACGGCTTCATTCTTCTTGACCCAGACGTCCCAGTTGGCACCGACTTGCAAGCGGTCCTGCAGGTAGCTGTCGAATGCCGCCTTGACGTCGTTCGCCAGCGCGCAGTACGAGCAGCTGTTGAGGTAAGTCATGTGCTGCAGTAGCGGGAACTCCCGGCGCAGCGCTGTGAAATCAGGTTCCATAGTCAGTAATTGATACCGGGATTGTCGCCTGGATGGATGACGCCGAGGACGTCCATGCCATCGGGTGAAGTGCACTGCAGGGAGTGCACGTGCTTGCGCGGGAAGAAAATCACGTCGCCGGGAGCCACCGCGGCGCGCACAGTCTCGTTCCAGATGACGCCTTCGCCCGAGACGATGATCACTGCTTCTTCGTAGAGATGACGGTGCATCGATGCTTTGGATTGCGGAATGTGGCCGATGAACTGCACCGCGTTCTGCGCGCCGTGCTTCCCATCGACGAGGTGCTGGAACCACCGCGTGCCCATCGCCTTGCGTTGCTCTGCGTCGATGCATGCGACGCGCTCGGGTTGCGTCTCGTTGAACGGCGGCATCGTCGCGACCGTCTGCAAGCCGCCGGCGGCCGAACAGACGGAGACGAAGGCCTGCAAGCGGCCGCCTGCATCAGCGGTCAGGCGAAACCCTTCACCGGGAAGCACCATGACTCCGTCCAGCGGACCGACCGTGAAGCGTCGTGTCCCGATCTCGACTGTGCCGCTGCCGGCGGCGATGAAGAGGATCGCTTGCGCCGGTGTGCTCGGCGACAAGATGGGCGACGGCCGATCGCGGACTTCCACGTAGACCTGTGTCTGCCACGCGGCGCCCTGCTGCGAGTCGACGAGGGTGCGGATCCAGAATGGCCCCGGGTTTGCCGGACGTGTCGCAGTAGCGCGGATCGTGTAGCAGACACCGTCCAGACGATGGATGCCACCCTCCAGTTCAGGAGCCCACGGCACTTTGCTCGCCGCGATGCTCTCTGCGGTCTCGACTGCGTAGCCGCCAGGAAGGTTCGCGTGCGTGCCGTCGCAGAACGGCGGTGTCCCGGTCCGCTTGCACATGCAGAACAGCGCTTCTTCCTTGTCGCACTTGGCGACGTACGCAACCGGTTGGAAGCCGGTCCCCTTGTGCGAGCCGTCGCAGAACGGCTGACTCTTCGAGCGTCCGCAGCGGCACCACAAGTAGCGCCGGCCGGCCTCCAGCTCCTGGTAGGACGGCATGCTGCCGGCGATCAGCGCCTCCGAGGGATCATCCGAATTCATGAGGTCTAGTCTAGTCCTTACTCAGATCCGACAGCACGTTACCGAAGCGATGGATCTCCGCCACGGTGTTGTAGTGAACGAGCGAGACGCGAATCGTGCCGCTGTCCTGCGCCAGCCCGAGGCGTTGCATCAGCCGCGGGCAATAGAGATGACCGTCGCGAATGCCGATTCCCGCGCGGGCCATCGCTTCCGTCACGGCCGCAGGTGTGTGACCCGGAAGCGTGAAGCACAGCGTCGGAACGCGCCCCGAGATTCGAGCAGGGTCAGTCACGCCGTAGACGTGCGCTTTGCACTGCTGCAGAACCTTCAGCATCACCAGTGTGAGGATGCGCTCGTAGTCGAGAATTGCGTGCATGCCGCGTGCAATGTCGCCGCGCATGTCCGCCGGAGCTGACGCAAATGATCGCCCGAGCCGGGCGAGATAGCCGACCGCGGCGTCCATCCCGGCGACGCTTTCATAGCTGACGGTGCCGGCCTCGATCTTGCCGGGCGGCGCATCCGGGATGAAGTCTTCGCGGAACGTCGGCAGCCGCTGCAGCAGCTCGTAGCGTCCCCACAGGAATCCCATGTGCGGCCCGAAAATCTTGTACCCGGAGCAGACCAGGTAATCGCAGTCAAAAGCCTGTACGTCCACGCGGCCATGCGGCGCGAAGTGCACGCAATCGAGAAAGATCTCGCCGCCCGCCGCGTGCACCAGATCGGCCGCGCCGCGGACGTCGACGATCGTGCCGAGCGCATTCGATGCTACCGAGCAGGCGAGCAGGCGCGTTCTCGACGACAACAGCGGAGCGAGGTCTTCCAGGTAGAGGTTGGCGTCATCCCGCATCCGCCACCAGCGAATGGTGGCGCCGAGCGGCGCGAGCGCGAGCCAGGTAGCCACGTTGGCCTCGTGATCGAGGTCGGTGACGATGATCTCGTTGCGCTCGCCGAGCGTCTGGGCGACGCCGAGGCTGACCAGGCGGATGAAAGAGGTGGCGTTCATGCCGAACGCGATCTCGTTCGGATCGCGGGCGTTGACCAGCGCGCCGACGCTGGCCCGGGCCCGCGCCAGGACCTCGTCCACCGCGATACTCTGCGAGTAGCGTCCGCCCCGCTGCACGTTGCGCACCAGCAGGTGCTCATTGATTGCGTCGAACACGGCCTGGGGCACCTGCGCACCGGCCGCGTTGTCGAAAAACACGCCATTTCCCGCGCGCTGCAAGGCGGGAAACTCCGCTCTCAGCCGGTCCACCGGAAATGCGTGCTCGGGCGTACTCAAGGCAGCCTCCTGCGTTATTCTATTCATGGTCTATTCATGTCCTAACTCCACCCCTCATGGCCTGACCGAACGATCCATGGCCACGCGCGATACACAGACCCGCATCGTCGATGCCGCATTGGAGCTCTTCAACGAGCACGGCACGGCCGCTATATCCACCAATCGCATCGCCGAGCATTGCGGTATCAGCAAGGGCAATCTTCACTACCACTTTCATAACAAGCGGGAAATCATCCGCTTCCTGTTCCAGCGCGCCGTCGACGAGATGGACTCGGGCTGGTACCGCGATCATCTGGCCGCCACGCTCGAGCACATGGCGGAGATGTTCGTGCGCCAGTTGAAGCTCATCCGCGACTACCGGTTCTTCTATCGCGAGATGGCGGACCTGCTGCGGCAGGACCGGGTACTGCGGCAGCGCTTCGCCCACAATCGCGAGCGCCGTCTGGTCGAGATCGAGAGATTCTTCGGCGCGCTCGCGGCCCGCGGCCACATGAAGCTGCCGGCGGACCCGCGCCGGCTGCGCTCCA
>Ga0134123_10000094_pt1 | contig 52807 bp, 45 predicted proteins | sample KB303_FD_96460 | JGI IMG/M metagenome (GOLD analysis project Ga0134123, IMG submission 96460) | Terrestrial soil microbial communities without Nitrogen fertilizer from Kellogg Biological Station, Michigan, USA - KB3-0-3 | ecosystem: Environmental > Terrestrial > Soil > Unclassified ...
CCCGTTCCGTCCAAGCCGGTAAGACCCTGTAGGACAGGGAGGGACACCCGTACCCGGTGAGCAGGTCGATGCCCGCTTCCGCGTTGGGGTCGGAAACGGACGTCGATGCACACGTGCTCATCCAGGCTTCGCAGCCTGGTCGTCGCAACCGCGCTGCTCGTTTTGGCCAGCCCCGCCATCGGGGAGCCCCAACCCTCGTTGAGTGTCGTCGTTCATCTGTGCGACGACCCTGATATTCATCCGTATCTGGTTCGTCGCGCGCAAACCGACGTGACCCGGATCTACCGCGACGCGGGTGTCGAGATCGCCTGGGCCGATGACGCGGCGCTGGCAGACGACGCCGGTGACCCTCCGTCACCGTTTCCTCACCTCACCCTGGTGATTCTCTGCCGCGAGCTGACGAACGAGTTCCCGGTGGATGCGACCGCGCTCGGCGCCGCGGTCGGCTCGCGCGATTATCGGGGCCGCATCGCGTACGTCTTTTATGACCGGGTCGAGCGCGTCGCGCAGAGCTACCTGAACGTCGCGCGCGAACCGGGAACAGACGACATGTACACCGTGGTCGTGCTCGCCCATGCGATGGCCCACGAGCTCGGTCATCTGTTGCTCCCCTACGGCCACTCGCCCACCGGTCTCATGCGGGCGGAATGGGACGCACGCGACCTGCGCCTCGCCCTGAACCGGGAGCTCAATTTCACGAGCGAACAGGCGCAGCTGATTCGAGGCCAGGTGCTGGCCCGGCTCGGCGACACGCCGTCATCCGGTTCGAACTGATCCGAGAACTCGATGCGCGTGGATCGCCGCTAGCTTCGCGGCGGCGTCGCGTAATAGCCGCGCCGCGCGCGGGCGATGTACTCGTGGTTCTTCACGCGCACGCGGATGGTGCGCCAGCTGCCGTCCTGCGGCCGCATCGTCGCGTAGCCGAGCGTGTACTGCGAGTTCAGCTCCTCGGCGATCCGCTGCGTGGCGGGCCCGAGGTCTTCGTAGCTGCGGACGACTTCCGTATAGCCGCCGCTCGGACCGGTGATTTCGCGCAGCGCCGCGGGATTGACCCGCGTGCTGACACGCCGCTCGGTCGCCGAGTCGATGGCAATCGCGTAGACGAACGCGTCGCTGCGCCGCAGCGTCTCGCGCGTCTGCGCCAGCGAGTGATCGCTCGCGGTGTCGGCGCCGTCGGAGACGACGATCATCGCCGCGCGCGTGCGCTGGCGGCGCTGGAACATCGACGTGGACGCGAAGATCGCGTCGTAGATCGCGGTGCCGCCGGTCGGCCGCTCGGCGGCCAGCTTTCCCGCGAGCTGCGCCGGCGGGGCGGTCCACGGCACGAGGATGCGCGGCAGGTGGTTGAACGCGCCGACAAACGCCTCGTCGCCGCCGTCGAGCAGATCGGCCATGAAGCGGTCGAGCGCGCCCCGGGCGTCGACAATCGGCTGACCGCGCATGCTGTCGCTGATGTCGAGCAGGACGCCGACGCTCACGGGCGTCCGCTGGTCGGAGAACTGCGTGACCGGCTGCTCGTCGCCGTCCTCGAACACCTCGAAGTCGTCCTTCGTGAGGCCGATGATCAGCCGATTGTTGCTGTCGGTGACGGTGACGGGGATTTCAACGGTGGTGACGCTCCCGCGGAAGGTCTGGAGCGCCTGCGCCCGGCCGATCACCACGAAGGCCGCGAAGCACACGAAGCAAAACAAGATCTTCGTGATCTTCGTGTCCTTCGTGGTTCCCAGCTCTTCGTGGTTCACGTCACGCGCCTGCTTCGACCCCCGCATAGTAATCCTGAAGCGACCGCACCGTCAGCGTCTGCGACCGAAGCGCCTTGATCGCCGCCACCGCGGCCGACGCCCCCGTCAGCGTGGTGATGCAGGGCACCTGCGCCATGGTCGCCGCGCGGCGGACGGCGCGGTCGTCGAAGAACGACTCGCGGCCGAGCGGCGTGTTGATGACGAGGCAGATCTTCCGGTTGACGATCTGGTCGGCGATGTTCGGCCGCCCCTCGTTCACCTTGTAGATCACCTCGACGTCGATCCCGTGCGCGCGCAGGAACGCCGCCGTCCCGCGGCTCGCCGTCATGGCGAAGCCGAGGCCCGCGAGGTCGCGCGCGATCGGCACGACGGTCGGCTTGTCGCTGTTGTTGACGCTGATGAAGACGGCCCCTTCCTTCGGCAGCTGCTGGCCGGCGCCCATCATCGCCTTGCCGAACGCCGCGCCGAAGTTGTCGGCACCGCCCATCACCTCGCCGGTCGATTTCATCTCCGGCCCGAGGATGGTGTCGACGCCCGGGAAACGGACGAACGGGAAGACGGGGCTCTTGACGAACACACCCGCCGCCTCGAGATCGTTGACCACGCCAAGCTCGGCGAGCGTGCGGCCCGCGGCGACGCGGGCGGCAGCGCGCGCCATCGGCACGCCGGTGGCCTTGGAGATGTACGGCACCGTGCGCGACGAGCGCGGATTCACCTCGAGCACGTAGACGGTGTCGTCCTTGATCGCGTACTGCACGTTCATCAGGCCGACCACCTTCAGCGCGCGCGCGATGCGCCGCGTGTACTCGCGGATCGTCCCCAGATGCCGCTCCGCCACCATGAAGGGCGGCACGACGCACGAGCTGTCGCCGGAATGGATGCCCGCCTCCTCGATGTGCTCCATGATGCCGCCGATGACGACGGCGCCCGTCGCGTCGGCGACGGCGTCGACGTCGAACTCGAAGGCATCCTCGAGGAAGCGATCGATGAGCACCGGCCGGTCGTGCGACACGTCGACCGCACCCGTCATGTAGCGGTCGAGCGCGCCGGAGTCGAACACGATCGCCATGCCGCGCCCGCCCAGCACGTACGAGGGACGCACGACGACGGGATAGCCGATGCGTTCGGCGACGTCGCGCGCCTCCTCCCGAGTGACGGCCGTGCCGCTCGCCGGCTGCGGGACGCCGAGGTCCCAGAGCAGCTGCGAGAACCGCTGACGGTCCTCGGCCAGGTCGATCGAGTCGGGAGTCGTGCCGAGAATCTCGACGCCCGCCGCCTGCAGCGCGAGCGCGAGCTTCAACGGCGTCTGGCCGCCGAACTGCACGACGCACGACACGTCGCCGCCGCCGCTCCGCTCGCGGTCGATGATGCCCATCACGTCTTCGAAGGTGAGCGGCTCGAAATAAAGGCGGTCGGCGGTGTCGTAGTCGGTGGACACCGTCTCGGGGTTGCAGTTGACCATCACGGTCTCGAACCCCTCGTCGCGGAAGCCGAAGACCGCGTGGCAGCAGCAGTAGTCGAACTCGATGCCCTGGCCGATCCGGTTGGGCCCGCTGCCGAGGATGACCACCTTCTTCTTCGGCGTCGGGTCGGCCTCGCAGACGTCCTCGAACGTGCCGTACATGTACGGCGTGAACGACTCGAATTCCGCCGCGCAGGTGTCGATCCGCTTGTAGGCGGGCACGATCGCGTCATCGAGCCGGCGCTGGCGCACGGCGCCTTCGTCCACGCCGTAGACCGCGGCGATGTCCTCGTCGCTGAAGCCGTTGCGCTTGAGCGTCCGCAGCAGGTCGGTGGACATCTCGCGGAACTCGCCGAGCGCGGCCATCTCGCGCAGCGCCATGATGTCGGCGAACTGCTGCAGGAACCAGGGATCGATCTTCGTCAGCTCGTGCAGCGTCTCGACCGTCCACCCGCGCCGCAGCGCGCGGAAGATCGCCCACATCCGTCGGTCGCTCGGGACCACGAGCCGTTTGCGCAGCGCGGTCTCGTCCTCGTCGCGTTCGGCCGCCTCGTCCGGCGACTCGGGGAAGAGGCGCCCGAATTTGCCCAGCTCCAGCGAGCGCACCGCCTTGAGGAACGCCTCCTTGAACGTGCGGCCGATGGCCATCGCCTCGCCCACCGACTTCATCTGCGTCGTCAGCGTGCGGTCCGCCTGCGGGAACTTCTCGAAGTTCCACCGCGGGAACTTGACGACGATGTAGTCGATGGTCGGCTCGAAGGACGCGGGCGTGAGGCGGGTGATGTCGTTGGGGATTTCGTCGAGGTGATAGCCGAGCGCCAGCTTGGCGGCGATCTTCGCGATCGGGAAGCCGGTCGCCTTCGACGCGAGCGCGGACGACCGCGACACGCGCGGGTTCATCTCGATGGCGACGATGCGGCCGTCCTGCGGGTTGATGGCGAACTGGATGTTCGACCCGCCGGTCTCGACGCCGACGCGGCGGATGATGCGGCGCGCCATGTCGCGCATCCGCTGGTATTCCTTGTCGGTCAGCGTCAGCGCCGGCGCCACCGTGATGCTGTCGCCGGTGTGCACGCCCATCGCATCGACGTTCTCGATCGAGCAGATGACGACGAAGTTGTCGGCGACGTCGCGCATCACCTCGAGCTCGAATTCCTTCCAGCCGATGACCGACTCCTCGACGAGGATTTCGTGGACGGGCGAGAACTCGAGCCCTCGCGCCGCGAGCTCGCGGAACTCCTCGATGTTGTAGGCGATGCCGCCGCCGACGCCGCCCATCGTGAACGACGGACGGATGATCGCCGGGAAGCCGGTGTCCTCGACGAGCGCGATCGCGTCCTCGAGCGACTTGGCGACGCCGCTGCGCGGCACCTCGACGCCGATCTCCCCCATCGCGTTGCGGAACAGGAGCCGATCCTCGGCCACCTTGATGGCGTCGATCTGCGCGCCGATCAGCGCGACGTTGTATTTCTCGAGCACGCCGCGTTCGGCGAGCGCGACCGCGAGGTTCAGCGCCGTCTGCCCGCCGACCGTCGGCAGCACGGCATCGGGACGCTCCTTGGCGATGATTGCCTCGACGAGCTCCGGCGTGAGCGGCTCGACGTAGGTGCGATCCGCCATCTCCGGGTCGGTCATGATCGTCGCGGGGTTGCTGTTGACGAGCACGACCTCGAGCCCCTCGGAGCGCAGCGCCTTGCACGCCTGCGTTCCCGAGTAGTCGAACTCGCACGCCTGGCCGATCACGATCGGACCGGAGCCGATCACGAGGATGCGTTTCAGGTCCGTCCGCTTCGGCACAGGTCAGCGTCTCTCCATGCTGTCGAGGAACTGCTGGAACAGGTAGTCCGCGTCGTGCGGTCCCGGCGACGCCTCCGGATGGTACTGCACGGAGAACACCGGCTTGCTGGTGTGGCAGAAACCCTCGACCGTGCCGTCGTAGAGGTTGAGGTGGGTCACCTTTATGTCCGCGGGAAGCGAATTCGGATCCACCGCGAACCCGTGGTTCTGCGAGGTGATTTCCACCTTGCCGGAGGCGAGCTCCTTCACCGGGTGGTTGGCGCCGCGATGGCCGAACTTCAGCTTGAACGTCTGGCCGCCGACGGCGAGGCCGAGAATCTGGTGGCCGAGGCAGATGCCGAAGGTCGGCACGTCGGACTGCACGATCTCGCGGGCGCTGTCGATGGCGTACGACAGGACCGCCGGGTCGCCGGGGCCGTTGCTGAGGAAGATGCCGTCCGGTTCGATCGCCAGCAGCTCGCTCGCCGGCGCCGTGGCCGGAAACACCCGGACGTCGCAGCCGTAGGCGTCGAGACGCCGGAGGATGTTCCACTTGATGCCGAAGTCGTACGCCGCGACGCGGAGCCGCCGCGACGGCTGCCGCTGCGGGGCGATGCTGAACGCCTGGTGATCCGCGTCACCCGGCCCGGCCGAGCGCTCCCGCCACTCGAACGGCGAATCGCACGTGACCTCGCGCACCAGGTCCGACCCTTCCATCTTCGGGATCGCGCGCGCCCTGGCGACGAGCTCGTCGGGGTCGACGGCCCCGGTGGCGATGACGCCGCGCATGACGCCGGCCGAGCGGAGCACGCGCGTCAGCGCGCGCGTGTCGATGTCGGCGATGGCGACGATGTCGTGGCGCACGAGGTAGTCGCGGAGTGACGTGTCGGCGCGCCAGTTGCTGGCCACGGGCGAGGCCTCGCGCATGACGAAGCCCGCCACGCGCGGCGCCTGCGACTCGGCGTCGCCGGTGGCGGTGCCGTAGTTGCCGATGAGCGGCGCCGTCATCGTGACGATCTGCCCGGCGTACGACGGGTCGGTGAGCACCTCCTGGTAGCCGGTCATGCTCGTGTTGAACACGACCTCGCCGCTGGTCTCGCCGGGCGCGCCGGCGGAGACGCCGCGGTAGAAGGTGCCGTCTTCGAGCGCAAGGGTGGCGTTCATCGGTTATGCATGATTATGATGTCGAGTGCATGATTATACATGACCGCTGAAGCCTGCCGCGCCCGCTGAACCCGGCGCACTATTGCACCACGGCTCGTTTCCTGCGACAGTACCTCAGTGATCCCCGGCGTGGCCACCACCTCGCGCATTCCCATCGACATCCGACGGTTGCCGTGGATCAGGCCGCTCGTGGCCGATTACGCGTTCGATCACGCCCGGGTGGCCGATTTCTTCGCCGGCGATCCGCGCGACGCACACGCCTGGCGCGAGGCCATCGCGCGCGCCCGCGCGCAGGGACGCTCGCGGGATGCGATTGCGGACGTCGTGCGCGCCCAGCAGCAGCGGCGCGGCGCGCCGCCGCAGGCCCTCGAGGCGGCGGCACGGCTGCGCGATCCGCAGACCGTCGCCATTGTCACCGGCCAGCAGGCGGGACTGTTCGGCGGCCCGCTGTTCACGCTGCTCAAGGCGCTGACCGCGATCGAGCTCGTGGAGCGTCTCCGCGCCGAGCATGGCGTGGCCGGCGTGGCCGTCTTCTGGATCGACGCCGAGGATCACGACTGGGACGAGGTCAAGTCGTGCGGCGTGCTCGACAGCTCGCTCGCGCACCGCACGATTGCCATCGGCAACCCGCCGGGCGCAGAGATTGAACCGGTAGCGCGCGTGCGCCTCGACGCCTCGATCGGCGATGCGCTCGCGGAGCTGGCCGCCACGCTGCCCGAAACCGAGTTCACCGCGCCGATGCTGGAAAGCCTGCGGACTGCTTACGACCCTGGCGTCGGCATGGCGGACGCGTTCGGCCGCTGGATGGAGTCGGTCCTTGGCGCGCGCGGCCTCGTCGTCTACAACTCCGCGGATCCGGCCGCCAAGCCGCTGGCGGCGGCGGTGTTCGCGCGCGAGATCGAGCGCGCGGGCGAGACCGCGCGGCTCGCCGCCGACGCGGGGGCGGCGATGGAGTCGCGCGGCTACACGGCGCAGGTGACCCCGCACGCCGACACGGTGGCGCTCTTCCACCTCAACGCCGGCCGGCAGCCAATCCGGATCCAGGGCGACGGCTTCCTCGTCGGCGACAACGTCGAATCGAGAAGCGCCCTGCTCGAGCGCGTCCGCGAGGCGCCGGCGGAATTCAGCCCGAACGTCCTGCTCCGCCCGGTCGTGCAGGACACGCTCTTCCCCACGATCTGCTACGTCGCCGGGCCCAACGAGCTCGCGTACCTCGGGCAGCTGCGCGGCGTCTACGGCGCGTTCGGCGTGCCGATGCCGCTGATGTACCAGCGTGGAACGGCGACCCTGCTCGACTCCAACGGTGCGCGCTTCCTCGTGCGCCACGACGTGGCGCTCGAGCAGCTGCAGGCGCAGGATGAAGCGGTCCTCAACCAGCTGCTGGCGTCGCAGCTGCCCCCGGGCGTCGACGCGGCGATGCAGGATGCCGCGCTGGTGCTGCAGGAACGGATGGAGCGCCTCGCGGCGAGCGTCGCGCAGATCGACGCGACGCTCGAGAGCGCGGCGCGATCCGCGCTCGGGCGGATGCAGGACGACCTGAAGAAGCTGCAGGGGAAGATCATCCAGGCGGCCAAGCGCAAGGACGACACGCTGCGCCGCCAGTTCCAGCACCTGCAGGCGCAGGCGTTCCCCGGCGGCGATCCGCAGGAGCGGGCCGTCGGCTTCGTCCACTTCCTCAACAAGTACGGCCCGGTCCTGATCGACCGGCTGCTCGAGGAGATGCCCGTCGACATGGGCGTCCACTGGATCATCACGCCGTGACGCGCATGGCGCGCGCGCGGAGGTGGGTCGCGCGCAACCCGAGGCCTGTCAGGTACATCCTCCTCGGCTGCTCCTTCGCGTCGCTCGTCATCGGCTTTACGCTCATCTCCTTTTACGTCTCGTTCTCCCGCATCATCGATGCACGGCTGCACGGCGAGCGCGAGCGGTCGCTGCCGCGTGTCTACGCGCGCCCGATGGAGCTGCGCCGCGGCGAGGCGCTGACGGCCGCCGAGCTCATCGCGCGGCTCAACGATCTCGGCTACGCGCAGCGCGCGGCCGTCGAGGCGCCGGGCGAGTTCGCGGTGATACGCAACGCCGTGCTGGTCACCCCGCGCTCCGGCGCGTTCAGGGGGAAGACGATCCGCGCGAGCTTCCCCGCCCCGCCGCCGGTGCGGCGCGCCTCCAAGTCGCCGCCGCCGGCCCCGCGCGGCATCACGGCGCTCGACGTGAGCAGCAGCGGCAGCAAGCCGATCCGGGCCAACGTCGTGACGTTCGATCCACCGCTGCTGACCGCGCTCATGACGGGTGGCGCGCGCGAGAAGCGCCGCCGCGTCGAGCTCGACGCGATTCCGAAGCGGATGCAGCAGGCCGTGCTCGCGATCGAGGACCAGAGCTACTACTCGCATCCGGGCATCAACCCCTTCAGCGTCATTCGCGCCGTCATCGTCAACGCGGTGAGCGGCAACAAGTACCCGATTGGCGGCAGCACCATCACGCAGCAGCTGGCACGGATGTTCTTCCTCACCGACGAGTTCAACAGCGAGCTGCAGACAGGCACGCGCTCCTACCGGCGGAAGGTGCAGGAGGCGTTCATGTCGCTCGTCCTCGAGCGGCGGGCGTCGAAGGACGAGATTCTCGAGCTCTATCTCAACGACGTCTATCTCGGGCAGCGCGGCTCGTTCGCCATTCACGGCGTCGCCGAGGCGTCTCGCCTCTTCTTCGGCAAGGACGTCGCCAACCTCACCGTCGGCGAGGCGGCACTCATTGCCGGCGTCATCCAGAACCCGGGCCTCCACTCGCCGTTCGTCAATCCGAAGAACGCCGTCGAGCGCCGCAACGTCGTCCTGCAGGCGATGGCGGACGAGGAATACGTCACGCCGCAGGTCGCCGAACGCGCGAGCCGCGAGCCGCTGCAGGTCTCTCCGCGCGGCGTGGACAACGAAGCGCCGTACTTCGTCGACATGGTCGGGCAGGAAATCGCCGACAAGTTCCCGGGCCTCACGGCGCAGGAGAACTCGGTCGACGTCCACACGACGCTCGACCTCAACCTGCAGCGCCTCGCGCTCGACGCGGTGCGCGACGGGCTGGCGCGCGTCGACCAGATGCTCGCGCGGCGCAAGCGGAAGGGACGCGCGCAGGCGGCGCTGCTCGCGGTCGATCCGCGCAGCGGCGAGATCCTCGCCATGGTCGGCGGCCGTTCGTACAACCAGTCGCAGTACAACCGGGCGGCGTCAGCGCGCCGGCAGCCGGGCTCGGTATTCAAGCCGTTCGTCTATCTCGCGGCGTTCGAGAGCGCCGCCGAGGAAGGGCGCAGCGACCTGACACCGGCATCGCTGACCAACGACTCGCCCGAAGTGTTCACCTTCGGCAACCAGACCTGGGAGCCGAAGAACTACGACGACTACGACGGCGAGATCACCCTGCGCCGCGCGCTGGCGATGTCGCGCAACCTCGGCACCATCCACGTCGGCGAGGCCATCGGCTTCGACAAGGTGGCCGAGGTGTGGAAGCGCGTCGGCGTCGGCACGCCGCCGAAAGGGTTCCCGGCCATCACGCTCGGGGTGTTCGAGCTGACGCCGCTCGAGGTCGCGCAGGCGTACACGCTCTTCACCAACGGCGGCGTGGTGCGCCCGCTCAAGATGATCGATGGCCTCGACGCAGGCGAGCGTCACCTGTCACCAAAGGATCCGCCGCTCCACAGGGTCGCGCGCGCCGATACGACGTACCTGGTCACCAACATGATGCGGAGCGTGCTCAACGAGGGGACGGGCGCCGGTGCGCGCGCCGCGGGCTTCACGCTCGACGCGGCGGGCAAGAGCGGAACGACCAACGACCTGCGCGACGCGTGGTTCGTCGGCTTCACGCCGCAGCTGCTGACGGTGGTGTGGGTCGGCTTCGACGACAATCAGCCGGTTTCTCTCAGCGGCAGCCAGGCGGCGCTCCCCATCTGGACGCAGTTCATGAAGAGCGCGACGGCCGGAGAGGGAAGCGTTCCGTTCGACGTCCCCGAGGGGATCACGTTTGCCGAGATCGACCGCGACACGGGCAAGCTGGCGACGCCGGGGTGCCCGAGGACGATGACGGAGTCGTTCATCGCCGGAACGGAGCCGACGGAGTATTGCGAATTGCACCAGGGGTACTCGCCTGAAGGCGGACCCCAGCGGTGATCCTCGACCGAACGGCACCTTCCGGTTTCCACCTGAGCATCCGATATAATTTGTAAGCGTCTGACAGCTAATGGTTTCCCACGAACTCTCCGATCGGTCGCGGCGGCTGTTGGCAGCGCTCGTCCGTGAGCACATCGCCACCGGCGAGCCCGTCTCCTCGCAGGCACTCGCCGGCGAGAGCGGCCTCGGCGTGTCGTCGGCCACCATCCGGAACATGTTCGCGAGGCTCGAGGCCGACGGCTACCTGCACCAGCCACATACCTCGGCAGGACGGGTCCCGACCGACCGCGGCTATCGCGTCTTCGTCGACCTCCTGCTCGAGAGCCGCAAGCCTGCGCGCTCGACGGCCGCGGAGCAGGAGTTGCGGCAGCATGCCGAACGGTCGCCGCTCATCGACGACCTGCTCGTCAGCGTGTCGCACATGGTCTCGCGCGCCTCGAAGCACGTCGGCTTCGCCATCGGCAGCACCGACATTGCCGTCCTGCAGCGCATCGAGTTCGTGCCGCTCGGCGGCATGCGCGTGCTCGTGGTCGTCGTCTCCAGGGGCAACCAGGTGACGCAGAAGGTCGTGGATGCCGGTGAAGAGATTCGCTCCGACGACCTCGTCCAGGCCGCCAACTACCTGACCTCGGAATTCGCCGGCCTGCCGCTCGTCGACGTCCGCGAAGCGGTGCTGGCGCGGCTGGCGCAGGAGCGCACGCTCTACGGCGAGCTGATGGGGCGCGCGCTGCGCCTGGCGCGCTTCACGCTGGAAGAGCTGCCGAGGCAGAACGCGTTTCACGTCGAAGGCGCCGCGTCGCTCCTCGACGCCCCGGCGCCCGACGGCGTCACACTGCCGACCTTGCGCGCGCTGCTCGAAATGATGGAAGAAAAAGAGCGGATGCTGCTGCTGCTCAACCAGTACATCGACGGCCCGGGGATCACCGTCGTCATCGGCGGCGAACACCTCTCCCCCGATCTGCGTCCGTTCAGCCTGATCGCCTCGACGACCACCGACGGGAGCACGATCCGCACCGTCGGCGTCATCGGACCCACACGGATGCGGTACTCGCGCGCGATCAGCGTAGTCGACGGCGTGACGCAGGCGGTCGCCCGCGTGCTGCGCGCCAATTAGCCAGAAATCATGTCAGACGACGGGATGAACGATCAGGAGTCGGCCGGCGCCGCGACCGAGCCGCGGGAGCCGGATGCGCCGGAGCCGGCGCTCGACGCGCTGCGGAAGGAGAAGGACGCCCTCCAGGATCGCCTCCTGCGCATGGCGGCCGAATTCGACAACTACCGGAAGCGTGTCGAACGCGACCGGCGCGACCAGGCGGAGTCGGCCACGGCCGACGCGCTCAGCGACCTGCTCCCCATCATCGACGACCTCGAGCGCGCGCTGAAGGCGCCCGCGAGCGGAGAGGTCGACGGGTTCCGCAAGGGAATCGAGCTGATCCACCAGCAGATGATCGAGCTGCTGCGCAAACGCGGCGCGAAGCCGATCGACGCCGTCGGCACCGACTTCGATCCGCGCTACCACCAGGCCGTCGTGCACGAGAGCAGCGCCAACCACCGCGAAGGTGAAGTGATGGAAGAGTTCGCGCGCGGGTACATGCTCGGCGACCGCCTGCTGCGGCCGGCGATGGTCAAGGTAGCCAAGGCGTGAGCAGCAAGCGCGACTACTACGAAATCCTCGGCGTCACCCGCACGGCGACCGAGGTGGAAATCAAGAGCGCCTACCGCAAGCTGGCGCTCAAGTTTCATCCCGATCGCAATCCCGGCGACAAGGTCGCGGAAGACAAGTTCAAGGAAGCGGCGGAAGCCTACGCCGTGCTTGCCGACACCGACAAGCGCCACATGTACGACCGCTTCGGCCACGCGGGGCTGGGTGGCGCGGCGACCGGCGGGTTCGACCCGACGGTTTTCACCGGCTTCGAGGACATCCTCGGCGGTCTCGGCGACATCTTTGGCATCGGCGAGATGTTCGGCGGGCAGCGCCGGCGCGGCGGCCCGCAGCGCGGCGCCGACCTCCGGTACGACCTCGAGATCTCGTTCGACGAATCCGCCAAGGGTGTGGAGACGACGATCCAGATTCCACGCCAGGAGGCGTGCGAGACGTGCCACGGGTCGGGCGCGGCGCCCGGGTCGAAGCCCCAGACGTGCCCGCAGTGCCACGGGCGAGGCCAGCTGCGCTACCAGCAGGGCTTCTTCACGGTCGCGCGCACCTGCGGACAGTGCCGCGGAACGGGCTCGATCATCAGCTCGCCCTGCACCACGTGCCGTGGCGCCGGCCGCGTGCAGCACCAGCGCAAGCTGACGGTGAAGATCCCCGCCGGCATCGCGAGCGGGCAGCGCCTTCGCCTGAGCGGCGAGGGCGAATCGGGCGGCGGCGGCGGCCCGGCCGGCGATCTCTACGTCGTCGTCCACGTGCAGGACCATCCGTTCTTTCACCGCGACGGCAACGATCTGTACTGCGAAGTCCCGCTGACCTATCCGACGGCGGCGCTCGGCGGCGAGATCACCATTCCCACGCTCGAAGGCGAGGAGACGTTCAAGGTGCCCGAGGGCACACAGAGCGGCGCCGCCTTCCGGCTGCGCGGGCGCGGCATGCCGGACGTCGTCTCCGGCCGGTCGCGCGGCGACCTGCTCGTCACCGTCAAGGTCATGACACCGAAGAAGACGACCAAGGAGCAGCGGAAACTGCTCGAGCAGCTCGCCGCGACGATGCCGAAGGAGAAGTTCGAGCCGACGCCGCGCGCCGAGCACGATGAGCGTGGCATCTTCGACCGCGTGAAGGACATCTTCGGGTAAGTGGAAAAGTGGAAGAAGTGGAAAAGTGGAAAAGTAAGTTGTAAGTAGGGCTGCGCCAATGGAGACCTGGCCTGCCCTTGACGTCGAACCGTCCGACGCCGACGACCTCGTCCACGCCTTCCTGATCGACTTCAACCTCGCCGCCATCGACGAGTCACGGTTCTTCTTCCACAACGACGGCGATCGCGACCGCGCCGCGCTGGCGTTGCGCGCCAGCTTCCCGGGGATCGACGCGCGGCCGGTGGATGTGCCGGATGACGACTGGGCGGCGCGCTCGCAGGCGGGTCTCAAGGCAATTCGGGTCGGCGACCTGATCGTTGCGCCGCCGTGGGACCTTCCGGGCCGGCTGAAGCCGGCCCCTACGTACTCAAATTCTCCGAACGTAGGGGCTGGCTTTAGCCAGCCCACCGAGCCCACCGTCATCATCATTCAACCGTCCATGGGCTTCGGCACGGGGCACCATGCGACGACCCGCCTGTGCCTCGCGGCGCTGCAGCGGATCGACCTGCAGGGACGCAGCGTCATCGACGTCGGCACGGGGTCGGGTGTGCTGGCGATCGCCGCGCGGCGGCTCGGCGCGTCCGGGGTGCTCGGCATCGACGACGACGCCGACGCAATCGCGGCGGCCGAAGAGAACGTTGCGCTCAATCGCGAATCTCGCATTGCGCTCGAGGTGGCGGACCTGCGCGGCTCGAAGATCGGCCAGTTCGACGTCGTCGTCGCGAATCTCACCGGCGGCCTGCTCGTATCGACGGCGCCGCGGCTTCAGTCATTCGCGGCCCCGGGCGGGCGGCTGATCTTCAGCGGTTTCCTGGAGGAGGAAGAGCGCGGCGTGCTTGCGGCATTTTCGAACTGCGCGCTCGAATCGCGCGCGCAGGAAGACGAGTGGGTCTGTGTGACCTTGCGAAACGACTAGCGCGGCCGCTTCCGCGATGCGCGTCTGTCGATGATGTCCAGGACCATCGCGACGGCCAGCAGAAGGGCTCCAACGAAGCCGGGGATCATCATCCTCGTGAAGACGTCCAATGTGATCACTCCTTCGTCTCGATCAGTATACCTCCCGCGATCAGCGCGATGCCGACCGCCTCGATCGTGAGGAGGGCTTGGTTGTCAAACGGCTTCCCGAGAAATACCGATTCAAATGGCGCGAACACGACCATCAGTGTGCCCATTTCACGTGCCGTTTCCGCCAACAGCCGCAGCGCTCGTCGTCCACGCGTCACTTGACTCACCAGTCGCAACGCGTGTGCCGACCAATTTTCGGAGCAAACAGCGGGATGGCTGCGGTGACGTAGAAGATCTTGCGCGCTTATCAGGTCCACAAAACAGCAGGTTCTGCAATCCGTAAAAGCGCTCCCCAGCTCCGTCAACCAACCACGAACGACCAACGACCAACGACTAACGGTCACCGGCCAGCGGCTCGACGACCTGCCGCAACAGGATGTCGAACACGCGCTGCCGATGCCCGCGCCGCTCCTCGCTCACATCTGGCGAAGCGGTCGTCACGATCACCAGGTCCAGGTCGGGGACGACGAAGATGTACTGGCCACCGTAACCCCAGGCGAAACAGGTGTCATGGCCGCCGATCTCGTACACCCACCACAGGTAGCCATAGCGCCGGTCGCGCATCGGGTCGGGAATCGCGTCGACCCGCACCGGATCCCCGCGTCGCGCGCCGGGTCGGAACTCGCGCGCGCGTCCTTCGCACGACTTCGCCACCCACTGTTCCGCCACGACCTGCCGTCCGCCGGCGCGCCCGCGGTTCAGGTACAGCTCGCCGAACTCGATCATCTGCCGGGGCGTCATCAGCATGTCGTTGCCGCCGAAGTAAACGCCCTGCGGATCGCGCGGCCATTGCGGGAACGTGAACCCGAGCGGCGCCCCGAGGACCTCGTTCGCGAACTGCCAGGTACTTTTACCCGACGCCGTCGTCAGGATCGCCGAGAGCAGGTGCGTGTTGCCCGTGCTGTATTCCATGATCGCCCCGGGCGGCGCGAACAGCGGCCGCGCGAGCGCGTGCTGCACCCAGTTCCGGCTCGTGACCCAGGCGCCGTAGTTCCGGTTGCTCGTCCCCTCGAGGCCCGATCGCATCGTCAGCAGATCCTCGACCGTGATGTTCCGCTTCGCCGGATCCGGATCGCGCGCCAGTTCCGGAAAGAACGTGACGATCGGCGTCCGCACGCCGGCGATCAGGCCACGCTCGACCGCGATGCCGACGAGCGTGGAGATGATGCTCTTCGAGGCCGACTTGATGTTGTCGGGCTGACCGGGCTTCCGGCCGTTGTAGTACCGCTCGAAAATCAGCTCGCCGCGCTGGCTGACCAGCAGCGAATGGAGGCGAGTCAGCGCGCGGGTGTCGGCGTCGATCGCATCGGCATTCACGCCGGCGGCGCGGACGCTGCTCACGGCGCACAGCAGCGCGGCAACCGCGACGGCGGAGGCGACCCGGATCATCGCTAGAATTCTCTCCACATCGTGAAGAACGCCGAGAGCGCCACGATGGACATCGCGTCGGCGCGAAGCGTGCGGCCGCCCACGGTGATGAGGCGGCACACCGAGGCGCCGCGCTCGACCTCACCGGGCGTCCATCCGCCTTCGGGACCAATCAGCACGGTGGCGCCGCGCTGCGGCGACAGATCCAGCTCCGATGCCGGCGTCGTCTCCGTGGCGGCGCCCGGTTCGACGAGCATCAGTCCCGGCAGCGGCAGCCGCATCCTGCCGAGCGCGTCCACGAGCTCGTCGAAGTTGATCGCCTCGAAGACCCGCGGCACGGTCGCGCGGCCGCATTGCTTGACGGCCGACACGGCGATGCGTTCCCAGCGTTCCTTCCGGTTGCCGCGCGCGAGGGCGGCACGCGTCACCTCGGTGCGCGCCGTGATCACCGGCTGAATCTCGGCGACGCCGAGCATCGTCGCGTCGCGGACGACGTCGTCCATCTTGTCGGCCTTGAGCACCGCCTGCGCGAGCGTGATGGCGACACGCGGCTCGGGCGCGGCCTGCGCCGCGGCGACCACGCGCACACGGACACCGCGCCGGGCCGTTTCGTCGACGATGGCGTCGAACTCGCCGCCGTGTCCGTTGAAGACGCGCAGCATGTCGCCGGTCTTCATCCGGAGCACGCGCGTGAGGTGCTCGCCCTCGTCCTCCGGGAGCGTGATCAGGTCGCCGGGCGCGCGCGCATCCGGCGCGTAGAACCGCGCGTTCACGCGGCGATTATGGATCGCGGCTGCTATACTCCTGCCACCCCACATGTTCCTGAAGGGTCAGACGGTCGGCAAGTACCGGATCCTTTCACCCCTGGGCAGCGGCGGCTTCGGCAGCGTCTTCCTGGCCGAGGACATCTGGATTCGCAAGAAGGTCGCGATCAAGGTTCCACACAAGCAGAACCTCGACTTCACCGAGATGCTCAAGGAGCCGCGCCTCCTCGCCTCGATGAACCATCCGAACATCGTCACCGTGCTCACGGCGGAGAAGCAGGAGAGCGTGTTCTTCATCGTCATGGAGTACGTGCCCGGCCAGACGCTCGAGCAGATCATCCTGCGCGAGGGTCCGCTCGACGTCTCACGCGCGCTCGATTTCACCTGCCAGATCTGCAACGCCGTGGACCACGCGCACCGCGTCGGCGTGCTGCACCGCGACCTGCGCCCCGGCAACATGCTCGTCTCCGAGGCCGGCATGGTGAAGGTGACCGACTTCGGAACGTCGCGGTTGCTGGAGATCGCCGCCCACGGCACGACCGTCATCGGCAGCCCGCCGTACATGGCGCCGGAGCAGTTCTACGGCAAGGCGGTGTTCGCCAGCGACGTCTACTCCGTCGGCGTCACGATGTACCAGATGCTGACCGGCGAACTGCCGTACGCGACGCCGGCCCCCTCCGACATCCAGCGGCTCGTGCGCGGCGAGCTGGTCACCGCGCCGCGGCTCAAGAACAGCCGGATTCCGAAGGCCGTCAACGACATCGTCCTCAAGGCGCTCGCCGCCGATGTGACGCAGCGCTACCAGCGCGCCTCCGACCTCCTGAGCGACTTGCTGGCGGGAACCCCTCGACACGGCTCGGGGCAGGCGACCGTGTCACGCCGCCCCGCGGCGAGTCCCGTACCTCGCGACGCGAACGTCGCCGAGATTCAATCGCGCCTGCGCTCGCGCGAGACGCGGCAGCCCGGCTTCTGCTGGCACTGCCGCAAGCCGCTGCAGGCCCGGACTGCGAAGTGCCCGTTTTGCGGGGAAACCCAGTAACAAGAGTCTCCGTGTCTCCGTGTGTCCGTGGCTTGTATCCGTGACATTCGCGGCGCGCCGTCATCACCGGATAAGATCAAACAAAGGAGCAGGACGATGGCTTTTCCGGGGACCGGCAAGATCTGGATGAACGGGTCGCTCGTGGACTGGAAGGACGCGAAGATCCACGTCGGCTCGCACATCGTCCACTACGGCAGCGGCGTCTTCGAGGGCGCGCGGTGCTACGACACGCTCGGCGGCCCCGCCTGCTTCCGGCTCGACGCGCACATCCGCCGGCTGATGGATTCCGCGCGCATCTACCGCATGGAGCCGAAATACGGCGCGCAGGAGCTGACGGACGCCATCTTCGAGACCATCACCGCGAACGGCTTCCGCGCCTGCTACATCCGCCCGATCGTCTACCGCGGCTACGACTCGCTCGGCGTCAACCCGCTGCCGTGCCCGGTCGACGTGGCGGTCATGGTGTGGGAGTGGGGCGCCTACTTCACGAAGGAAGCGATCGAGGAGGGGCTCGACGTCAAGATTTCCACCTGGGCCCGGAACGCGCCGAACACCACGCCCGCGATGGCCAAGAGCGTCGCCAACTACGCCAACGCGCAGCTCATCAAGCTGGAGGCGATCGCCGAGGGGTACGCGGAGGGCATCGCCCTCGACATCTTCGGCAACCTGAGCGAAGGCAGCGGCCAGAACGTCTTCGTCGTCCGCGAGGGCGTGATTTACACGCCGCCGGTCGGGAATTCAGTGCTGTGGGGCATCACGCGGGATTCGGTCATGACCATCGCGCGGGAGCTCGGCTTCGACGTGCGCGAGCAGACGCTGCCGCGCGAGACGCTCTACATCGCTGATGAGGTGTTTTTCGTCGGCACCGCCGTCGAGGTGACCCCCATCCGTTCCGTCGATCGGGTGAAGGTCGGGCGCGGCCGCCGGGGACCGGTCACCGAGGCGATCCAGCAGCGGTTCTTCCAGATCGTCAAGGGTGAGCTGCCCGATACCCACGGCTGGCTCCAGTTCGTGCACAGCCCGGCTACATCCGGCGTTTCGAAAGGCCGATAAGACAGCAGGTGTCGTCCCTTACAATCGAACGACACCTGGGTGTCTTGTCATGCACGTTAACGATCTTCTGAAAATTGCCGTCGAAACCGGGGCGTCGGACCTTCACCTGAAGGCCGGCAGCTACCCCATGATGCGCGTCCGCGGGCAGCTCACCCCGGCCACCGAGGAGAAGCGGCTCGATCACGACGACATGGTGTCGATTGCCGCCGCCGTCCTGCCGACCGGGCATCGCGAAAAGTTCAAGGAGAACCGCGAGGTCGACCTCGCTTACAGCGTCGCCGGCCTGGGGCGCTTCCGGTGCAACACGTTCCAGCAGCGCGGCACCATCGGCATGATCTTCCGCGTCATCCCGATGCGCGTGGCGACGATCGACGACCTGGCGCTGCCGCAGGTCCTCAAGAGCATCGCCATGGAGGAGCGCGGGCTCGTGCTGGTCACGGGGACGACCGGCTCCGGCAAGAGCACGACCCTTGCCGCGATGATCGACGAGATCAACGCCACCCGCACCGCGCACATCATGACGGTCGAGGATCCGATCGAGTACCTCCACCGCGACAACCGCTCCATCGTCAACCAGCGCGAGATCGGCGTGGACACGATGTCGTTCTCGCACGCGCTGCGCAGCGCGCTGCGGCAGGACCCCGACGTCATCCTCGTCGGCGAGATGCGCGACTTCGAGACCATCGAAACGGCGCTGCTCGCCGCGGAGACGGGCCACCTGGTCTTCTCCACGCTGCACACGCTCGACGCCACCGAGACGATCAACCGCATCATCGCCGTCTTCCCGCCGCACCAGCAGAAGCAGATCCGCATCCAGCTGGCGAGCGTGCTGAAAGCCGTCATCTCGCAGCGCCTGATCCCGAAGGTGGACAGCAAGGGCCGCGCGCCGGCGGTCGAAGTCCTGATCAGCACCGCCTTCATTCGCGACTGCATCATGGACAAGGAGAAGACGCACCTGATCCACGGCGCCATCGCGCAGGGCACCTCGCAGTACGGCATGCAGACGTTCGACCAGTCGATCTTCTACCTGTTCCAGCAGAAGTTGATCTCCTACGAGGAAGCGCTGCGCTGGGCCTCGAACGTCGACGAGTTCAAGCTGAAGGTGCAGGGTATTTCCACCACGTCGGAGATGTCGCGCGATCAGATGGCGACCGCCGCGCAGACGAGCGGGGTGCCCGAGATCACGCGATTCAGCGGCCGCTAGCCATGCGCCCCGCCCCAACGCACGGCACGCGCTGATGTCGGACGGCGGCGAGCGGGCGTACGTCGCGGGCCTCACCCTGCTGGCCCGCCGCGAGCTCGCCGAAGCGCAGCTGCGGACTCGCCTCGCCAGGCGCAAATTCGACGAAGACGACATCGACGCCGCGGTGGCGCGGCTGCGCCGCGAACGCGCCGTCGACGACCGCCGCACCGCGCTCGCCTGCGCGCGGACGGAAGTCCGCCTCAAGCACCGCGGCCGCGCACGCGTCGTGCGCCAGATCGAAGCGCTCGGCATCGCGCGCGACGTGGCGCGCGAGGCGGTCGCGGAAGTGTTCGCCGACATCGACGAAGCCGCGCTGCTCGAGCGGGCACTCGAGCGGCGCCTGCGCGGCACGCTGGCGCTCAACGACGCCGCGAACGTCCGCCGCCTGCACCGCTACCTGCTCGGGCAGGGCTTCGACGCGGAGCGCGTCTCGGCCCTCCTGCGCCGCCGCGCAAAAAACAAGTAACCTGATACCTGACACCTGATACCTGACCCGAAGCCCGCATGACCGCGAACGAGATCCGCCTCTCCTTCCTCGAGTACTTCGAGCGTAACGGCCACCGCATCGTTGCGAGCTCGCCGCTCGTGCCGCACGACGACCCGACGCTGCTGTTCACCAACGCCGGGATGAACCAGTTCAAGGACACGTTCCTCGGCAGGGAGAAGCGCGACTACAAGCGCGCGACGACCGCGCAGAAGTGCATGCGGGTGAGCGGCAAGCACAACGACCTCGACAACGTCGGGCCGTCGTTCCGCCATCACACGTTCTTCGAGATGCTCGGCAACTTCTCGTTCGGCGACTACTTCAAGCGCGAGGCGATTCCCTTTGCGTGGACGCTGCTGACGGAGAAGTGGAACCTCCCCGCCGACCGCCTCTGGGCGACGGTCTTCCAAGGCGACGCGGCCGTGCCGCGTGACAGCGAGGCGCACGACGTCTGGCGCAAGTTCCTGCCGGCCGAGCGCATCGGCGAGCTCGGGGCCGCGGACAACTTCTGGCAGATGGGCGACACGGGGCCGTGCGGGCGCTGCTCGGAGATCTATTACTTCCGCGGCCCGCAGATCCCGTGCGGCGAGGAAGCGGGCGGCGCGGCGTGCCGCGGGCTCGAATGCAACTGCGACCGCTTCGTCGAGATCTGGAACAACGTGTTCATGGAATTCGACCGGCAGGAGGACGGCCGGCTCAATCCGCTGCCGGCGCCCTCCATCGACACGGGGATGGGCCTCGAGCGCGTGACGGCGGTCATCCAGGGCCACCTGTCCAACTACGAGACGGACCTGTTCACGCCGCTCCTGCGCGCCATCGGCGAGCGGGCGGGCACCACGCACCGCGGGACGATGGAGCCGTCGGACGTCTCGATGCGCGTGGTGGCGGACCACATGCGCGCGATGACGTTCCTCATCGCCGACGGCGTCGTGCCGTCCAACGAATGGCGCGGCTACGTGCTGCGGAAGATCATGCGACGCGCGATGCGGCACGGTAAACGCCTTGGCGTCCACCAGCCGTTCCTGCACACGCTGGTGGATGTGATCGTCCGGGAGTTCGGGGGCGCCTATCCCGAGCTGAAGGCCGGCCATTCGGCCATCGTGCAGGTCGTCCGCGGCGAGGAAGAGCGCTTCGACGCGGTGCTCACCGACGGCCTGCCGCGGCTGGAAGAGGTGCTCGACAAGGCCGCCGGGGGCAGCAAGGTGGTCGCCGGCGACGCCGCGTTCCGCCTCTACGACACCTACGGGCTGCCGCGCGACTTCATCGAGGACATGATCGACGATCGCAAGCTGTCGCTCGATCGCGAGGGGTTCGACCGCGCGATGGAAGGCCAGCGCGAGAAGGCGCGCGCGGGCAGCAAGTTCAAGGGAGGCGCGCGCGACGACCAGGGCTTTGCCGGGTTCGCGAAGATTCCGGCGACCGCTTTCACCGGCTACGACAACGCGTCTGTCCGGACGCGCGTGGTGGCGCTCGCGAAGCTCGGCGGCGACGCGGCGCCCACCGAGGTGCAGAAGCTCTCGTCAGGCGACACCGGCTGGGTCGTGCTCGAGGAAACGCCCTTCTACCTGCAGAGCGGCGGCCAGGTGTCGGACGTCGGGACGCTGAGCAACGACGTCGGCTTCAGCGCCAGCGTCAGCGACGTCGAGGCGGTCGGCGCCGGCGTCCGCGGCCATCGCGTGCGCGTACACAGCGGCGAGATCACCGTCGGCGCGCCGGTCGTCGCGGAAATCGACGCGGCGCGCCGCGCGGCGACGCGCCGCAACCACACCGCCACGCACCTGCTCCACGCGGCGCTCCGGCAGGTCCTCGGACCGCATGTGAAGCAGGCTGGCTCGCTTGTGGCGCCGGACCGCCTGCGCTTCGACTTCGTGCACTTCAGCGCGCTCACGCGCGAGCAGCTGCTCCAGATCGAGCAGATCGTCAACAAGCACGTGCTGAAGAACACGCCGGTCGAAACCGTCGTCAAGCCGACGCAGGAGGCGATCGCCGCCGGCGCGATGGCGCTCTTCGGCGAGAAGTACGGCGACAAGGTACGCGTCGTCTCGGTGCCGGGCTTCAGCATGGAGCTGTGCGGCGGCACGCACGTACGCGCCACCGGTGACATCGGCTTGTTTGCGATCGTGTCGGAAGGCGGCGTCGCCGCGGGCACGCGGCGCATCGAAGCGATTACCGGCACGGAATCGCTCAAGGCGTTCGAGGAGGAGCGCGACGTCGTCAACGCGCTCGCGCAGGCGCTCAACGCGCGCCCCGAGGAGCTGCTGGCGAAGATTTCGTCGCTGCAGGAAGAGACGAAGCGCCTTGCCCGCGAGCTTCAGCAGGCGAAGATGAAGGCGGCCATGGGCGGCGGTACGGGTCAGGCCGACGAGGCCGCCGAGGTGGCCGGCATCAGGCTCGTGGCCCGCGAGGTGAGCGGCCTCGACAAGGATGGCCTCCGGACGCTCGTCGACCAGCACCGCTCGCGAATCAAGAGCGGCGTCGTCGTCCTGGCGTCGCCCTCCGAGGGAAAGGTCTCCATCGTCGTCGGCGTCACGCCCGATCTGACGAAGAAAGTGCCCGCTGGGCAGGTCGTCAAGCAGCTCGCGCCGATCGTCGGCGGGGGGGGCGGCGGCCGTCCCGACTTTGCGGAGGCCGGCGGCAAGGATCCCTCGAAAATCGGCGAAATGCTCGCGGCGGCGCGAGGTGTCGTCGAGAAACTGCTCGGTTAAGGTCCCACCGCGGCCGAGCCGATAACCCTTACAATAAGCGCCCGCAGCTCAACAGGCGGTCCGCCCCTGCCCAGCCGCGGCGCGGATGCCTCCGACCCCATCTTGAAACACGCCCTGTTACTCGCCTTCGTTATTGCTCTGCTGACGCCGCTGCCAGCGCGCGCGCAGATCTACGCCTGGCGGGACGTCAACGGCACGCTCGTGCTGTCGGACCGCAAGCTGGATGACGGCGCCATGACCTACACGGTGCCGGAGGCGCCGGGCATCCGCACGACGCGAACGGCGGCGGCGGAATACGGCCACATGTACGACGACCTCGTCGAAGCGCACGCGTCGCGGCACGCGCTCCGGCCCGAGCTGGTCCGCGCGGTCATCCAAGTCGAGTCAGGCTTCAATCCGATGGCGCGATCGCCGAAAGGCGCGATGGGCCTGATGCAGTTGATGCCGTCGACGGCCAAACGGCTCGGCGTTCGCAACGCCTATGACCCGTCGGAAAACATCGGCGGCGGCTGCGCTTACCTCCGGCAGTTGCTCGACCGCTACGACGGCAACGAACAACTCGCGCTCGCGGCCTACAACGCAGGGGAGGGAGCCGTCGATCGCCACGGCGGCACCATTCCGCCCTTCCAGGAAACCCGGGACTACGTGAAGAAGGTCGGCCGCATTACGGACGTCCAGAATGCGTCGCGGCGGAACGTCATCTACAAGACGTTCGAAATCGTGGACGGACGCGTCATCCCGAGGTATTCGTCGAAGAAGCCGGTTACCGGATCGTACGAAGTCGTCGTACAGTAAATCCATGATAGGCACTTGCCCACCGAAGCGCCACCGGGCGCGAGGGTGGGTCCTGACGACCGTCGCCCTTGCGCTGGTCGTGTGCGCGCCGCCGGCCCTCGCGCAGAACGCAGCTCTGACGGACATGGTGCGGACCGAGCAGCGCTTCGCGGCGCGCGCGCTCGTGGTCGGCTGGAAGCAGGCATTCCTCGAATATTTCTCCGACAGCGCCGTCGCCTTCGACGGCGAGCAGACGGTTCCCGCCAAGGACGCCTTTCGCCAGCTGCCTGACCCGCCCAAAAATCGCAAGTTGATCTGGGAACCGCGCTACGGCGACATCGCGGCGAGCGGCGATCTCGGGTATCTCACCGGGCCCGTGCGCCGCATCGTTCCCGAGCAGAACAACGGGAAGCCGTTTCACTCGGTGTATGCCTCGGTGTGGAAGCGCCAGGCTGACGGCTCGTTCAAAGTGGTGATGGACTTCGGCGTGCCGACGCCGGGGCCAGCCGCGTTCGCAGACGGCTTCACCGCAGCCACGCGGACGGACGTCTACGGCGGCCGAAGCACGGGCGACACAGCAATGAAGTCGCTGAAGGACACGGACGCCGCGCTGACCAATGCGGCGCGCCGCGGCCAGACGGATGCCTATCGCGGCCATCTCGCCCAGGACGTTCGTTTTCACCGTCCCGACGTCATGCCCATCGTCGGGCAGGACGCGGTGCTGATGTGGCTTGCCGGTCAGCCGGACTACGCGTCCGGTGAAACGAAGTACGCGGAGACCTCCATGGCCGGCGACCTCGGCTACACGTACGGCGCCTACGCGCTCGCAGGTGACCGGGCGTCCCACGGCTTCTACGTGCGCGTCTGGACACGCGGCCGCGACGGCGTCTGGCGTGTCGCGCTCGACGCCCTTCAACCTCAATAACGGCAGGAGTGGGGCGGGTTCCGCCGACGTGGAAACGCCACCGTAAGGCGGCCCCGCCACGCCGTCCGGGTATAATCGTTTTTTCTCTTTAGCGAGGATCAGTGGCCAAACGCACCAAGTCCGCCCTCAAGGCGAATCGGCAGAACATCAAGCGCCGGGAGCACAACCGGCAGATGCGCTCGAAGCTCCGCAGCGCGCTCAAGGCGATCCGCGCCTCGCTCGACGCAAAAGACCTGTCGGGCGCCAAGGAAGCGCTCAGCGAGACGGTTTCCATCGTGGACAAGATGGCCACCAAGGGCATCATCCACCGCAATACCGCGGGGCGGTACAAATCGCGTCTCGCGGCGCGGATGTCCAAGGCCGGTCCGTCCAGAGCCGGCGCGTAGCGGCCGGCCTCCTGCAGCGGCTTCTCGCCCGCGCAGGAATCCTGCCGGTCCTCCGGAGCCGGTAGCGCGCCGAACAGGCGTCGACGAGCGACAAGCTCGACACCGGCTCGACAAGCGGCTGGCATTGCTCAAGGAACAGATCGACCCGCGTCGAAGCCTTAGCCAAATCGCCGAATAATCATCCGCTTTCACGCCTTCGGGCGGGCCTGCAGTCCGCGTCGGCGCGGACACGCGTTTGGCGCGCGCCGCGCCCCGAATTGGTGTAGGCTCCCCCCGAACTCTTTGAACAGGAGGCCGACGTGCGTATAGGTGCAAACCGGTCCACCGTACTCATGGCAGCGGCGGTGCTCGGATTCGTGCTGGTCGCCGGCGTCAGCCAGCAGCCGGTCGTGGCGCAGAGCAGCGACCAGAAGGTCGAGGAAGCCTTCAAGAACATCAAGGCCCTCAACGGGCAGCCGGCCGACATGCTGAACCCGACGATGGTGATGTTCGAGGCGGCGCTGGGCGTCGGCTGCGGGTACTGCCACGACGCGGACGCGAACAAGCGCGAGGTCGACAGCAAGCCGCAGAAGACGATCGCCCGCGGGATGATCGAGATGGTCAACAACATCAACAAGACGACGTTCCGCGGCCAGGCGAGGGTGACCTGCTTCACCTGCCACCAGGGACGCAACATCCCGATTGGCGTCCCCAACGTCACCAACTCGCCGCTGCCGCCGGCGCTCGGTGAGGACTTCGTCGCCAGCCTGCCGCCGCCGCCGCCCGTGCCAACAGCGGTCACGCCGGTCCAGCTCATCGACAAGTACATCGCGTCGCTCGGTGCGGTGCAGCAGGTCGGCAGCCTCGACGCCGTCGGAACGGTGACGCAGCGCCGGCCCGGACGCAACTTCCCGTCGCAGCAGATCGAGTTCCTGTCGAAGGCGCCGGGCATGGGCCTGACGATCACGAAGGCGGGACAGAACGACAACCTGATGGCCTACGGCGCGACGGCGGGCTGGGCGCGAGGGGGCGCTGGTGCGCCGCGCGATCTCCGGAAGGCGGAAGCCGACGGCGCCATGCTCGAGGACCCGTTCAATCTTCCCGCGCACCTGAAGCAGATGCTGCTCGAGCCGAAGATGGAGCGCCCCGAGGTCCTCAGAGGACACGAGGTCTACGTGGTGAGCGGGAAGACGCGGAACCTGCCCAGGGTCCAGGCGTACTTCAACAAGGACACCGGCATGCTCGAACGGCTCACCTACTTCAACGACACGCTGTTCGGCACGTACCCGACGCAGATCGACTACCGCGACTTCCGCGACGTCGGCGGACGGAAGGTGCCGTACGAGTGGGTGATTTCGCAGACGCGGAACCGCGAGTTCACCTACGCGATGCAGACGGTGAAGGCGGCGCCGCTCGAGGACGCGAAGTTCGCGAAGCCGGCCGCGGGCTCGCGCTGATCTTGATCGGGCCGGCTGAAGCCGGCCCCTACGATTCCTGCACTACGATTGCCGTACGTGGGGGCCGCCTTTAGGCGGCCCGCACAGTTCCACCACGAGGCGCTCGAGAAGAATCTTCGGGTCGCCGCCGGACGACTTGATCGCCTCGTCGGTGCGAAACACCGCCTCAATCGCGACCTTCAGGCGCGCACGCGGCATCTTCTCGGCCACCCAGCGGAGCTGCCCCAGCACGAAGAACGGCTGCGCGCCTCCCTCGAGCGCCAGCGTCAGCTCGCGCAGCGCCTCTGCCGCGTCGTTGCGCCCGATCGCATCCGCAATCCCGAAGTTGGTCGCTTCCGCCGCCACCGGCACGACCTGCCTCACGTCGTCGGCGGTGATCTTCGGCTGCCCCATCGCGTACAGGGCCACGCGTTCGAGGCCGCCGCGCAGGCGGATGATGTCGGCGCCGGCCCGCTCGACGAGCGCGCGCACGGCGGCCGTGTCGAGCGGCACCTTGTCGCGCTCCGCCCGCGCCTTCACCCACCGCTCCGCGTCGGCCGGATCCGCGATCGTCCCGCAGTCGACGACCTGCGCCTCCTTGATGAGCAGGTTGACGATGCGCCGCCGCTTGTCCAACGGACCGCAGACGAACACGACCGTCGCGTGCCCGGGCGGCTTCCTGATGAAGGCCTCGAGGCGCTCCTGCTCCGCCTCCACGGCCTTCCCTTCGCGCTTCGGGATCAGCAGCCGCTCGGCGTCGAAGACGGTGACGATGCGGCGCGGCGCCATCATCGGCAGCGTGGCGGCGGCCTCGAACAGGTCGTCCGCCTTGATCTCGCCGCCGAACAGGCGATCGACGCTGAACGCCCGCAGCCCTTCGTCGACCATCTCGGCAAATTCGGCGGCGACCGCCGACTTTTCGCTGTCGTCGTCGCCGATCAGGAGATAGAGAGGCCCCGTGTCGCCGGCCGCAATCTGCTTCTTCAGGGCTGCGCGCGTGACGACCGGCATTGAACGCTAGAAGGCTTCCACGATGGCGGTGACGACCGTCCGCGCCGCGTCGGTGGCGATGCGGTCGAAGGCGCTGCGCTGCTGGTCGACGAACGACGAGGCGTCGATCGTGTTCCCCGCGTTGGACGTCAGGTCGTATTCACCCGTGAACGACAGCGCCTCGTTGGCCCAGAGCGACTTGTTCACCCGCGCGTCGACGAAATCCACCTTCATCGTCAGGACGAACTGGTAGCGGGAGGCGAGCTGGGTGCTGGTCAGCCCGACCGGCGAGAGCGTGATCGACACGATCTCCGCGTTCAGCACCGCATCGGCGCCCTCGGCCTCGGGCACGACGCGATACTTGCCGCGCCCGATGAACTCGTTGCGGATCTTCTCCGTCAGGATCTGCTCGACGTCGAAGAACGTGGTCCGGTTGACGAGCGGCGGGATGCCGACGACGTTGATGTCGGTGGGGAGGAACGAGCCGCGCCCTGCGAGCGCGTACCCGCACCCCGTGCCGGCGAGCGACAGCCACAGACACACGCCACCGCTTGCCCACCAACGCCAGAATGGCGAAATTCTCTTTTTCAATTACACAACCAGGGAGACGAGCCGCCCTTTGGCCACGACCACCTTCTTCACCTGCTTCCCCGCGAGGTGCGCCATCACCGCAGGGTCGGCGAGCGCCAGCTCTTCGAGCTCCTTCTCGGACGATTCGGCGGGAACGGTCAGCCGGCTGCGCACCTTGCCGTTCACCTGCACGGGGATGACGATCTCCTCGGCCTTCGCGACCTCGGCGTCGAATTCGGGCCACGCCGCCTTCATCAGCCCGTCACGATGGCCGACGAGCTCCCACAATTCTTCGGACGTGTGCGGCGCGAACGGCGACAGCATGCGAATGAGCGCCTCGATCGCCTCGCGGACCACCGCGACGGATTGCGGCCGCGCGCCGTCGCCTTCGCCGAACGCGTAGAGATCGTTGACCAGCTCCATCATCGCGGACACGGCGGTATTGAGCTGCTGCCGCTGTTCGATGTCGGCGGTGACGCGCCGAATCGTGTCGTGCGTCTTGCGGCGGATGGCGCGCTCCCCCGCGGTGAGCTGGCCGGGATCCGGGATTGGGGATCCGGGATCCGCGCTCATCGCCGGCCGCCACTGGTCCACGAGGCGCCAGACGCGGGCCAGGAAGCTGGCGATGCCCCGGAGCCCGGCGTCGGTCCATTCGACCTGGTTCTCCGGCGGCGCGACGAACATCACGTAGAGCCGCAGCGCGTCGGCGCCGAATTTCTCCAGCATCGTGTCCGGATCGACGACGTTCCCCTTCGACTTCGACATCACGGCGCCGTCCTTGAGCACCATCCCCTGCGTCAGCAGCTGCGTGAACGGCTCGCTGTGATCGACCATGCCGAGGTCGCGGAACACGCGCGCGAAGAAGCGCGAGTAGATCAGGTGCAGGATGGCGTGCTCGACGCCGCCGCTGTAGAAGTCGACCGGCAGCCAGTACTTCACCTTCGCCGGATCGAACGCCTGCCTGTCGTTCCGCGGGTCGGCGAAGCGGTAGAAGTACCAGGAGGAATCGACGAAGGTGTCCATCGTGTCCGTCTCGCGCCGCGCCGGGCCTCCACACCTCGGACATGTCACGTTGACGAATTCCGGCACCTGGGCGAGCGGCGAGTCGCCTCGCCCGCTGAACTGCGCCACCTTCGGCAGTTCGACGGGCAGCTGGTCGTCCGGCACCGGCACAATCCCGTCCTTCTCGCAGTAGATCATCGGGATCGGCGTGCCCCAGTACCGCTGGCGCGAGATGCCCCAGTCCTTCAAGCGGTACTGGACCGTCCCCTCGCCGATGCCGCGTTCGCGGGCGAACGCGATCATGCGGCGCTGCGCCTCTTCCGACGGCAGGTTCGAGAACTCGCCAGAGTCGGCCGTACGGCCGTAGGCATCGGCGGCCTCGGGCATGGTGGCGGCGTTGGGTGCTGGCCCGTCTTCCGGGACGATCACGATCTTGATCGGCAGGTTGAACTTGCGCGCGAACTCGAAGTCGCGCTGGTCGTGCGCGGGCACGGCCATCACGGCGCCCGTGCCGTAGTCGCCGAGCACGAAGTTGGCGACCCAGATCGGGACCGGCTGCGTCGTAAACGGGTTGATGGCCCTGAACCCGGTGTCGAACCCCTGCTTTTCGATTTCGCCACTCATGCGCGCAGCGCGATCCTGCGTGCGGAACGTCTGCACCTGCGTGCGGAACGCCGCCGGGTCGCTCGTCCGGTCGGCCAGCTTCGCGACGAGCGGATGCTCGGGCCCGAGCAGCACGAACGTGGCGCCGAAGATGGTGTCGATGCGGGTCGTGAAGACCTCGATGTCGGTGCTGCCATCCTCCATCGGGAACTTGACGCGCGCGCCTTCCGACCGTCCGATCCAGTTCTGCTGCATCGTCAGAACCTTCTCGGGCCACTTCGTCAGCTCGACGGTCGCGTCGAGCAACTCGTCGGCGTAGGCCGTGATGCGGAAGAACCACTGCTCGAGATCGCGCGTCTCCACGGGCGTGCCGCATCGCCAGCAGCCGCCGTCGACGACCTGCTCGTTCGCCAGCACGGTCTGGTCCTTCGGGCACCAGTTCACCGACGAGCGGCGGCGGTACGCCAGGTTGCGCTCGAACATGCGGATGAAGAGCCACTGGTTCCACTTGTAGTACTCGGCGTCGCACGTCGCCAGTTCGCGTTCCCACGCGTAGCTGATGCCGAGCCGCTGCAGCTGTCCTTTCATGTGCGCGATGTTCGCGCGCGTGGAGTCCTCCGGGTGGATGCCGCTCTTGATCGCGGCGTTCTCCGCCGGCAGGCCGAAGGCGTCCCATCCGAACGGGTGCAGCACGTTGTAGCCGCGCATCCGCTTGGTGCGCGCCATCACGTCGCCGATGATGTAGTTGCGGACGTGGCCGACGTGCGCGTGTCCCGACGGGTACGCGAACATCTCGAGGCAGTAGTACTTCGGCTTCGAGGGGTCCTCGGTCACCTCGAAGGCGCGGCTGGACGCCCAGCGCTGCTGCCACTTCTTGTCCAGCTCTTGCGGATGGTATTCAGTCATCAAGTTCCGCCGGGTCCGCGATGCGCGGGAACCGGCCGCACCGCGGCACCCGGCCTACGTACGTAGGGCGGGTTCCGCGGAGCGACGATGGCCACGCGAACGCGGACCCGCCACAGTCTCAATTTTCGATTATAGCTGCCAGTACCGGCGGAGCCCTGGAAGCGCCGCCTCGATCGCGGCTCTGCCTCGTCCCGCCTTCGCACTCTGTGCTTCGGCGGGCAGGGGCGCCGCGTCATCGCGGGATGTTTCCCCGTTGAGCACGGGGATGACGGCGCGGAGACAGCCCGCCAGTCCGCCGAGGTCGTATCCGCCCTCGGTCACGGCGACGACGCGGCCGTCGCAGCACTCGTCCGCGAGCGCGCAGATCGTGGCCGTCAGCCTCGCGAATCCTTCCGCCGTCAGGCGCATGCCACCCAGCGGGTCGTCGTCGAGCGCGTCGAAGCCAGCGGAGATCAGAATCAGCTCGGGCCGAAACTGCCGCAGCACCGGGAACGCAACGGTGGCATAGGCGAGCTCGTAGTCGGCGTCGGTGCCGCCGGCGTCCATCGGCAGGTTCACCGTGAACCCGGCGCCGTCACCGGTGCCCGTCTCTGTTGCCGCGCCCGTCCCGGGATAGTACGGATACTGGTGGGACGAGATGAACAGCACCGCCGGGTCGTCGTAGAAGCTCCACTGCGTGCCGTTTCCATGGTGGACGTCGTAGTCGACGATTGCCACCCGCGCGAGGCCGCGGGCACGGGCGTGCGCGGCGGCGACGGCGATGTTGTTGAACAGGCAGAAGCCCATCGCGCGGTTCCGTTCGGCGTGATGACCGGGCGGCCGCACCATCGCCAGTGCACGTCGGCCTCCCCCGTCGAGCACGTGGTCGACACACGCGACCGCGGCGCCCGCCGCCAGCAGCGCCACTTCGTAGGAATCGGGTGACGTGAAGGTATCGGCGTCGAGGGCCGTCGCCCTGCCCGCGGTCTCGGAGATCAGCGAGATGTAATCGCGATCGTGAACGCGCGCCAGCTGCTCCTCGGTCGCCGCACCCGGCTCGCGGACATCGCCGCCGTTCCGGCGGAATTCCGACGCCACCACCTGCATCACCTCGGCGCGTTCGAGGCGCTCCGGGTGGCCTGGCGGGTTCAGGTGATCGGCGAAGCGATCAGAGGTGAAGATCGTGAGACGCATACGTCAACGTACCATGGCGAGCGCACGATGCTCGAGGGCGCGGAGTCGCTCTTCGAGCTCCCGCCGCACGGATTCGAGCTGCTCGTCGGTCGCTTCGGCCGGCACGTCGAGCGGCTCTCCGATCACCAGCGCCACCGTGCTGAACGGCTTCGGGATCTGCGTCCGGTCCCAGCTGCCGGTCGTCCAGTGAGACGAGGCCTCGAGGTGAAACGGCAGCACCGGGTTGCCCGTGGCGCGCGCGAGCCAGATGGCGCCCGGCTGCGCGACGCGCGCGGGCCCGCGTGGGCCATCGAGCGTAAATCCCGCGGGCCTCCCCTGCTCCATGTCGCGCACCAGCTTCAGCATCGCCTTCAGCCCACCCCGAGACGAGGAGCCGCGCGCCGTGCCGAAGCCGAAGCGCTCGATGATGCGCGCAATCCACTCGCCGTCGAAGTTCTCGCTCGTGATGACGACGATGCCACGGCGGCGGAAGTAGTACGTGGCCGGGAGAATCCGGCCGTGCCAGAAGGCCATCACTGGCTGGCGGCCGCAGGCGACGATGGCGTCGTAATGGTGGAGGCCTTCGGTGCGCCATCGCAGCGTGTGGCCGAGCGCGTTGATCAGCGGATATCCCAGCCCGGCGATCGCCGCAATCTGCGCACGCCTGGCCCAGGACGAACGCCAGTCCTTCGTCTTCGTGCCTCCGTCGCTCGCGATCACATCCCGTTGTACTGCGGCCCGCCGCCACCCTCTGGCGGCACCCACGTGATCACCTGGTACGGATCCATGATGTCGCAGGTCTTGCAGTGGACGCAGTTGGACGCGTTGATCTGCAGGCGCGGCGTGCCGTCGGCGTCGTGGGCGATCTCGTAGACGTTCGCCGGGCAGAACCGCGTGCACGGATGCCCGTACTCGGGACCGCAGATGGAGCTGCAGACCTCGGTGTGCACGAGCAGGTGCACGGGTTGATCCTCGTCGTGCGACGTCCCGGAGTAGTGCACGTTCGTGACCTTGTCGAACGTCAGCTTCCGATCGACGCCGGTGGCGTTGCTCGCCTGTTGCGGTGAGACGCGCCCCGAGCGGTAATAGGACGCGAGCGTCTTCATCCGTTCGTGGCCCGGATGCCCGTGCAGGTCTTCGGGCGTCCACCCGTGCGTCGCCACCGCGAGTCCGGCGAACGCGAGGCCGGGCAACAGCCCGTAGCCGAACGCCTGGTGGACGTTGCGCACGGGATACAGCTCGTCCCTGACGGCGCTGGCGTCGATGCGGCGCTTGTAGCCCGCGAGCGCCGCAGACGACGTATCCCCGGCGCGCACCGCCTCGAACGCCGTCTCGGCCGCGAGCATCCCCGTCCGCATCGCGAGGTGAATCCCCTTCAGGCGCATCGAGTTCAGAAAGCCGCCCGCGTCGCCGGCGATCAGGCCGCCGTCCATGTAGACGCGCGGAATCGTGTTCCACCCGCCCTCGGGCAGCGCCTTCGCCCCGTAGCGGACCATCTGCCCGCCCTCGAGCAGCGCCGAGACGAACGGATGCTGCTTGAAGCGGTTGAACGCCGTGTGCGGATCGAACAGCGGGTCCTTGTAGTCGAGGCCGACGACGAAGCCGAGCGACAGCTGCCCGTCGGGCATCGCGTAGATGAACGCGCCGCCGAACTCCTCCTGCTTCAGCGGATACCCCAGCGTGTGGACGACCGTCCCGGCCTTCAACCGGTCGCGCGGGATCTCCCAGAGCTCCTTGAGCCCGATGGCGAACTGCGGCGGATGATCGTTGTCGCCGAGCGGCAGCCGCCGCATCAGCTCCTTGGTGAGGTTGCCGCGCACGCCGTCGCAGAAGATGGTGACCTTCGCCAGGATGTCGACGCCGGGCTCGAAGGTCGGCTTCTGCTCGCCGTGCTTCCCGATGCCACGGTCGCCAGTGCGCACCCCGATGACGCGCGCGCCGTCCATCAGGATGTCCTGCCCCGCGAAGCCCGTGAAGAAGTCGATCCCAGCCGCCTCTACCAGACCCGTCAGCCAGCGAACGAACTGGTTGAGCGAGATGATGTAGTTGCCGTGGTTCCTCAACGGAGGAGGGATGATCGGCAGCGCGAGCTTCGAGGACTCGGTGAGGAAATAGACGTCCTCGTCGTGCACCTCGGTGGCAAGCGGCGCGCCCTTCTCCTTGAAATCGGGAATGAGGTCGCGGAGCGCGGAGGGGTCGAGCACCGCCCCCGAAAGCATGTGCGCGCCCGCCTCGCGCGCCTTCTCGAGGACGGCGATCGTCAACGGGTCGCCGCCTTTTTGCTGCTGGAGCTGCGACAGGCGAAGCGCCGCCGCGAGTCCGGCTGGACCCCCGCCGACGATCAGGACGTCGACTTCCAGCGTTTCGCGGTCAGTCGACGTTTTCTGCTCCACCCTGTTTTCTGAACGCCATCAGCGCACGGCGCTCTTCGCCGTTCGGGTCGTTGACCACCCTGCACTCGTTGTCGAGCACCATCGTCGCGCGTCTCGTGGTATCGAAGGCGGGCCAATCGGGGAGCAGTCCCTTGACGTTCGGATTGCCGGTCCGCGCGAAGCTGGTCCAGGCCGCGCTCATGCGGTCCTGCAGCACGTAGCGTTCCTGGTGTCCTCCGGTCATCGCCGTCGCGAGGTCGACGTTCTCGAAGACGAACGGGATGTCGAGCGTGTGATACGCCTTCAGCTTGCCGTCGTGCACCGGCGAGCGCCACGTGAAGTAATACATGTAGACCGGCGCCTGCCTCGCCTCGGCCTTGCGCTCGGCCACGGTCAGGATGCTGCTGCGGACGGTGTTGTCGGACGCGAGGATCAGATGGATGTCCACGTTGCTGATGCCGGGCCGCGCCTTGCGGTAGGTCGCGATCACGCTGTCGGCGTCTGCATCGGAGATGCCGCGGACATCCTGCTTGACTTGCGCCTGGAGCTTGCCATCGTCGATCTCGTCGATGACCGCGCCGCGCGTCCACGAGGCTTCGGTTTCCATCGATCCGCACAGCAGCGGCACGTTCGCCGACAACGGCGAAGAGACCGGATTGAATGGACCGGTTGGCAGGTTCTTGCCGTCGACGACCGGCGCGAAGTTCAGGCCACGGATTGCGCCGAGCAACTGCTCGGTCGGCAGGGTGTGCAGCTCGGCGACCTGAGTGGGCTTCAGGTTCAGCCGATCGAGAACCGTCTCCGTCACGCGTGTTGCGCTGGCGCGCGGCATTCCCGCCACGTTCGACCCGCTCTGCGCGATCGCCTTGTGGAACAGCCCTTTGGCACCGGGCATTCCCATCAGCGTGCAGACCTTCCCGCCGCCTCCCGACTGGCCGAAGATCGTGACGTTGCCCGGGTCGCCGCCGAAGGCGGAGATGTTGTCGCGCACCCATTCGAGCGCCTGGACGATGTCGAGCATGCCGGCATTGCCCGAATCGGCGTACTTGTCGCCGGCGACCTCGCCGAGATAGAGGTGGCCGAACAGATTGAGCCGGTGATTCAGCGTGACCACGACCACGTCGCGCCGCCGCGCCAGGTTGGCGCCGTTGTAGATGATGAAGCTGCCCGAGGCCTGCGAGTAGCCGCCGCCGTGCAGCCAGACCATCACGGGTCGGCGGCCGCCGCCAAGCGCCGGTGTCCAGACATTCAGGCGCAGGCAGTCTTCGCCGGCCGGCTCGCGGCGATCCACGGCCGCGACCTCTGAGATCAGGCCCGAAGGGCCCTGCGGCGAGCGCGGGCCGTACTCGAGGCACTCGCGAACCGCGGTCCACGGCTGCGGCTTCCTCGGCGCCATGAAACGGGCGTCGCCCGCGGTGCTCGCGCCGTACGGGACACCGTGGAAGGCGTTGATCCGATCGAAGACGACTCCCCGGATCGGACCGGACGTGGTCTTCGCGATGCCGCTCTGCGCGGCGCCGCGAACATCCTGCGCCAGCAGCCGCCCGCACGGATCGAGCACCACGCCTGCGCCGATGACCGCACCCGATTTCAGAAAATCCCGACGCTCCATGAATCTCCCCTCAGGATTTTTCGAGTTCAGCGACAATCGCGGGCGCAATCTCGAACAGGTCGCCGACGATGCCGTAGTCGGCAACCTCGAAGATGGGCGCTTCCGCGTCCTTGTTGATCGCGACGATCGTGCGCGAGCCTTTCATGCCGACCAGGTGCTGGATGGCGCCCGAGATGCCCAGCGCGACGTACAGCTTCGGCGCCACCGTCTGGCCCGAGCTGCCAATCTGCCGCTCCATCGGGAGCCACCCGTTGTCGCAGATCGGACGCGACGCCGCCACCTCGGCCCCCATCGCCTGCGCGAGCTTCTCGGCCAGCGGGATGTTCTCCTGCGACTTGATGCCGCGGCCGACGGCGACGATGCGCTCGGCCTGGCCGAGATCGACCGCCTGCTTGGCTTCCCGGAACGGCGCCTCCGGTTTCTGGCGGATGGCGGCCGCGTCGATCTGCACGCCGACCTTCTTCACCGCCGCCGAGCCGCCCTTTTTCGCCGCGTCGGCGCGAAACGCGCCGATCTGGATCGTCACCACGGCCGGCGTCCCGCCCTGCGGCTTCACATGGGCCGCCAGCTTTCCCTGGAACATCGGCCTGATGAAGGTGGCGCCGTTGCCGGTCCCTTCGATGCCGGTGACATCGGTGACGAGCGGCTTGCGGAGGCGCGCGGCGAGGAGCGGCGCGAAGTCTCGCGTCTGGTAGGTGTGCGGCAGCAGCACGAAGGCCGGCTTGACCGAGTCGATCAACGCGCTGCCGGCGGCGGCGAACCCGTCGGGCGTGTACGGGTCCAGCGCGGCATGTTCGGCGACGAGCACTTCGGCGACCGCGGCCGACGCCAGTTCCTGCGCGACACCGCCCGTCGCCGACCCGAGCACGGCGATGGCGATCGGCATCGCGCCGGCCAGTGCTTGTGCAGTGCCTGCTAGCTGCTGCGCAGCCGCAACCGTTTCCCAGGTGGCGCGATTCAGCGTGCCGTCGCGCTGCTCGGCGATGACGAGGATCACAGCGCGCGCGCCTCGTCTCGAAGGCGGCGCACGAGCTCCTTCGCCGCATCCGCGGCCGAACCGCCAATCATGTGCGTCTGCTTGCTGCGGGTGGGCACCGCGAGGCCGACAATCTGCTGGACCGGCTGGAGGCCCTCGGGGAGCGCGGCCTTCCTGATCTCCTTTTTCTTCGCCGCCATGATGCCCTTCAGCGTGGCATAGCGGAGCTGGTTGATGCCGCTCTGGATCGTCAGCAGCGCCGGCAGCGGCATCGCGATCCACTGGAACCATCCGCCTTCGAGCTCGCGTTTCACACGCAGCGAGCTCCCGTCAACCTGGACATCCATGATGATCGTGGACGAGGGGATGCCGAGCCGCTCGGCGAGAATCACCCCGGTCTGACCGTGGCCCTGGTCGTCGGACTGCAGGCCCGTCAGCACCAGGTCGAACTTCTCGTCTTTCATCGCCGAGGCCAGGGCATCCGCCACGACGAAGGCGTCCGCCGAGCCGAGGCTGTCGTGCTCGACGTGAATGGCGCGATCCGCGCCGCGCGCCAGCGCCTCGCGAATGACCGTCTGCACGCGCGCCGGGCCGGCGGAGCAGACCACCACTTCCCCGCCGTGCTTTTCCCGGAGCCGGAGCGCCTCTTCGAGCGCGTAGGCATCGGGCTCGTTCATCTCGTAGCTGGCGTCCTGCTCGCGAATCCAGGTCTTCTGGTCGTTCAGGCGCGGCTGCCACTCCCGCGTGGGCACCTGCTTGATACAGACGGCGATCTTCATCGTCGCGACAACTCTCGCGGAAACGTGCCACGGAGGCACGAAGGCACGGAGATATTTTTGTCAAAGCCGTCTCCGTGTCTCCGCGTCTCCGTGGCCCGTGTCAGTGTTCTACCCTTCGAATCTCTTGAACAGCAGCGCGGCGTTGGTGCCGCCGAAGCCGAACGAGTTCGACAGCGCGTACTGAATCGGCATCTGCCGGCTCTGGTGCGGCACGTAGTCGAGGTCGCACTCCGGGTCCGGATCGTCGAGGTTGATCGTGGGCGGCGCCACCTGGTGGTGCACCGCGAGCGCCGTGATGCCGGCCTCGAGCCCGCCCGCGCCGCCGAGCAGGTGGCCCGTCATCGACTTGGTCGACGAGATGGCGAGCCTGCCGGCGTGGTCGCCGAAGCAGTTGTGGATGGCGAGCGTTTCCAGCCTGTCGTTGTACGGCGTCGACGTGCCGTGGGCGTTGATGTAATCGACGTCGGACGGCGCGATGGCCGCCTTGCGGATGGCCATCGCCATCACCCGCCGCGCGCCGTCGCCGTCCTCCGACGGCGCCGTCATGTGGTACGCGTCCGACGACATGCCGTAGCCGACGATTTCCGCGTAGATGCGCGCGCCGCGCCGCCTGGCGTGCTCGAGCTCCTCGAGGATGAGGACGCCCGCCCCCTCGCCGATGATGAAGCCGTCGCGATCCTTGTCGAAGGGACGGCTGGCGCGCGCCGGCTCGTCGTTGCGCGTCGACAGCGCACGCAGCTGGCCGAAGCCGCCGACGCTCATCGGGCAGATCGCCGCTTCGCTGCCGCCGGCAATCATCGCGTCCGCGTCGCAGCGCTTGATGATCTCGTAGGCGTCGCCGATGGCATGCGCCGAGGCCGAGCAGGCCGTGCAGGTCGCCGAGTTGGGTCCTTTCGCGCCGAAGCGGATCGACACCTGGCCCGAGGCGAGATTGATGATGGCCGATGGTATGAAGAAGGGCGACACCCGGCGCGGGCCGCCGTCGAGCAGCGCCTCGTGCTCCCGCTCGATGGTGATGAACCCGCCGATGCCGGAGCCGATGTAGACGCCGACGTTCGGCGCGATGGCATCGGTGATCTCGAGCCTGCTGTCGTCCATCGCGAATTGCGCCGCCGCCACCGCGTACTGGATGAAGAGGTCCATCTTCTTGATGTCCTTCTTCTCGATGAAGGCGAGCGGATCGAAGCCCTTCACCTCGGCCGCGATCTGCGTCGCGTAGCCGGAGATGTCGAACCGCGTGATCCGGGTGACGCCGCTCTGGCCGGCGAGGATACCTGTCCACGTCTCGTTGGTCCCGATGCCGAGCGCCGACACGAGTCCGATGCCGGTTACGACCACACGCCTGTTCACCGCTGCCTCCGCCCTCTCTGGCTCGCTCCTGCCTACTTCTTGGTCTTGGCGTGCGCCTCGATGTAGTCGATGGCTTCCTTGACCCGGGTGATCTTCTCGGCGTCCTCGTCCGGGATCTCGATGCCGAACTCCTCCTCGAACGCCATCACGAGCTCCACCGTGTCGAGCGAGTCGGCGCCGAGATCGTCGACGAACGAGGCATCGGCCGTGACTTCCTCTTCGTCGACGCCGAGCTGCTCCACGATGATGCTCTTCACCTTGTCTGAAACTGCCATTTGGCCTCCGTTGTGGGATGGCGGGTGGTGGGTGGTGGAATCACCATCCACCATCCAGAATCACATGTACATGCCGCCGTTGACGGCAAGGACCTGACCTGTAATATACGCCGCCTCATCAGACGCAAGAAAACAAACTGCCGCGGCGACATCGGCGGTGGTGCCGAGTCGGCCGAGCGGAATCTGCGCCGCCCAGTCGCCCTGCGCCTTCTCCGTGATCGCCCTGGTCATGTCGGTCTCGATGAGTCCCGGCGCGACGACGTTGACCGTGATGTTGCGCGACGCGACCTCGCGCGCCAGCGCCTTGCTGAAACCGATGAGCCCCGCTTTCGACGCCGCGTAATTGGCTTGTCCCGCGTTGCCGGTCTGGCCGACGACCGAGCTGATGCTGATGATGCGGCCGCTGCGCTGCTTGATCATCGGCTTGAGCGCCGCCTGCACGAGCACGAACGCCGGCGTCAGGTTGGTCGCAATCACCTCGTCCCAGTCTTCGCGCTTCATCCGCAGCATCAGCTGGTCGCGCGTGATGCCGGCGTTGTTGACGAGGATGTCGACGCGCCCGTGGCGCGCGAGCACGCCCGACACCATCGCCTCGATCGAGGCGGCGTCGGTGACCTCGAGCGCGACCGCGTCGGCCTTGCGCCCCGCCCCCTCGATGTCGCCAACGGTGGCGGCGGCGTGGTCGCCGCGTGCCGCCGCGACCACGTGCGCGCCGCGCGCGGCGAGCATCACCGCGATACTGCGTCCGATCCCGCGCGACGCGCCGGTGACGACCGCGACCTTCCCGGTGAGATCAAGCACGCACGCCTGCTTCCACCGCCGCGAGATCGTCGGGCGAGGCGAAATTGAACACGCGTGCGTCCTTGTGAATCTTCTTGACGAGACCGCTGAGCACGGCGCCTGGGCCAACTTCAACATAGTTGGTGACGCCTTCGGACGCAAGGCGCTGGACGACCTGTTCCCAGCGGACGGGCGCCGACACCTGCCGCACCAGCGCCTCGATGGCAGACGCCGCGTCACGCTTCGGTTCCGCGTCCACGTTGGCGATGACCGGCACCCGCGGATCGTGGACGCGCAGGGCGCGAAGATCAGGTTCGAGCCGCGCCTCCGCCGGCTCGAGCAGCGCGCAATGGAACGGCGCGCTGACCGCGAGCGGAATCACGCGCCTGGCGCCGAGCGCTTTCGCCCGCTCGCCGGCCCGTTGCACCGCGGCCGTCGCGCCGGCAATCACCACCTGTCCCGCCCCGTTGATGTTCGCGGGGCTGACGATCTCCCCCTGCGCCGCCTCCTCGCACGCGCGGGCCACGGTCCCGGCGTCGAGACCGAGAATCGCGGCCATCGCCCCGGCGCCGACCGGCACCGCTTCCTGCATGTACTGGCCGCGCCTCCGCACCACCCGCACGGCATCCGCAAATGCCATGGTGCCCGCGGCGACGTTGGCGGAATATTCGCCGAGGCTGTGCCCGGCGACGAAGGCGGGCTCGATGCCGCGGGCGGCGAGCACCCGCTGGGCGGCGATGCTGACGGTGAGAATGGCCGGTTGGGCGTTCTGCGTCAGCACGAGCTCGTCTTCAGGCCCGTCGAAGGTGACTCGTCCGAGGCCCGGCAGCGCCGCCTCCGCTTCATCGAACGCGGCGCGGGCGTCTGGATAGGCGTCGGCCAGCGCGCGGCCCATGCCGACCTTCTGCGAACCCTGACCCGGGAAGATGAACGCGATCAATGGTGTGACACCGTCGCGGCGGCAATCTCGTGCTCGACGCGCTGAATGAAGTCGCCCGCGGCAAACCGCGACGCCATCGCAATCGCGTTGCGAACCGCCTTGGGCGACGAGCGGCCGTGGCCGACGATGGCGAGGCCGCCGACGCCCAGCAGCGGCGCGCCTCCGTACTCGGAATAGTCGACCCGCCGCCGGAAGCGGCGGAACGCCCGGCGCGACAGCAGGTAGCCGACCTGGCTCGAGAACGTGCCCCGGAGCTCGTCGCCGAGCAGCGTCTCGACGGCGTCCACGAGCCCCTCGCTGGTCTTGAGCACCACGTTGCCGGTGAACCCGTCGCAGACGATGACGTCGGCGGCACCGCTGTAGATTTCGCGCCCTTCCACGTTGCCGATGAAGTTGATCGCCGCGGCCTTGAGCAGGCGGTGCGCCTCGACGGTCAGCTCGTTCCCCTTCGTCTCTTCCTCGCCGATGGAGAGCAGGCCCACCCGCGGTCTCTCCGCGCCAAGCGCCACGCGCGCGTAGACGCCCCCCATGATCGCGAACTGCAGCAGGTGCTGGGGCCGGCATTCGACGGTGGCGCCCGCATCGAGCAGCACGGCCGGCCGGCCGCGCGTGGGAATCGTGGCGGCGAGCGCCGGTCGATCGACGCCGGCGATCATCCCGAGCGCCGCATGGGCCGCGACGACGGTCGCGCCGGTGTGGCCGGCGCTGACGAGCGCCGCGGCCTCACGGCGCCCGACCAGGGCGGCGGCCACGCGAATCGAGGCGCCGGGCCTGCGGCGCACGGTTGCGGGCGCGTCCGCCATCTCGATGACGTCGGGCGCATCGACAATGGTGACGGGAAGGCTTCGCCAGTCGGCATGCGCATCGAGCGCCTGTTCGACCTGGGTGGGGATGCCCACGAGTGCAATCTGGATGTCGAGATGGCGGGCGGCAGCGACCGCGCCATCCACGATCGCCGCCGGCGCATGGTCGCCGCCCATCGCGTCAACGGCGATGCGGATCATGACGGGGGGCTAGTTCACTCCTCGTCGACAGCTCGGACCTGGCGCTGGCGGTAATACCCGCAATGCGGGCAGATCCGGTGCGGTGCCTTCGGCTCGTGGCACTGCGGGCACAGGTTGGTCGCGGCCGCGCGCAGCGCGTCGTGCGTGCGGCGCTTGGCCGTGCGTGTCTTCGAGTGTCGGCGTTTTGGATTAGGCATTTTTCCCCTTGATCGCTTTCAGCGCCGCCAGCCGCGGGTCCTCCCAGACCGGCGCGCAATCGCACGTGCCCGTATTCAGGTTCGTGCCGCACTGCGCGCAGAGGCCCTTGCAGTCCTCGCGGCAGAGCGGCTTCATCGGCAGCGCGAGATAGAACTGCTCCCGCATCAGCTCGCTCAGGTCGATCTGGTCGTCCGTGTAATAGCTGGTCTCCAGATCGTCTTCCTGGACCTCGCGCTCGGCGTCGCCCGTCGCCTGCGACGAGGGCAGATAGCGCTGATCGAACTCGGCGTCGATCGGAAACCTGTACGGCTCCACGCAGCGGCTGCACTCCAGCTCGAGCTCGGTGCGCACGCGTCCCACGAGGCGGAATTTGTCTTTATCCTTGTGGATGTCGAACGTGAGCTCGACCGGCGCCACGATCTCGTAGGCATCCGAATCGCCCCGGACTTCGTCGGGCTGGAACGTCCGGCCGAAGTGGCTGACCGGCTGGCGGTAGCGTGTGAGATCGAGCTGCATGGCCCTTCTGTCGCGAATTTCTCGCGAAAGACAGACCCTCGATTATAGCTGATCCCATGCCATCGGCCCGACCCACGGCTTGGGGATGAACAGGCGCTCGTAGAGGGTCACCGCGAAGCGGTCGGTCATGCCGGCGAGGAAATCGCGCGTGGCGACGTCGAGCCCGTCGGTCTCGATGATGCGGCGGTCGAGGAATTCATCCGGCCGCTCGCGCACCTTCTCCCAGAGGCCGCCGAGGATGCCGGTCGCCTTGCGGAACTCGGCGGTGGCTTCCTGGTTCTCGTAGACCGCGTCGAAGAGGAAGCTGCGCATCGCCAGCGTGGCGTCGAGAATCGGCTCGCTCATGCGGATTTCGGCCAGCCCGGCCCGCTGCGTCTCGGTGACCACGTCCTTCACCATCGCGGCGATGCGCGCCGACGAGCTCTTGCCGAGCATCGCGACCGCGTCGTGTGGCAGGTCCGCCTCCCTCAGCACGCCCGCTCGCACCGCGTCGTCGATGTCGTGGTTCACATAGGCGATGAGGTCGGCGACGCGCATGATCTGCCCTTCGAGCGTCGCGGCGCGCAGCGACGCCTCGACGCCGACCGGTGATCCACCCTTTCCTTTCGAATGGCGGCCGATGCCGTCGCGGACCTCGAACGTGAGGTTGAGGCCCTGCCCGTCGTTTTCGAGCACGTCGACGACGCGCAGGCTCTGCTCGTAATGGCGGAAGCCGCCGGGCACGATCGCGTCCAGCACGCGCTCCCCCGTGTGACCGAACGGCGTGTGACCCAGGTCGTGGCCGAGCGCGATGGCTTCGGTCAGCTCTTCGTGCAGGCGCAGCACCTTCGCGATCGTGCGGGCGATCTGGCTGACCTCGAGCGTGTGCGTCAGGCGCGTGCGGTAATGGTCGCCGGCGGGCGCGAAGAACACCTGCGTCTTGTGCTTCAGCCGCCGGAACGCCTTGCTGTGGATGATGCGGTCGCGATCGTGCTGATACGCCGGCCGGACATCGTCTTCACGTTCGGGCTTGAGGCGGCCCTTCGTGTCGGCGCTCTTGGCCGCCTGCGGCGCCAGCGTTTCGCGCTCGCGCTGCTCGAGCCCCTCACGGATGGTGGACAACGATGTCCTCCAGGAAGCTCGTGCCATGCGCGAGCGGGCCGACGCCGAAGTTGGCGGCGAGCGTCTGGCCCAGGTCCGCGAAGGTCTGCCGCGTGCCGATGTCCACACCCCTCCGTACGTGGGGTCCGCCTTCAGGCGGACCTGCCGTCATCAGGACAGGCACATACTCCCGCGAATGATCGGTGCTCGGCGTGCTGGGGTCGTTGCCGTGGTCTGCGGTCACGACGAGCAGGTCCGATGCGCGCAGCGCGGGCAGCAGCCGCGCCAGCGCCTCGTCGAAGCGTTCGAGGTTGGCGGCGTAGCCGGGCACGTCGTTGCGATGACCGTAGACGCTGTCGAAATCCACGAGGTTGACGAACACGAGCCCGTCTGTCCCTTCGCGTACGGTCGCCGCGAGCCGTTCCATCCCCTCCGCGTCGCTCGCCGTGTGCGTGGCGTGCGAGATGCCGCGCCCGGCGAACAGGTCGTTGATCTTTCCGATGGAGACGACGGGCACGCCGCTGCGCGTCAGCAGGTCGAGCAGCGTTTCGGTGGCGGGCTCGAGCGCGTAGTCGTGGCGATTGGCCGTCCGCCTGAACGATCCGGGCGAGCCGACGAACGGCCGGGCGATGACGCGGCCGACGCCCATGCCGCCGCCGACGAGGTCGAAAGCAATCTCGCAGATGCGGTATTGCTCGGCGACGGGGATGACGTCTTCGTGCGCGGCGATTTGAAAGACGCTGTCAGCCGACGTGTAGACAATCGGCCTGGCGGTCCGCAGGTGTTCCGGTCCCAGTCGCTCGATGATCTCCGTCCCCGACGCCACCACGTTGCCGATGGTGGCCCGTCCGATCCGCCGCTCGAACTCGGCGATCAGGTCTGCGGGAAAGCCGTGCGGAAACGTCGGGAACGGACGCTCGAGCACGACGCCCATCATCTCCCAGTGGCCCGTGACGGAATCCTTGCCCGGCGATGCTTCGGCCATTCGCCCGTAAGCGCCGACCGGCTCCGAGCGTCCCGCGCCAACTACCGGTGATGGCAAGCCTTGAAGGCTTGCCCCGCTGGTGTCCAATTCCACGAGCTTGCCCAGGCCTAACGAACGCAGCGTAGGGATCTTCAGCGGAACCTGTCGGGCGATGTTGCCGAGGGTGTTGCTCCCCTCGTCACCGTATGCCCGCGCGTCGGGTAGTTCACCGATCCCGACGCTGTCGAGCACGATGACGATGACGCGGGGAAAGATCAATCAGGAATGGTGAGCGGCGAAGTAGTTCGCCACCGACCGCTGCGTGCCGATCGTGGCGATGGCGTGCTTGAACACCAGCTGGTCGGCGCCATTGACCTCGACGATCACGGCGAAGCGATCGAAGTTCTTGATGCGGCAGTCGAACTGGCGTCCGTCGAGCAGGTGAATGGAGACCGCGAGACGGTCCCGGCGCGCGTAGTTCAGGAAGACGTCCTGGATGTTCGGCTGCGATGCCGACGATCGCTGTTCAGTGACCTGGGCCATCAGGGAGCAACTCCTCGCGATTCGTGCGTGGCGAGCGCCGCTTCCACGAGTCGAAGCACAACCTCGCGCTCGCCAGGGCCATCGAACCACTTAAGATTAGGCTCTTTGCGGAACCAGATCAACTGGCGGCGCGCGTAGCGGCGGTTCTCCTGCACGATGAGCGCGCGCGTCTCCGCCTCGCCGCGCACCCCGCGCAGCATCTCCATCACCTGCCGGTAGACGAGACCGCCAAACGGTCTCACCTGTGGCGAAACGCCGCGCGCGAGCAGCGCCTGTACCTCGGCGACGATGCCGCGCGCGAACTGCTCGTCGACCCGGCGCGCCACGCGTTCCGCGGTCAGCGCCGGCGGCAGTCGCAGCGCGATCGCGAACACGTCGCAATCCGCGATCGGCGAGGCCGTCTGCGCGAAGTGCGACGTGAGCGAGCGGCCCGTCGTGTAGTAGACCTCCAGCGCGCGCACGATCCGCTTCAGATCGCGAGGCATGATGCGTGCCGCCGAGTCGGTGTCGACGCGGCTCAGCAGACGGTGCAGGCGCTCCGGACCGCGCACGTCCGCGATCTGGTTGAGCCGGGCGCGAAGCGCGTCATCCGCGCCGGGCCCGGGAAACAGGCCGCGCGTCAACGCGCGGTAGTAGAAGCCGGTGCCGCCGACCAGGATGGGCAGCTTGCCGCGCGCGTGGACGTCGCGAACGGCGGCCGCGGCATCGCGCGCGAATTGCGCGGCCGTATAGACCTCGGTTGGATCCGCGATGTCGATCAGATGGTGCGGGATGCCACGGCGCGCGTCGAGCGCCACCTTGTCGGTCCCGATGTCGAAACCGCGGTACACGGCGGTGGAATCGCAGTTGATGATCTCTCCGCCGTGCCGCTCGGCCAGCGAGAGTCCGAGCGCGCTCTTGCCCGACGCGGTCGGGCCCAGCACGGCGAGGACGAGCGGTCGCACGACTCATGATATTCATCAACTCACGGCGACGGGAGTCGTGCCAGCATAATGTCGTAGCGATTCATGATGCTCCTGGCAACGCCGCGTGGCGGCCCTCGCTGAAGAACTGGCTGCGTGGCTCGCCGCCGCGCAGCCGTCAACGCTGCCGCCCGCCGCGCGCGAAACCGTCGGTCGTCTCTTCCTCGACGTCTCCGGCCTGTGCGTGGCCGCCCGTCAGAGTGAGTACATCCGAGCGACGCTCGCAAGCGTCGATCGAGGCGGCGGCTGCACCGCCATCGGCCACGAGGGCGCCTTCGACGCGTTCGGGGCGGCGCTCCTCAACGGGACCGCCGCCCACGGCGAGGATTTCGACGACACGTTCGAAGGCGGGCCGGTGCATGCCGGCGCGGTGGTCGTCCCCGCTGCGCTCGCGGCCTGCGAGCGCGAGGGCCTTGCCGGCGACCGCCTCCTGCTCGGCATCGCGGCCGGCGCGGAGCTGATGTGCCGCCTGAGCCTCGTCGCCCCGAAAGCCACCCATGCGGCGGGATTTCACCCGACGGCCGTCTTCGGCACGCTGGCCGCGGCAGGCGGCGTGTCGGCCGCGCTCGGCCTCCGGGCGCCGGAAATCGCCTCGGCGCTCGGCATCGCGGGCAGCATGGCCTCGGGCATCATCGAGTACCTGGCCGAGGGCACGTCGACCAAGCGCATGCATGCCGGCTGGGCCGCGCAGTCGGGCATCCGCGCCGCCTTGATGGCGCGCGGCGGCTTCGACGGCCCCCGCACCGTCCTCGAGGGGACGCACGGCTTCTATCGCGCGTTCGCCCGGTCGGTGAAGCCCGATTTCGAGCCGTTGCGCCGCGACCTCGGGCGCGCGTGGGTGATGGAACACATCGCCTTCAAGCCCTACGCGTGCGGGACGATGACGCAGCCGTTCGTGGACTGCGCCATCGAGCTGGCGCAACAGGGCGTCCCCCCGGACGACATCAGCGAGATCGTCTGCGAGGTCGGCGAGGGAACCGTGCATCGCCTGTGGGAACCGCTCGCGGTGAAGCACCGGCCGCCGACGCCGTACGCCGCGAAGTTCAGCACGCCCTATTGCATGGCGGTCGGCTTCTTCGACGGCCGCGCCGGCTTCGCGCAGTTCACGCCGGCGCGCATCGAGGACGCCGCGGTGCTGGCGCTCGCGTCGAAAATCCGCTATTCAATCAACCCGGACGACGAGTACCCGCGTAACTTCACGGGCCATCTGCGCGCGACGCTGCGGGACGGCAGCCGGCGCGAGATTCGCCGGCCCTACATGCGCGGCGGCATGCACGCGCCGCTGCCGCAGGAAGAATTGGACGCCAAGTTCATGGACAACGTGCTGTATGGCGGCTGGCGCCGCGAGCGCGGCGAGCGGTTCCGGCGGCTGGCGCGCGACCTGTTCGAGCAGCCGGGGCTCGCCGCCCTGGCGGAGTTCCGCTCGTGACCGGCGGAGATCTCAACGGCCGGGTCGCCATCGTGACCGGCAGCGCCCGCAACATCGGCCGCGCGATCGCCCGCGCGCTGGCCGACGCCGGCGCCGCGGTCGTCATCAACGCGAAGTCGAGCGCCGCCGAGGCGGAGGCGGTGTCGCGGGAGATTCGCGATGCCGGCGGGCGGGCGGCCGCGCAGCTGGCCGACGTCGGCACGCCCGACGGCGCCGCCGCGCTCGTCGCGACGGCAATCGATCGGTTCGGACGCCTCGACGTCCTCGTCAACAACGCGGCGGCGCGGCGGGAGATCGATTTCGCGCAGCTCGATTACCAGGAATGGCGCGACATCATCGCCACCATTCTCGACGGCGCGTACCTCTGTGCCCGTGCCGCGCTGCCGCACCTGATCGCCGCCGGCGGCGGCTCGATCGTCAACATCGGCGGCCTGTCGTCCTATACCGGCGCGGCACGCCGCGCGCACGTCATCGCCGCGAAGGCGGGGCTCGTCGGCCTCACGCGGGCGCTGGCACACGACCTCGCGCCGCACGCCATCACCGTGAACTGCGTCGCGCCGGGGTTGATCGACACGCGGCGCCGCGGGCCTGAACCCGCGCACCACGCCTCGCACGCGACGCTCGCGGGGCGCCGCGGCACGCCGGAGGAAATCGCCGCAGTCGTGCGCTTCCTGTGCGGCCCCGATGCGCGATACATCACCGGGCAGACGCTGCACGCCAACGGCGGCGTGTACATGGGTTAGCTGGATCCCGGCAGGTGTCAGGTATCAGGTGTCAGGTATCAGGTGTCAGGCGTGGTCAAGGTATGAGGAATGAGGTATCAGGCCAAACGATGAAGTTGGCCGGTCGGCGGTTGATGATTTCGACTCTCGTAAGCGATCACTGCGTGACGTATACGGAGACTCGCCCGATCGTCGTTCCGCGGTGATATCTGCGATCGGCGCGCTGGCTCCAGGATTGCTCGCGGCAACGGCGCTCCCCAGCCGATTCCCCCCTTGAACACAAGGAGAATTATGCGCAAGACGATCGTGCTGGGCACCACTCTGCTCCTGCTGCAAATCCCGCTGGCCGCACACGTGCTCCTGCAGCAACGTACGTGGGGCGGACCGGACAGGGACGGAGCGCAGGGGGTCGCCGTCGCCTCCGATGGCAGCGTGTACGTGACAGGGAGCACGCGAAGCTTCGGCGCCGGCGACGACGACGCGATGCTGCTGAAGTACGGGGCGAACGGCGCGCTCGTGTGGCAGCGCACCTATGGAACCGCGCCGGACCCGTCGAACAGCGGCGAAGAAGCCGGCATCGACGTCGCCGTGGCCCCGGACAATTCGGGCGTCGTGGTCCTGGGGAACTACCGCGACGGAAACATCTTCCTGGCGAAGTTCAGCCCCGCCGGCGCGCTGGTGTGGGACCACACCTGGGGAGGCAACCAGGAAGGTGCAAGCGCACTAGCCATTGCTCCCAATGGGACCATCTATGCCACCGGCGCGACGTTCGGCTTCGGCGCCGGACAGGCCGACGCATTCCTGTTGAGCTTCACGCCTGACGGAGTGCTCAACTGGCAGCGGACCTGGGGCGGCACCCTCTTCGATGTTGCGCGCGGCGTCGCGGTCGCGACTGATGGCAACATCTACATCGCCGGCGACACGCAGTTCACCGCCAACTCCGCGTTCCTCGTGAAATTCGCGACCAATGGATCGGTGGTCTGGCAACGCGAGTGGGGCCTGCTCGCGAAGAACGGCGTACCTGGCGACACGCGGGGCACGGGCGTCGCAGCGGCACCTGCCGGCGGCGCCTACGTGTCGGGATCGTCGACAGGCGCAGGCGCGGACCCGAACCTCCTCGTCGCACGCTTTGACGCCACGGGCAACTTCGTCTGGCAGAGAGTGGGCGGTCCGGGATTCGGCGACACGCAAGACATCGCGGTGGGGCCGGAGGGCAACGTGCACGTGACCGGTAACGTCCTGACCGACGGCGGCAATTCAGGCGCCAACGCCTTCGTGTGGACGCTGCTCGCGAACGGCAGAGGGAATGACGCGTCGATCTGGGGCGGCGCCGATCTATTCGAGCTCGAGCACGGAACATCGATCGCGACCGCACCCGGTGGCGACGTGCTCGTGGCGGGCTCCGCCGGCGCTCCGCCCTACACTTTCAGTCGCGGATCGAAGAACGCAAAGGCCGCGAGCACGTTCCTCAACACCATCGCGGGGACGATCACCAATCCGGGTGGGGTCGTCGGAGATTCGGCAGCGGTGGTGCAGATACCCGCAGGCAGCGAGACCTTCGCGGGCGCCTCGGACGCGTTCCTCCTTCGCCTCCAGCCGTAACCCGCGGTCATGTCGGATCCCTGCGCGCCCGCACGCGGCGCGGCAGGGATCCGACCATGTCGCGTCGCGCAGCGACGCGACGAGCCAGCGCTGGCTAGCGGACCGCTTACGCGGTCCGCTACGGCGCGACGGGCCGCAGCTCGTACCCCGCCGGCGGCTCGGCGCCGAGGAGATTGCGCACGAAATAGTCCCACCGGCGCCGGATTATGTACGGCTCCGCCGCGTACCCGTGCCGGCGGTTCGGCAGCAGCAGCAGGTCGAAGTCCTTGTTCGCCTTGATCAGCTCGTCCACCAGCACCAGCGTGTTCGACGGCGGCACGTTGTCGTCCATCGTCCCGTGCGTGAGCAGCAGCTTGCCCTTCAGGTTCTTCACGAAGTTCTGGTTCGCCTGGCTGTCGTAGTTGGTGGTCTCGCCCTTCCTCTCGAGCAGCCCCTGCCACTTCTCGGCCCAGTCGTCCTCGTAGTTGCGGTTGTCGTGGTTGCCCGACTCCGAGATGCCCACCTTGAAGAAGTCCGGGTAGTGGAACATCGCGCCGGCCGTGGCGTACCCGCCGCCCGAGTGTCCCCAGACGCCCGCGCGCTGCAGATCGATCCATGGATACTTCGCCGCCAGCTCCTTCATCCCCGCCACCTGGTCGGGCAGCGTGTTGTCGCCCATGTCGCCGAAGTACGCGTCGTGGAACTTCTTCGAGCGCCACGGCGTTCCCATCCCGTCGATCTCGACGACGACGAAGCCGAGCTCCGCGAGCGCCTGCGAGTCGCCGCGAGCGGAGAGGAAATTGCGCGGCCCGACGCTGCCCGTCTGCGGCCCCGGGTAGATGTGATTGACGACCGGGTACTTCGCGGATGCGTTCAGGTTCGTCGGCGTGTAGAGCAGCCCATACAGATCCGTCGTGCCGTCGCGGGCCTTGACCACGATGGGCTGCGGCGGCTTCCATCCCGTCGCCGTGAGGCGCGAGATGTCTCCTTTCTCGAGCGTCGCGATCAGCATGCCCCTGGCATCGCGCAGCACCGCGGTCGGCGCGGCATCGGGCTTCGAATAGCTGTCGATGAAGTACTTCGCGGAGGGTGACGGCGCGATGACGTGCGTCGCGTCCTCGGGGGTCAGCAGCGTCAGGTTCCTGCCGTCGAACCCGATGCGATAGAAGTGCACGAAATACGGATCGCGCCCCTTCTCCTTGCCGACGCCCAGGAAGTAGAGGAGGCGATTCTGCTCGTCCACCTTCAGCAGCTGCGTGACGTTGCCTTCACCGGTCGTGATCTGATTCTTCAGGCGTCCCGTCTGCAGGTCGTAGAGATAGAGCTGGCCCCAGTTGTCGCGCTCGGAAAACCAGATCACCTCGTTCGAGGCCGGCAGGAAGCGCCAGTTGTGCGCGTCGTTGCCCGACTCGTAATACGTCGCGACCTTCTCCTCGAGCACGTCCCGCACCTTGCCGGACTCGCTGTCGGCGACGCGCAGGTGCGCTTCCTTGTGATCGCGCGAGGTGGAGAGAAACGCGACCTGGCGGCCGTCCGCGCTCCACTCGACGTCCTCGAACGGCCCGTTGCACTCGACGTCGTCGCAGACCGACGATCGGTGCGGGTCGGGCGGCATCTGCAGCCGGACGACTCGCGCGCGCTCGACGTCGATGACGACGCGCTCGATCATGAAGATCTTCGGATCGCCGGCCAGCGGGTACTTCCAGGCCTCGAGCCGCGGATGGCCGACGTTGGTGCTGACGAGGTACATCTCGCCGGTGCCGCGCTCGTCCAGCTGGAAGGTGGCGATCTTCTTCGAGTCGGGCGACCAGAGGAGGATCGGGTTGTCGCTGTGGATCCAGCCGGCGTTGTCGGTGGCGTAACCGTACTCCTTGACGCCGTCCTTGGTCAGCTGCGTTTCCCTGCCGGATACGATCTCCCGAACCCAGAGGTTGTAGTTGCGGATGAACGCGTCGCGCCTGCCGTCGGGAGATGTCACCGCGGGCGGTCCCTGCGCGCGCGCCTTCCCCTCGCACTTCGTGCCGCCGACGTCGCACGTCCAGCGGCTGCCGCCGCTGTTGAAGGAAATGGATTTCCGGTCGGCGCCGAAATCGAACTGGTTGAACGGAAGGCGGTACGTCGAGTAGGTGGCGCGCGCGGCGGCCGACAGAGCGGCAGCCACCTTCGCCTGATCGAAGGCCGCCGTCCGCGCGCCGGTGGCGGCGTCGATCAGGAAGAACTCGGTCCCGTTCTCCGTCGTCGTCCGGTACCAGAGGCGGTCGTCGCCGACCCAGGTCGGCTGCGCGGCGACGTGCAGCACCAGCCGGTTGGTGTTGTAGTTGAGGAACTTTTCGGCGCGCGCGTAGTCGTCCGCGGTCAGCGCGCGCGTCTGCGCGCCCGCGGTCCCGGCAAGGAGCAGCGCCAGCGCCGCCGCCGTTCGAAGGGTTCTGGTTGGCATGCTAAAGCACCCGCACGAACACGTAGATGGTGAGCGCCGTGAGGAGAATCAGGAGTCCGAGCTGTTGCGTCCGCGTTGGCATAGGCGCGGAGCTATCGATCCGGGTCTTCGTTGTAATAGAACGTAACGGTGAAGAAGGCCTTGTCTGACGGATATTCCGGTGGCAGCGGCTCGGTCGGATTCGACCCGGTAATGGCACCGATGGCGGCCTTGTTGAAGCCGTCGATGTCCGATGGCTGCAGCACCGCCACGTCGCTGATGCTGCCGTCCTTGTGGATGTTGAACGTGAGCACGACGTGGCCGTGGAACGTCATCGCCGCCTGCGGGATGAACCAGTTGTGCCGCACCTGCGCCACGAAGCGGCGCAGCCACGGGCCGAATTCCACGCCCTTGGTGTCGAACTGGATCGCCGCGCCGGGCTGATTCAGCCCGCCCTGCGGGTTGTTGAACGTCTGTTTCTGCACGTACTGCTGCAGGTTGCGCAGCGCTTCGCCAAGCGAGCCGCTCGGCCGCTGCTTCGGCGGCTCGACCTGCGGCCTCCTGAAACCCTCGTCGGACGGCGGCAGCACGCGCGCCTCCTGTGATTCGGGCTGCGGCTGCAGCGTCGGCTGGTTCTGGTTCTGCTCGCCGGCGGCGCGCTCGGCGTTCTGCTCCTCGATTTGCTCGGCGGAGTTGCCGCGCGCCAATGGCGCGGGATTGCTGGCGGTCGGGGGCGTCTCGCGCGTCTGCGCGCGGCGATCGGCGTCGGACAGCGGCGCACG
>Ga0134123_10000096_pt1 | contig 52385 bp, 43 predicted proteins | sample KB303_FD_96460 | JGI IMG/M metagenome (GOLD analysis project Ga0134123, IMG submission 96460) | Terrestrial soil microbial communities without Nitrogen fertilizer from Kellogg Biological Station, Michigan, USA - KB3-0-3 | ecosystem: Environmental > Terrestrial > Soil > Unclassified ...
AATGCCGAAGATCACGATCGGGATCAGGGCCATCGCGAGGTAGAAGAGAATCTGGCGGGTACGGGGTTTTTTGCGGATCTTCCAGTTGGTCAGTTCCTCGCGGTCATCGGCCACTCCTACCTGCTCCGGATGCTGAAGATCGCGGGCGAACTCACGTGCAGATTGGTAGCGCTTGGCAGGATCGCGTTCTATGGCGCGATAGATGATCTCCTGCAACTGCGGAGAGATGGATGGATCGATTTCCCGCGGCGGCACGGGATTATTCAGCAGCCGGTCGTTCATGATGATGAAGGCATTCGCACCGCTGAAGGGTACCTTCCCGGAGAGCATTTCATAGAGCATGACGCCCAGCGCGTAGATGTCGCTGCGGCCATCGCCACGCTTGCCTTTGACCTGCTCCGGTGAAATGTAGTCCGGAGTGCCCATTGTTTGTGAAAACTTCGCGAACGTAAGCCGCTTCGAACCGACGTTCGCCGCAATCCCGAAATCAATCAACTTGATCCCGTCGATCGAGTTCACCATGATGTTTTCCGGCTTTAGATCTCGGTGGACGACGCCATGGGAGTGAATGTAGTCAAGCGCAAGAGCGATTTGCAGGGCGATGTTAACGGCGCGTTCGGGTGAAAACTTCCTTTGCTGGTTAAGGATCTGCCGCAAGAGTCGGCCATCGACCCATTCCATCGCCATGTAGAGCTGACTGTGGTCTCCGTTAGGGAATACCTTCATCACGTTCGGATGATCCAGCTTTACTCCGATCTCCTGCTCGCGAAGAAAGCGGTCATAGAAGAGCGGATCGGCTTCCATTTCAGGGTGCGGAATCTTGATGGCCACTGTGTCGCCGGTGCGGTCATCGGTGGCGCGAAATATCGAGGCCATTCCGCTGCGCGCGGCTACGTTTTGGATGGTGTAGTGGTCGAGTTTGTCGCCGATATGAAGTTCGGTCATGGATGCGAGAACATCCCCTGCATGTTCTCAAAACCTCTATTGCAATGATGCCAGAATGTGTGTAAGGAGTGCGTAAAAACTGCAGTTCACACTGAGCACTGGAGATTTGGCGAGGGCAGCCTTGGCCTGGCCAGTCGCTATCAGCCGGGTGCCAGCTGCAGAATGAGCGGATCTCTATCTTAGTTTGTACGGTCTGCCGCGATACATCCCCATGCGCTCGACGGACTTGATACGGATCAGTTGAGCGGTGGTGTTGTCGCCACCGTCCTTCTCGAGCGCGAGTGAAACAAGCCCTCGTGCAGCATCGGAAAGCCTGCCACTCTGCCCGGCGATGGCCGCAATTTCAAACGGCGCAAGCGAGCCGTGCAGGCCGTCGCTTGAAAGCAGCAGGACATCCCCCGGAAGCAGCTGGTGCTCGTTCAATTCGACATTGACAAACATGTTGGCGCCGAGCGAGCGGCTCAAAATGTTCTTGCGCTCGGAACAAGCGGCTTCCTCTTCGCTCAGGAGGCCCATTCGCACCTGTTCCCCCACCAGGCTGTGGTCCTGTGTGAGCCGCTCGGTCTGCCCCCGACGAATTAGGTAGCAGCGAGAGTCTCCGACGTGGGCCACAGCAACCCGGTCGTAGCGGACCAGGCAAGCAACGATGGTGGTACACATGTTGCTTCCCCCGAATCCGGTTGCGGCTGCGGCCTCATAGATTTTGAGGTTCGCGGCTTGAACCAGACGCTGCAAGCAAGCACTCGGGCTCTCGTTGACGCGAAACTCACCGAAGCCGGCCTGCAATGTTTGGATCGCCAGGCGAGAAGCGACCTCGCCGCGATCTTGTCCGCCCACGCCGTCAGCAACGGCAAAAAGCCACCCCTGATTGCCAGCCAAGCCATCGCTCGGTGCGGCGTGTCCTAGGAAATCTTCATTGTGCTCGCGTATCTTACCTACGTCGGTAAGCTCCGCGAACTCGAGTTCGAGCATGCCGCTCCCCAAAAAGGGTTGGCCGCCAGCGTCTCGGCGGGCGCCACTGAAATTCTTGCCTGGAAGGATCTGTGACATGGCAGCAGTTGTGGTGAGGCGAAATTCATGCCGACTGGTGTCATTCCGAACTCCCGACCCAAGGTGAGGAACCTGCTCCCCCCAGGGTTCCTGGATACTCCCGGGAAACGGCAGATTCCTCCGATCTCACTGTACTCGCCCCTCGCAATGAAAAAGTCGAGGGGCGAGTTGATCGCACTAAGCTGCTCCAGCGCGGCTGGTGACCAGTGTCGTCCGGCCCGTAGCCTTGCTGGATCGGAAGAAGTAGATGGCGCCGTAAATGCCCCACACAGCGGCGATGCCCAGGGCAAGCAACGGTTCCATCCTGGTGCCGTACCCCATGAATGGACCGATCAGATAGAACGCCATGCATGCAACGTTGGCGAGGAGTCCGAACAACGGAATTACGAGGTGTCGCAAGAACTTGAATTGTGGATGCTTGTGGAAGCACACGATGCAAGTCAGGCAACTCAACATGTAGAGCAAGAAGGTGCCGAAGTTCGAAGCCAAGGTGATCGTCAGCAGCGAGTTCGGCAAGGCGGCCATCTTGTCATGCGTGCTGTATCCAAAGCTCGACCAGAAGCCGTGCGGAAGCGAGGCAATGGTCGCGTCAGAGGGAGCACCGGCATCGCCAAATGCCATGATTACTGCGAGCGAGCCAACGATGGCGGAGATCACGGCCAGCGTCCAGATCGCGCGGTGCGGGGTCAAGTTGCTGGAGTGCAGAGCTCCCATACTGTCAGGAAGCTCTTTGTCTTTGCCCATGGCGTAAGTGACGCGCGCTCCGGTGTTCATACAGGAGAGCGTCGTGCCCACGATGGCGAGGAACACGGTGAAGGCTTCGATCAGCATGAAGGCCCGGCCGTGACCGTTGAACAGATGATTGCCGACCAAAACCATCATGTCGCCGATCGGAGCGGCAGATCCGGCGGCGTTTTGCATGGAGTAGCCGCTGTTCAGGAAGTAGTTGGCCGCGAAGTACTCGATCAGGTAGCAGAACGCGCCCTGAACCAGCAGGGAAGTAATCACCGCGATGGGCACGTCCCGCTTCGCGTTCTTTGCCTCCCCGCCCATAGCCGTGACCGATTCGAATCCGACCAGAATGAGAATCGCGACTGTCGCTTGAACGAACGCCCAACCAAAGTTGTGAACCCCGAGGACCGATTTCGCGGTCGGGTGGGTAAGGAAGTTGCCATTGGCGTCGCGCTCGGGATAGGCGACGCGGTAGGGAACCGGTTTTCCGGAAGCGTCCAGCTTAGGCTGAGGCACGCCGTTGCCATCGCGAACAATCGTATCGGTTGCTTGACCGTTGACCATTTCGGTTCTGGACAAGAACTCGTAGTTGTAAGCGTTGCCTGAAGTGGCGTCCCATTGGAAGGCTTCGGCGCCGGGCTTGTGGCTCAGACGGTAGCTGAGGGCCATCACGGAGAAGACCAGCAAGGCGCTGATCTGGATGATGTTGATGGCAATGTTTACCGCGGTCGAGCCGTTCACACCGCGATAGGCGATGTAGGCGATCAAGAAGGAGAACACGACGGCGACGGCAATCATGAACGCCGGACCCGGATTCGAAGCGCTCATAAAGTTCGGCCAGATCGTCCCCACCAGGTATCCACAAAGGATGCCCATGACGCCAACCATTACGCCGGGGTAGATCCAGTAGTAGAGGTGCGATGCCCATCCCACGATGAACTTTGAGAGGCGGGCGAAGCGCCAGGCGGCGTGGTGGTTCAAGAATGATTGTTCAGCGAAGTAGTAGGAACTTCCGGTTCCGGGGTAGAGCTTTGCCATTTCCGCATAACAGACGGCGGTTGCAAGGCAAAGCAGCAGAGCGACGACGATGCCGATCCACATTGAGGGGGCGGTCACGCCGGTTGTTGCCTGTATGAAGAAGGTGAGCCAAAGGAAGGCGCCGGGTGCGATGAGCGCCATGGCATTCATCGTCAAGCCGGTCAAGCCTAACGTCGGTTTCATTTCAACGGATGCGTCGGCCATTTTTATCTTTTTCTCCTCGGGAGTTTTGTAAGAGTCTTGCGGTCGGAATGTACTGACGACGGCATCGACGTGGATGCTCCTTTTGAATTTGCCCGCCGCAGGTGGTCAGGGGGGTGCCAATGGGTCCCACCTGCGACAGGCAAAAATCAAAAACTGGAGCGGACTGGCTTGAAAACCATCGTGGTCGTGGCAGGAGTTTGCGCGCTCCAAACCAGTCCGCATCGAACCCAGCCGCCGGACCTGGCGGCTGCACCACGAAACTTCTAGTGCGACTCAGCCGTCGTAAAGCTGAAGATCAGGCCGAGGCTAGCTGTGTCTTGTCCCTTTGAGAGTGCGCTCGCTCCCTTCGCAAAAAACGGCTGGCTGGTCTCGTCGTGACGATACTCGAGCCGGCTGATGATGTGGGAGGCGATGTCGCGCTCGAAGGTGAACGTGCCTTCTTGCCAGTGCTGACCGATACCCGCTGCCGGCCCCAGTCCCGTCATGAACCCTTGCGGATCGTTAAAGTACTCGTACCGGCCGGCCAATGTGTACTTGCTGTTGATCGCGTATTTGACGTAACCGGCGGCGCCATACCAGTTCACCGGCGAAGTCATGCCGGCAGTGACCGGACTGACATAGCGATCGCCACGACCATAGTCGCCGTTAATCATGAACGTAAGTTTGGCGGTTGGAGCGAGGGTAATGACCGTATCCCACAACTGACGGAAGCTTCTGTTGCTTCCGGCGGGATCAACGGTTGATCCAAGAGCGAGCGAAGGCGCCAGTTCTGGTCCGGCGAGGTAGGTTTGCGCGATCCCGAACTTCTTGTTGGGATTCCAGGACAGAGTAAAGCCAGCCGTCTTGCCGCTGTTGTTGTCGACGATGTTGTTCCAGCCATTGACGAGATAGCCGGTTAACGCGACCTTGTCGTTAAAGGCGTACTTGGCGCGAGCGCCGTAGTGGAAGAAGGGAATCGCATAATAGAAGAGAACGCTGCGGGAGTAGTTCCAGTTCGCGTTGCTCTCAATCACCTCAGCGCCTGCCGGAGTCACAAATTTCCCAACGTCGATTTGCAGGCCTTTGCCCACGGGAGCGAGATAGGAGAAGTAGGCTTCTTTCAGGTACTGCGCGAAGCCAAGTCCAGCGCGTGGTTCACTTGAATTCACGACATTCATCGCCTGGCCGAAACCGAGGGCGACGTCATAGCCGGTCCGGCTATCGGTGCTCGGTGCCTTGGCCATCACCAGCTCAATCATGTTTAGACCGAACTGGTTGTTAAAAGGCGTAAACGGCTGCGTACCATTGACGAGACTCGCCGGATGATTCGAGTTGTAACCGTAGTAGGCGTCGACGAAGCCGCTCAGAGTTGTCGGTCCCAGAATGCTTCCGAGGGTTGCCGTCGTTGAAGCCGGTGTAGCGGCCGGGGTCGCGACGGCAGCATTCGCCGGTGCGGGCGTCGCAGCGCCCGGTTGCATGGTAGCAAGCTTCGCTTTAACGTCAGCAAGCTGCTGTGAAAGGTCATCGATCTTCTTTTGCAGGTCGTCTGTTGAGGGGGATTGTGCCCAGCTAGATACCACCCCAGAGACCGTGAAGGCCCCGAGAGCGGCGAACACAAATAGAGCACGCCGTAGGTTCAGTGACTGCAAAGTGTTCCTCCTGTGCAGGTGAAGTTGCCCGCGAAGTGATTGCAAGTTATTGCCTGGTGGCGGGGGTGTCCAATTGATTGTTTTTTTCGCTGCGATTAGCGGAATTTTGAGAAGAGGAATTTATCAGGTAGATAAGTAATGTTTTTGGATGATGAAAACAAAAGGGAAACTTCGCTGCTCTTCGGTTCTAAGTGTGACAACCACGAATGCAAGTGATTTGGTTTATGAATAGGCGGCAGAGACTAGCAAGTGGGCCTTTTGCTCTTCTGTGACAAAACTATGACGGCGGTTTCATCAGGAGCCGGCTGCAGGAGAGCAAAAAGGAAAGGAATCAAGAAGCGTGGGCTGGAGCTGCAACGGCGGCCTGGGAGGGATGGGGAAAATTTGCTTTAGTAACCTTTGGAGATTGTTACTTCTACAACATGAAGATTTTTCGAGGCTTACCGAAATTACCATAGTGGTTCAATTCCCCTTCGGGTAATTGTGAGGACCCGGCAGCAAACCTATAATGGGCTAGCTCTGGTAGGCAAGACTCCGTCAGGTTCCGGGTAGCGCAGGGATGTGTTCGGGTAATCCCGGATAGCTCTGCTACGTTCTGACCCGGTATGCGTAAACACCTGAAAATCGCGCTGATGTCAGCAATTGCGATCGCGGCCTTCTTCTCTCAAACCCGTGTGGCAGAAGCCGGTTCGGCAGCCTCCATTACGCCGACGACCGACGAAAGTGGCCGCAGGATTTATGTCAACGATGCGGTAACACCGGCATCGCCAAGCAGCGCCGGTAAAAGCCAAGGCACCGTCCCGGGGCAGATTTTCCGTTCCCAGCAAAACCGATTGGTGTATTGGAGCAGCAAGGAACGCCGCTGGAAGTCTGTGCCACATGCCAATGTGCAGGCAGCACAATCGGCGGCGGCTGAGGTGAATACCTATTTGGGAAAATCGCCTAGCGTGCAGAACTCTTCAGCGCGCAGCGGGTTTACACAGCGGGAGATTGAGGCCGCCATCGAGAAGGCAGCTACCCGCCACAACGTGGATGCGAATCTAGTGCGCGCATTGGTAAAGGTAGAGTCGAACTTCAATCCCAACGCGGTTTCGCGGAAGGGTGCCATGGGACTCATGCAGCTTATGCCGCAAACCGCGCGCCAGCTGAATTTGCAGAATCCCTTCGACCCGCAGGAGAACGTGGATGCGGGTGTGCGTCATCTAAAGCAATTGCTTGACAACTACAACGGCGACATTCGCTTGAGTCTTGCGGCCTACAACGCCGGCAGTGGCGCGGTGGCACGGAGCCGTGGCGTTCCCAGGTACAGCGAGACGCAGAACTACGTCCGCAGAATCACCAACTTATATGGTGGGAACCTAGGGAGCAACTACTTCTTCAGCATCTCTCGTGATCCCGTTAAGGTACAAAGGGATGAGCGGGGTGTGCTTTACATCAGCAATACCGATTAAAAGCATCTCAGAGTAGTACGTAACAGAGTCTCTCAGGTGGCAAGTTGAATCGTTCTGTTTACGGCAACGGCTTGAATTCGTTGGGAGCCGCAGCGAGTGGTGTTTCCTTTCGAAAAGCTGCTACAGCACTGCTATGCGTGCTGATGTTTAGCGTGTTCGCCGAAGCCAGAGTGCATCGATCGCAAGCTTGGGCGGAGACCCAATTCGACAAGGCAGAAGCGCAACGCCAAACCCTGAGTGGGCGCGCTGAGCAGGCCCGCACCAAACGCGAATATCAGGCCGTTATTGCTTCCTATCGCCGAATCGTCCTCGAAGCCCCAACTTCTAGCAAAGCCGAGGGCAGTGCGTTCTTGGTCGCACAATTGACGGCCGAAATGGGCCGTCATTTCAACGACGACTCGGCATTGTACTCGGCGGTGCGCGGATATAAGTTTCTGCGTCGTGAATACCCCGGGAGCAAGCATCGCGTGGAGGCGCTGCTGGCGATTGGAGAGATCTACAAGAACGACCTGGGGCTCGAGTCGGACGCCAACGCCGCCTTTGAAGAGTTAATTCGACTTTATCCGCACAGCGAACTTGTGAAAGAGGCGAAGGCCGAACTCTTGGCGGATTCGCCGAAAGACGCCCAGGATTCTGAAGCCACCGATTCTGGCGACGCGCCAGACAAGCCATCCGGCCGGAGAGACAAATCAGAGCGAGCCGGTAAGCAGCCAGAAACCAAACCCGCACCTGATGTTAGGGAATCTGAGACCGGTAGCCCTGAGAAACCGGTGGGCGTAACCGATGTGCAGTACTGGTCCACGGCGGAGTACACGCGCATTGCCGTCAAACTCGATCAGAGCGTACAGTTCGAATCGCAGCGCATCGACAATCCAGAGCGAATTTACTTTGACCTCAAAAACGCGAAGCTCGCGTCCCACCTGATGGGGCAGAGCTTCGACGTCGAAGACGGAGTGGTGAAGAAGGTTCGCGTTGCACAGTACAAGCCGGGTCGCGCGCGAGTTGTGGTTGAGACTGATGATCACGCTAGCTACAACGCATCGGTAGTGCTGAACCCTCCCCGACTCATGATCGATATTCATGGGGAAGAAAATCACCGTTCAACGGCTTCAGGCGCGATTAAAGCCGGGGCAACAAAAGCGAGTGCTGAGGAAACCTCAGGGGCGAACGATGCGGATGCCGATCAAACGGAAACTCAGGCCAGGACAGACGTCTTCGTAGCCAAAAACAAAGTTCCGGATCAACCGAACAGCTCCATGTCGGCGGCGAGCACACCGAAGTCCACTGCAAGCGTACCGAAGAAGGTAATCGTTGAGGCAGACGATGACGACGATGTAAGTGCCGACCCGTCCGATACTACTGCGAGTGCCTCGTCAGCCAAGGCTGCGAAACGCACCAGTACAGGGAGTGCGGGCAATCGGACGCGGAAGCAGCGTTCCGCCGCTTCGCGCGGCATGCGTGAGGCCCAGCCCACATCCGGCGGTGACCGGTCGTTAATCCGGACCCTGGGGTTGAAGATTGGCAAAATCGTGATCGACCCCGGGCATGGCGGACACGATACCGGAACGATAGGCCCAAACGGACTTCTTGAAAAAGATCTGGTGCTCGATGTTGGCAAGCGGCTGGGGAAACTGCTCGAATCTCGACTGGGTGCCGATGTGGTCTTCACGCGCAGCGACGATACGTTCATTCCTCTCGAATCGCGTACCTCGATCGCAAACCAGGAGCAGGCCGATTTGTTCGTTTCCGTACACGCGAATTCGAGTCGCGATCCCGATGCTCGTGGAGTGGAGACCTATTACCTGAACTTCACCTCTTCCCCCGAAGCGCTTGAGGTTGCGGCGCGCGAGAATGCGGCCTCGGACAAGTCGATCCATGAATTGCAGGACCTGGTGAAAAAGATCGCGCTGAAAGAAAAGGTTGAGGAGTCGCACGAGTTCGCATCCGACGTGCAGCAATCGTTGCATGCCGGGCTTTCCGCCAAAACTTCCGGTGTTCGCGATCGCGGTGTGAAAAAGGCGCCCTTCGTCGTGCTGATTGGGGCGAATATGCCTTCGATCCTGGCGGAGATATCTTTTCTTAGTAATCCCGGCGACGAGCGGCGCCTGAAAACTCCTGATTATCGCCAACGGATTGCGGAGTCTCTCTATCGCGGCATCTCGCGGTACGTGAATGGCCTCGGCGGGGTGAAGGTCGCAAGCAAGATCGAAAAAGCTTCAGCAAACTGACGAAGATCGTCGGCTGGTTCGGATTTGGGCAACGTTGCTTGCCACCCAAGTGCCCACTGGCCTTCGCGAAGCGCCTGCCACTTCAACTGCTATGGCCTCCTGCTGGAAACTTTCTTCTCTACCCTATAGTCTAATGAAGAGGGCTGTTGTGCCCTTTTCATGAGAATTCCGCACTTTTTCCGGCCCTCAGTACTGGCTTTCCTGGCGGCCTTCGGATTGCCTTCGTGGGCGCAGTCAACGTCCGCTGGCGGGCCTGCCGCCCCGCCGACGTCGCAGGAACACGTCACCCATCTCGCCAATCCGGGGCAGGCTCCAACCTCAGCCAAAAATAACAGCGGCAACATTCTTCCTGACAGCTTTGGCGGATGGGCCATTCAAGGCTCACCCCAGATCAGCAAAGACGCGGGAGCGGCTGATCCGACAAACGCTGGTCTACTGAAGGAATACGGATTCACCGATTTTGAGGGGGCGACCTATGCACGCGAGGATGGGCGCAAGCTGACGATCAAAGCGGCAAGGTTTGAAGATGCGACCGGAGCCTATGGATCCTTTACATACTACAAAAGCCCAGAGATGCTGAATGAAAAAGTCGGGGACCAGGGCTATTCGCTGAACAACCGCGTGCTCTTCTATCGTGGGAATATTCTGATCGATGCTGTCTTTCAACAGCTCACGGCAATGTCGGCCGCGGAGCTGCGAGAGTTGGCTGCTGACCTGGTGATTGCAAGAGGTAATGCAGCAAACTTGCCGGCTCTCCCCAAGTACCTTCCCAAAGATTATTATGTCAAGAACACCTCGAGGTATGTCGTTGGCCCGATTGCCCTCGAGAAGCTCGAGTCTCCGATCTCGGGACAGTTGGTGAATTTCGCCAAGGGCGCTGAGGTCGAACTAGCCGATTACAACATCTCGGGCACGCCGGCCACACTGACACTCATCAACTATCCCACTCCGCAGATTGCAGAGGAGCAGTTGAAGCAGATCGAGGCCGCGTCGCAAAATCAGCAGCTCGGAACTACGCCGATCAGCGCGCGACGATCTGGTCCGATCCTGGCGGTATTAAGCGGAGCAGTGTCCAACAGCGACGCGAAATCGCTGCTCGGACAAATCAACTACGATGCGGATGTCATCTGGAACCAGAATACCTACTTCACTCGCCGGGATAACGTCGCCAACTTGATCGTCGGAGTGATCATGCTGGCCGCGATCATTTGCGGAATCGCGGTGGTGGCAGGAATTGCATTCGGCGGGTTCCGCATCCTGATGAAGCGTCTGTTTCCAGACAGGGTTTTCGACCGTCCTGAGCAGATGGAGATTATCGCCCTCCACCTTTCCGACCCGGTCCGAAAGCAAGGTGATTCCGCGTAAAGACCAGAAAGCAGAGACTTTCGCCCCTCTCCGGGCGATATGTGTCTCAAAATGAAGCATTTCCACTAGGCTGGCCGTTTGTGTACAAGACTCTGAAAACACTAGACTTATTTTCTAAAATGTTTCTTGACACCCCTGTTTTCGACTCATAAGATTTCGCCAGAAAGTTTTGACGGTTCTAAGCCTCCGTTGGAACTATTCTCCCTTAAAGAAGAGGCCGCCTATTGCCGGGTGGCCTTTTCGTATTTTGGAACCATTCTGTTGCCGCTAGCGTATCCTTTGTTTAGTTGCGCCGGGGAGGCCTCAATGTTTTGCGATGCGTGCGGTAGTCAGCTACAGACGAACCAGCAGTATTGCAGTGGATGTGGCAAGGTAATTAGCGGAACAATTACCGGGTACCCGCGTCGAAGCCGGCTTCAGGAGCATGTCCGCCTACTAGCCATTCTTTGGTTTGCCTTTTCTGCCGTCGAGATTGTCATGGGCTTAGTCGTGATGGTGCTGGCAAACACACTCTTTGTGCACATCGCAGAACAGGCGGCAGCCAACGCCGATCCAGGCGCGTCTCCTCTTGGATTTCTCCACCCACTGATGACTGTGGTCGCCCTTTTTGTGCTAGGAAAGGGCGCCGCTGGATTCCTCGCGGGCTGGGGATTGCTCAATCGAGAAGCTTGGGGGCGAGTGCTTGCTCTAGTGCTGGGATTTGTCGCACTCATCCATGTGCCGCTCGGCACCGCGCTTGGTATCTACACGCTTTGGGTGCTGCTGCCCGCAGAATCCGAAGCAGAGTACGCAAAGTACCAAGCCGCGAACGCTGCTTGACCTGGTAAATACGCTTTTCCCCCGGGTGAGGATCGCTCACCCGTTTTCCTTTTCTGCACATCGACTATCATTTCAGACCTGATGAAACAAACCTTGCTTGCATGGAGCAGCGGCAAGGACAGCGCTTGGTCTCTTTACCGGCTGCGAAAGACAAATGAATACCAGGTGGTGGCGCTGCTGACTTCATTCAACAGTGTGGCGGATCGAGTCGCCATGCACGCTGTGAGACGATCGCTTGTTCGCCAACAAGCACAAGCTGCCGGGCTGCCGTTGTGGGAAGTGGAGCTACCGTGGCCATGCTCGAACCAGCAGTACGAATCGGCAATGGCTCGCGCCTGTGAGCGAGCCGTTCAGTCCGGAATCGAGTGCGTAGCTTTTGGAGATCTTTTCCTGAGAGATATCCGTGAGTATCGCGAGAAGCAACTTCAAGGTACCGGATTGCAGCCAATCTTTCCCTTATGGAGTCTGCCAACCGAGGCCCTCGCCAAAGAAATGATCGCGGCCGGCCTCCGGGCAAGGATCACATGTGTTGATACCAGGCAGCTCGCGCCAGAATTTGCCGGCCGGGAATTCGACGCGAGATTTCTCGAAGATTTGCCGCATCCCATAGATCGTTGCGGGGAGAACGGAGAGTTCCATTCTTTTGTGTATGCCGGTCCCATGTTTTCTCGGGGTATAGAGGTTGAAACCGGGGAGGCAATTTTGAGAGATGGTTTTATGTTTTGTGACCTCGTTGGCCAGGATGCTCTCGTTTAGAGTCCATTCGATTGCTGCGACCCTCACCTTCCCTCGTCCCTGCGGGACCATGATGTGCAACCTAAGTTGTACATTTCTACAACTAAAGTTGTAATCCGGTGCTATAATCCTCCCACTTCTTGGGCGAGTGTCTCGCACGACCACGCGCCCATCGGCCGGACGCTGGAGTGGCGGACCCACTCCGGCGCCGCGGCGGGGAGAGCTGAAACGAATGAAAGCACCGTCAGATCGCAGCTGGGGACACTATCTCCTCGACGCGCTGTGCGTCGCGATGATGGTGACTGCCGTGACGGGGATGCTCTACATCCTGTCGCACGCCTAATGAACTGGCCTACTACCGCGGTCAGCCATGAGTGCGGCGCTGAGGCTGCCTAACTCCAGTTCAACGCGTGGCCCTCAGCATTGCGCGAGCATCTCGGTTTAGTATGTCAATTTCGGCTTCCCCGAGTTAGCGTACGTTGACGATCGCCACCTTGTTGACTCCGCTACAGGCAAGGTAGAGCCGCCCATCTTTGGCAGCAGCGATGTTTCGAACCACCCCTCCCCCGGATGGGATTGGCGTGCTCGAGAATTTCTTTGTCTTTGGATCAAACCTCACCAGTGTATTGGGTTCGACTCCCGATTCGCTATACCAGACGGTTCCATCTGGCGTAATCGCAATCCCGTATGGATTGGAACCGGAACCGCCGGGTGAGAGCCGCTCTTCGAATTTCCGCGTGGAAGGATCGAAGTGCCCCAGATAGCCGCGCTCGTAGTCGGTGTAGTAGATGGTGTCATCGGGCGCGATCGCGATTCGCCGCGGGCGGGCGCCGGAATTGGGGACTCGATATTCGGTGATCGTGAGAGTCGTGGGATCGATGCTGGCCAATTTGTTTGTGCCGAATTCACAAAAAAACGGGATCCCGGAATGGGTCACGGCGATGCCATAGGGGATTGCGTGCGGCGTTGGCACTTGCTTTATTTCAATCTTTCCACTCTTCGGATCCAGCCGTCCCACAACGTTCGATTCCTCTGTTGTGAACCACAGAATGCCGTGCTGGTCGAATACCGGCGTGTGTGGGTCATCGACGCCGCTCGGCAAATGATACTCAGTGATCTCACCCGTGTTGGGGCTCAGCTTTCCTATATACCCTTTGGAGATTGCTGTGAACCAGATGTTGCCCTCGGAATCGGCAACTAGGCCGTGTGGCCCAGACCCCGGCGTCTTGAGAGGAAATTCCTTGAATTCGCCGGTCGCGGGATCAAGCCGGCCAAGTTTGTTCGCCGCTTGTCCCGTGTACCAAAGTGACCCATCCGGACCAACCGCAGGATCGTGGGGCCGTGACTTGGGGGTTGGCACATCGAATTCCTTGATCTCAATCTGGGGAGAAGCCGCAGTGAGAATTGCCACAGAAAAGCAGATTGCTGCGAAATGGGAAACCGATTTCAGAACTCGCATAGGGCCCACCTCTTATGCACGAATTGGATGTTTTCCTGTAGGCTGGGGTTCTCTCGACGCATCGGCGGCTCCTTAGTTGGCTGATGTAACGAATTCAATCTGCAGGGAATATCCCCCTTCGATAGGCGAAATCACTCCCGAAGTTTTTCGCATCCTATAACGAAACAAGGCAAGTCATATGCGAACAGAGGCAAGTTAGCCGAAGGAGGTTTCTATGAAGTACGTGCTATCTTGCGCAGTCTTGTTTCTGGCCACGATTGTTATTGCCCAGCAACAAGGCCAGCCGCCACCGACAACTCCGCCAACGTTCCCCGAAGAACGGCAAACTCCAAGGGAGCAGATGCCGCCCGATACACAAGCTCCGCCAGCCGAGACGATGTCGAGCAAACAGGTTGAGGGGCACATTCTCGACCAACTGAAAGAGGAACCATCCCTGTCCGGCAGCAACGTTGACGCAAGGGTTGATGACAACTCAGTTGAGTTGACCGGATCCGTAGATACGATGGAGCAGCACGATCTAGCGCTTCGCATCGCGCAGTCGAATGCCGGCGACCGGAAGGTCGTGGACAAAATCAAGGTGAAACAACAAACCTAAGCTTTTGGAGGAGTCGTCATGAAGATCAAGGAAATTATGAGCCCTAGCCCCGCCTGTTGCACTGCTGACGACACCGTGCAGAACGTGGCCAAAATGATGTGCGACATGAATGTGGGCTCAATCCCAGTTGTTGTCGATCACCAATCACTCTCGCTCGTGGGCATGATCACGGACCGCGATCTTTGCTGCCGTGTGCTAGCGCACGGGCTGGATGCAAAATCAACGAAGATTCAGGAGTTCGTAACCTACAATCCCGCAATCTGCCGTGATGCCGAGAACGTTGAGAACTGTGAGCGTTTGATGCAAGAACACCAGGTCCGAAGGATTCCGGTCGTGGACAAGGAAAACCACGTCATTGGAATCGTGGCGCAAGCCGATCTGGCGCTGAAAGATAAGGCGGAGCGGGTCCACAAAACAGTGGCTGAAATCTCGAAAAACACTCGTCCATCAATCATGAGCGTCTGAGAAATGCAATCTGCACGGCGTCGGCCCCCGCCGTGCAGAATTGCGGACATCAAAGTACCGAAGAGTCGCAGACTACGGTTTTGCCGCCGGTTTCTCGTCAACCTTGGCAGAGGGCTTCGGGGCGTGGATTTTCCAGAACTCCGGATCCGCCGTCACCCACTCGTCTCGCGGATAGCTCATCGCCGGGCTGAACTGAAACAGGTTGGTTTGCGTAAACTCCACCGCCGCTGACTCCAACTCCACCAGCTTCTTCATGCCTTCCTCGCCCATCGCTTCCACAAACTGTTTCTCGTTCATCATGTCCTGGTCGATCTCCGCCGCAGACTTCCTCGGGATGACCACCAGGTAGGTCGCACCTTGCTGCCCAAACACCGCTTCGTACATTGCCCAATGAATGCCTGGAACCTTCTCGTAGGCGGCCTTCACCAGCTTGACCAGTTCTTCCCATTGAGCCCGATGTCCCGGATGCAGGCGGTACACGGAAATTTCAAAATATCGCATATGGGCGATATCCACCGGGGCGCGCAGACTCTGTTCTTCGTTGTAGGTCAGGATCGACGTATCGGTCTCACTCAGCAACTCGCCATCGTTCGCCGAAGCACGATCCAGCGCCGCCGACAGCGCCGCATTCTTCTGGGTCGCCAGGTTGTCCTTCTCCCAAGCCTCGAACGAATCGTAGGCAACGAAGAACAGTACGCGCGGTCTTCCGGTCACCGAAGTGGCCGCAAAGTAATGGGTCGGCCACTTGGCGCGGGCAAATGCCTGCACAAATGCGCTTTCCCCTTTCTCGTGCGCCGCGCCGGCTTTCCCAGGTTTTACAAACTCGCGGATAATCTGCATGACTTTAGGAGGAGGAGTCGTAGCGGCCCCTTCCTGCGCCGTTGCAATCCCCAACCCTCCCCATAAGAACATCGCTCCCAACACACCACCACTGAATATCTTGTTCATGGATTCGACCTCCCGGGTCATTGAAATGGTTCGGCCTTACCTGGATGGGATTGAAAGCTCGGGGAGTCCCAATCCCAGAGCAGGGCGGAGCGTACGCTTCACGGGCGGGGAAGTCAAGCTAGCGACAGCTAGCGACAGGTCAGAGACATTCTTTTGTCAGAGACATTCTTTTCCGCGTGATCCGTCGGCCTCTTCTATCCCCAATCGTTGCCCGTTGCCGATGGTCCCAGACTCTTCGCATCTTCACCGACTAGTGGATAAGCCGGGGATTGAGGTCAATGACATCCCTCTTACTCATGTGAACCGGTATCGACCTTCGCACGAAGCATTGACAATTTTCCTCCGCCTGGTTTTTCCCACTCGCAAAGGGATCACCGGGATTTTACTAACTGTTGACATGTGCCAGACCTCCGGCAGCTGCGCTTCAGCCTTCGAACGTTCAATCCGCTCAGGGAATCCAAGTTAGGAGGCGCTGTATGTCCTCGCATGGCTCTGGGCATCGAAGCCTTTCAGCTCTCCCCGTTGTGCTTTGCGCTGTGCTCCTCGTTGCTACCTCACTAGGTGCTGGTGCGCAGAGCTCGTTCATTGGTCCGCTCGGCCTTGGACCAAGCGTTTCAACAGTTCCCAATAACGGCGATGTCAATCCCTACGGAATGGCGTTGGTCCAGGAGACCAAGGGAAGTCTGATCAAAGGAGACATCCTGATCAGCAATTTCAACAATTCTGCGAACCTGCAGGGTACCGGCACGACCATTATGGAAATTTCACCCCAAGGAGCAGTACAGACGTTTGCTCAGATCGACGCCACCAAAGTTCCGGGCGCATGCCCTGGGGGAGTTGGTTTAACGACCGCGCTGGTCGCCCTGCGCACGGGATGGGTCATCGTGGGTAGCTTGCCAACCACGGATGGAACGGCCGCCACCGCACAAGCTGGGTGCCTGCTTGTGTTGAATAGCATGGGACAGGTTGTCGAGACCTTCTCTGGTAAGCCAATCAATGGCCCATGGGATGCGACCGTGGTCGAGAGAGGAAACGTCGCTGCCCTGTTCTTCACCAGCGTGCTGAATGGAACGGTAGAGGCCAACGGCAATGTGGTTCCGAGAGCCACCGTTGTCCGAATGCTGCTCTCCGTTTCTGCCACATCCATGCCGAAGGTTCTTCAAACGACCATTGTCGGCTCGGGGTTACCTGCGCGCACCGATCCCGCAGCGCTTGTAATCGGACCAACAGGACTCGCGCTCAGTGCGGGCGGCGCTCGCTTATATGTAAACGACAGTCTAAGCAATCGTATCGCGGTCATTCACGATCCGATTACGCGATCTAACAGCGCTGGGGTGGGAATGACACTGACTGAAGGCCACCAGTTGAATGATCCACTCGGCCTGACGCGCGCGCCTGACGGTCACCTGATTGTCGCAAATGGTGGAAATGGGAATCTGGTCGAGGTTACTCGCAAAGGGCAGCAGATCGCCACCAAGGTCGTTGACATGGGAGGCGGTCCACCGCCGGGCGCGGGTGACTTGTTTGGAGTCCTGGCGGTTCCGGGCAAAATCTATTTTGTGGACGACGGAACGAACACGATGGATGCGTTAGAAAGACACTAACGATCTTCGCGACTCAAAAGACCAGTAATGAGCTTCTCGCCTGGTCCCAGTAACCAAGCTTCTTGTCCACTACCGCGATCAACGGCTCGCCGGACAAGAACCGCCGCAAATTCTCCGCGAATGCTGCATTGTGCCTGTGGCACATCTTCTCGGGTCATCCTGCAGTGTGCGGCGTGGTGAGGAGATTGCCCAGATCCCGTAGCGGAGACTCATGTGGCTCTTGGATCGACGTCGAGTGCCGCGGTGGCAGTGTCGGGACTGCAGAGCTCGGAACCTGGGAATGGAACACGGACTGCGCCCTTCCCGCGGGCGATGGTCACCTTTTGGTGTGACCTCGTCCGGCTCGAAACCCGAAAATCAACGCGATTTATGGCAATTGAGCAGGTTAGAAACTGCCACCCGCACCACCACCTCCCGAAGATCCTCCACCGAAGCGGAACTCTGCACTTCTTGTTGGCGCCAGCGATTGAGGTGCTGCAAGACCAGCTGCGACGGAGCCGACATTCATCCAATCTTTGTCTTTTCCAGATAGCCGCGCGGAGATAAAGCCGCGGCGAATTGCACCCGGGCTTCGGGCAAGCCAGGATCGGATAAGCCATGCAGTGCCAATCAATAGGATGCCGAGAAGCATCGGGTCCCACGTGTGCCGCGGCCAGCCGAGATAGGGCTTGTTGGAGACGAATGTCAGGATGGCGAGCATCGCCCCAGCCGCGATAACGAAGCGATCCTTTCGGCGAACGCCACGAGCGAGTACGACGAGCGGCAGGCACCAAATTAGCACCCATGTGCTCCAGTAAAACGACCTCGGAAATTCAGAGGCAGATCGAATACCCAGGCCCAACCACTGGGCGCGCATGCTCAAAGACGAAAGCTGGAGGTTTATGGCTAGGTATATGCCAAGCCAGAGAAGCGGTTCGACAATCGCATAATCATCTTCGTTGTGCTCCAGACCGGAGCGTGCCGCTATTACACATACGAGCCCAATTACATACAGTAAACCGACAATTACACGCTGCGCTGAGGGAGAGGAGGTCCAGCAGCCTGACAGAAACACGGCGAAGATCATCGCAGCTAGAAATGCATACCAGAGCCCAAAGCGGCGCCAAATCCAGAGCGAAAACGCGAGGCCCGCGGTGGGAACCACACACTGGATCACATCCGGCTTAGGCGAATAAGGTCTTCCGCTGAAAAGTGCCGCCTGCATTCCCCCACAAAGGAAACCAACCGAGCAAACGACGAGTGCTTCCTCGATCCCATACCGATATAGATGGGCCTGGGAAGCCGCGATTTCCGCGGCCACGTAGCAGACGACAGCGAAGATCAGGAGGAAGATGCCAGTGGTTTGGTTCGATGACTGCGAAAGAAAAACCTTGAAGAACAGGCCGGCGGTGGCGGCCACGCAGATTAAGGTGAACAGGAAGAGGATTAGCCGCAGAAAGATGTTGGTGGTGCGCAGGTCAGAGACCGTTTCCTGCGCTAGACGCTCGTACTGCGTCTTGGTAAGCACACCCTCGTCGGCCCAGTCCGCCAGGAGTTTTCTGGCGCGCAGAGTTTCTTCGCTGAATGCACTGTACAGTCTCATGCCGCCCTTCCAAACCGGCGTGCGATCAGAATCAGCGCCACCAGCATTGCAACGGCGGTGATAACGAAATAGCCAAGGACAACAGTATCGTCGTAAACTCCCCGGATTAGTATGGAGCTGACACCCACATAGCCATAAACCGCCGAGTAAGCAACGAAGACAAACTCCCGCCGCTTCAGACCCCAGGCAAGAGACCCCGCACAGGCGATTAGCAGGGCCAGAAACCATATCCCATAGCCTCGGCGATTGAACACGCCCGATAGCAACGCCCAAAACAAGACGTTGGCGACGATGTTCAGATACGTGCCGAAGAAGTGCGGTTTTAGACTGCGTTGCTTAAGAAGTACCCCGCCGATTCCAACCAACAAGCAATACAGAAGAGCAAATCGGCGATACGCCGTGTCTTGATGAAACGGCAAGTGCGAGATTGTCAATCCGAACCATCCGGCAAGTGATGATAAAGCCAGCGAAAGTACGCACCGATTGTCGAACCGATATGCGAGGAAGAAAAAGAAGGCTGCCGTCGCCAACAAATGGAAATTCCATTGTCCCGAGAGCACGTGGAATCGGTTCTCGAGGTAAGCGAGTTCTATACCCCAGACCAGGCTGCCTAGGTAAAGCACGTAGTCGAAGATTGCAGTCGGCGCGGGCGTTTCCGCGAAGGACCAAGCGGGAGCGCGGGAGAAGCAGTACCAAAAACAGGCTGCGAGTAGGGTGGAGAGAACAGCGACGACGAGAAGGTCCCCGAGTTGTTGCGACCAGGTAGAGACAGTCCACCCAAGTCCGGCAACAAACGCCAGCACGCCAGCGTAAAGAAGAATGTTCAGCTCAAGAAAAAGTGAGACCTGTTCTCGACGGCAGAGGCCCGATAGATAGCTGTGCTGCTCGGGCGATATCAACGCTTCCTGCTTCCATCGATCTAAGCGGGCGAGGATGGTCATGAAGTTTTTGCTCTACTGGGACAGCGTATCTGTGGCTGGAGCTTGAATCCTAGTACCTGGTTCGGCTCATGAGCTTAATCAACGAACACTCCGATTGGCTCGCCCTGCTGAGAAATCTGCTACTGGATCTAAAAAATCGAGGTGTCTTCTGCTGGAACCAGCGCGATAATTCTTTCCCTTTTGTAATCATTATTTGCAAAACTCTTTGCCGCTGGCTGAAGTTCTGAACTGATCGCGATTTTCATTATGTTGGCTCTAGCGGCAGTCGCACCTGAGAGTTCGGACTGGCCGACAGAAACTCTTTCGTCAAATAATCTCTTAGCGAGTATCCAAACACGATCGCATCAACTTCATGGACAACGATCGACAGGACAGCAGTGGTGTTCAGTTTCCGAGTGCAGACCACATAGCAATGCCCGCAGACTGGGACAAGGTTGGCTTGGGCGGGCAGATGAAACCCCTGACTTGCGAGATCGAGTGTTACGTCGTCTCGATCCTCCTCTACGACCTCGATGAGCTGCTTTACGACCTCCACGTCTCGGGGATACGAATAAACGCCAGGCGATTGGCGCTGCGGTACGCCGGTCGATCCGAAAACATTCAGCGTCGGCAAATCAGTACCGTTCATTGCACCCAGGAAGATTCTGAAATCGTCCGGAAATTTAGTGCCAAGGACGTCTTCATAGTCAGCGATCTGCTTGTCTGGGAGCCCTGGCATCCAGCGGGTACCGCGCTGAAATTGAAACCCGTAGATGTTTGGGTCTATGGTTAGGCTGCTCCACTTCTTCTCTGTGAAGCGTTTCAACTCCGTTAAGAATTCGCTGTCAATCACCGTGGGGCTCGTCAGTTACAGTTCTTGTACTCCATTCTTTCTTGCGATGAAGCGCCACCGGCGGAGAATCATTCATTGCCTCAACCACATTTAGGGTCGGGAATCGGAGAGACGCTCCGCGCCGATCTCTTCTTGAATCGCGTTCAGGTGATGGAGTACTTGGTTATAGGCATCCGCATCATGCTGGCGGTCAAATTCAAGACCAGCATGCGTAAAGTGATAACGACCTTGTCCATCAATGAGCAGAGTCACCAATTTTTCGATCCCTGTATAGTAATCTCTGTTTAATTCTTGAACCCGCTCGTTACGGACTCTTGTACTCTCGAATCCCCGGCGGAACTCAGCCGCCGCTCTCAAGTTCACCACCGCCAATCGCTTCTCTGCGTCGTTCGCCCATGCCTCCGTTTTGGCCCACTGGTCCCGATCTGCGACGGTCGCGGCACGCGCTTGCTCCAGCAATCCAGGTAGCTCCTCGGGGTGCATTTGGTTGCCGGGAGTAAGCATTTCAAAAACCCGATCGAGATGGAAGCTCGCCATCTGTGTTTCCCACATATGCTGACGCCGCGCGTTTTCCGTCCCGATCTCACGGACCAACCTATCCTCCGCGCGGAACTGCGTCGCGACAAACGCAACCAAGCCTGTTTGAGCCAGAGCCAAACCGCAGAACAACAAAACGGTTGCGCGCCGCCTGACAAACCAGAGAAATACCCATAAGAACAGTGTTCCGACCACCATCAGCGAGCCGACAACTACACCTAGTTGAAAGAAGTAACTATTCGGCGTTAGTGATGCAGCCGTTACCAACAGAGTCAGATGGGCGATGAATAGCGGAACTCGAATCCGCCAGATGCTCAATGCTCGGGGTCTCGCTATTGAATCAGGCTGATCATTCGCTGGGGAGGATGACCATTCCATGCGATTGTCCCCTACAGATGCAAAAAATGCCGTCTTACTAGGTCCGCGCGGAAGCTTACCACGTCCGCCAAAAAGTGAGTAGTTGGCGACACATCGCTTGGCGACACATCGCCGTATCGCTCATTGGGGGATAATGGCGTGATAGCGCCTGTTTCGCAGCAGCCATCGGAGATACAATCCCTTACCGACGAGGGGGTAGGTACATGAACGCCATTTTCATGACAGGAGCACTTCTGCTTGCTGCCAGTCTGGCTCTCCCGGCTCAGAGTCAATCTGATGGCAGAAACCCAAGAGCCACGGACTACAAACTCGGGCAGGTCTGGACGATGAAACAAGGGATTACCGTAACGATACTCGCCATTGAGGATGTTCCCAAGGTTGGCAGAGTTGTTCACGTCAGAGTCGATAAGATCCCCGGGCAAAGTTGCGGGGACATTCATTTGACCACGACGATCGAGCATATCGCGGTGATGGAAAAGATGCTGGTGGCCAGCGGTCTCACTTTTTCAAAGGAAAATGTGGATTTACCGCAATCTTCAATCGATGCTTACCGGAAATGGCAAGGGCAGAAGCAGAAGAAGCGCGAAATAGCAAAGATTCCTTTGTCGGACCTAATTCGGATGGCGCCCCAAAGCTATGGCGCAATGATATGTAACGTGCTCCCGAGCCAGGCATAGAAATCGTAGGTTGACGACAAATCTCTTTAGCAACTTGTTGAGAGCGCCGGTCTCAGGGATGCAAAAGCGCACTCCCGAACGCAATTGGCATCATGAGTGATAACGCCTGAAATTTTAGCCCGGTCCTGATTTCACAATCAGGGGAATGCAAAAGTCTCACGTATCAGAGCGGCAGTTCTGGATGTTTCTGTGGTTTGTTGCAACGGCCTTTTCCTGCTGATTGCAAGGTTCGACCATGATTCCAATCACCGACACCGACGCCGAGCCTGCCTGGTGAGCTAGCCCCTGCTCCACGTCCAGGCTGCGATCCGCCAATTGTTGGCGCTCTTCTGCAGCGCGATGGTGAGCGTCGCGCCCGTTTCCTTTACTGGTTTGCCGTTCTGCTGGTAGTTGTAGCTGGCGGGCAGCACGACATAGGCGCGGTCGCCGGCCACATCGAGGTGCTTCGCCGCGCCAAACCAAACCGAGGGATGGGTAACGCTGTTTTTTTGAGCATCGGCGTCGTAGTCCTTGCCCCACTGGCTGCATGCGCCTGCGCCGCTCCAAGCAAAGGGCGGAAATTCGTCAATGATTGAAACCTGATCAGCACATAGCTGTACCCAATTCGGGTTGCCGTTGTTGAAGTCGTTCTCAAACTCCTTGATCACGGCCATAACGGCTCGTTTCTCAGCCGACATCGCAGACTTGGTGGGGGTATTGGCAGCCGGGGACTTCTGCTGCGCCACGGCCATCATGACTAAGATCGCCGGTGCAACAGCGAGGGCGAATGCGACGAAGATTTTCTTCATGACGAGCCTCACGTTTAAATCGGATTTTGATTGGCATCTGAAACAGGGCCAAGCATAGCGCAATTGTAGAGCACGGGTAAATTAACGAAAAAGCGCAAAGTTGCGATAACGCCTTGATCAGTGATTCACTTCCGGTTAGCTCGTGGACGCGTTGGCAAGCCTTCAAAGTGGCTACCCAAGAACAAAACGCGAGGTAAACCGTGACGAACAATATCGAGGCCGATTGCAATTAACGTATCAAAACTCCCGCCCAGGACCAGCGCGACGCCGGCGAAGGCGCAAAGAAAAGGAATTGACGAAATGAGCGAGAATAGGCACATGCTCGTGGAACTCACAAATTGCAAGGTCTTCCAACGGTGACGATGGTGCGGAAAGAAAGGGAGGCACAACGGCCATACATGCGTACCCCGATTTCTATCGGTGCGCTAATTGGCAATGTCGGTTGCTGGGGGTTGATTCTTGATGCCCCACCCAGTACCCCCTGGCCATCGAGAGTGTTCGTTCTAGTATTTTTGGCCCTCGTAACTCTTTTCGCTTGGAGCTATCGCGAAATCTATTTTGAAGATCGAGTGGTGGCGAGATATCTTCCTTACTTCTCCAGAGAAGTCCGCTGGAAAGATGTGTACGGCTTTTCGCTGCATCCGATACTGCGACTCCGCACCCCTCAGCTAATCCTTTCACTCCCGGGCACATCACCCCTATTGCAAACCTTTATACACAATCGACTGCGTGCTATTCCAGACCGACCGGAGGGCTCCAGGCATGGTTCACTCGGTGCGTTGCAATTACGTTACGCATCTTTTTGGGGGCTGATGTTCCTCGGCTCCGTTGCTGCAACTGTACCGTTCTTATATGGATGGCCGCTGCACAAATGGTGGGATTCGATGGGAGTGGCTCTCCTTTTTTGTGATCTGCACCTCTTCACGGCTGCAGTGGAGATCTTGGGCAACACTGGGCTCTACTACTGGAACCGTGCTCCTGAACGTTAACTCGCGATACATCTCTATATCACGCATTGAGGCTTCTCTTTAGATGAAGCTGCACGTTCCTCATACGCCCTGGCTTCAGCGTGTTCACCCAACTTCCGACAGGCTGCCGCTAGCATCGAATATCGCAACCAAGCCTCCGGCCCAGATGGCCCTGACTGCAGGCAGAGAATGAATTCCCGTTTTGACCGTTGGAACTCCTTTAGCTCGTACAGCGTGTAGCCGTAGCAGTAGTGAAAGGCAGGCAGCCATTCCTCGCTCACGCCGAGCGCTTTTGCCCTCTCAAATTGTTCCTTTGCGAGAGAGTAGAGACCGAGTTCGTGATAGCAGCGACCGAGATGACAATGAACATCGCTACGAACCTCGGTATCAAGCTCGAATCCTGCTGCTTGCTCTAGAAGCGGCCTCGCTTCTAGCCCCTTTTCAGCGTGCATCGGCGAGAAAGCTCTTTGTATCTGAACGGCTTCGTACACGGATCGTCCGTCCGGGGTTTTCAGCCAATTCTCGTACTTCATCAGTATCGACTCTAGGGATCGGAGCCCTTCTTCTCGTTGCTCTCTTTCGAGCAATGCAATCGCACAAAACAAGTCAATTTCGGCTGAGGCTTGGATGTTACCCGCAGCCAGCAATCGCGCTTCGTCCACTAGGACAGCTGCGTTGGCGAACGAGCCTTGGCTGTTGTAACGTTCGGCGTTCTCCAGCAGGTCTCCAATGCGCCGTGGAAGATCATCCGTGTCGTTCTGGGTCATTCAAGGGGTCAATTATGCCATCGCGGAGATGATTGGTGATAAATCGGTGTATCGTGAAGTGGCAGCACAGGGGTGCAGGTGCTTGTGGGTTAGAAGGTTGGCCGCATAGATCGGCCGAGCACCCATCTCCGTCGTCAAATTATCACGATTCTCTCCCTGAGTTTGGTGGTTCTTGTCCTGGGGAAAGTAGGGTCAGTTACTTGCTCAAAGAGGTTACATTGCCAATTCTGGATTGAACTCTCGTCCAAACGAGGGCAAAATTAGGACCTTCGCGGCCTGGAGGTCAATGTGTACAAGAACAACCGCAGTGGCGCTCTTGCGTTCATAGTCTTACTTTCTTTCACCGCGACGGCTCCAAGTTCTAGCGCTCAGGGCTCAGACACATCTCAGCAAAAGACAGCGCCGGAGTCTTCACTGACTTTGCGCGTGTCTACGCGCATGGTCACGGTAGAAGTGGTAGCGAAGGATGATCAAGGACACCCAGCAAGAAACTTGACTGCAAGCGACTTCCAGATATTCGAGCAATCTCCTGGATGGAGAAAACAGACGCGGCAGCAGAAGATCGCCGCCTTCCGGGCGATTAGCGTCGCCGATTTCTCGAAACAACCGGAGAGCAGCGTGCATCCGGCGGCGGACGTTTATACAAACCTGGTCACGTTCGCAAAGGATCCAGTGCCGCCGACAATTTTGTTGGTTGATGCAATCAACACGGAATTGACTTCGCGAATGCAAGTCCGGCTGGAATTGGTGAAAACGTTGCACTCCCTTCCGCCAGATGTGCCCGTGGCGGTCTTCTTGCTCGGCAGGCAACTGAAAGTCCTCCAGAACTTCACGACGGACCCGTCCCTGTTGAAGTCAGCCATTGAAAAGATAACCGCTCTTCAGGCTGGTGAATTCGCGCAAGCCGAGTCTGGGAATATGGCTACTCCCGTGATTCTTGATGGTTCGGGAGTAATTTGGGAGCAGGCTCCCGAGGCGCAAGAAGCCCTTTTGCAATTTGCACGCGAAGGAATAGCTGCAGCAATGGACATCCGGGTCAGAGTCACGTTGGATGCGATGCGGTCTCTGGCTCGTCATTACGCCGGCTATCCGGGGCGCAAAAACCTGCTTTGGATAAGTTCCTCATTCCCTCTGGTTCTCGATCCTGATGTGGATGCTGCCGCCTCAGGAAATTCGAGCTTTTTTGGATGGGCCGGTATGCACAACTATCAACGCGATGTTGAGCAGGTTGCAAATCTTCTCGGTGATGCCAAAGTAGCGGTGTATCCAATCGATCCGGCCGGGCTGCAAGCTCCATCAATGCAACCGACTGGCACCATGATCCAGTCCGGTTCGGGTCTCACCTCCTTGCAACGGAGCGAGGAAGGTTCGGGGAACCCATACCGGGACCCAGTCGTGTCAAACAATAGGCAGACAATGGGCTCACCTATTCGCAGCGAACAAATCTCCCGAAATAACCGCTTGGCAACGATGGAGGCGGTGGCCGAGGCTACGGGCGGAAGAGTATGTGTGGCCAACGATGTGGGGGCTTGCGTGAAGAAAGCAATAGAGGAAAGCAGTTCTTTCTACGAAATTTCTTACTACCCCGACTCAAAGGACTGGCGAGGTGAATTCCGCAAAATTGTAATTAAGACAAAACGACCCGGAGTGCACATGGCATATAGGCAAGGGTATTATGCAATGCCGCAACCGACGTCAGAGCCGGATCCTCAGAAGCGAAACGACGACCTTCAGAAAGCCGCCTGCGGCGACCTGTTGACGTCTACCTCTATTCTGCTGGGAGCCAAGGCGCTTATTGAGGAACAGCCGGGGATACGCAAGTATTTCCTCGTCGTGGACACAAGCACAGTCGGGGTCGCGCGGTCAGCGACAGGTGCCCCGGTTCTGGCCTTGCAGTTCGCAGGCTGTTCTTTCGACAGATTCGGTAAGCCTCTCCAGTTTTGGCACGATGAGGTGAGCCAGGAACTCTCTCCGACGCAATATGCGGCAGTACTGGCTGGGCACGGCTATCCGCATGTCTTCCAAGTCACTCCAGCACCGGATGCCCACATCGTGCGTTTCGCGGTTAGAGACTTGAGCACGGGCCGACTGGGGTCTGTGAACGTGCCGTTCACTGCGACGGCAGCAGCCCTGCCCGGTGCTGGTTTGGGTGCTCCGTCCGGACAGTCGCACTGAGGAGCAGGCTGCCAGCGCCGTTTCGCGCAGACTGCCAGTGAACCTCGGCTGACGATAATCTCTGTATCAGTCATCGAGGGTCCAGTCTGGGTCCGGTCAATGCATTATGAGAGAACGGCCCATAAGTAGGGTGTCGACCGCGGGAATGAAGGAAGAGGTAGGAAAATGCGGTGAATGATGGCACTGTACTTTGAGGGAAAGGCTCCGTTTGCGCGAGTGCACTTTCCCCCAAAGGAGACAACTCAATGAGTCGTGACATTAAGTATATCGGGATGGACGTGCACAAGGAAGCCACCGTCATGGTAGTCGAGAATGGCACGGGCAAGGTAGTGATGGAGTCGGTGGTAGAAACGACAACGAGCAGTATTCTGCAGTTCATTCGCGGTCTGCGAGGCGAGCTGCATGTGACCTGGGAAGAAGGGACCTGGGCAGCTTGGCTGTACGACCTACTGAAACCACACGTGCATCAGGTGGTGGTCTGCAATCCGCGGCGCAATGCCTTATTAAAGGAAGGCAGCAAGAGCGACAAGATCGATGCGCACGAGCTGGCAGACTTATTGCGCACGGGGATGGTACGACCGGTCTACCACGGGGAACATGGGCTACGGACGCTGCGCGAGTTGGGGCGTAGCTATCAGACCATCAGCCAAGATCTGAACCGGGTAATGAATCGGCTCAAAGCCCTGTATCGAGGCTGGGGCATCGCCTGTGGGGGGACCCAGGTCTACGCCCCTCGACATCGCGAGGAATGGCTCGGCAAGCTCGAGCACCCGGGTGTACGCCGGCGGGCCGAGTTGCTCTATGAGCAGTTGGATGGATTGCAGGAGTTGCGGCGCCGGCTGCGCCCGGAGTTGTGTTCACAGCAGTCGTTGTCATACAGCCGGACACGACTGGAACCAGTGAAGCAGAAGCCCCGCTGGCCAGGCGGGGCGAAGTAAACCTCCTTTACGTGTACTACGCCGCTTCCAGCACCGACAGAATGTTCCCGGCCGGATCTTTGAACCATGCTATTGTTGGCCCGTTCCCGCGGGCAATGCCTCGCGTATCCGTTTTCAAGTTTGGCTCATTGTAGACTTCAAATCGCACACCACGCTTACTAAGCTCATCCACCGCTTTTTCCACGTTGTCCACGGGAAAGTTCAACACGGTAAATGTGGCGGGCTGATGGTTCGGTTTCGGATAGATCAGTGTCTTAGCCTTACTCAGAACCAGCGTGCCCTCGGGTCCAGCGGAAACTTCGAGCCCGAGCGTCTTCCCGTAGAAATCTTTGGCCTTCTGAATGTCGTTGACAGAGAAACTGCTAAGAGCCTTATTTTCGTTTAGCATGCTCTACTCCTGATAATTTAGTGTGCCAGGTTGGATGCAGTGGCGCGGCATAGGAGACAGTCCCACGCTCGCGATTTTCAAACGTCGTGGAACATAGCGCGACGTAGCGATTTCAATCCTGAATGCCCAACCGCTGTCGCAAGCTCCGGGCGTCCGAGGGGCATATACACACTTCGCAATAAGTCGCCATTACACTCTAGTCGCACGAAGCCAACAGCAACGAAGAACTCGTCCTCATATTCCGCCTCTCTGACAAGAGTGGAGAATAGCTGAGATCCCTACCAAAATGGCGACAAATCTCCATCTCACTCATTGAAGCCCCAAAAGCTTTCGCAGTCCTCGGCTCACTTCGACTTTGAGCCGAGTAGAATAGGCTCGGTTTCGAGCAGCGTAAGAGATTTCACCATGTGCAGCGTCCGAGCTTTGTATGTTTTGAAATGCAAACTTTGCAGGTGAGATTCGTACCCGTCGCATCAAACCTACCCCCAAGTGCCCAGCAAGTTTCTGGCGCACCCACTTTTCGATGGGCAAGAAAACCGAGGGGCCCCCGTTTATGGGTCAATGAGTGACAACCCTGATTTCATAAAGTGAAGAACTCTGGCATTCAAAGCCAGCATCCTACTCCTTAAACATGCGAACTATGCTCGCGTTTTCGTTTCTTCTGCTCGCACCTGCTTTCGCCGAATCAAACAAAGTGATTCCAAAGCAGATCGATGAACTCTTCGCGGCCTATAGCCGACCCCAATCCCCCGGTTGCTCGGTGGGTGTGATTCGCAAGGGTGCTTTCATCTTCCAGAAATCGTACGGGGAAGCGAGCTTAGAATTGAAGGTGCCGCTTACGTCACAGTCTGTCTTTTATATGGCATCGGTATCGAAGCAATTTACCGCTGCCAGTGTTGTTCTCGCCGCGGAACAAGGATTTCTTTCTCTCGACGACGATGTCCGCACGTACATTCCAGAATTACCCAACTACGGAGCACGAGTCACGCTTCGGCAGATGCTTCACCACACAAGCGGGTTTCGTGATTTCCTGGATCTGACGGACTTGTCCGGAAAAAGCATCTCGGCGCTTTCATTACCTGAGGATGTCCTCACGCTTATCGCTCGCCAAAAGGGATTGAACAACGTTCCCGGTGAAGAATTCGTGTACAGCAACTCAAATTACTTTTTGCTGGGAGTCGTCGTAAAGCGGGCAACCGGTAAATCCCTCGCGGAATTTACGGCAGCAAATATCTTCCAGCCACTCGGCATGAAGCACACATTTTTCTATGATGACAACGGCAGGATCGTGCCAAACCGCGTGGCAGCCTACGATTCTCGAAAGGACGGCAAGTTCCTGGCGGACTGGTCCACTACCTATGACATCGTCGGGAGCGGCGGCCTTATGAGCAATGTGGATGATTTGCTGCTTTGGGATAGGGCCTTCTACTCCAAAAAGCTCGGTAAGGGAACCTTGATACGCGAGCTTGAGACCCCTGGAACATTGAACAACGGGAAACAAATTAACTATGGAATGGGACTGTGGTTAAGTGAGTATCGCGGCTTGAGGATCGTCGAACACAGCGGTGGAACCTTTGGGTATCGTACCGAAATACTGCGCTTTCCAGACCAGCGATTCAGCGTGGTGACTCTCTGCAACGTCGACAGCGCCGATGTAGAGGGCCTTGCGCGAAAAATATCCGATCTTTACCTCGAACCGCGACTGAAGCCAGAAGCTGCTACCGTGGATGACAGAAAAGATACTGAGCCCTCTTTCAGCCCAGCAGAGTTGGCGGGTACTTATCTCGATCACCAGAAGCATATGATTTACACGTTTACCGCAGCCAACGGGAGCCTGATGGCGTGGGGGGCCAACTTGAGGCGCTTGCAAACGAATGAGTTTTCGGATCTCGTCGGGAATCCCATCGTGTTCAGACGCGAAAATGGCACCATGACGGCGACGCTGACCCTCCAGAGCCAAGTTTTCTTTTCGGGCTACCGGGTACGCAACATCCATCTGGACGAAGCCACCCTCAAGGTGTTCACAGGAGATTATCGCAGCGACGAACTCGACACCACCTACAACCTGTCGCTTGTCAAAGGAGAGCTATCGTTGCGGATGGGGACACGACCAGCAGTGAGCCTGAATCCAGTCGCATTGGATGAATTTCAAGCTGGCGATTTTGGCACCATTGTGTTCCAGGGTTCTGACGATCAAGTCTCTGGTCTCACGTTTTTCTCGCAGCGGTCACGAGGAATCAGATTTCGAAAATTGAAATGAACGTTGCGTTCGGGTTGACGATAGATCTCTATATCACTCAGAATGCTTTGAAAAAGAGCCTGGACGCCTGAGGTAAAGTTTAGACAAACGAATGAGCCGAAAACATCTGCCATTCACGCCTTTCGAGAAGACAACCACTGGTAGGGGGTTTTATGGTTTAGTTGGAATTACAGCGATCTTCTTCGGTGTGTCAACGATGGGCACGGGGCGCCTTTACTATCACAACTACCGAGGCGACAATGTCTTTGCTCCGGTCGCAATCGTCATCGGGATCATCGCACTAACGATCTATTTTCGAAGTCGGCCAACCCGAACACAAAGCTGAGACAATTACTTCTCCGTTCTTGAACTCCGACTACTCATCGTGCGGGTTCGCGCATTTCATCCCAAACTCCTCAAAGATCGTCACCCGCTCTTCGCCTCATGGAGCCTCCCCTACTTTCGGGGTGACCCGTGGCCTAATTGCCGTGGGTCCGCCCTCATCGTCAATGACATTGGAGATTTCCCCGCGATTTCCCAACGCAACCGTGATCATGTGATGGAAGCGTACCCCAGGTTTTTTAGGTACTTCGATCGCCCTGCTCAGATTGACGTTCGGTTGAATGAAGACGCTATAAATGCCGAGTCCCCACGCTTCGTGGCTGGTAACAGAATCCGCCACCTTGTAAGAGGCCCACCCCTTGATTCCTGGGTCACTGGAATAGCTTGCCTGATCGGGAGGATCGTAAGGAATCTCGGATTGATAAAAATAAGTTCGGCCGCCGTTCCCGTTCCAAAGCACCTGGAACTGCTGATGGTGCTCGACAAACAAACCATAAACTGTAACGCCATTCCCGTTCACCACGAGTCCGTTGTCACTGGTGTTAGTGCTCCAGCCGACACGTTCCCCGTGGTCCGCCCTCCAAATCCAGGTGTGGTCGAGGATGACATCATTACTATTGATCCGTAGATTTACCCGCGTGCGACCTACACCCGCTCCTCCGACTCGAAAAAATACGTCGTGCAAGGTGATCGGGTCCCGCTCGTGACTTGCTTTAGATAGCTCCGGGCCAATTTCGAGCAACACCGGCGAACTTTTCTCACCGGCATCGAACAGCAATCCGGAGATCTCAATCCCATCAGCATCTGCCGTGGTCATGGCAGCTGTCCCCCGAGTGGGGCGCAGAGTGGCGAACCCCAGCCCAAGAACCAGCGTGTCGGGGCGCATGACCCGAATGGGCTCCGAAAGATCGTAGATTCCGGGCGTGATCAGGAGGTTCTTGCCGCGGGCCAACTGCGCATTGATGCTCACAGCCGTGTCAATGTCGGAGCGGGCGATATAAAAGTCGTTTAGAGGGATCGATCGGCCGGGCGTCGATCCGCCGTGCCAGGTAACGCCAACGCTGTTCTTCCGAAGGGCCGGAACGTGAACGCTCCATTTCCCTTGTCCGTTGACCTCGAGGAACGGCTTTTCGCGCACAATAGGAGTCGCATCCACTTTCGTGTACGGCGGATTTGGCCACTCCCCTTGTGGCGGATGCGGAATGCCCACAAAAACCATGTTCCAATTTGAACCGGTCCAGGTTCCCCATTCACTATTACGCGAGATCCACTGCTGCTGACTGCCGGAATCGACATTGCCATCAACCATGGAATCCGACATCCACCCGCCGCTGGCCCATCCGCGATGCTGGTGAAGAACCAAATTGCCACGCACGTGCATCCGCCGAAATGGAACAGCCTGGGAAACGGCCCACTGCATCGTCCCTTCGGCCGGAGTGATAGAAAATCCCTCAGCCGCGCGCCAGAAGCTTGTTGTTGCGTTGTTGTTCTCGTGGCTCGCGTCGGCATGTACGTTCCCGACGACGTGAACCGCATCTGGTGTAGCGCCAAGCCCTGATACCTGCGTGTAGAAACCCACCGGCACGTCCAGGTGATACTCTCCCGGCAAGAGCAGAATGGCGTGTCGCTCGCACCCGAACTCGTTTCGTCTTTCGACTGCGTAGATCTTGTCGATCTGCTGCTGCATCTCTACCTGCGGCATAGTCGGCTCCAAGATCAGCACGTTTGGGCCAAGCTCTGGCTTCGTCCTCGGGTTGTTCTGGGCAAGAACTCCTGGGACGCAGCCTGTTACGACCATCCAAGTCAGCAGGAGGACCGAATTCTTAAAATCACTGGTCATACGACACATTAGCGCATCGCGAGGGGTAGAGCCGTCGCCGACTTTATTGTCTGGCCATTCTAGCGTGGCATTCTGTGCGTGGCATTCTCGCATTCTGTGCATTCTCGCATTCTGTGTTCTCGCACTCTGTGTCGCTAGCACTCTGTGTCGCTAGCACTCTGTGTCGCTAGCACTCTGTAGCCAAGAGGGAGATTTTGTTGTAGGCTTCTTCGATTAATTGGCCGGTCTCAGGCCCGACAATTGCAGGGTGGACGAGATCAGGAAGCAATCAAGGAGAACACCAAGATGGCAGAGCTATCGGAAAGTGGTGTCGTCAAAGAGTGGTGGGCGAACCCGGCCGTAGTAGGGCTGATGGGTTTCGGGTTGACAACGATGGCGACAGGCCTTCATAACGTCGGGTTCTGGAGCGCCGGACCTACCTTGGCTCTGGCAATCTGCTTCGGCGGCACGGCGCAATTCATTGCAGGAATCGTGGACCTTCGCAAAGGGAGCATCTTCGGCGGATCGGCTTTCATGTCCTACGGGGCTTTTTGGTGGTCAATCTTTCTGCTGCTGTATGTGCAACCGAGGACGGGTATTCCTGCGGGTCATCCTGAGGAACTTGGGTTCTTCCTGATGTGGACTTTATTCACATTCGCTTTTTGCATTGCGGTACACGGTGTCGGAAAGTTCCTCGCGGTCCTATTCTGGTTGCTTCTGCTGGCATTTGTTTTGTTGGACGGCATGGTTCTCGGGAAAGTTCCAGCGCCCGTTGCTGGGTGGGAGATCTTTGTAACAGGGTTGGTCGCCTGGTACATTGCGACGGCGACGTTGGCAAATACGGTCTACAAGAGGACGGTTCTGCCGCTGTCTTAGATTGCCTCATTCACCTCTCTGCCATTGCCGCAATTTCTGACGAGTTGGCAGAAACGTGCCTGGTGTGCCATGGTCAGAATTTTGTATCAGCCGGCGACAAACCTCTATACCGCTTATCGAGACCTGAAAAGCGGCCAAAGGGGCACAAGTCCCCACATCGCTCATTCTGTTTAGGTGGCAGGTCGCTAGCGAGTGCGCCAGCTTTAAGGCTTGCTTGAAAAACTCCTTGAGGGGAGTCCGAAATCAGAAACTCACCGGACGAGTCGCCGAACAATTGCAGCTGCAAACATTGAAAACAGATGACCAGGTCCGCCTGCTTGCCTTTGTATAGGGCGTGAATTCCATGTCGTGGGTTGAAACACGCTGCTATGGTACCTGCATTTTCGCGCATACCTTTCAGGAGTGCGGATACGAGCATCTGACGCCTGTGCGGGTCGGAAATTGGCACACTGGCCAGGACCCGATAACCGTGAAAGGCGTATTCGTCAGCAAGGTCCGGAAGTCTCGGATCCAGGGATAGAAGCTCAAAGCGATCTGCCTGTTGCAGAATCATAATGGTACTTGCAGGAAGCTGATTACTCGAACGCCGCAAAGCCAGCGGCACAATGGCGCATATCGTAACAATAAGCGCTGTAATGACTATGCGCTGCCAACAGCTAAAAGGCATTCTCACTTTGGGTCACCACAGCTGACGGAGGTCAGGACTTGCACAGGATCGATCAACTGTGACCATCGCATTCTACTTATTTGACACCAGAGGTGGCCCAGGAGATCAATTGATGAAAGATCTCTATGTCGCTTATCGATTTATTGCAGCTTCGCGTACTCGGCCTTGGCTTGCTTCAGGATGGGGATGTCGGGATCGGCGTCTTTCCAGAGAGTGAGAAAATCCTGATAGGCGGCCTTAGACTTCGCGGTGTCGCCATAGACGGCATACGCGCGGCCCAGTTGCAGGTGCGCCAGCGCCCCAAGCACATCGTTCGCTACCACAGAGCGGTGATCAATGATATTTTGAAACTCGGCTGCTGCCTGTTTTCCATTCCTTACCTTCAGATAGGCTTCTCCTCGAACGTATACCAAAGGCAGAGTGTATGGCCCAAACTCGTAACCTGCGGACGGTTTTAGTAGTTCCAAAGCCTCTTGAACTCGATCGCGATTCAGCTCGACTACGGCATGGACCGGAGGCATCCAATACCCGTTGAGCATTTCATTTAACGGCTCTTTCTTTCGAATGTCGTCTGTGATTGCCTGGGACCGCTTGCTTTCTCCTACAAGTGCCAGCGTCATCGCCGCAAGACTTTGCAGGGTGGTGTTCGACCCCATCCCCAAAGCTAATGCGACATTTTTTTTCGCCGAGGCGTACTCTCCAACCTCAACGTTGCGGAGAGCAGCGGTGAGCCGCCAATATGCCGCTGTCTCATGAAGTCCGTTTTTCTGAGCAGAATCGAAGGCAGATTGCGACAGACTCTGTGCTCGCGCAAAGTGGCCGGCATAAGCCTCGGAATCAGACTGAATCGATAGCAGCTGGTCCTCGCCACCCGCCTTCCCGGTTGCCCACGCCACTTGCTGTTGCATTTCGCCTGTATCTCCTTCGAGAAAGGCCACCATGTAACGGGAGATGTGGATTTCGGGGACTTCCAGCTTGTGGGCAATTGCACGCTCATAGACTTCTTTGGATTCGGCGAGTTTGCCAGCACTACGATACGCGTCACCCAGAACGCCGTATGAGAATCCCTCGTCCGGATCCAGGCGCAAAGAATTGGTCAGGAGTTGAATCGCCTTCTCGAATTGTCCCAGGTAATAGTAGTTCGCACCCAGATTCGCCTGCGGGACAAAGTCCCTTGGATAAGCGCGCGCCCATTCTTCATACACCTCATTTGCCTTGGTCGTTTCTTGTGTTACGAGGCTGTAGTAGAGACCGGAAATCGAGTATCTCTCGCTTTCGCTGGTCCGCTCGCGCAATTCAAATCCTTTGCGAAGGTTTTCCGTCGCCAGCGAAAGCTCGCCGACATTATTGTAGGTGACTCCCAGAATCGTGTAAGCGACGGCGAAGTTCGGATCAAGCTCGATGGCACGCTTCAGGAATGGAATCGGCGCAGTACCTCCCTTCTCAAGCAGAGCCTTGGTAGCCTGACTGTAAGCCTGCAATGCCGAAAGGGAGGATGTAGTTACCTGATCTAATGGAGCGTTGTACTTCTGCAGTGACGCGAGAGATTCGCCAAGTCTGCGGCGGATTTCAGAGCTTGCGTTTCCCAGGGCCCCCAGCACGTGATCCTTGTCTGTAGCTTGGGCGTTGGTGCTCGCCAGCACTTCGCCGCTGGCACAATCGACTGCCTTTACAGTCAGAAGGTATTGACTGCCAATCTGTGCGATTGCACCGTTGAGAACCGCGGTACTCCCCCTTCGTTGGCAAATCTCTCGCGCGACCGCAGGCGTGAGCTTTGCGTTATTCTTCCCCATTAGCCCCAAAGTCTGCTGGATTTGCTCATCCGTAACAAGACTGAGGAAAGGCGACTGCTCAAGTTCCACCGAGAGCCCCTGTCGGAGTGTGCCGTCGAATACGGGATCGCCCGTCGTGTTATCAAATTCGGAGAGAACGATGGTGTCTCTATCGGTGAGCTTCGGCTTGCGATGAAAGTAGAGGTAGCCGCCCACCGTAAGCAGCACGAGGGCTAGCATGGCTCGAATAGCCATCTTAAAGGGCAATCCACTGCGAGAGGCTGCCGCACTCTCTGTCGCCCTTTGTGCTGAGTCCGTATCCCGCTTCAGACGCCGCAGGTCAGTACGGATTTCAGAAGCGTGCTGGTAGCGGAGGTTGCGGTCTTTCTCCAGGCATTTGTTGATGACCTCTTCCAGCTTGACCGGTACATCGGGATTCAACCGCACAGCGGGCGTAGGCTCGCCTTCCAGAATGGCATTGAAGATCGCGCCCGCACTCTCCCCCCGGAACGGCAATGCGCCAGTTGCCATTTCATAGAGAACCACGCCCAAAGAGAACAGGTCTGTACGCACATCGAGTTCCCTGGCGCGAACTTGCTCGGGGGACATATAGGCAATTGTCCCCATTGCCGCGCCTGGACTCGTCAATTGTTCCTCACTCACTGTAGGTAGTGCTGCTGCTCCGCTATCCTCCAACTGGCGTAAATCCGCCGCCACCTTCGCCAACCCAAAGTCTAGGACCTTCGCTACCCCGCGCTTTGTGACAAAGATGTTCGCAGGTTTGATGTCCCGATGGATGATTCCCTTGGCATGAGCTGCGTCGACGGCATCTGTGATTTCTATGGACAGATCAAGAATCTTCTCGGTCGCTAGCGGACGCCCGGCGATAGCGCTCCTCAGCGTCGTCCCTTCGAGAAATTCCATCGCGATGAACGACCTTCCGTCATGTTTTCCGATTTCATAGATAATGCAGATGTTGGGATGATTGAGAGCCGACGCGGCCCGGGCTTCGCGACGGAAGCGCTCCAACGCTTGCGCGTCGTTCGCTAGGGCGTCGGGTAGGAACTTCAGGGCAACGAATCGACCAAGCTCTGTGTCCTCGGCCTTATAGACGACACCCATCCCCCCGCCGCCGAGTTTCTCAACAATGCGGTAGTGCGAGATGGTCTGACCGATCATATGGGCTGAAATCTTAGGTTGAGAGGTAGGGCAAGTCAATGAAGGCTGATGTGAATGGCGAATCGCAGAAACGCCATGTCACCGGACTCACCTGGGGATGTAGCGGATCAGAGCATAAGCCAGGAGTGTGTACGCCAGGCAGCACCCGAGTCGGGACACTCCTGCGGACAACACATGCGCTGCTTTCTTACACTTATTGGTGTTTCGTTTGCTTATTCTCAAGGCTAGTCCTAGACTGCAGGCGGTGAAGCACGTTTTTATTGTTGGGGTAGTTCTATCGGTTGGTCAGATTGTTGCGTCCGGCCAACAACCTCTCGCCCATCAGTCGGCGTTACGGACTATAGATAACGGTGTCATTGCGAACGGCAGATACTCCAACGATTGTGCGGGCATTTCATTCCCGATTCCAAAAGGATGGGAAGTCACAAAGAGATTCGCTCGAAACCTGCCACAGATAACAGCGAAGAGCGTGGCCACAGACCAACATCTCTTGTTGACTATTACTCGCGATCAGGGGGGCTGGGTCCCAGATTGGTTCGCGCTCACTGCGATCGACGCTCGTGGAGCGAAACTGAGTGGGCATGATTTCATCTCTCAGTTTGCACGTTCAGAGATGAACCGGAACAATGACAAGAATGAGGAGCTTATCCGAGATGGGGTTTCTTTTAAACTCGGAAGAAGGCGCTATTTTCGCTCTGACTACATGAGGAGCTTTGCAGGCGGTATTGCGTTGTATCACTCTTTTGTCGCAACCAGCTTTCGCAATTATTTTCTCGTCTGGATGGCCGAATCGAGTTCTCCAAACAATTTGGACCAGTCGATAGCGTCTCTTCAAAGCGTCGAATTTCGAGAGGATCCCAACGATGCCCTGTGTGATCCTGTCAACGTGGGGAAGGCTGCACCGTAGAAATGTGGCCGTATGGGGGATAAATCTCTACATAGCTCACTGACCAACCTTTGTGGCGAAGACTATTAGGATTCCAGAAAGCTGGGACGACGAGACCTATGGCACACTTCAGGGTCCTAGGAAGAACAAGAACCAGGGCTTGTGCACAGGCGCCGGGAAATCGCCATGCATTTAGCCGCAATGAGCTCTATAGAAGAAGGACTGTGGACGGAGTTAACTGGAGAACTCGAGATGATGGCAGAGAAAGCCGCTCTGGGCAGCGAGCGGCTCTCTCTGTTCCGCCGTGATAGGGGATAAAGATGCCCAGCTACTTGCTGGTCAGTTTCGACAGTTCGTCGATGCTTGCCCCGTCATCATAGACTCCGGCGCCCACCACATACGGGGTCCCCGGTGCACTCAAGTAGTAACTAATCTTGCGGGAGCCTTGCTTCTCGCCGGGCTTCGGATACGAATACTCGATCCAGGTGCCGGAAGGCTTCTTCGCGGCATTGCAAAAGGCCTCTGTGTCGGGGTAGAGTGCCTTCCCCTTGGTGTCCTTGATTGATGCCAAAGCTTGGCCTACTCGCTCCGGCTGAATGGGGTGAGCCACGACGACCTTCTTGTCGCAGTCGTCGACGAATACGTACGTGTCTTTCCATACCCACGGTCCCTGCTTCTGCATAAACTGTGACAAGTCACCCGTCTTCGACAGGGTGCTGGCTGCTTTTCTTACCTTGGCAACGACCTCCTGCGGCGTTGCCTTGTCCTGCCCGATGGCATCACCGGCCAGGCCGACTACCGCCAGAGCTAAGACTAAAACGGGAAGAATTTTAACGTTGCTCATATGTGTCCCCTTTCTAGCCGCAGATTGTGCTCTTTCCTCGCGTCGGAAAGCAACCCTGCTTCCTAGGATTTTCCACCGAATCCAGCAAGCCTTCACTTTACAAATTTGATTGTTCGCCAACCCACCATGCATTCCAACCCAGAGCTGTCTCCCTCGGCCTGGGGCGCGACTGAAGTTCAGGACCGTTGACGATAAATCCCCCTCTAACTCATCGAGGGGCTTTGAGTGAAACGCCCCTTATGAACAATTACTTTCGAATTGCCCTGATCGGCATAGAACTGACCAGATTTCTCAACCCAAGTGAAACAATGAAGGCTTCTATGGCATTTGGGCACAGCCGGTGGAGAGGGTCTTTGCGATCCAATCGGCGTGCGGCATCCCACAAGTGGAAAGAGCCTTCAGTTCTTTCTCTAAGTCATACTCGACGCGTCGAATCGATGCGCTGTGCCCGTCCAATAATAGGTAGGAGGCGCGGCAATCACCGTCGTACGAGAGACTGACGCTGCCAGTGTTGATGACCAGGCAGTCTCTGATCTCCGTGTTTGGAAGTTTGCGGATGTAGGGACGATGAATATGCCCGTACACCGCGATTGGCTTCCCTAGGGGAGCATAAACCGATTCCAATTCATCATCGCTTGCCTCCGGTGCCGGGGCTCGCCAAGAACTCTCAGGGCTGGCATGTACCAGAGCCAGTGGGCCTTGAATCTGAACATGCGGTAGCGTGCCGAGCCAGGCTAATCTCTCTTCTCCCAGCATGGTACGGGTCCAGGCCGCTGTCTCGCGGACCGCTGCCCAAAGGGAGGGTGGCGCCGACGATTGACTCGCAAACTCCTCCAGCGACAAGGGTCGAAAGAGCATTTCATCCGTGTTGCCCACCACGCCGTGCCATCCCAGGTCGCGTATCTGATCGACAATCTCCGACGCGTTCGCGCCTGCATCTGCCAGATCACCGCCGTGGAGAATCAAGTCGGGAGAGGTCCGTTTCAGATCCCCCAGAACCGCTTTAAACGCCGTTCGATTCCCATGAATGTCGGACAGGACTGCAATGCGCATGCCCAAGATTTTAGATCTTGGCGCCTTCTAGAATTGCTGTTTTTGCGAATTACTTGGGTGTACAGATCCCTTGCAGCGCTCAGTCAGTTGGTTATGATCGCCATATGGCGCAGTGAGGAAGCAAAAAAATCCTCAAGAGTTATTTTGCCCGCTTAGAATTCTCATGCCACGCCTGCATGCATGTACGACCAGTCACGAATTGCCCTTCTGTTGTCTGCGCTCTGACCTGCTCCTAGCGATCCATCCCTGCTTTGACGTCTCCGATCACTCTGCCTGTTGAGCGATGGATAAGACGCAAATTTGCACAACTCGCAAAACAACATCTGAAACTTCGAATGCGGTAAATCTCCCTGCATTCATCTCCAATCACCTTTCGCCATATCGACAGAATTTGATGACAAGACGGGGATGCACCATGTCGCCGTCGGGGCCGCTTGAAGGGAACTCTCGTGCCGGAAAGATCCGATCGACCTTGGGCAGCCATGAAATGAAGCTTGGCATCCGACCTCGCGGACGCGGCAAGTTCGTACGGATGGCGCTAGCTCAGAGAGGCGATCTACGTATTGGTCGGGAACAATTTGTCGCTGCAAGAATTGACAGTCCCGCGATCGAGTCGTGAGAGCTATCTCCAGCAAACTCCGCTAGATGTACGGAAAATCCAAGAACTAGTCTCACCTGAAGCTGCAGGGTCCAAAGCGGGTTCTCAGATCCAAAGATTTCCTCATTGCAAAGGGAACGAACTCGATTGCTCCTTAAGAAATCGAAAGTTAAAATCGTTTTGCACATTTCTCGAATCAGAGGAGCGCTTATGGCCAGTCTTTGCTCGCTGCGAATGGTCGCTGGAATTTGTTTGCTGGCCGCGCTGGTCCGTGCAAACGCGCAAGATGCTTCCAGGAAAAGCGATGAGTGGACCGCCAATGCTCAAACCACATCCGAGAACGCCAGCCCCACACGAACAACTGAAAGCTATAAAAAAGTGGGCAATCGGACCATTCACAAAACGACTACTCAGGTGCTTGGCCCGGGAGGAAACTATCAGCCGTACTCGGAGACAGAGACCGAAACAGTACAGGATGATGCAAACAGCAGCCGATCGATTGTCCGCAGTTATAGCCCTGGCCCCAGTGGGGGAATGCGTTTGGTTCAAGTGACAGAAGAGAAAAAGCAACAGCTTGCGAGCGGAGACGTGAGCGTGGTCCGAACCCTGTCGAATCCTGACGAGTACGGGAAATTCAAAGTCGTTCAGCGAGAAGTCGCTCAGACAAAAAAATCGGGACCCGGGTCAGAAGAGACTCAAAGCACAGTTTATACGGCAGATGGGAGTGGCACACTGTCAGCCACGGCAAAGATTCGGCGCGAGAAGAAAGCAGCTGCCGATGGAAGCGTACGGACCATGCAAACCACCACGGCCCCTGACCTCAGCGGAACTTGGCAGGTGACGGAGCGCGTCCAAGGGACGGAAAAAACTGACGGGCAAGACCGAACCACTGAAACGGTCACCTTACGGCCGGATTATGAGGGCAAATTCGCAGAAGTCTCGCGCACGAGCAGTAAAGAGTCTCAATCAGGTGCTCAGGTTAGCGGGACGACACAGACCTTCTCCCCCAATGTTCCGGGAGTTTCACCTGATGGCCGCCTGCATTTGGTCGAGCGGACAACGACGGTACAGAAGAAAAAGTCCGGCGAGACCACTGCCGAACAGCAAGTAGAACGTCGTGATCCAGTCGATGGCAACCTAAAAGTCATGATGACGACCTCGAATCGTGTGGCGTCGAAAAGCTCAGGCGCGCAGGCTACAACCAATATAAGCGCTCGAGGTCTCGATGGAGACCTCAGTATCGTCTCTTCAGAAACCAAACAGACAACTGAGATTCCGATACAGGTGCAGATGTCGCCCGCAGATCAGGAGTCTGCGAACCCACCAAAATAAGTCCCGCAGCGTGACATTGCCACCTCAATTATCCGCAGCTCTGAGGGTTTACCGGCCTTCACACGCGATGCGATCAGAGTCGCGATTCTTGGTGAACTACAAGCTGGTACAAAAAGCTCGGCATTGCGTTATTGAGCACTTACCGTCTTTTTGCCCCCGGTGCTTTCATCCACCACATCGCGATCTCCTCGAGGGTACGCCCTTTGGTTTCCGGAACACCACGCCACACGAACAGCAAGGCAGCGATGCATATGATCCCATAGAGAACAAAAGCTCCAGGTGCGGTGAACAGATTCACCAGGGAAAGAAAGGTCAGGGTAACAAGGAGCGTCCCGCACCACAAGCAGACTGTCGCCACTGACATCGCCCGGCCTCTTACGCGTGTCGGGCAAATTTCCGCCATCATTACCCATGTGCCGGTTCCAACGCCGATTGCAAAACAAGCAACGTAGATAAGCACAAACCCCAGCACCGCAATACCGGAAGCCTGAAGACGTATGGAGGCGGAAATCCCCAACAACGCGAGGGCCATTCCCCCGAACGCGGACATCAACATCGGTTTTCTGCCCGCCCGATCAATGAGGGACATGCCCACGACGGTAGCGATGAAATTGATGGCGCCAATGATGACATTGGCCCAAAGCGCTGTGCTGGCGGTTTGATTGGGCACGTGCTCAAGGAAAACGAGTGAGCCGTAGTAGATGATGGTGTTGATGCCGGTAAACTGGCTGAAAAGCGCGATCAGAATAGCCACGACCAACGGCCTTCGGAAAGCCGAATCCAGCAGATCCCCGCTTTCCTCTGAAATGGCCGATTTGATGGATTGAATCTCGTTCTCGGCAGCCCGAGTTCCTAGAATTCGCGACAGAAATAGTTGTGCTTCCGATTCTCTGCCCTTCTGCACCAGCCAGCGCGGACTTTCAGGAATGAGAAGCAGGGTCAGGAAGAACCCCACGGACGGAACGGTTGCGGAGGCAAACATCCACCTCCAGTTCGCAGTACCCGCGTTTGTAAGCAAGTAATTGATGCTGTAAGAAAGCAGAATGCCCGTAACGATCGCCAGCTGATTCAACGACACCAGCAGTCCGCGCCGGCGAGCCGGAGAGATTTCCGCAATGTACAGAGGGGAGAGAGTCGAGGCCATTCCGATGGCTACTCCACCCACAAATCGGGCAATCACGAACTCCATCAAGTTGCGAGGAATAGCGGCGCCGACGGAAGAAATTGCGAAAAGCGAAGCGGCTCCGAGTAGGACTTTTTTTCGCCCGAACCGATCACTGGTAAGAGCCGCCAAACTCGCACCAACGACGCAGCCCAGGAGCAGACCGCTGGCCGCGATCTCCGTTTTGCTATCGCTCAACATGAATTGGCGTTTGATAAAAACAATGGCGCCATTGATTACTGCCGTATCGAAGCCGAACAGCAAGCCGCCGATCGCGGCCACCATCGCCGGCAAATAGATGTAGCGTTCAGAACCTCTTTCGGCTTGCTGCGTTTGTCCGAGTGTGCTCGCGTCGAGATTCATGCGTAGTAAAAGTGATGCTTCAAATCGCCAGCAACTTCTGTCGGAGAAATACTAATCCCGCGGCTCCAGCAACACCGCCATAACCGATAGTTTTCTGAAAGATGATGGGAACTTCGCGGCGCAGCATGGTCTTCGTACGGCGCGCAATCTTCTCCTTGAGTGGAGCGAGCAACGCGGGCCCGGCAGCCGCGATATTGCCACCAAGGATAAGGATCTCGGGATCGAACGTGTGCAGAAAACTCACCAGGGCGGCGGTCAGATGCTCCCCAGCGCGATCGACCACATAGCGGGCGCATTCATCGCCGGCGGCCGCGGCGTGAAAGATCGCCTCCGTGTCCGGCAGGTGCCCTGACTCGTCAGCACACAGGGTCGTGGGGGCCGCCCGATGAAGATGCGACCAATACGCAGATTCGATAGCACGCGATGAGAAGACAGTTTCCAGGCATCCGTAGCTCCCGCAGATACACAGTTCCCCTCGGGTGTCGACGGTTACATGGCCAAGGTGTCCGGCAGCTCCCGCCGCTCCCCGAAGTATTGCGCCATCTACCAGGACAGCCCCTCCGACTCCAGTGCCGAGCGTCAACATCACCACATTGCGTCGGCCGCGAGCGGCGCCCCACAGTACTTCCGCAATCAAGGCGGTGCGCGCATCGTTATCGGCACACACGGGCAAGCTTTCCTCAGCGATTACTTTGCTCAAACAATGACCTTCGAGGAAATGTAGGTCTCCTGGCAAGCACTCCACGCACGTCGAATCGGGGTTGATGATTCCCTTGCAGCCAACTCCAATTCCGCGTAAAGAATGCTCGCTGGACACTAGAATGGATTGGACGAAGTCATGCAACGCGGCGGCCGAGCGTGGCGAGGGCCCGTGAAAGCAATTCACCAGTTCACCACCGGCTCCAACAATGCCGGCCTTAATTGCGGTCCCGCCGATATCAATACCGAGTACCAGCGCTTCGTCGGTGCTAACTACTCTTCCGCTCACAGGTTTGTGCATTATACCCAGTTTGTGCAATTCTAATGACAACAGTCGATGGCCGCAGTTCCCGCGAGACAACCTGAGGAGTTAGCACATTTCGTGCGCGAGTCCGCTCACAATAGCGCTGTGCAAGGCACCAAGTCTGCAGGCTTGGCATTCTTTGAGGAAACCATGGGCCTGCTGCAGGAATTGAAGCGAACCCAGGCAGACTCCATTCAGAGAGCATCGGAACTCTGCGCCGAGCGAATCGCGCGCGGTGGCCTCATCTTCCTGTTCGGCAATGGCCATTCCCGGATGATGTGTGAGGAAATGACGCCTCGCCAAGGCTGTTATGCCGGGTTCGTTGCCCTCGTCGAAACTGCTCTTTCCAATCACGCCGCCATCGTTGGGGCCAATGGCTTGCGTGCGCCACTCTACCTTGAGAACTATGAGGGGTATGCCGAACAAATCCTGAACAGCTTTCATTTTGGTCCAGACGATGCCTTCATTGTTATCTCTACCAGCGGCATTCGCCCGGTGGTGGTTGAAATGGCCATGGGGGCACAGGAACGCGGCCTGCCGGTGATCGCCATCGTCTCGAAAGCGCATTGCGAAGAGGCAAGAGCAGCGCACTCTTCGGGCAAGAAACTCATAGACTGCGCCAATATCGTGATCGACAATCTATGCCCACCCGGCGATTGCGTGCTCGAATTGGAAGGCCTGGAATGGCGGACCGGACCGGTCTCAACCATCACTGGCGCCATGATCGTAAATATGATTCGCTGTGCTACTGCGGAGAGCTTACTGCAGCGCGGAATCAAGCCCGTAATATTGCCCAGTCACCAGTTTGTCGGCAGTTCGAGCGCGGCAGAACAACTGGACGTGTTTTACGAAGCATATCGAAAGAGCCTCAAACACCTGTTCGAGTAGCATCGTGAAGCAAATACTCCTGGTTACGGGTTCGTCCGGTATCGCAGCGGCCACTGCGCGTATTTGGGCAGCGCAGAATCCGGTCTTTGTGGTCGGCATTGAGGAAGAAGAATGCCGTTTGCTGGCTGCCGAGTTCAAAGAAGGAGCCTTTGCCATCGCCGACGTTCGCGAGGAGGCTGCCATCGCCAACTCGATTTCCGCCTGTATAGATCGGTTTGGCAGAATTGACGCCGTGTTCAATGTGGCCGGTATGAGTGCGCGTTCCCTCGGCGACGGGCCGTTGCACGAGTGCAAGACGGAGGCATGGGACGGGGTTATGGACGTAAATGCCAGAGGATCATTCTTTGTATGTCGCCAAGTGCTCAGCGTCTGGATGAGAAATAAGCAAGCCGGAGTCATCCTGAATACTGGAAGTGTGCTAGCGCGTCATCCACAATGCGAGCATTTCGCCACAGTCGCTTATGCGGCGAGCAAAGGAGCGATCGAAGCCATGAGCGTCTCGGCGGCCTCGTATTACGCGTCTCATGGAATCCGCATCAATGTTGTGGCGCCGGGCCTAGTTCGAACCCCGATGACCGCTCGTGCCCAAGCAAATCCGCAGATTACCGCCTACATGTCCCATAAACAGCCTCTCAGCAAAGGCATGTTGAATGCGGAACAGGTTGCGAAGGCCGCCTGCTTTCTTCTGAGTCGTGAATCTAGTCCGATCACCGGGCAAATTATCAACGTTGATGGAGGTTGGACGGTGAGCGAATGACAAGTTCAAACGATTTAAGTGTCCTACCGAAGCCGGGCTCAAATGCCAAACAACTGCCGGCCCAACATCGTCCCTTGCAAACAACTGTAGTCGGGAGCTATCCATTCCCCGGATGGCTGGAGTTTGCGTCGGCCCATCTTGATCAATTCGGCGACGCCGACATCGAAGAAATGCATATGGACGCCGTGAGGGTCGCGGTGCATGACCAACTGGCCGCTGGATTGGATGTAATCACTGACGGCGAGCAAACCCGCTACGATTTCAACCTTTCTTTCTACGGGCGATTGGAGGGTATTGATCCGACCGCGTACAATCCCCGTCGCTTCGGTCCTCCGGCGCACGACCAGCGCGGCAAGTACGCGATCACGGGAACGCTGCGCTCCGGGCATGGGCTCGGTGCGGTTGCAGAATTCAAGGTCTTGCGAAACATCGCGCCTGCCGGGCCGATATTGAAGGCCAGCGTGCCCGGACCTTATACGTTGAGCGGAAGAATCAATCCCGGGGGAAAATACAAAACTCGCTGGGACGTGACCGATGCTTTGATTCCGGTTGTCCGCGAAGAGCTTGAGGGGCTTGTGGAGGCTGGCTGCCGAGAGATTACATTGGACGAGCCTTCGATGAGCTGCTATGCGCATCGCGAAGACCCACGCCGATTCGTTGAGATTTTTTCTGAGACCGTAAAGCCAATTGTGGGGCGGTGCCGGCTTTCCACACACCTTTGCTTTGGAAACTACAAGGGCCGTGCTGTGGGTCTGCGCCGTTACGCGCCCCTGTTTCCCGCGTTTTTCGACTTGCCCGTCGATGAACTGCATCTCGAAATGGCAAGCCGTGAGTTTGCAGAAATCGAGATAATTCGTGAAATGACCATTCGTGGATTCGACACGGCGGTTGGAATTATCGACGTCAAAAGTTATTACATAGAAACTCCTGACGATGTCGCCGAACGAGTACGTTTATGCCTGCGTCACGCTCCGGCTGAGAAATTATCCTTTGCTCCCGACTGCGGTCTCAGTCAAACAGCGCGTTGGGCGGCACGGCAGAAACTGGCGAACATGGTTACCGGCGTCTCTCGGGTGCGGAAAGAACTCGGACTCGCTTGATCCGGCCGCTTCAATCTCACAACAAGCTGCTCGAAGATATTCGTGCGTCAAACCTGTGCGACGGCAGCTTCCGTCTGTGGTGGCTGGGACAGAGTGGCTTCCTCTTACAATGGAATGGTGTCCATGTTCTTCTCGACCCGTATCTCTCTGACACCCTGACCAAGAAGTACAGCCAGACCGACAAACCTCATGTTCGAATGACCGAACGGGTAGTCGAACCGGCACAACTTTCTTTCGCTGACATCGCTGTTTCCACGCACAATCACACGGATCACCTCGATGCCGAAACCCTTGGCCCGATAATTTCGAGAAATCCAAAACTTAAGCTTGTGATAGCGGAAGCAAATCGTGCGTTCGTCGCTGAGCGCCTAAAGATCGACCCGGCCATGCCCATCGGCATTGACGAGGGAGTTTCGACTAACATCCGTGACATACGATTCTCTGGTGTTGCATCCGCACACGAAGAGGTGGATCGGGACGAATACGGCCGCGCGAAATATTTGGGCTTCGTCCTTCAGTTCGGCAGCTGGAGCCTCTACCACAGCGGTGATACGGTCAGGTACGAAGGGATGGCGGACAAATTATTGCCCTTCAAGGTTGACGTTGCCTTGCTTCCCATCAATGGTCGCGCTCCCGAGCGCCGCGTTCCCGGCAATCTGTTCGGGCACGAGGCAGCTCAGTTGGCGAAAGACATTGAGGCAAAGCTGGTGATTCCCTGTCACTACGAAATGTTCGAATTTAATACCGCATCGCCCGACGAGTTCATCCGTGAGTGCCAAGAGCTTGGTCAGCCGTTTACGGTACTTTGTTGTGGCGAGAAGTTTTACAGTCAGAACCTGAGTTCCGTGGAGACCACTCGCTGAAACCAGGTTCGCCCGTTGGGCTCTTTCGGGAATGGTGCCGGGACAGCGCCTTCCGTACACGATCGCGCCTTATCCAACTATTTTCAGGTATGTCGAATATTGCTCCTCTTGAATCGCAGCAAAAGTTAGCATAGCGATTGGGCCACCCGGAGCATTAACCCGCCATTGGCCGTCCCCCGCACGCGTAGCATTTAGAAGCTGCTGGCGTGTAATACGCTCGGCAGATTTCTTGATCGCAAACAGCACCAGCGGTCCACGCAGCAGAGCTACGACGTCCTGATTGGCGGGGTCAAGAGATTCCAGGCGCATTCTCATTGGTAGTTCCAGTTCAACACGGTCGCCATTTCTCCATGTACGCTGGAGTGATGCAAAACTACCCGCAGCGATCGGATTTTTCGAGCGCTTCCCATTTACCGAGATCGAAGCCCCATTGGCCCACGCCGGAATTCGAAGGTTGAGACTTAGATCGGTGGGCCTGGAAACGGCAAATTCGAAATCGACAGATCCGTCATTCGGATACGCCCCCTTCTGGGTAAGCGTGACCTCGGCTCCGTTTTGGTTCCAGCGCAAGACTGAGGGGATGTAGAGGTTCACAAACAGGTTCTTGGCGTCCCGAAAATAAGTGCTGATATGGTAATCGGTCGCAACCTGCGGGAAAGTCCCAGAACAGCAGGGCCAGCGATGGTTTGAATAGACTTTCTTCCCTTCGAAGTTGTAGTCGGAATAATAAAAAGCCCTTCCGTCGGGCTGCAGCGGCTTGGCTCCGAGAATGGTGTTGTACATGATGCGTTCCATACTGTCGCCATAACGTGGATCGCGAGTCACGCGTAACAAATATCGGGTTAGTTTGAAGTGAGCATACGCGCCGCACGGTGTCTCGAAGCTGGCGTGGGTATTGCTGAGGCTCGCCGCCAATTCTGGGCTATCGGTAGCCCGAAGTCGCTCGTCGGGTCCCCAGCCTCCGGTGACAAAGCTCTGGGCCGACAACATGTCGAAGCCATTCTTGGCGGCTCGCAGATGCTTTTCGCTTCCCAGAGTTAAGTAGGCCTGCATCGCCGAACAGAGCGCGTTTACGTGGCTATAGGCGTGCCTGGTTACAAGCGCGTTTTCGCCGGCCGCGAGCCGGTCAAAGTACGAGTCATGCAGATAACGAACTGCCGTTTCCTTATATCTATCGCCTGCTCCGCGTTGAAATGCAATGAACTGGTTCTCTGGAACGGTGTAAGACTCATCCCAGGTATAGGACTCATCTGTGCCGGCACGCCAAATCTCTCCTTGTTCGACGGCATGCCCGGGCATGTGCGGCAAAGCCGTATCGGTTGTGCTCTCTAAAATGGCGAGCGCGTCCGGATCGCCGGCCCAAGTATGAGAGTCAATCAAGCCGCAGACGAGTTTATCGTAGCAATAAGCCGGGAACCGATTTTCCTCGTAGAATCCACTCGAAATCGACTTGGCATACAGACGGTTTAGCCGTAGCACCTTCTCCCGAATCTCCGCGGACCCGACGATGGCATAAGCGCGAGCCAGAGCTGAAACCCATTGTCCGAAAGTTGCACCTGGGGCAAATCCCGCGTCGAAGGTATGCCAATCGTAATTGGGGTCGTAGTTGTACCAACCGCCGAGTTCCTCGCCAGGCGCTGGTTGGCCGCCCATTTGGCGCATGGGTTTCAGCAGGCTGTCTTCGTTTAACCCCATCAGCACGGAAATCGAGTTCTGCAATTGCTTTTCATGCGGCTCACTGTGCAGTTCAACTTGCCGGTATCCGAATTCTTGGAGCGGCGTTGCGGTTGCATCAATCACCGATGACTGTGAGCGTCGGGTGAGGATCGCGGCACCGGCCAATGTTGCCGTTGCGGTCTGCATGAATTGTCGGCGGGTCGGACATTTCATAGTCTTCGTCTTCCTCTTCCTCTCGGAAATCACCTCATTGTAGATTCTTACTTCTCGCAAAATTCGGAAAAAAGTTGGACTCACGTACTGAGGGTTCCAATTCTAAGCGCAAGAAAGATACGTCTCCACGCCCGTTCAAACTGAGATGCGGTTGTTTCCATCAGCCAGTGCGATACTAGGTCTCCCAATTGGAGGGCGGATGAACAAGAATGGCTGGAGCCAGGTTCGGGTGAGAACCTTCGTTGCCCTGATGCTGTTGTTGGCAGTAGCTTCGGTCAAGGCTGAATCCATGCCTAGGGTTGCCCGCTTCATAGATGAATCTTCGGTTGTTCTCGTACTTGGTGGCAAATCCGCGAGCCTTCAAGTCGGTGAGCATCTCGGCAACTGGACGCTGATGGAAATTGTTAAGGGCACGGCAAGGGGATCTGTCCAATGCGCAGTTCTTGAAGATTTCGCGGAACAAAATGGGCGCTTGATCTTCGCCGACAGTCGTGGAGTAAAGCTTGCCCTACCGAAAACCTCCGAGGCCACGTCGGCAGATCCTGCAAGGCTCTACTTTGGCCATACGATGAACGAGATCCTGAATAGTCCGACGGATTTGCTGGGTGGCGAGGTGCTTGCGAAACCCGGAGATCCGGAATATGACGACATCGCCGCGGCATTTCCGCCCATTCGTAACATGGGCACCTACACTTTCCTGGGAAATCATGGGAATTTTGACAAGATTGGTTTCGGATACGGCGGCCGCACTGCGAACTTCGATCCCGCGCCGTATGACCCGCCGATTGTCACAATCCGCGAGAGGGGCGAGGTGAGAGACGGACTTATCGGTGGGTACCTTCCGATTTTGCGTTTTGTTTATCCCGAGTCGGAGGGCAACTGGAGCGAGATGATCGCGTTCGCGCCACTTCGCGTTTCGAATGGCAACAATCGCGTTCAACCTGTGTGGTATCGAATTTCGAGGATTGAAGACCATCTACTGAAGTGGACCCGCTACGTCGACTCCTATCATCCGTTTCCTCCCCGAACGCACTACGATCCAAAACTCTTCTACGCCGACATCCTGCAACTGAATTCCGGCTGGAACCAAATGCTGGGTCAGGCAATGAAGATCGATGTGCCGGATCAGCGCCTCCTGAACATGTCTCGCTTCGCATTGATCAAGGAGATGATGACCAGAGTGGGTGATTTTCCGAAGTATGGAGCGGTTGACAAAGACTACGCCGGAAGCGAACACGACGGCTTTCCCGACACTTTTACCGTGGATACCACCGCGATGCTCGAATGGGGGCTGATCGACCTTGCCGGGCGATACGTTGATAACTACTTTGGGAAATTCGTCCGAGACGACGGATCCCTTCTCTATCGTGGGCCAGAAACCGGACAGTACGGGCGAATGCTTACGGTTGCCGCGGAGTACGTGAATTATGGCGGAGATCCGAGTGTTCTTATCAGGAACCGTCGTCGCATCGACGGCATCACGAGCTTGCTGCTTGACCTTCGCACCAAAGCGAAGGGCCTTCCCCCAACCGATCCCGCTTACGGAATGATCGCGGGATGGAGCGAAGCGGACGCGTCCCTCGATCCTGACCCATCGCTCTACATGCAGCCGTATTTCTCAAACAGCACTGAGGCAGCTCGCGGTATCGGGGAGATCGGCAGGGTGTGGCAGAAACTCGGTGAGAAACGAAACGATGGCGAGCTCACCGCATGGGGGAAAAAGCTGCAGCGCGAGTCTAAAGAACTGCTGGATGATGTTCAGACATCCATTTCGCGCTCAATTCTCAAAGTAGATGGCGAAAACATACTGCCCGCGATTGCGGGGGTGAGGAAGCCATTTCACGTGGTCGTGCTCAATTCCAAATCAGACCCACAATTCCGCTCGTACCGAGCCTATATGGAGATGATGTATTCAGGAAATCTGACGGCAGCTCAAGTAAAGATGATCGTCGATTATCGTTCTCATCATCATGACGTGATCTTGGGGATGCCCACAGCGTATGGATTGAAAACCGGCATTCTAGCGGGTTTTCTCTCTTACGGTCATGGCTACGGCCTCATTCAGTACGACATGATTCGCGAAGCTCTGCTGCTGACATATTCGGACATGGCGCACCAATACACGCGTGGATCGTGGTCTGCACCTGAGGCCCGCAGCATCGTTCCGGGCGAGGGAGCTGCGCCTTTTTGCACGCCAGCACAACTGGTAGTCGCGCTCATGACGAAGTGGCTGCTCGTTTTTGAAGATTCGCGGTCGCAGACGGTTTGGCTGGGTAAGGGAGTTCCGCGGAAGTGGCTAGAGGATGGAAAAAAGATTTTGGTAGCAAATGTACCCACGCGCTGGGGACGGCTTAGCTTCACAGTTGTTTCACACCTGAGGTCTGGCGTAATCCAGGCACACGTGCAATTGCCGCGAGCGATCGGAGCAACTTCCAAATTGCGTCTTCGCGTTCCGGGCAATGCAGTGCTGAAATCCGTAACCCTGAACGGAGAGCCGTGGACGAATTTCGATGTA
>Ga0134123_10000101_pt1 | contig 51466 bp, 32 predicted proteins | sample KB303_FD_96460 | JGI IMG/M metagenome (GOLD analysis project Ga0134123, IMG submission 96460) | Terrestrial soil microbial communities without Nitrogen fertilizer from Kellogg Biological Station, Michigan, USA - KB3-0-3 | ecosystem: Environmental > Terrestrial > Soil > Unclassified ...
GTGGTCGTCGCCGTGGTCGCCGAGAGGGCGTAGTTGCCGGCCTGCGCGCCGCCCAGGGTCAGCGTGCCGCTGGTGACGGTCTTGCCGGTGCCGACGGCCGCCGTGTCGAAGGTCCCGGTGCCGGCGCACGTGACAACGTCCGTGCCGATGACACCGGTCAGCGTGCAGGCAATCGCTGCGGCCGACGTACCGTCGTAGCTCTTGTTGCTCGCCGTAATGGCTGGCGTCAGCGTCGCCGCAGCGACGTTCGCGGTCGTCGTCGCCGTCGTCGTCGACAGCGTGTAGTTGGCCGACTGGGCGCCGCCGAGCGTCAGGTTGGTCGACGTGACCGTCTTGGCGGTGCCGACCGCCGCCGTGTCGAAGGTGCCGGTGCCGGCGCAGCTCACCACGTCGCCGCCGACCACACCGGTCAGCGTGCAGGCGATGGTCGCCGCTGCCGTTGCGTCATACGTCTTGCTGGCCGCGGAAATCGCCGGCGTCACGATTGCCGGCTCGATGTCGCCGGAAGCCCCGATCGAAATCAGCGGCTGGACTTCGAAGTTCGCGTCGACGAGCTGATAGTTCGGGGCCGCCGGGCCGACGAGCGACAGGTTGTGCACCACCACGGGCTTGGCATCGCCCGCGCCAGCGCTCTGGAACGTCGCCGTCCCCGTGCACGTGACCGAGTCGCCGCCGACCAGGCCGCTCACCGTGCAGCTGGCGATCGTGGCCGTCAACGTGCCGTCGTACACCTTGCTGGCAATCACGACCGTCGGCGTCACGGTCACGCGAGCGATCGTGGCCGTCGCGGTCGCACTCGTCGCCGACAGCGTGTAATTGCTGGCGGCCGCGCCCGTCAGGGTCAGCGGGCTCGCGGTCACGAGCTTGCCGGCCCCGGCGGTCGCGCTGTCGAAGGTCGCGGGACCGCTGCACCCGACCGCGTCGGCGCCGATCACGCCCGTCAGCGTGCAGGCGGTCACCGTCGCCGAGGCGGTGCCGTCGTAGACCTTGTCGGCGACGGTGATTGACGGTGTCACGGCCAGCGGCGCGATCGCGGCGCTGGTGACCGAGCTCGTCGTTGAGATCACGTAGTTGCCGGCAGCGGGACCAGTCAGCGTGAGCGCATTCACCGTGACGGTCTTACCGGCGCCCGCCGCCGCCGTGTCGAACGCCGCGCCGCCCGTGCAGCCCACGCTGTCACCGCTCAGGACGCCGGTGAGCGTGCAGCTGATCAGCGTCGCGGCCGTGGTCCCGTCATAGGTCTTGCTCGCGACTGCGATGTCGGGCGTCACCGAGAGCGCCGTGATCGCCGCGCTCGTCGTCGCGGTGGAGACCGCGAGTGCGTAATTGCCAGCGTCGCTGCCGGTGAGCGTCAGGCCGCTCGCGGAGGCGGTCTTGGCTGCACCCGCGCTCGCCGTCTCGAAGGCCGCGCTGCCGGTGCAGCCGACGGTGTCGCCGGCGCCGATCACGCTCTGCTGGGCCACGGCCGACAGTTCAACGCTCGTGCCGGGTCCGCCTCCGTTGTAGGCCGTCACCGCGAACGAGTACTGCACGCCGGCCACGGCGTTGGACACCACGTACGACGTCTGCATCCCCAGGTCGATGGTTTCGTCGACGCCGGCCGACGGGTGAATCGTGAGCAGATAGCCGAGCACGGGCCCGGTGCCCAAGCTCGAATCCCACCTCAGGACAATCGGGTCCGCAGCGCCCGCCGGCGGCGCTACCGAGCAGCTGGTCAGCGTCGCGGACGTCCCCCGGTCGTAGGCCCTGCTCGCGACCGTGATTGTCGGCTCCACGCTCAGCGACATGATCGTCGCCGTCGTCGCCGCCAGCGTCGACGTCAACGCGTAGTTGGCCGCGTCCGCTCCGATCAGCGTGATGTCGTCGATGACCACGACTTTCGCGATGCCGACAGCCTTGCTCGTGAACGCCGCCGTACCGGAGCAGCTCACGTTGTCGCCTGGTATCAGGCCGGTCAGCGTGCAGCCGGTGACGTTCGCGGTGGTCAAGCCGTTGTACGGCCGGTTGGCGACGGTCAGCGAAGGCGCGACGCTGCGAGCGGTGATGGCGGCGCTCGTCGAGAGCTCGACGGTGGACAGCGTGTAATTGCTGGCATCCACCCCGACCAACGTCACGTCGTGCGACGTGACCGTCTTTGCCGCGCCAGCGGACGCAGAGTCGAACGCGGCGTTGCCGATGCACGCGACGTCGTCGCCGGCCACCGTGCCGCTGAGCGTGCAGCTGATCGTGGCCGCGGTCGTGCCGTCGTAGGGCTTGCTCGCCGCGGTCATGGCCGGCGTTGCCAGGATCGCGGTGATGTTCGCGGTCGTGCTCGTCGTAGTGGCCGTCAGCGCGTAATTCGCCGCGGCCGCGCCGCCGAGCGAGAGTCCGGTGGCGGTTACGGCCTTACCCCGGCCGACGTCCGGCGTGTCGAAGGTCGAGGTCCCGTTGCAAGTGACGACGTCGCTGCCAAGCACACCGGTCAGGGCACAAACGGTCGCCGCCGCCGTGGTGCCGTCATACGGCTTGTCCGACGCCGTGATCGCCGCCGTCACCGGCGCGGCGGTGATGTTGGCTGCCGTCGTCGCCGTCGTGGACGACAGCGTGTAATTGCCGGCCTGCGCACCCGACAGCGAGAGGCCCGTCGCCGTCACCGTCTTCGCCGTGCCCACCGTAGCGCTGGCAAACGTCGCCGCGCCCGCGGTGCAGTCGACGACGTCGGCGCCGATGACACCGCTCAGCGCGCAGCCCGTCAGGGTCGCGTTCGCCGTGGTGTCGTAGGTCTTGCTGGCGGCCGTGATGCCTGCCGTCACGGTCGCGCCGGTGATGTCGGCGGTGGTCGTCGCGCTCGTGGACGAGAGCGTGTAGTTGCCGGCCTGCGCACCGGAGAGCGTGAGCCCGGTGGCCGTGACGATCCTCGCCGCGCCGACCGCCGGCGAGGCGAATGTCGCGGCACCGCCGCCGCAGGTGACGACGTCCGCACCAATGACGCCGCTCAGCGTGCAGTTGACCGTTGTCGCGGTCGTGCCGTCATAGGTCTTGTTCGCCGCGGTAATTGCCGGCGTCACGATCGCCGCCGTGATGTCCGCGGTGGTCGTCGCGGTCGTCGACGACAGCGCGTAGTTGCCGGCCTGGGCGCCGGAGAGCGTAAGGCCCGTTGCCGTAACGGTCTTGCTCGTGCCGATCGCCGACGAGGCAAAGGTCGCGGTGCCGCCGGTGCAGGTGACGATATCGGCGCCGATCGCCCCGGTCAGCGTGCAGGCGGTCAAGGTTGCGCCGGTCGTCCCGTTGTACGTCTTGCTGGCGGCCGTGACGCTCGGCGTCACGGTCGCGGCGGTGATGTTCGCGGTGGTCGTCGCCGTCGTCGTCGACAGCGTGTAGTTGGCGGCCTGCGCACCCGAGAGCGTGAGGCCCGAGGCGGTCACGGTCTTGCCCGTACCCACGGTAGCGCTGGCAAACGTCGCCGTCCCCGCGCACGAGACGACGTCGGCGCCAATGACGCCGCTTAGCGTGCAGGTCGCCGTCGCCGCCGCCGTGCCGTCGTACGTCTTGTTCGTTGCCGTGACGCTCGGGGTCACCGTCGCGGCGGTGATGTTGGCCGTGGTTGCCGCGGTCGTTGCCGAGAGCGTGTAGTTACCGGCCTGCGCGCCGGCGAGTGTCAGACCCGTCGCCGTGACTGTTTTGTCCGTGCCGACTCCCGCGCTCGCAAACGTCGCGCTGCCGCCGCTGCAGGTGACGACATCGGCGCCGATCACGCCGCTCAGCGTGCAGCCGCTCAGCGTCGCGGCGACGGCGCCGTCGTAGGTCTTGCTGGCGGCCGTGATGCTCGGCGTCACCGTCGCGCTGGTGATGTTGGCGGTGGTCGTCGCGCTGGTTGACGACAGCGTGTAGTTGCTCGCCTGGGCGCCGGAGAGCGCCAGGCCGCTGGCCGTCACCGTCTTGCCCGTGCCGACGGCGGGGGACGCGAAACTGCCGGTGCCGCTGCAGCTCACGACATCCGCGCCCAGGACGCCCGCCAGCGTGCAGCTGACCGTCGCGGCGGAGGTGCCGTCGTACGGCTTGTTGGTCGCCGTGACGCTCGGCGTCACGGTCGCGGACGTGATGTTGGCCGTGGTCGTCGCGCTGGTCGATGACAGCGTGTAGTTGCCAGCCTGCGCGCCCGAGAGCGCGAGGCCGGTGGCGGTCACTGTCTTGCCCGTGTCTACAACGGGGGAGGCAAACGTGCCCGTGCCGCCGGTGCAGTTGACGACATCGGCGCCGATCACACCGCTCAGCGTGCAGCCGCTCAGCGTCGCGGCGACGGTGCTGTCGTAGATCTTGTTAGCCGCCGTGACGCTCGGCGTCACCGTCGCGCTGGTGATGTTGGCGGTGGTCGTCGCGCTGGTCGACGACAGCGTGTAATTGGCCGCCTGCGCACCGGAGAGCGTGAGGCCGGTCGCCGTCACCGTCTTGGCCGTGCCGACCGTCGCCGACGCAAACGTGCCGGTCCCCGCCGAGCACGTGACGACGTCGGCGCCGATCACGCCGCTCAGCGTGCAGCCGGTGATGGTGGCAGCCGCCGTGCTGTCGTAGGTCTTGTTGGCGGCTGTGACGCTGGGGGTCACCGTCGCACTGGTGATGTTGGCGGTGGTCGTCGCGGTGGTCGACGATAGCGTGTAGTTGCCGGCCTGCGCACCCGCGAGCGTAAGACCCGTCGCCGTCACCGTCTTGGCCGTGCCGACCGTCGCCGACGCGAACGTGCCGCTGCCGGCCGAGCACGTGACGACGTCGGCGCCGATCACGCCGCTGAGCGTGCAACCGGTGAGCGTCGCGGCGACGGCACCGTCGTAGGCCTTGTTGGCGGCCGTGACGCTCGGCGTCAGCGTCGCGCTCGTGATGTTGGCCGTCGTCGTGGCAGTGGTCGATGAGAGCGTGTAATTGCCCGCCTGCGCTCCCCCCAGCGTGAGACCGGTCGCCGTAACCGTCTTTGCGGTGCCGACTGCCGGGCTCGCAAACGTCGCGGTGCCGCCGGTGCACGTGACGACGTCGGCGCCGACGACACCGCTCAGCGTGCAGCCGGTCAGCGTCGCTGCGACGGCGCCGTCGTAGGTCTTGCTGGCGGCCGTGACGCTCGGCGTCACCGTGGCGGCGGTGATGTTGGCCGTCGTCGTGGCCGTCGTCGAGGAGAGCGTGTAGTTGCTCGCCTGCGCCCCGGAGAGCGCCAGACCGCTGGCCGTCACGGTCTTGCCCGTGCCGACCGCTGACGTGGCGAAGCTGCCCGAGCCGCTGCAACTCACGACATCGGCGCCCAGGACGCCCGCCAGCGAACAACTGACCGTCGCGGCGGGGGTGCCGTCGTACGGCTTGTTCGTCGCCGTGACGCTCGGCGTCACGGTCGCGGACGTGATGTTGGCCGTGGTCGTCGCGCTGGTGGACGACAGCGTGTAGTTGCCAGCCTGCGCGCCCGAGAGAGCGAGGCCGGTCGCCGTTACCGTCTTGCCCGTGCCTACCACGGGGGACGCAAACGTACCCGTGCCGCCGGTGCAGCTGACGACATCGCCGCCGAGCACGCCGCTCAGCGTGCAGCCGGTCAGCGAGGCGGCCGTCGTGCTGTCGTAGGTCTTGTTGGCGGCGGTGACGCTCGGCGTTACCGTGGCACCGGTAATGTTGGCGGTCGTCGTCGCGGTCGTAGACGACAGCGTGTAGTTGGTTGCCTGAGCACCGGACAACGCGAGCCCCGTGGCCGTGACCGTCTTCGCGGTGCCCGCTGACGCGGAGACGAAGCTGGCGGTCCCGCCGGTGCAGCTGACGACGTCGGCGCCAATCACGCCGCTCAGGGTGCAGCCGGTCAGCGTGGCGGCGGTCGTGCCGTTGTACGTCTTGTTGGCGGCGCTCACGCTCGGCGTGACCGGCGCCGGGGAAATGTTCGCCGTCGTGGTGGCGGTCGTCGACGACAGCGTGTAGTTGCCCGCGTCGGTGCCCGTCAGCGTCAGACCCGACGCGGTGACCACCTTCGGGGCGCCGACAACCGCTGCCGGCTTGAACGAGGCGGCCAGCGTCCACCAGGCAGACGGGAGCACCACCGACGCCGGTTGCCAGTCGAACGAGGTGGGGCCGGCCGACGTGCGGTACATGTGCGCGTAGCCGTCCGACGACTCGAACGTCGAACCGTCCGCCTCGCCCGGATAGGTGACGCCGTCGAAGTAGCAGCCGGCGCTGATGCAATCGATGGGCGGCCCGTTGCCCATCGGCAGGCTCGCGATGATCAACCCGGGGGCGGTCGGCGATATCGCGGGCGCGTTGAGGATGTTGGCGTTGTTGGTGTTCAACCCCGTCGCCTTCGCGACCACGTCGAGCGGCGCCGCCGCCGCGCCGACGACGTCGTAGATCACGAACTGCACGAAGTGCGCGCTGTCGGTGATCGCGAACGTCATCGCGGGGCTCGTGGCGGCGTTCGGGGCGTAGAAGAATTGCGGATCCGTCGTCACCACGGGCGGTACCGTGAGCTTCGTCCAGGTGTTCGACGGCGTCGAAGAGATCGCCGTGATGTTGGAGTTGCCCGTCCCGAACGACGTCGTGAAGACGAGGAGATTACCGGTCGACGGGAACTGCAGCGTCGCAGGGGTGCCGAGGAAGAACCCGTGATAGACGTGGACGACGCGGATGCCGGGCGCCGGCGCGGTGCCTGCGCGTGCGGCCTTCAACGCGATCGCCACCGAGTTCATGAAGCCGTTGGTCGCCGCGACCGTCATCGTCGGCGTGATCGAGCCGGCCGCGGCCTGCACCCGGTATTGCGCGGCGTCGGCCTGCAGGCGGTCGGCCGAGAGCAGCGTGAAGCCGCTGCCGGCGGTGACGTTGGTGATCGTTGCCGCGAAGTTGTTCGAGTGAACGTAGTTGTAGATGAGATCCCCGTCGGCGGTCGTCACGAGCGGTCCGGCACTGATGTTCGGGTTGGCCGAGGTCGCGCTCGTGGCGCTGCCGTCGATGGAGTTGGAGACGGCGACGTTGTAGAACTCCGAGATGGCCGCCTGGAACCCGTAGACGGACTGGTCGAATGTGACGATGATGTCCCGCGTACCTGCCGTCACCCCCGTCGCGTAGAAGATGCGCGATACGGTCCCGTTGCTGTTCGCGGTCGGCCCGGCCGTCCACGTGTTGCCCTTGTTGTCAGAAATCGTGACCGTGCGTGCCGGGCCGCCGTTGTGGGTGAAGCCGAGGATGATCGCGTTCCCGGCAAGGGCCGGATCCGCCAGGTGGATTTTGTAGTTGTTGGCGAGCTCGCTCGGATCGTAGTTCGATGCCGTCGAGACGTGCTGGATCAGCGTGGGCGTTGAGCTCTGGGGCGCACCGGCGACCGCGTCCGGCGAATCGAAGGTCGCCGTGCCGGTGCAGCCGACGTTGGCGCCAGGCTGGGCGCCGGCGACGGTGCAGCTGCTGAGAGTAGCCGCCGTCGTGCCGTCGTAGACCTTGTCGGCAGCGATCACGCTCGGCGTCACCGTCGCGGCGGTGATGTTGGCCGTCGTCGTCGCGGTCGTCGGCGACAGCGCGTAGTTGCCGGCCTGCGCGCCCGAGATCGCGAGACCGGTTGCCGTCACCGTCTTACCTGTCCCGACGCTTGCGCTGGCAAACGTCGCCGTGCCGCCGGTGCAGCTCACCGCATCGCCGCCGAACACGCCGCTCAACGTGCAGCCCGTGAGGGTGGCGCTCGTCGTGTTGTCGTACGCCTTGTTGGCGGCCGTGACACTCGGCGTCACGGTCGCGACGGTGATGTTCGCCGTGGTCGTCGCCGTCGTTGACGAGAGCGTGTAGTTGCCCGACTGTGCGCCGGAGAGCGAAAGGCCGGTGGCCGTCACCGTCTTACCGTTGCCGACCGTTGCGTTGGCGAACGTCGCCGTGCCGGTGGTGCAGGTGACGACATCGGCGCCGAGCACGCCGGTCAACGTGCAGCCGGTGAGCGTCGCGGCCGTCGTGGCGTTGTAGGTTTTGTTGGCGGCGGTGACGCTCGGCGTCACGGTCGCGCCCGTGATGTTCGCCGTGGTCGTCGCGGAGGTCGACGACAGCGTGTAGTTGCCGGCCTGCGCACCCGCGAGCGTCAGTCCTGTCGCCGTCACCGTTTTGGCGGTGCCGACCGTCGCCGACGCAAATGTGCCGCTGCCGGCCGAGCAGGTGACGACGTCGGCGCCGATTACGCCGCTGAGCGTGCAGCCCGTGATGGTGGCGCTGGTCGTGTTGTCGTACGCCTTGTTGGAGGCCGTGACACTCGGCGTCACGGTCGCCGCGGTGATGTTGGCCGTGGTCGTCGCGCTGGTCGAAGAGAGCGTGTAATTGCCCGCCTGCGCACCCGAGAGCGTGATCCCGGTCGCGGTCACCGTCTTACTGGTGCCGACGGTTGCCGACGCAAAGGTCGCGCTGCCACCCGTGCAGGTCACGACATCAGCGCCGAGCACGCCGGTCAGGGTGCAGCCGCTCAGCGTGGCGCTCGTCGTCGCGTTATAGGTCTTGTTGGCGGCCGTGACGCTCGGCGTCACGGTGGCGGCGGTGATGTTCGCCGTCGTCGTCGCCGTCGTTGAGGAGAGCGTGTAGTTGCTCGCCTGCGCGCCGGCGAGCGCCAGGCCGCTTGCCGTCACGGTCTTGCCCGTGCCGACGGCGGGGGACGCGAAGCTGCCGGTGCCGCTGCAGCTCACGACATCCGCGCCGAACACGCCCGCCAGCGTGCAGCTGACCGTCGCGGCGGAGGTGCCGTCGTACGGCTTGTTGGTCGCCGTGACGCTCGGCGCCACGGTCGCGGACGTGATGTTGGCGGTGGTCGTCGCGCTGGTGGACGACAGCGTGTAGTTGCCAGCCTGCGCGCCCGAGAGCGCGAGGCCGGTCGCCGTTACCGTCTTGCCCGCGCCCGCCACTGGGGACGCAAACGTACCCGTGCCGCCGGTGCAGGTGACGACATCGGCGCCGATGACACCGCTCAGCGTGCAGCCGCTCAGCGTCGCGGCGACGGTGCTGTCGTAGGTCTTGTTCGCGGCCGTGACGCTCGGCGTCACCGTTGCGCCGGTGATGTTGGCCGTGGTCGTCGCACTCGTCGACGACAGCGTGTAATTAGCCGCCTGCGCCCCGGAGAGCGTGAGGCCGGTCGCCGTCACGGTCTTGGCCGTACCCGCCGCGGCAGAGGCAAAAGTGGCGGAGCCGCCGGTGCAGCTGACAGTGTCGCCGCCAATCACGCCGCTCAGCGTGCAGCCGGTGAGCGTGGCCGCGGTCGTAGCGTCGTACGTCCTGCTGGCCGCGGTCACGCTCGGCGTAACGGAGCGCTGGTTCACCGTGAACGAATTGCTTCCGCTCGACGCGCTGAAGCTGGCATCGCCCGCGAACGACGCCGCCACGCCGGTTGGATAGCTGCCAGCGGCGATGCCGGCCATCGCGACGTTCGACAGCGTCGCGATGCCGCTGGCGTCGGTCACCGCCGAGCCGGTCGGGGCGCCGTTCAGCGTGAACGCGACGGATCTCCCGCTCACGGGCGACCCGGCCGACGTCAGCGTGGCGGAGAGGTTGACGGTGCCCCCATAGGTCGCGGTCGCAGTCGCGGCAGCCAGGCTCGTTGCTCCGGCGACGTTCAGCGGGGCCGTGTTCGTCAGGAGCGCGCTGCCGCAGGGGACGCTCTCCTGTCCGCGAATGGTGACCGTGTAGTTGCCCGACGGCGTGGCCGCCGTGGTCGCGATCGTCATCAGCGTGGACGGATCGGCGGCGGAAGACAGGATGGAGCTCGGCGTGAACGTTGCGGTCGCGCCCGTCGGCAGCCCGGTGGCGCTCATCGTCACGGTGCAGCCTCCCGCTGTTCCGGTGAAGGCGAGCTTCACGGACGACGATGCGGCCGCTCCGTATTGCGCGCTGCTGCCGGCAGCGATCGGGCTCGGCGTCTGCGAGCCGAGCACTTGGACGCCCGTCAACCGATCGAGGGTCGTGAAGGAGATGTCTGCGTTCGTGAACTGGTTCGTGCCCCACTTCGTGCGCAGGCGCGCATACAGGCGCGTGCTCGCCGGCATGTTGGGGACCGTGAATGAGGTCGTGGTGCCGGTCAGTTCACCGGTGTCCTTGATGTCCGATCCGGCAGGGGTCGTCCCCACGAGGAGCACGTATTTCTGGCCGCCCACCTGGGTCCACCCGAAGTTCCAGGACGTGCTGACGCCGACTCCGTTGTTCGCCGGCGTGATGAACTGCGCGGCGAGCCCTTCCTGCGTCACCGTGAACGTCTGGCCGGCGACGGTCAGCGTGCCGGTGCGCGACGCGTGCGCGGCGGATTGCGAGGCGACCGAGTAGGAGACGGGCCCGGAACCCGAGCCGCTCGCGCCGGCTGTGATCGTGAGCCAGGTGGCGTTGCTCGTCGCTGTCCAGGCGCAGCCGCCCGGCGTCGTGACGTTTACGGTGCCCGAGCCGCCGGTGTAGGTGAAGAACTGGCTCGTCGGCGAGATGCCGTAGGTACAGGTGCTCCCCGCCTGCGTCACCGTATACGTCTGGTTGCCGATGGTGAGGATCCCCGTTCGCTGGGACGAGTTCGGGTTCGTGGCCGCCGTGAACGAGACCGTCGCGGGGCCGGTGCCGCTCGTGCTGCCGGAATTCACCGTGAGCCACGAGGAGTCGCTCGTCGCCGTCCAGTTGCACGCGGAGCCCGTCGTGACGTCGACGCTGCCCGTGCCGCCCGTCGCCGCCATGTTCTGGCCCGAAGAGGTCAGCGAGTACGCGCACGCCATCGAGATGTCGATCGTCGCGCCAGTGCTGCCCGAGGAGAGCGCCGTCAGCGTCACGGACGACGGCTGCGCGTCGGCGAACGTGTAGCTTTGTCCCGGGTTCAGGATGAAGTCGGTGACGGTGGTGGTCGGCTGGAGATCCTGTTCGTTGCTCGTGTTGCCGTCGGTATCTGTGCCCGTGTGAATGATGACGCCAGGAGTCAGCGTGCTGTCGATGCCGACCTGCGTTCGTGCCTCGGCGTAGATGTAGGTGCTCGACCCTCCGCCCGTGATCTTGAGAATCTTGATCGCCTTCGGATTGCCGCCCCACGGCGTCGCATACGGCTCGATCGCGTACTGACCCGGCGTGGTGACCGTCAGAATGCTCGGCGAGGCCATGTAGTTGAGCCAGCCAAGCCGTTCTTTCTGATACGCGTTGAAATGGCCGACGATGCTCGACGGTCCGCCGCCCATCGTGTCGTGATCGTCGCCGTAGTCGTCGACCACGCAGCCGGTGCTGTCGCACGTGTTCGAGTGCGAGTGCTGGAGGCCGAAGTTGTGGCCCATCTCGTGGGAGACGACCCGGAGGTTGAACAGGCCGTTCACCCACGCTCGCGAGGGGTTGGCGACCGTGCCGCCGCCAACCGTGCCGAGACCCCACCAGTTGCACGCGGCCGTCTGCGGGAACCCGAACACGCGGCGGGGATACTGGGTCAGGTCGACGCCCGCCGCCGTCGCCGCAGCCTCCGCCTGGCTTGCCCACGTGTTGTAGTTGCACGCCGTGCTCGCCGACGCGATCGTGTACCAGCCCCTCACGATGCCGGTGAGCGAGGTCTGCTGGAACGAGTTCTCGAGATCGAAGTTGTTGACGTCGGTGAACACGGCGGACTGCGCCGTCGCCGTCGTGTACGGCTGCGTCGTCAGGTCGCTGAAGTTGAACAGGATGACGAGCGTCGACTGCACCCCGAACGTATTGGCCGACGCGAGGTTTGCCGTGCCGCCCGGATCCGTGACGGTGCCCGAGCCGCCGAGGGCGGCGACGTCGGTCTCGCGCAGCGAGAGCTTGCCGCCCTTCAGCTTTCCGCGTGCGCGCACGCGCGTGCCGGTCTGCAGGTGGCGCGGTCCCTTGCCGCCGAAATCAAGCTCGATTCGATCGGTCCCGACGTGGACGAAGTGCTTCAGCCGCGGGGCGTCCCACCCGTCCTCGTAGATCACTTCGAGGGTTCCGTCGACCTCGCTGTCGGGAGCGACCTGCGACGCACCTCCGCCCTGCGCTGCGATCTGCAGCTGTACAAACGGATACGCGCCGGCGAGGATCGCCGCCGCGGCCACGATGGACGCCAGACGAAGCTTCATATCAGCCGCTTCGATGGCGCTCCTCGTGAAGGGCGACGCCACAGAGCGTCGCGAACAAGGCTGCGTTCCCTGGCATCTGCAAGCTGAAGTCGACGGCCGACTGCACCGCGACGGCAACGATGCCGCCGAGCGCGCCGAGCCGCACCCAGTACGCCGGGCCGCCGGACGCCGCGAGGCGCCGGCGCACGGCGACGACGAATCCGGCGACCGCGATCAGGACCGGCACCCCCAGCAGGAGCCCGCCTTCGACGGCAAGCTGCAGGTAGTCGTTGTGCGCTTCCCGCAGGTGGTGCGCCGGAACGACGGCGGGGTAGAAGAGCGTCGCGATGCCGTAGGTGTTCAGGCCCGATCCCGTTGCCCAGAAGTCCGCGGCCATCGCCGACGCGCCACGCCAGATCGGCACGCGGCCGCTGAGGCCCGTCGTGTCCGCGGCGTCGAACCGCGCGATCACCTTGTCGAGGCCGGCCCAGTCGACGGCCACAAACAGCGCCAGCGTCACCAGCGCGATGGCCAGCGACGGCGCCAGCCCTCCGCGGTGACGGCGCACGGCGGCCCAGGCGAGGAAGAGCAGCGCCGCCGCGAGGCTCAGCATGCCGGAGCGCGAGAGCGTGAGCGCCAGCGCCACGCCCATCAGCAACACCGCCAGCACCGCCTGGACGGCCTGATTCCCGTCGCGCGACGAGAGCCAGAGCAGCCGATCGCGAACGCCCGCGCCGCGCGCGCGGCTCACCATCGCGCAGAAGCCTCCCAGCACCATCGGGATCGCCATCGCGATCCAGCCGGCGAAGTGGTTCTTGTTCACGAACGGTCCGAACACCGTGCCGTGTGTCATCGGCCTCCAGAAGCCGTAAATCTCGCCGGCGTAGAGCGGCTTCTGGACGACGCCGACGAGCGCGACGGCCATGCCGAGCCACGAAACGAACCACGCCAGCCGCAGCGACGCCCGCGTCGAGCAGCGAGCGACGCCCAGCACGGTCACGCCGAAGCAGGCGTACAGCGCGAGCGCCCGCCACGTTGCGGACGAATCCACCGACAGACTGTGAGTGCCCACGAGCCCATGGGCGACGCGCACGTCCAGCTGGCCGGCAAGCGACGCCGCCCGCGGACTGACGTGCGCAAGCACGTCAAGCGGCAGCGGCACGAGTTGCGCCAGCGCGGCCAGCGCCACGAGCGCCATCAGTGCCGCCACGCCGCGCGTCCCCGCGGCAAGGCGGAAGCCGTCCGAGGACCGCAGCGCGAGCACACCCCCGACGGCACAGACCACGGCGAGCGGCCAGTAGCCCCACGGGTAGACGGCGCCAAACGCCAGCACACCCCACGTCAGCGCGGCACACCGCAGCCCCTCTGCGATGCGCGAGCGTCTGGAGGCCGCCGTCTGCGGAGCGCGCCCGGCGGTCAGCGGATTGGCCGTGACGCCGTGGCCCATTCGCGCAGCAGCGGGATCGTTGAGACCGCGGCGTCGATTTGCCGCAGGTCCGGGGTCTGCTCCGGCGTGTCAAGCGAAACACCGCCGAAATCGAGCGGCGCGCGCCGTCCGCGCCATCCGCACTCATCGCACGCGAAGAGCCGCTTGTCGCCGAGGCTTCGCGTGACGCGTTCCATGAACGTTCGTGGCCGCGTCCGTCGCAGTCGTCCTGATTCGCAGACGTGACACTGCTGGCCGGCGCCGGCCGTTGCCGCCTCGATGTCGGCGGGCGCCATCGGCTGCGGCGCCTCCGCCGGCACGACAGACGGAGCGGCGTCGGCACCGGTGCTGCCGCGTTCGTACGCGGGCAGCAGGCGGCCGAGGAGCATCCGCACGGCCGCGACGTCGTTGTCCCGGGCGACGTTCTGGATCGCCGCGATCATCCGCAGCGTCGCTTCCGACGGGCGGTGCGGCTCGGTGACGCGGAGGATCTTGTCGACGCGCGACGGGCGGACGGTCTCCTCCTGGCCGACGAGCTCCTCGCAGAGCTTTTCACCGGGCCGCAGCCCGATGAAGTCGATGGCGATGTCGCGGTCGGGAACGTGGCCCGAGACGCGAATCAGGTGGCGCGCCATGTCGATCAGCTTCACCTGCTCGCCCATCTCGAGCACGTAGGTGGCCGCGCCGCCGGCCTGCGCCGCCGCGTGCAGCACGAGCTGCACCGCTTCCGGGATGAGCATGAAGAAGCGGCGCACCTCGGGGTGGGTGACGGTAACGGGACCGCCCCGGCGAATCTGCTCGAGGAACAGCGGCACGACGCTGCCGCTGCTGCCGAGCACGTTCCCGAAGCGGACGGTCGCGAACGTCGTCTCGCTGCGCGCCGCGTGCGCGCGGACGACGAGCTCGGCCAGGCGCTTCGACGCGCCCATCATGCTGATCGGATTGACGGCCTTGTCGGTCGAAATGAGGATGAAGCGATCCGCGAGATGCTTCTGCGCCGCGTCGGCGACGATCGCGGTGCCCGTGACGTTGTTCTTGATCGCCTCGCACGGGTTGGCTTCCATCATCGGCACGTGCTTGTGCGCGGCGGCGTGGAAGACGATCTCGGGGCGGTGCAGCGCGAAGAGCGCGTCGACGCGCGCGGCGTCGGTGACGTCGGCGATCACGGGGTGCAGCGTCACCCCGTTGTGGCGGTCGCGCAATTCCAGGTGCAGCGCGTGCAGCCCGTTCTCGTTGCGGTCGAGCATGATGCACGCCGCCGGCTGCATCGCGGCAATCTGCCGGCACAGCTCGCCGCCGATGGAGCCGCCGGCACCGGTGACGAGCACGCGCCGTCCGGCAATCAGCCGGCGCAGCGGCGCGTTGTCGAGGCCGACAGGGGCGCGCGACAGCAGGTCCTCGAACCCGAGCGACCGGATGTGACTGAGCTCGAACGTGCCGTCGATCAGGTGCCGCAGCCGCGGCAGCGTCTTGATCGGAATGTTGTGCTGCTCGACCGCGCGCACGATGGACCGCAGGACGGACGGGTCCGCGTCGGGAATCGCGATCAGGATTTCGTGCGGCTTGTGGGCCGCCAGGATGCGCGAGAGGTCCTGCCGCGACCCGAGGACCGGCACGCCGTGGATCCGGTGGCCGACGGTGCCGTCGTCGTCGCTGACGAGCCCGACCGGCTCGTAGCCGTAGTCGGGGCGGACCCGCATTTCACGCACGAGCATTTCGCCGACGGCGCCCGCGCCGACGATGAGCAGGCGCTTGACCGGCCCCTGCGACGAGGCGTCCCGGCGCTGCCAGGGCGCGAGGAGCTCCGCCAGCAGGTGCGGCGAGACGCGCGAGGCGGCGAGCGCGGCCGCCAGGACGATCGCGTCGATGATGAAGATCGAACGCGGATACACGGACGGACCGAGCGGGCTGCTCGCCAGCGCGACGAAGATCACCGAGCTGACAACGACCGCCTTGAGGATCGCGATGACGTCATACAGGCCCGTGTAGCCCCAGATGTCCCTGTAGAGACCGAACGACTTGAACGTCAGCGCGCGCACGAGGATCAGCCACGGCAGCATGTGGAGCCACGCGGCGACGGCCCACGCCGGAGCATTGGCGTCGAACCGGAGCGCGAAAGCCGCCGCGTTGGCCACGGCGACGATCGCCAGCTGCACCGCGACCGACAGGTAGCGATGCAATCGGAGGGGAAGGGTAAAAGTGGTAATCACGATCAGACCGCCAGCGCCTGGCGCAGCCGGACCGGCTGCGCGCTCCGCGTGTGAACGCCTTCAATCGCCGCAATGACACGGCACTGGTCGCCGAGCGAGAGGCTCGAGCCGCTCGGCAGGCACAGGCCGTCGAGAAACAGCCCGCGCGCGATGCCGCCGCCGCGGGTTTCGCAGCCGCGGAAGGCCGGCTGCAGGTGCAGCGGCTTCCACACCGGGCGCGATTCGATGCCCTGCGCCTCGAGGTGCGTCCGCACCTCGTCGCGGGTGGCGCCGAACGCGTCCGCCGCGATGCGGATGCAGGTGAGCCAGCCGTTCGAGCGGCCGTAGGCTGCTTCCGGCATGAACGAGATGCCCGGCTGGGTGAGCGCGGAGCGATACCACTGGTTGATCTCGCGGCGGATCGCCACCTTGCCGCTCAGTGTCGCGAGCTGCCCGCGGCCGACGGCCGCGAGCAGGTTGCTCATGCGGTAGTTGTAGCCGACCTCGAGGTGCTCGTAATGCGCGACCGGTTCGCGCGCCTGCGTCGCCAGGTGGCGGACCCGTTCGGCCACCGCTCGGTCGTGCGACACGAGCATGCCGCCGCCGCCGGTCGTGATGATCTTGTTGCCGTTGAACGAGAACGCGGCGCACAACCCGAAGCCGCCCGCCGGGATGCCGCGGTACGACGCGCCGAGCGCCTCGGCGGCATCGGCGATGAGCGGCACGCCATAGCGGTCGCTGATCTCCAGCAGCCGGCTGTAGTCCGCGCACTGACCGTAGAGATCGACGGCGATGACGGCGCCGACGCGGCGGCCGTGTCTCGCGCAGGCGGCGAGCTCCTCCGCCACGAGGTCCGGGTCGAGCGTCCAGGTGTCCGGCGAGACGTCGACGAACACCGGCTGCGCGCCGACGTAGACGGCGGCGTTGGCGGTCGCCGCGAAGGTGAGGGTGGACGTGATGACGCGGTCGCCGCGCTGCACGCCCGCCGCGATCAGCCCGAGGTGCAGGGCGGCGGTCCCGCTCGAGAGCGCGACGGCATGGTGCACGCCGATCGCTTCGGCGAATTCCCGCTCGAATGCGTCGAGCTGCGGGCCGACGGGCGCAATCCAGTTCGAATCGAACGCCTCGAGCAGCAGGCGGCGCTCCTCGATCCCGACGTCAGGCGGCGACAGGAGGATGCGCTTCATCGCGCCGCCCCGACCAGGTTGAGATGCGCCCGCCGCACGATGGGCGCGGCCGGCGTGCCGATCACGGTGGTGTACGGCGGCACGTCGCGCGTCACGACGGCGCCCGCGCCGACGATCGCGTCGTGCCCGATGGTCACGCGCGGCAGGACGATCGCGCCGATGCCGACCAGTGCGCGATCGCCAATCGTCACCTCGCCGCCGATGCGCGCGCCCGGCGCGATGTGCACGTAGTCGCCGACGCGGCAGTGGTGATCGACGCTGCACGCGGTGTTGAGGATGACGCCGCGGCCGAACGTGGCCGCGGTGGAGGCGATGGCGCCGGCACAGAACATCGAGCCGTCGCCGGTCTCGACGCCCGCCGATACAATCGCCGACGCGTGACGCACGGTGGCGAAGCGTTCGCCGTCCGCGCCCAGGCGCACGGTCAGGCGGGCGCGCGTCTCGTTGTCGCCAATCGCCACAATCAGCGCGTCGTGCGCCACGTCGGTCACGGCATCGAGCGGGCCGAGCACGTCGTGCCGGCCGCAACGGTCGTCGTCGAGGAAGCCGATGAATTGCAGCCCGGCATGGCTCGATGCGCGGACGATCTCCGCGATCACCTGCCCGTGCCCGCCGGCGCCAATGACGAGGACTCTCATTGGGGAACGGACCCCACGAACCGCTCGGCGCTGGCGTGGCCCGGCTGCGTGACGCCGCGGCGGCCGATCACCTGGCCGACGGTGCGCAGCAGGATGCCGGCGTCGGTGCGGAACGAATGCGAGCGGACGTATTCGAGGTCGAACGCGAATTTCTCGTCCCAGGTCAGCGCGTTGCGGCCGTTGATCTGCGCAAGGCCCGTGATGCCCGGGCGCACGTCGTGACGGCGGCGCTGCGCAGGGGTGTAGAGCTCGAGGTACTCGGTGAGCAGCGGCCGCGGTCCGACCAGGCTCATGTCCCCCTTGAGCACGTTCCACAGCTCCGGCAGTTCGTCGAGGCTCGAGGAGCGCAGGAACCGGCCGAACGGGGTCAGGCGCTCCCCGTCTGGCAGCAGCTCGCCGCGCGCGTCGCGCGCGTCTGTCATGGTCCGGAATTTCAGCATTCGAAAGGGTCGGCCCCGCAAACCGGGGCGCGTCTGGACGAAGAAAACCGGCGATCCGAGCCGTGTTTTCACCGCTATCGCCAAGGTCAGCAATGCTGGTGCCGTGAGCGCCAGACCGAGCGCGGCGAGGCACACGTCCACGGAACGTTTCAGGTGATTCCGGTACATCGACATTCAGGAGGGAAGCGTTCGAACGGGCGGCGGACCCACCAAAGATTTAGTTCACCGAGAGGTAGAACTTTGTTAGTGCCGCCCAGACCTTTTCGCGGGCGAAGAATTCGTGCACTCTGCGCCTGGCTGCACGTCCGTGCGTTTTGCGCAGCGACGGTTGTCGAAAGTACTTACTGATCGCGGCCGCAATCTGCTCCGCCGACAGCGGGTCGACCAGTTCGCCTGTGGTCCCACTCTCGACGGCATCGACGACCCCGGGCACCCGGAACGCGACCACCGGCACCTCCATCGCCGCGGCTTCGAGTGCAACGTTGGGCAACCCTTCGCGGTGGCTCGGCATGCAGAGGACGTCCATCAACGCGTAGAGCGGCGCCGGGTACCAATCCGGGCCCGTGAAACGAACGCGCGGGTCGGCCTCGAGCGCCTGCAGGACTTCGGGCGCAACGGGATCGTTCGCCTCGTCGGGCCCGACAATCAGCAGATGCGCCGCCGGAAACGCGTCGCGAAGAACGCGCCAGGCGTCATAGAGCTGCTCGATTCCCTTTTCCCGCCCGATCCGGCCAAGGAAACCGATCACGAGCGCGTCGGCGGGAATGCCCAGATTTGCACGCGCCTTCGTGACGGCGTCCGGCGGGAAACGCTCCGGGTCGAAGACGGACACGTCGACGCCATTGGAGCTGCCGTGGCCGAGAACGACGGCCTTGTCGGCAGGGCACATGCCGGCCGCCACCAGTTCGCGGCGGATGGAAGGGCTCACGCACACGATATGCGTTGCGGCGCGGCACGTCAGGTGCTCCACCGCGAACAGGACGCGCCGCATGACGCCCTTTGCGGTCAGCATCGGGAGACCGTGGACGTAATAGACGCGGACGCGGACCCGGAGCAGATACGCGGCGAGCGTCCCCAGTACCGCCGCCTTCGGCGTGCCCGCCTGTACGACCGACGGCCGCAGGCGCCTGAGCGTGCGGCAGAGCCTCACGAACGACACCAGGTCGGACCACGGCGCGATCCGCCGCGCCATCGGCACCGGGTGGACGGGCACTTTCTCGTAACGCGAATACTCGTCGGCCAGCGGCCCCGGCGAGGACACCGCGTGCACTTCGAAGCCGGCGCCGGCCATCACCGCGGCGTGGCCCTGGCCAAGCTGGAACGAGAGCGGCACGGTGACGATCTTCACGAGGCGCGGCCGCGCGCTCATACCGGCTGCCTCAGAAGGTCGTTGAACAGGTCCGACCAGCCAGCCACGACGTTGTCGACAGCGTAGTGGCGCTCGACGTAGGCCCGACCGGCGTCGCCCATGTTGCGCAGCTCGGATGGGGAGCGCGCCATCAACGCCGACATCGCCGCGGCCAGCGCCAGAGGTCTCCGCGGCGGGACGATGAGTCCGCTCACGCCGTCGTCGATGACTTCGCGCACGCCGCCGACGTCCGTCGAGACGATCGGGGTGCCTGCGGCCAGCGATTCGATGACGACGTTCGGCAGCCCTTCCCAGGCGGAGGCGAGAACGGTGGCGTCCGCCGCGGCCATGCACGCATGCACGTCCTCACGGAAGCCGAGAAACGAGACGACGTCCTCGAGGTGCAGCGACGCCGCCAGCGCCCGCAGCTCGTGCTCGAGCGGACCCTGGCCGGCAATCGCGAGGCGCGCATGCGGCGCCGCGGGCCGCAGCATCGCCATCGCCTCGAGGAGGTTGGGATAGTCTTTCGGTTCTTCGAGACGGCCGGCGGCAAGCCAGAGGAACTCGCCGTCGCCGATGCCGAGCGACTGTCGCAGCGCCGCCCGCCGCGCGCGCAGGTGAGGTCCGACGGCGGTCATGTCCGTTCCGTTGGGGATCACGCGGACGCGTTTGGAGGCCGCACCGAGCGCAATCAGCTTCTGGCTCATGCGCTGCGAGACGACGGTCGTCGCGGTCGCGAACGAATCGGTCCAGACCAGCGCGAGCCGCCGCAACCGTCCCCCGAAGTTCTCGGAGTGGATGGACGAGATGACGACGGGCACCCGTGCCAGCCTGCCGCCCGTGCGCGCGAGCATCGCGCCCGGGTAATCGAAGCCCGCGATGGCGACAGGCCGGATCGCCGCCATGCAGCGCAGAAAGCGGGCGAGAATCGACAGCGGCCGGCACTTCCGCGACAGGTTCATGTAGGTGACCGGGATACCGCGCTCCTCCAGCTTCTCGCCCCAATAGTCCCGCGGCAGCATGCAGACCACGTGGACGTCGAAGCCGCGTTCCTGCAGGCCCGTTGCGGCCTGAAAGAGGTGCACCTCCGCGCCGCCACGGCCGAGCGTCGTACCGACGAAGCAGATGCGATGACGCGGCTGGGACGCACTCATGCAGCGGCGTCCTTGCGCGCTCTGAAGCCGTTGCACAGCCGGCTGTAGAGCGCATGCGCCTCCGCGGCCATGCGCCCGACGCCGTAGACGGTCGCGGCGCGCTCGCGACCGGCCTCGATCAGCGCGCGGCGCCGCGTGGCATCGGACTGCATCGTATCGATCGCGTCGAGCAGCGAGTCCACAGAGGAGGGATCGATGAGCAGGCCGCAGCGTCCCTGGTCGAGCACCTCGGGGATGGCGCCCGCGCGGCTGGCGATGATCGGCACGTTCTGCAGCATCGCCTCGACGAGCACGACGCCGAGCCCTTCCCACACCGAGGGAAGGCAGAGCACGTCGAACAGCGGCATCAAGGCAGCGGCTTTCGGCTGCGCACCCAGGAACGTCACGTTGCGGCAGCCGAGCGAGAGCGCCAGTTCCTGCAGTTCCGCTTTCAGCTCGCCCTCGCCGACGATCACGCAGCGGACCGACGGGCGCTGCGCCATGGCCTGCATGAGCAGCGGCAGGTTCTTCTGGCGGGTGAGGCGGCCGACGAAACCGACCACGAAGTCCGATTCGGAGAGCTCGAACTGCCGGCGCGTGACGGCCCGCGCAGCCGGCTTCGGAATGCCGTAGGTGATGGTGGTGACGCGTTCCGGCGGCAGACCGACCGCCGACACCAGGTGGCGCCGCACATGGTCGGTAATGGCCACGAAGTGCATGCCGGCGGCGACGTTCGCGCGGAAGCACATCCTGAAGAACAGCGACTTGTAGAGCGGCTCGTCGTTGTGGATCGTCATGACGAGGTGACGGCAGCCCGCGCGGCGCGCGCCGATGACCTGCATGACGAGCTCCATGTGCATGTGCACGACACGGTCGCGGCGCGTGCGCAGCGCGATGCTGAGACGCCGCCAGCAGTCGAGCGCACGCACCAGCCGCGACGCGAGCGTGTACCGCCCCGGCCGCCGTTCGATGCGCACGATCCTGACGCCCTGTGCCTGCAGGTGCTGGAGCGTCTCCTCGATCAGCGGGTCCGTCTGCCAGAGGAGGACGATCAGTTCCGTGTCGACGCCGCGCGCGGCAAGCGCCTGGACGAGCGTGATGACGTGATGCTCCGCCCCGGAGATGGCGTTGCGTCCGTTGCCGCCCGCGAGAAAGAGGATGTGCGTAACGCCGGTCACCATGGTTTCACACTGCATTGAGGAGAAGCTGTTCCGTCCGGCTGACGGTCGTGGTCAAGTCGAAGACGCGCGACGTCTCGAGCGCCGACGCCGCCATCCGTCGCCGCCACGGCTCGTCATCGGCCAGCGACCGCAGGGCGCGCGCGAGCGAGCCAACGTTCTGCGGCGGCACGATGACGCCGTTGCGGCCGTCGGAGACGACTTCCTCGTTGCCGCCGCGGTCGGAGACGATGCACGGCAGGCCGGCCGCGAACGCTTCGAGCACCGTGTGCGAGAGGCCTTCGTAGAGCGACGTCAGCACGAGGGCGTGTGCGCGATCCATCGCGCGCCGCACGTCGGGGGCGGACAGCCGGCCGCGGAAGATGGCGCGTTCCCCGAGGCCCAGCTGCGCGGACAGTTCCACCAGGTGCGGCCATTCCGGCCCGTCGCCGACAATTTCGAGCTCCAGGTCGGGGACGTCGCGCGCCGCCAGAAGGAGGGTCTCGACCCCTTTCCAGTTCGTCAGGCGGCCGACGAAGAGCGCGCGGAACCGCTCGCGGGTGCGCGTCGCGGGCGCGGCCGCGCCGGTCGTGATCGTGCCGTTCTGCACGACCGTAATCCGTTCGGGCGCGACACCCCACCCCTGGACGAGGCGCCGCAGGTATTCGCTGGGAACGACGATGTGCCGCGCGGCGGCCACCCACGCGTTGCGGCCACGGATGTCGCCGGCGAACTTGGCCTGCGCCGCCGGATCCGTCTGGAAATCGTCGATGGACAGCTCCGTCATGCCGCGATTGCGAGCCGTCTCCCAGACCGTGTCGCCGACGATCTTCAGCACGTAGGGACGCCGCGTGACGCGATTCACCTCCGCGACGTAGCGCTCGAGGCCGTTGACGAAAATCAGGCGGTGACGCGCCATTTCGAGCGCGAGCCGCATCCGCACGAGCACCTCGTAGCGTTCACGCTTCGTGAAATTCACCCTGCGCACGGCAAACGGACGCTCGCGGTCGGACTCGTGACGGCTGCCCTGCGACGTGCACACGACCGTTACGCGGTGATCGCGGCCGGCCAGCGAATGCCCGAGCCGGTCGATGAACGTGGCGGGACCGCCGATGTCGGGCGGGAAGATGTTGGTGACGAGCAGTACGTTGGACATGCGGATCAGCCGTTGGCGACAGCCGCGAGGCGGCTGCGCGCGGAAGAAGGAATGACGCGCTCCTCGCGCATGTGGCGCTCCCACGACAGGAACATCAGCAGCGGCCAGAGGCTGTGGCGCCAGTCGCGCCGGCGTCCCACGTGCTCCGCCCACTGCCGCCGCACTTCCGGGGCATCGAGGCTCGGGTAATCCTGCAGGTTGCGCTCGGCGAGCAGCTCCTCGGCCCATGCACGCAGCGGCCCGCGCATCCACGCCGCCACCGGGAGCGAGAACGCCTGCTTCGGCCGCTCGAGCAGCGGGGGCGGGATGTCGCGCGACACGAGCTGCTTGAGCACCCACTTGCCGACGTCGCCGCGCAGGCGGACGTTGGCCGGCAGCGAGCTGGCCCATTCCACGAGCCGGTAGTCGAGCATCGGCAGCCGCGCTTCGAGGCCGACGTTCCAGAGCGGCCAGAAGCGGTTGGCCCAGTGATACCGCAGCGAGCCGCAGAACAGCTCCCCGCCGCCGTCGCCCCCTAGCGCCACCGAGACGTGGCTGCGCGCCACGGGGGCGAGCAGGCAGTGCATCAGGCTCGACGCATCGCCGAACGGCTCGTCGAACACCGCCGGCAGCTCCGGAATGATCGCCAGCGCCTCGGCGCGGCTCGGCGTCGCTTCGACATGGTCGCATTCCAGGTAGCTTGCAATCGCCCGCGCGTGCGCAGCCTCCGAGTGATCCGACTCCTCGAAGTCGATCGTGAACGCGATGATGCGCCCGCTGCTGGCCTGACACGCGCGCGCGAGGATGGCGGTCGAATCGGTCCCTCCGGAGAAGAAGACGCCGACCGGGACGTCGGACCGCATCCGGAGCCGCACCGAATCGGTGAGCAGGCTGTCGAGCCGTTCGACGGCTTCACACGAGTTGACCTCGACGTCCTGGTCCGCGCGCGGCACCGGCGCCGACCAGTACTGCTGACTGTCGAGCGTGCCGTCGCGCCGGCAGACCGCCAGCGAGCCCGGCGACAGCTTCGAGATGTGCTTGTAGATGGAACGCGGGGCCGACACGAACCCCTTCTTCAAGTACTGGTCGAAGGCGATGGAATCGAGGGTGCCGTCGAAGCGTTCGTGGACCGTCAGCGCCTTCAGCTCCGACGCGAACACGACGTCGGACCCGAAGCTCGCGTAATAGAGCGGCTTCTCGCCGAGGCGGTCGGTCGCGAGAAACAGCGTGCCGGTCCAGCGGTCCCACGCCGCGAACGCAAACCTGCCGTTCACGCGCTGCAGCGTCTCCTCGAGGCCCCAGTGGTCGAAGCACGAGAGGAGCACTGCCGTGTCCGACGAACGGGCACCGTCGGCCGTCGGCACCTGCTGGAGCAGCTCGCGCTGGTTGTAGATCTCACCGTTGCAGGTGATGGCGAACCGGCCCGATGGGGAGACCATCGGCTGCTTGCCGGAGGGCGTCCGATCGACGACGGCCAGGCGGCGATGGCCGAAGGCGACGCCGCGCCAGGGGTCGGTCCAGATGCCGAAGTCGTCCGGTCCGCGATGGACGAGCCTGCGCGTCATGGCGGCGGCGACCAGGCGCGGGTAGTCCCTGTCGATCGATGCGCTGCGGATGCCGGCGATGCCGCACATGTCACGCCGCCTTTCGGGTCACGAGTTCCGCCAGGATGCTGCACACCCGATCGGCGTAGGAGTTCAAGTCGTGCCGGCCTTCGACGAGTTGTCTCAGCGCCGCGGGGCTGAACGCGTCGCGCTCTTCGTACAGCCGGCGGATCTGCGCACCGATCGCCTCGGCGTCCCGCTGCCGGACCTGCAGGCCGGGGAAATCCCGCAGCACCGCGAAGGCGGCTTCGTTGCTCGTCAGCGTCGGGCAGCCGCTCGCCAGCGATTCGAGGATCGCCTTGTCCATGCTGCCCGTTTCGCTGAGGTTCAGGTGCAGGAACGACGAGTCGTAGATTCGGGGGAGTTCCGCGACGGGAAGCGGACCTTCGAACGTGACGGCGTCGCGCAATCCGTCGTCCGCGACCTTCTGCTGGAGCTCGGCCGCGTACCGCTCGTCGTCGCGGGTCAGCGTCGGCCCGATGATGCGGAGCCTGAACGGATGCTGGGGCGCATGCGCCTTCAGCCACGCCAGCGTGTCGAGCATCAGGTCCACCCGCTTGCGGCGCGAGACGCGTCCAACGGCGACGATGGTCGCGTTCTCCGGACGACTCGCGGGCGGCACGAAGAGGTCCGTGTCGACGCCCTGGCCGATGATGCGGACTTTCGGTGACGGAATGCGGAACCCTTCCGGCGTCGACGTAATCACGCAGCTCGCGTGCTCGTGCGCGCGGCGGAGCCGGGGGGTGACCGTGCCGTGCGCGTACCACAGGAGCACGGGCACGCCGAAACGGCGCCAGCATGGCGCCAGGCGGTACACCCAGTCGGCGTTCATGTGCACGAAAACCGCGTCGAACCGTTCGCGCGCGCACCACCGCCACACGGGGATGTTCATCAACCACCGCGCGCCGAGCATCCGCAGCGGCGTCGTCAGGATGCGCGGGACGCGATGGACTTCGACGTTGGCCGGCAGCGGCGAGGCAACGACGCGTTCGGTGAGCACGACCACCCGTTCACAGCGCGCGGCCAGGCGCGTGGCCACGCCCTGCTGCCACGCGAGGACGGGCGAGCGCTCGTCCATGACGAAGTTGACGAGGAGAAGCTTCACGCGGAGGGCGCCCCCTGCCGCGCCGTCGTGACCCAGAGATCCACCCACGCGCGGCGAAGGCGCTGCGGGTTGAACTTGACCGAGGCGAGCGTTCGCGCCTGCGCGCCCATCATCGCTGCCCGCGCCGGTTCGCGCAGCAGGGTGCAGACGCTGTCGGCGAGCGACGCCACCTCGCCGGGTTCGTGGAGGAAGCCGGTGACGCCGTTGATGATGACGTCGCGGGGACCGGCCGCTGCCGTGGAGACGGCCGCCGTTCCCTGCGCCGCCGCGTCGATCAACACGCGCCCCGAACCGCTGGCGCTCGAGGTGAGCAGCACCGTGGTCGCCTTCGCGTAAAGTCGCTGCAGCTCGTCGTCGGGGACGAGGCCCGCGAACTCGACGACGCGCGCGAGGCCGAGTTTGGCGGCCGCGACCTGCAGGTGTGCGAGCTCGGGGCCTTCGCCGGCGATGACGAACCGCGCGTCCGCGTGACGCCGCGACACGACCGCCGCGATCTGGAGCCACGTCAGCAGATCCTGTTCGGCTGCCAACGGCCCCGCAAACAACACGAGCGGTTCCTTTGCCGGGGCGCCGGGCGTCGCCGGCCGGCGCGCCGGCATCGTCGCGACGGGAACCGGAATCGTGGCGAGCGGCACCTGCGGCGCCAGCCTGGCGACCGCGGTGCGGTTGAATGAAGAGACCGTCCTCACGGCCGCGAAGGCACTCATCAGCTTGCGGGTGGTCCAGTCGTGCGCCGCGGACATCGCGCGCTGAACGATCGGACCGCGTGGCGGATGCGCAAACAGCTCCGAGTGAACCTGCGCGATCACCGGGATGCGGTACCAGCGGCCCAGCGCCAGCGCCAGCCATCCCTCGTCGTACGGCACCTGCGTGGTGATGACGCTGATGGGGATGGCTCGATGCAGCGCCTGCAGGATGCCGGGCAGCGCGAGCGCGCCCCGTGCCGAGGCCGGAACGGGCAGCACGTGAACGTTTTCCCGCTGCCACCCGAGGCCGGAGGCGCGCGGAGCGAACACCACGATCGTCACGATGCTCCCGGGCGCGCGCAGCGACAGTTCGCGGGCGTCGTCGAGGTGGCGCTGCGCCGGCTCCGGGAGCAGCGTGGGCCGCAGGAGGTCGCGATCGCGGCTGATCTGCACGACGTGAACCGCTCGCCGCGCCGCACCGCTCACCGCCGCCGGAGTCACCGGCGTCATGCCGCGGCCTCCCGGGCAATCCACGCGAACGTGTGACCATCGTGAACCAGCTCGCGCCAGAGCGGCAGGAGCGAGAGGACGTAGAAGCTCAGATAGCCGAGACTGAACCACGCCGGGTTGGTGGTGCCGGTCGCATACACGAGCAGCGGGCCAATGGTGTATTGACCCATCACCACAGCCACGACGCCCCACAACGTGCAGCGTCCAAGCCGTCCCATCGACACGAAGGCCGGCCAGATCCACGCCTGCAGCCCTGCGACGAAGAAGAACGGCAGCGTCATGACCGCCGTCGCGAGCGTAAGGCCGGGCATCTCGCGCCAGCCGAGGATCAGAGCCATGCGCGGCACGACGGCGAACACACCCGCGAGGGCGACGCATGTCACGACCGCGGCGGTGGCGGTCATCGACCGCGCGAGACGGCGGTACTCCGCGTGGGCACCGTCACGCAGCAGCGTCAGCAGGCGCGGCTGGTAGATGCGGCCAATCGCTTCGGAGATCGCGTACAGCGCGTCTGTCATCGACCGCGCGAGCTTGTAGATGCCCGTGTCACGGTCGGAGCAGAAGAAGGCGACCAGCAGCACGTCGGCCGACCGGTGCAGCAGCTTCACGTAGCCGAGCACGTTGCCGGCCGCGATGAACTGGAAGACCACCTTCCGATCGATGGCGATCCCCGCCGTGCGGCCGGGCGCCAGGAGCGGGATGCCCGCCCGGGCGATCGAGCGGACAGTGAGCGCCGTGTTGACGACGGCAATCGCGACGGCCGACAGGAGCAGCCCGCTGACGTAGCCGCCGACGGTCCTGTGCAGCGCGACGAGCGTGATCATGGCGCCGGCGTTCATCAGCGCCGACGCGACCTGGAGCACGGCCATGCGCCGCGCGCTCGCGACGAAGCGCTGGATGAACACGAAGAACGATCCGAAGTAACTGATGCCCTGCGCGAGCGCCGCCGTCCAGAACCAGTCCGCCGGAAAGGACGCCGTGCTCAGCCGCGGGGCAGCGACCAGCATCAGCCCGGCGGAGGCCAGCGCGATGCACAGCGCGCTGATCGCGTAGAGCGCGATGCCCAGGCGCAGCACCGCCGCACGATGCGCCGCGCCGTCGGCGTCGTCGGTGGCCGCAGGGCTGTAAAACAGGTTCGACACCAGGTCGGTGAGACGGACGTCGATCAGGTTCGCGGCCACCGATGTCAGCGCGATGAGAATGGCCGCCGCACCGTAGGCGTCAGGACCGAGCAGGCGGACCACGGCAAGCCCCTGTGCGGCGCCGATGGCGGCGCACGCCAGGTTGACGGCGGTCAGAAACGCCGCCGACGACATCAGCTGGTCAGGCTTGGATCGCATCGCTCCCGCGCCGCGCAAGCGCGGCGGCTCGTGCGGCCATCGCGGCCACGGCGAACAGGAAGAAGCCCGACACGGCGTCCGACAGCAGCCAGGGCGCACCCTGGTTGCCGAGCAGGACCGCGATCAGCCACAACTGGGTGCCCACCAGTTCCGCGGTTGCCGCGCGCCAGCCGATGGCGCGCCAGGCATTGCGCAGCGTCAGTCCGACAAACAGCAGGAGCGCGAACGCGGCCGGCAGTCCACCGTCGGTCGCGGTCTGCACGTACTGGTTCGCCGTCCGCGCGAGGCCGGCTTCAGAGGCGGCGGTCGCGAGCCAGTCTTCGGCGATCGCCCGGCGGCGGTCACCGAAGCCGTTGAAGCCGACGCCGAGCAGCGGATGTTCGGCGACGAGGTCCACGCCCGCCGTGATGGCGGTCCACCTGAACGAGTATTCCTCGTTGGTCGGCGCCATCGTGATGCGTTCCCGGATGTTGCTGGCAACCGGGCTCGCCATGATCAGCGCCGCGACGCCAATCGAGAACAGGCCCCACACGGCGCCGCGGCCGCGCGTCTGTCGCGACGCGCGCAGCTTCCGCGTCACCATCACCAGCAGAAACACGACGATGCCGGCCACGAGCGCCAGCAGCGCGCCGCGCGTCGCCGTCAGCAGCAGCGCGCCGAAGTGAACCGCGAACGCGACGGGACGCGCTTCGGCAAGCGCTACGAGCGCGGGCAGGATGACGACGAACGAGACCTGGTCGCCAAGCGGACCGAACGCCCTGAACGATCCGTCCCGGAACTGGAGGAACTCGCCGAAGGGGATCCCGGCGAAGTGCAGCGCGACGCACAGATACACCGACGCCGAGATGGCGACGCAGCAGGTGCGGATCCACGAGGTGAACCGGAGCACGCTGGCGCGCGAGTCCACGGTGGTGAACGCGATGACGTAGATCGACGCCCACACCGCGGTCGCCGCGAGCGCCTTCGACTGGAGGACCGCGTTCGGAGCCCCCTGCACCGCCGCGGCGAGCATCGCCACGCCAAGGGCGACGAAGGTCGCCAGCAGCGCCGTGTTGGCCCCGTTCCGGCGCATCGACACGACGAACGGCGCGAGGCGCGGCAGGACCACGACGGTGCACATCGCGTAGATCGCGGTTTCCGCCGCGCGGACGCCGGTCATGAAAAAGATGCCGAGCAGCAGCGGCACCACGCAGACCAGCAGCCCTGCGGGGTCGGCGGGATCGATGACGCGCCGCTGCCAGAGGCTTCGGCGCTCGGCGATCGTGCCGCCGGCGTCAGGAATCCGCACGGGGATGGCGTTCATGGGAATGCGGCGCCCCGGCGGCGGCCCTGGTGTCTCAGGAATGCGCCGCCTGGTAGTAGGTGCCGTATGCGCTGCCGTAGTACCGCGCGTAGTAGTAGCGGTTCTTGCCGAACTCGACGCGGTTCAGGACCGCTCCGAGAATGCGCGCGTGGCCGCGCTCGAGTTGATCGATCACCGCCCGCGCCGTGTGCCGGCTCGTCATCTCCGCGCCGACCACGAAGACGACGCCCGAGGCGATCGTCGCGACGACAAGCGGATCGGCCACCACCATCGCCGGCGGCGTGTCGATCACGATGGTGTCGAAATGCTGGCTGAGCGAGGCCAGGACTTCCCGGAAGCGCGCGGATCCCAGCAGTTCGACCGGGTTCGGGGGCGTCCGGCCGGCCGGCATCAGCCACAGCCCCGACACAGATGTCTTCTGCAGCGCCGCGCTTGCCTTCGCGTCGCCGACGATGATGTTCGACAGCCCCGGGGACAGCTCGACGTCGAACAGGTCGTGCATCTGCGGACGCCGCATGTCGGCGTCGATCAGCAGCACGCGCTGGCCCGCGAGCGCGCACGCCACCGCCAGGTTGCTCGAGACGAGCGTCTTGCCCTCGCCCGGGCCAGTGCTGGTGACGGCCAGCGTGCGTGGCGCGGCCTCCGGCGACGAGAAAAGTATGTTGGTCCGGATCGTCCGGAACATCTCGGAGAAGTTCGGCGGCACCCCGTTGTTCAGGAGCAGCGGCCCCGTCGTGCGCTGCTGGCCGAGCGCTGGCAGCATGCCGAGCGGCGACAGGCCGAGGCACGTGCGAATCTCGTCCGGATCCTTCAGGCGGTTGTCGAGATACTCGTAGAAGAAGGCGAAGGCCACGGCGAGGACCAGGCCGCCGATGACGCCGAGGAGGATATCGAGCGTCCGGTTCGGCGACACCGGCGTGCGCGGCTGCTCGGCGCGATCGATGATGCGGATGTTGCTCGAGCGCAGTTCGCCCGACACGCCGGTCTCCTTCGCCCGCTGCAGCAGGCTGTTGTAGACCTGCCGGCTGCTGTCGGCATCGCGCGCGAGCACGCCGTAGTCGATCGCCTTGCGATTCATCGAGAGCGCTTCGCGCTTCTGGTCGTCGAGCGCCTTCGTCAGGCTGTGCTCCTGGGCGACGGCCGCCTTGTACTCCGTGTGCAGCGACGACACCACGTTGGCGATCTCGGCCTGGACCTTGGCCTGCGCCGTGGCGATCGCCGAGTTGATCTTCACCATGTCGGGATGCAGGTCGCCGAGCTTGTCGGCCAGCTGCGCGCGCTGGCGCTGCAGGTCCGCGAGCTCCGCCTTCTGTTGCTGGATGTACGAGTTCTCCAGCACGACGGGGAAGGCATCGAGCGCCGCGCGGTCCTGTTCGATCGCCACCAGCTGCCGCTCGACCGCCTCCTTCTGCATCCGTTCCGTCTTCGCGCGAGTCAGCGCCGAGTTCAGCTCCGCCAGCTTCTGCACGACGATGTTGCCGCTGTCCTCGACCGATACGGTGTCGTTCTCCTCGCGATAGCGCTGGAGCCGTGTTTCGGCCGTCTCGACCACCTGCCGCTGCTCGGCCAGCTGCTCCGCGAGCCAGGTCGAGGCATCGCGTGAGGCGGTGAACTTGTATTCGAGGCTGTGCTCGATGTAGTGCTTCGCAAGTTGATTGGCGATCCGGGCGGCGAGCTGCGAGTCGGCGGAGCGGAACTTGACGTCGACGAGGCGGCTGTTGCGCAGCGGTTCCACGTTCAGGCGGGCGAGGAACCGGTCGATCGCGACTGACTGCGCGAACGCTTCGCCGGAGTTGTCGGCCTGCGTCGACGGCGCTGCGGGCGCGGCCGCCGGCCACACACGGTCCCAGAGGCTCGACCGCGAGGCGGTGCCGGTGGTTTCGGAATTCCACAGCCGCAGGCTGTCGATCGTCCGGCGCGCAAGCTCGCGGCTCTGCAGGATGCCGTACTGCGTCTGGTAGTAGTCCGGGTTCGGCTGTCCTTCGTCGACGACCGCCTTGAACGAGACCACGTTCGGATCGTCGCTCTCGATGAGCAGCCGCGTCCGCGCCTCGTAGATCGGAACGGCCGTGAAGGCGTGCGCCACGGTGGTCAGCACGACGGCGGCGAAAATCGTCGCCATCGCCCAGCGCCGGCGGTAGAGAATCCTGATGATCTCGTGTGGATCGAGGTCCTCGGACGACCGCCGCGGCGCGACGGCGACGGCCGTCTTCCTCACCTCGGCGGCCGGCTCGGCGATCACCGCGTCTGCGGCCGGCGAGTCGTCGATGGGGCCAAACTGTTCGGACATCAGAAGAACCTCTCAGGAACAACGATCGTGTCGCCCGGATTCACGCCTCCGGTGAGCTTCACCCTGAATTCCTTCTTCGCACCCTCGACGACGCGAATGACCTGCAGGCGGTTCATCGCGCCCGTCGGCAGCACGCCGCCGGCGAGCGACAGCACCTGCAGGACGGTGGTGTCGGACTGCACCGGGTACGATCCCGGGTTCTTGACCTGGCCGAAGACGTAGACGACCTGCGCACGCGGCACGTAGACGGTGTCTCCGTCGCTGAGCGCCAGGTTCCGCGCCGTGCCGGCTCCGCCCTGGAGATCTTTCAGGTTCACGTGAACGACATCGTCGGCCGCTCCGGCCTCGGGCAGCGTCGCGGAGGTGCGACCGTGTCCGCGAATGAGCATCACCTCGTCGCCGGCGCCGCCGGTCGTGGACCCGGCTTTCGCGAGCACCTCGATGAGCGACATGTCGCCCGTGAGGGGATAGGTTCCCGGCGCCTTCACCTCACCGACGACGAAGACGCGCTGGCTGCGATACTGCTCGATCGCGACACTCACCTGCGGGTTGCGGAAGTAGCCGGCGGCGAGCCGCGCGCGGATGTCGCTCTCGAAGTCCCGCAGGGAGAGGCCGGCGGCCTTCACCCGGCCGATGAGCGGGAAGGCGAGGCTGCCGTCCAGCTCCACGGCGTACTTGCCACTGAGGCTCGGCTCGTCGAAGACCGAGATCGTCAGCACGTCCTGCGCGCCGATGACGTAGCCCGAGGTCTGCGCGGCGGCGCTCGCACCCATGGCCGCCACCAGACCGGCGATGACCGCGGCGGCGGCAAATCTCGAGAGCATCGTGTCAGTCATTCGGATGCCTGTAGAAGACGTCATGGCGTTCCTCGGCCGTTCAGCGGCTTCCGCTGACGTCCTCGTTGACGGAAATCACGGGAGCCACGGTGGCGGCAGCGGCGCCCACTGCCGCGACGACGGCCGTGGTGGTCAGGACCGACGACGTCGCAGCAGCGGTGGCGGCGGCGGTCGCGGCGCCGGTTGCGGCGCCACTGGCAGCGGCGGCGGTGGATGCGGTTGCCGCGGTCGCTGCGGCGGCGATGGCTGCGGCGGTCGCGTTGACGGTGACGGTGGCGAGCATCGCGCCCTCGACGAGCGTCGCCGTCGATGCGCCAATCACGGCGCCGGCTTCTCCGACCACCTGGATCGTGAACGTGCCCGCCGCGAGGCCGGTGATGCTGAAGCCGCCGGTTGCCGTCGTGACCGCGCTGCCCACGATGGCACCGCTGGCGTCGAGCGCCTGCACCGTCACGGCGGCGAGGGCGCCGTTGGTTCCGTTGACCGTGCCGCTGACGATGCCGACCGCCGCGGCCTGCGCGCCGAGCGGTGACATCTGAGCGACGGCGAGGGCCGACATGGCGGTCAGCGCAAAAAGCTGTCTCATTGGCAATTCACCCGTCTACGCGTCTCGCATCGCCGCTGCGGCCGTTTTGCGACGAAGCTTCGCCCCGTCACTCACAATCCCGATGAAAGTGCGGCCTGGAATCGCGGTCGTCGCTGCGGGGTTGTGGACGTTCCGGGGGAGCCGGGCCCGGTGGCGAGTGGCACTCCTCGAGTGCGCTTCGCCTTGCGGCGTGTGGCCTGCAACGTCGGTTGTCACGCAGTTGACACTCAGCCTCGGGGCAATTGCAGTACCACGTCCCTACGGCGCCAAAAGTCGCCGGCGTGCGCGCCTTCAGCCCAAGGGCGATCCACCCCGGACCCCCACGGTTCGACAGGTTCGCGTCTCGCGCTAAAGCATTGGACGCACAAGCGATGGGCGTTTCAGGCCGATGCCCGAAAGGGCGTCATCGGCCAGGCGATCGTCAGCCGCCGAACGAGGCGGACCAGGGCGGTCAGGGGTGCGCCGGGGGGAGGCGGGACGCGAAATGCGGATCAAACCCGCGGTGAATCCGAAGAGAAAAGCCACCCCTGCGGCAGACTAATACGGGCGAGGGTACCCGTTGCCGGACGGACCGTCGGTTGATCACGTGTAGCCGCCGCGAGACGACTGCACGGGATTGCAACCGGCTGCTCGATCGGCGGCGTCGCCCGCGCGTCGAGCGCGCCTGGCGCGCCACCCGCCCTTATATATAAGGCTGCGCACGGCGCAGTCGGTCCGCGTCGTTTCGCGAAAACGTCCGCATGACGCGTGCGAGGCGATGGAGACCGTTCGCGATACGCGACAACCGTTGTGATCATGCGCGCAACCACGGTTGTCAGTGTGGGGCGCCGCAAAAAACGCGTCAATCCCCGCGCGTGCCGTAACCCGCGCGGGCACTAGAACATCCCTCGACACAGACCGACGCTCGTAACGGGCAGTACGGTTGCTCTGTGCCCGCGCGTCCCGGCGGGCATTCTCGGCGCTCCCGCGTCCGACCTCATCGCGCGGTTCACCGGCCGCCGGACCCCTTCATGTTCACAACCATGTCACGAGGAGGACACGATGATGATCCGTATCATGATGGCCGCGATCGCCGCGATCGCACTGAGCGCGCCGTCGCTCATCGCACAGACCAAGGTACCCGCTCCGAAGCCGGCGGCCACGGCCACGGCGCCGGTCAATCTGAATACCGCCACCGCCGAGCAGCTCGCCACGATCCCAGGCGTGGGGCCGAAGATGGCCGAGCGCATCATCGATTACCGTCAGAAGAACGGCGGCTTCAAGAAAGTCGAGGACCTGATGAACGTGAGCGGGGTCGGCGAGAAGAGCTTCCTCAAGATGAAGCCGCTCATCACCGTCACCGCGGGGAAGACGGGACAGTAGCCGCCGGCTACACGCTCGTCGAGCTGATGTTCGTCGCCGCGACGGTTGCCATCGTGGCGGCCGCCGCGGTCCCGCAACTCACGGCCGGCGTCGAGCGGACGCGCGCCGCCAGTGCGGCCCGCTATCTGGCGGGCCGCCTCGCGTTCGCGCGCGCGCTGGCGGTGGCACGCTCGGCGAACGTGGCGCTGCTGCTGACGCCCGACGGCGGGACGGTCACGTCGGCGCTGTACGTGGACCGCAACGGGAACGGTGTTCGCACGCGCGACATCGACGCGGGCATCGACACGCTGGTCGCGCCGCCTGTCCGCCTCGCCGACGTGTTTCCCCATGTCGTGCTGTCACTCGCCGACCCGTCCGAGGCGCTGGCGCCCGAGACGAGTGCGCTCCTCTCGTTCACGCCGACCGGCACCGCATCGTCGCGGACGTTGTACGTGCGCGGCCGCGACGGGTCGCAGTACGCCGTGCGCGTGCTGGGCGCGACCGGCCGGACGCGCGTCCTCCGTTACGCACCGGCGATCCGCGCCTGGGTCGAGGTCCTCTGATTCATGGACCGCCGGCGCGCACCCCGTCGTCTCGTGGCTGCGGAAGAGCCGCTCTCTCGAGCACGGCTCAGAACGGGCGGCCAACTTCGTGTGCTCGACGCCTCGGCTTGGGGGGCGCTCGCGGAGTCGACCGAACGGCTCCTTCCAGGCCGGCAGCTGGACGTGCACGTGGTCTCCGTGCAGGGACGGGTACTCGTGCGCTCGCGCGTGGCGCGCGCGTTCGTGTCGCGGCTCGAAGCCGGCGCTGTGCATTACCGCGCCGCCCTCGCGTTCGATCACACCATCGACGTGCGGGCTGACGGGTATGCGATGCCCATGGCGGCGCTCCCGCCTGAAACCGCGCCGGGAAGCCCCTACCCGCACCGAGCACCCCCCGGCGACATCGAATTCGCGGAGCCGCGCTCTGCTTGACGAAGTGACGCGTCCATGCGGTGGCACCGCAATTGGTAACGCCGAGGTTGGAGGAACGGATGAACGCGGTGGATGAAGTGATTGGACAAGTGCTGCGGGCGCTCGGGGACGCGCTGGTCGGGGACCCGGTCGAACGCGACCTGCAGGCGGTCTTCGAACGCGAGGTGCAGCGCGTTTCGGACATGCGCTCCGTGCGACTGCGGGAAATTCCGGCGCGCTGTCACGCGCGGCTCGTCACGCCGACGCGGACGTCCCAATCGATCGTTCTGGGCGTCCCGAGCGCCGATCCGCGCGTGCAGGCGATCCTCGAAGCCGCGTTCGACCCTGTGTCGCCGCCGAACGATCGGCAGCTCGACGTGCTGGCCGCGGCGGCGCAGCTGGGCGGCGTCGTGCTCGAATCGTGCCGCGCCCGCGTGTCGAGCATGGCGCGGCCAATCGACGGCGTGGCGCCGCTCATCGGGTCGAGCAGCATCATGCAGATGCTGCGCGGGCGGGTCGAGCGGGTCGCGCTCACCGACTTCACGGTGCTCGTCGAGGGCGAGAGCGGGACCGGCAAGGAGCTGGTCGCGCGGCAGATTCACGAGGTCAGCCGCCGCCGCGGCGGTCCGTTTGTCGCGGTCAACTGCGCGGCGCTGGTCGAGACGCTGCTCGAGGCCGAGCTGTTCGGCATCGAGGAGCGGACGGCGACCGGCGTGCGCGGCCGGCAGGGGAAGTTCGAGCACGCGGAAGGCGGAACGCTGTTTCTCGACGAGATCTCCGATCTCTCGCTCTCGGCCCAGGCCAAGCTGCTGCGCGCCATCCAGGACGTGGCGATCGAACGCGTGGGTGGCCGCGGCTCGCGCCGCGTCAATACGCGGATCGTCGCCGCGACGAACCGTTCGCTGTCCGACATGGTGGCGAGGGGACTGTTCCGGAGCGATCTCTATTACCGGCTCGGCGGGGTCGAAATCCACGTGCCGCCGCTGCGCGCACGCCGCGAGGACGTTTCCGAGCTGGCCACCTACTTCCTGTCGCGGCACAGCCGGGCGCGCGATCTCGCACTCTCCGACGCCGCGGCCGATGCGCTGCGGACCTACGAGTGGCCCGGCAACGTGCGCGAGCTGGAACGCTTCATCGAGCGCGCCGTCACCCTGACGGACGCCGACTACATCGAGCTCGACGACCTCCCGCCGCAGTTTCGCGGCGACTATGCGCAGGTGCTCGGGCCCTCCATCGACGCGGGCGAGTCGATGCGAGCGTGGGGCAGTCGCTACGCGCGCCTGGTGTTCGAGCGCTGCGGCCGCAACAAGCGGCGCACCTGCCGGCAGCTCGACATCAGCTATCACACGCTCGAGGCGTATCTGCGCTACTCGCGCCGCGCCGCCGACGCCTCCGGCCAGCTGCCGGCCTGGGTGCGCCCGGCGAGCCGGGCCGCGGCGCTCAAGTCGGTCACCAGCGTTCACGAAAGGCGGCAGTCATGACGTTGATCTACGCCGTTCGATACTTCCTCATCGTGGCCGTCGTGCCGCCGGTCTTCCTCGGCGGCTTCGTCGTGGCCGCCGCCGCGGCCGCGGCGCGCTTGACTACCGATCCGGCCACTGCCGTCGAGGCGTTGACGCCCGTGCTGCTCCTCCAGCTGTTCGTCGCCTCCTCCGGGTACCGCATACCCGCGCGCCGGGGGCATTACGACCTGCTGCTCACCTCCGCGACGCCGCGGTGGCAGGTCGGGCTGGCGCACGGTCTCGTGTCCGTCGGACCGGGCATCGTCTGCTGGCTCTGCGTGAGCCTGCTGGAACTGGCCGCGAGCCACGGTGCGCAGTCGAAGTCGCTGGCCGCCGGCACGTGCGCGGCGTTTCTCGGCTCGTCTCTGTTGGCGTGGGGGATAGCGGTCTATTCGTCCCGCATCGCGTGCGCGATTGGCTGGCTCCTGGTGATGACCATTCCGCCGCTGGCTCGGTGGGTATCGCCGTTGCGGCTGCTTGGCGCCACGGCACCGGATCCGGCGAGCGTCGCCGTCCTTGTGGCGCTCGCGGCCATGGCCGTTCCACTCGCCGCCGGCGTGTTCGGCATCGTGCGCGGTGCGACGCCGCTCGAGGTGTCGCAATGAGCGACGTCGTGCTCTCCGCGCGCGACGTTGGTGCACGCTATCGGCGCCGCGAGGTCTTCCACGATCTGTGGTTCGAGCTCTGTGCGAACCAGACGCTCGGCGTCATCGGTCCCAACGGCGCGGGCAAGACCACGTTGCTGCGCGTCATCGCGGGGTTGTTCCCCTCGTCTTCGGGCGACATGCGGGTGCGCGGCCTCGAACCGGCGCGCGCGGCGGCTCGCGTCAACGTCGCCTACTTCGCCGGCGACTTCACGCTGCCGGGCGCCGTTCGCGCCTGCGACTGGGGTACTCTGGCGACCGGAAATGTGCTGACGGCGGAACGACGCCGCATCAGGACGCTGTCCCGTGGAACCAGGCAGCTCCTCGGCCTGCGGACGGTGCTCTCGCGTCCGCACCTTGGGCTCGTCGTGCTCGACGAACCGTGGGAAGCGCTCGACGTGGACGGATCACGCTGGCTCTCACGGACGCTCGAGGCCAAGCGCGACCGCGGCGCCGCCATCGTGCTGGCCTCGCACGACCCGCACGACCTGGCGGGCATCTGCGACCTGTATCTCTTCCTCGTCAACCGGTGCGGGACGCTGTTCAAGGCGCACGAGCTGTCGGCGGTCGGTCCCGTGACGCCGGCCCTGCTTGCGGCCATGCTCGAGCGCCTCCAGGTCGACGCAACGGTACCGCTGCGCGCGGTCTCGTGAACGTCTTCGTGGTCTTCGTGGGCTTCGTGTTGGCCGCGTGAGCGGCCTTCGTGGTTGCCGTTGAGCGCCTTCGTGCTGCCGAAGTAAACTCGGATCGCCCGCACCTCGCGCGATGACCGAGACAATCGCATCCGACCTCAGGAAAACGCCGCTCCACGCCCGGCACTGCGCGTCCAACGCCCGCATGGTTCCGTTCGGCGGCTGGGACATGCCGGTCGAGTACTCCGGCATCACGGCGGAGCACATGGCCGTTCGCACGCGCGCCGGCGTCTTCGACGTCAGCCACATGGGCGAAATCGAGATTGCCGGCAAGGACGCGCTGGCCGCCGTGCAGCGCATCTCGAGCAACGACGCGAGCCGCCTGCAGGTCGGTCAGGCCCACTACTCCGCACTGACGACCTTCGACGGCACGTTCGTGGACGACATGCTCGTCTACCGGATGGCGCCTGGACACTTCCTGCTCGTCGTCAACGCCTCGAACATCGCGAAGGACTACGCGTGGATCGCGGCGCAGGTGGCCCAGGCTGGCGAGGCGGCCGCGATCGATTCCAGCAGCCGGTACGCGCTGATCGCGATACAGGGACCGGCAGCGCTCGGCGTCCTGCAGCCGCTCTGCTCGACCGAGCTCGCCGGCGTCAAGTACTACTGGTTCACGCACGGGGAAGTGGCCGGCGCGCGGGCGATGATCTCGCGGACCGGCTACACCGGCGAGGACGGCTTCGAGATCTTCGTGCCGCCGAACATGGCCGATCGCGTGTGGCAGGCGTTGCTCGAGTCGGGCCGCGCTGCGGATGTGATCCCGTGCGGCCTCGGCGCGCGCGACACGCTTCGCCTCGAGGCGGCCATGCGGCTGTACGGGAACGACATCGACGAGACGACGACGCCACTCGAGGCGGACCTGGGCTGGATCGTCGGCTGGAAGAAAGAGTCGTTCATCGGCCACGAACGGCTGCGCGAGCAGAAGGAGAACGGGATCACGCGCAAGCTCGTGGGCTTCGAGATGATCGATCGCGGCATCGCGCGCCACGGCTACCCGGTGCTGCGGGACGGCAAGCCGGTGGGCGTCGTGACGAGCGGGACGCAAACCCCGTACGTGAAGAAAGCCATCGGCATGGCGTACGTGCCGATGGATCTCACCGCGGCCGGGTCGGAGCTTACGATCGACGTGCGCGGGCGCGCGTCGCGCGCGGCGGTTGTCCCGCTGCCGTTTTACAAACGCAAGGTGTAGGGCGGGCCTGCGGCCGCGCCCGGAGACAACCATGGCGTATCCGGCGGACCGGAAGTACACCAAGGATCACGAGTGGATTCGCATCGCCGGCGACACCGGCGAGATTGGCATCACCGACTACGCGCAGCAGCAGCTGGGCGACGTGGTGTACGTCGACCTGCCCGACGTCGGCCGCAAGGTGAACGCCGGCGAATCGTTCGGCTCGATCGAGTCGGTCAAGGCCGTCTCCGAGCTGTTCGCGCCGATGACCGGTGAAGTCGTCGCGGTCAACGATCAGCTGAAAGGGCATCCCGAGGTCGTCAACACCGATCCGCACGGCACCTGGATGATCAAGGTCAAGCTTGCGAGCCCGACCGACGCGGGCGCGCTGCTCGATTCCTCGCAGTATCAATCACACCTGGGATGAACAGACTCGACGCCAGCGACTGGTTTGCCCGCCGCCACATCGGCCCTTCACCCGACGATCGCGACCGTATGCTCCAGACGGTCGGAGCCGCGTCGCTCGATGCGCTCGTGGACGAGGCCATCCCGGCGTCGATCCGTCTCGCGCGGCCGCTGAACCTTCCGGCCGCCGAAAGTGAACACGGCTACCTGCGGCGCCTGACGGCCCTCGCGCGGCGGAACAAGACGTTCCGCACCTACATCGGCCTCGGCTATCACGACACGATCACGCCGAGCGTGATCCTGCGGATGGTCATGGAGAACCCCGGGTGGTACACGCCCTACACGCCGTACCAGGCTGAGATCGCGCAGGGGCGCCTCGAATCGCTGCTGAACTTCCAGACGATGGTGGCGGACCTCACGGGGATGGAGGTGGCGACCGCCTCACTGCTCGACGAAGCGACCGCGGCCGCAGAGGCGATGACACTGCTGCATCGCGCGCGGACCAACAGGCCGGGCAACGGCGAGCGGAGCCTGTTCCTCGTCAGCGATCGATGCCTGCCGCAGACGATCGACGTCCTGCGGACGCGCGCGGAACCGCTCGACATCGATCTGCACGTCGGCCCCGTGGAAGCGATGAGGTTCGAGCCGCGCGTGTTCGGCGTGGTGCTCGAGTACCCGGACCAGTACGGCGCGGTGATGGACCTGGAGCCGTTCATCGCGAAGGCGCATAACGCGGGAGTGCTTGTGGCGGTCGGCGCCGATCTCCTCGCGCTCGCGCTGCTGAAGCCGCCCGGCGAGATGGGCGCCGACGTCGTCTACGGCAACTCGCAGCGGTTCGGCGTACCGCTCGGGTATGGCGGCCCCCACGCCGCGTTCTTCGCGACGCGTCACGCCTTCGTCCGGCAGGCGCCCGGCCGCATCATCGGCGTCTCGGTGGACGTGCACGGCCACAAGGCGTACCGGATGGCGCTGGCGACGCGCGAGCAGCACATCCGGCGGGAGAAGGCGACCTCGAACATCTGCACGGCGCAGGCGCTGCTGGCCAACATGGCCGCGATGTACGCCGTGTATCACGGGCCGGAGGGGCTGAAGGCGATTGCCAGCCGCGTCCACGAGCTCACGCGCCTTCTCGATCAGGAGCTCACCGCGCTTGGCGTCCGGCAATCGAACGCCTCGTATTTCGACACGCTCCGGCTGGAGGCTGGCCCCGGCGGTGCGGACGCTGCCGGCGCGCGGACGGTCGAAGCCATTCGCCACGCCGCCCTCGAGGCCGGCATCAACTTCAGGTACATCGACGACAAGACGATCGGCATCTCGTTGAACGAGACCGTTACCACCGCCGACGTCCAGGACATCGTCAACGTCTTCGCGAAGGCTCTGGGCGTGCCGGGTCCGAAAGGACCCGGCCTACGCGACCAGGAGGGCGCCCCCGTAGGGCGGGTCCTTTTGGACCCGCCGCTGCGGCGGACATCCGCGTTCATGACCCACCCGGTCTTCAACACGCATTGCTCGGAGACGCAGATGATGCGCTACATCCGGGCGCTCGAGCGGAAGGACATCGGCCTCGACACGTCGATGATTCCGCTCGGCTCGTGCACGATGAAGCTGAACGCCGCGACCGAGATGCTGCCGGTCACGTGGGAGCACTTTTCGCGCATGCATCCGTTCGTTCCCGCCGACCAGGCGCAGGGCTACGCGCAAATCGTCACGGAACTGGAGGATGCGCTGAAGGAGATTACCGGCTTCAGCGCGGTGTCGCTGCAGCCCAATTCCGGCGCGCAGGGCGAGTTCGCGGGCCTGATGGTGATCCGCGCCTACCATCGCGATCGCGGCGACTCGCACCGTGACGTCGTCCTGATCCCGGCCTCGGCGCATGGCACCAACCCGGCGAGCGGCGCGATGGCCGGCATGCGCGTGGTCGTCATCGCGACCGCAGCCAACGGCAACGTCGACGTCGCCGATCTGCGCAAGAAGGCCGAAGAGCACCGCGATCGGCTGTCGTGCCTGATGATTACGTACCCGTCCACGCACGGCGTCTTCGAGGACGAGATCAAGACCATCTGCGCCATCGTGCACGAGCATGGCGGCCAGGTGTACATGGACGGCGCCAACATGAACGCGCAGGTGGGGTTGACGAGCCCGGCGTCGATCGGCGCGGACGTCTGCCACCTGAACCTGCACAAGACGTTCGCGATTCCGCACGGTGGCGGTGGTCCGGGCATGGGGCCGATCGGCGTGGCGGCGCACCTCGCGCCGTACCTGCCCGGCCACCCCCTGGCCGCGACCGGGGGCGAGCGGGCGATTCACGCGGTTGCCGCCGCGCCGTGGGGAAGCGCCAGCATCCTGCTGATTTCCTACGCCTACATCCGGATGCTCGGCGCCGAGGGGATGACCGACGCGACCCGCTGCGCGATCCTCAACGCCAACTACATCAAGGCGCGGCTCGAGCAGCACTATCCCGTGCTCTACACGCGCGCCAACGGCCGCGTCGCGCACGAACTGATCTTCGATCTCCGCGCGTTCAAGCCGGCAGGCATCGAGGAAATGGACGTCGCGAAGCGCTTGATGGATTACGGGTTCCACGCGCCGACCGTCTCCTTCCCCGTCGCGGGGACGCTGATGGTGGAACCGACCGAGAGCGAGGACAAGGCCGAACTCGATCGATTCTGCGACGCGATGATCCAGATCCGGCGCGAGATCGACGCCGTCGTCAGCGGCCGGGCCGATCGCACGGACAACCTGCTGAAGAACGCACCGCACACCGCGGAAGCGATTGCGGCAGGCGACTGGTCGCATCCGTACTCCCGGGAAGAGGCGGCGTTCCCGCTTCCGTTCGTGCGCGCGAACAAGTTCTGGCCGAGCATCGGCCGTATCGACAACCCCTACGGCGACCGCAACCTCTTCTGCTCCTGTCCGCCGGTCGAGGCGTTTGCCTGACAGAACAGAACTATCCTCATGCCGATGCGTCTAAACCCATGGTCCACGCAGGCTGAGGTGCCCCGCATCGCGCGCGTCCTCCCGTCTTACCTGGCCGGCGTCCTCGCCGGCGGCACGCTCGCCGTGCTCGCATCGCATTACGCGGCGCGCGACGACGTCTACGTCATGGTGGCGGTGCTGCTCGTGGTCGGCGCGGCACTGCTCGGCGGCACCGGTCCCGCGATCGCCGTCGCCATCACGGCCGTCATCGGCGACGACGTTGTCCTCACGGGGCGCCTGCCTCCGGTGGACCAGTGGAAGGACGAGCTGGTGTTCGGCACCATTGCCGTAGCTGTCGGGTTGCTGGTCGCCGCGAAGCGAAAGCAGCAGCTCGAGGCCGAACGTCTGGCGGTGCGGGAACGCGAGCTTCGCACCGAGCGGGATGCGATTCTGGCGGTGATCTCCCACGACGTGCGCAACCCGCTCGCGGTCATCAGCGGGTCGGCGCGGCGCGTGCTGGCGAGCCAGGACGCGAAGGGAGAGCTGACGCGCGCCTTCCGCCGCATCGACGCCGCGGCCGCGCAGGCGTCGCACCTGATCGACGTGCTCGCGGACCTGCATTCGATCGACGTCAACGCCATCCAGCTGGATGTGCGGCGGGCCGATTTACGGCAGGTCGTCGCCAGCGCCATCGACCAGATGGAGGTCCTGGCGCAGGGCCATACGCTTCGCTACACCCCGCCGGCCAACCCGGTCATGGCCGATTTCGATCAACATCGCATCCAGCGGGTGCTGCAGAACCTGATCGGCAACGCGATCAAGTACTCGCCGGACGGAGGGGATGTCGACGTCGACGTACGCGTCGATCGCGCCGAGGCGAGCATCACGGTTCGCGACCGCGGCATCGGTATCCCGCCGGCGGAGCAGCAGCGGGTGTTCGAGCGCGGCTATCGCACGCAGGCGGCTGGCGGCATGCCCGGCACCGGTCTCGGGCTGTTCATCAGCGCCGAGATCGTCAAGCGACACTCCGGGACGATCGCGTGCAGCGCGGCCGCGGGCGGCGGCACGCGCATCGAGGTCCGGCTGCCGCTAACTCGCGTCGGCAAACCGCCGGAACCCGTTCAACAGCTTCCAGGTGACCGGCCCGGGCCTGCCGTTGCCGATGGTGCGGTCGTCGACCGTCACGATGGGCACCGCCTCGCGCGTGGTGCTGGTGAGGAACGCCTCGTCGGCGCCGAATAGGTCCTCGTCGCGCAGCACCTGCTCGCGAACATCGACGCCCACATCCCTGCCGACGTCGAACATGAACTCACGCGTGATGCCGGGGAGCAGCCCCGCGCCGAGCGGCGGCGTCAGCGCCACGCCGTTCTTTACGACGAAAAGGTTCGACGTGGTGCACTCGCTCAGCTCGCCGCGGTAGTTGCGCATCACCCCTTCGAACGCGTTCGACTTGAGCGCCTCCTGCATCGCCAGCGCGCTGTTCATCAGGTTGTTGCTCTTGATCATCGGGTTGACCGACTCGGGATGATTGCGGATGACGTCGACGATGACGACGCGGACGCCCTTCTCGTAGGCGGCGGGTTCCGGGTCCACCTGCGGCTTGACGATGATGACGAGCGAGGGGTTCGGGGTGGCCTTTGGATCGTAGGTGAGCTCGCCGATGCCGCGCGTGACGAGGACGCGGATGTAGACGTCGCCGCCGATGCGCGCGGCCGCCTGGGTCTGGCGGATCTGCGCCGCCAGATCGTCGTCGCTGAAGGGGATTGGCAGCTCGATCATGTGCGCCGATCGCCGGAGCCGCGCCATGTGCCGGTCGTAGAGAAACGGCCGTTGGTGATACGTTCGCATCGTCTCGTAGATGCCTTCGCCATAGAGGAAGCCGTGATCGAAGACCGATATCACCGCATCGCGCTCGGGCGTGATGCGTCCATTGACGTTGACGGTTGCAGACATAGCGGGCAGCTGGCAGCGGGCGGCTGGCAGCAGCGAGCGGCTGGCAGCGAAGGCCCGGACGAACGGAACACCTCAGCGTAGTCGCTGTAGTACACTCCGCGCAACCTGCATACTGCCGGCTGCTGCCGGCTGCCTGCTGCCGCTGCCCGCTGATGCGAATTCTGAATGCCGCGCAGATGCGCGAGGCCGATCGCTTCACGATTGAAGAGATCGGCATCCCGTCGCTCGTGCTGATGGAAAACGCCGGCCGGCAGGTCGTCGCGGCCATGGAAGCGGCGTATGAAGCACGGCTGAACGGGCGCGTGGCCGTGCTGTGCGACCGCGGCAACAACGGCGGCGACGGCTTCGTCGTCGCCCGCACGCTCCTCCAGCGCGGCATCGACACGGCGGTGTTCGTGATCGGCGCGCTGGCCGAGGTCCGGGGCGACGCCAAGGAGAACCTCGAGATCCTCGGCCGCCTCGGCGTCACCGTCGTCGAGATCGGCGACGAGCAGAGCTGGGAGCTCCACTTCTCGGAAATCTCGCAGTGCACGCTCATTGTCGACGCCATCTTCGGCACCGGGCTGAAATCGAAGCTCGCCGGCATGATGGAAACGATCGTCGCCGACGTCAACGCGTCGTCCATTCCCATCGTCTCGATCGACCTGCCGAGCGGGCTGTCCGCCGACACGCCCCACATCCTGGGTGACTGCATCGACGCCGCGATGACCGTGACGCTCGCCGCGCCGAAGCTGCCGCTCGTGCTGCCGCCGGGGGAGACGCACGCCGGCGACGTCGTCATTGCGGACATCGGCATCCCGCACGAGGTGATCGACAGCGTCGAGGGGCAGCGGATCGAGCTGCTGACGCCAGAGCAGCTGCGCGACGTCGTCGAGCCGCGGGCGGCCGATTCGCACAAGGGCGACTTCGGGCGCGTCACGATCGTGGCCGGGTCGCGCGGCAAGACGGGCGCGTCGCACCTGGCGGCCATGGGAGCGCTCCGCTCGGGCGCCGGGCTCGTGACGGTCGCCACGCCCGCCTCGCTGCTGCCGATCGTCGCGTCGATGGCGCCCGAGTTGATGACCGAGCCGCTGGCCGAGTCGGTCGAGGGGATGGTCGCCGAGACCGCCATCGAGCGGCTGCTCGAGCTCGACCACGACGTCATCGCGTGCGGACCGGGCCTGGGACGCGCACCGGGTGTGGGGGCCTTCGTCCGCGCGCTGCTCGATCGCGCGACGGTGCCGCTCGTGCTCGATGCCGACGCCATCACGGTGCTGGCGGACGACCCCGTCGGGCTGGTCGGCAGGGAAGAGCGCGACGTGATCATCACGCCGCACCCCGGCGAGATGGCGCGGCTGATCGGCTCCTCGATCGAGGAGGTGCAGGGCAATCGCATCGACGTGGCGACCGATTTTGCGACCACGCACCGCGTCTATGTCGTGCTGAAGGGACACCGGACCGTCATCGCCACTCCGGACGGTCACGTCTTCATCAACCCGACGGGCAACGCCGGGATGGCGACGGGCGGCACGGGTGACGTGCTGACCGGCATGATTGCCGCGTGGGTAGGCCAATTGCTCGACGCAGAGGCGGCGTGCCGGCTCGCGGTTTTCCTGCACGGCGCGGCCGGCGACCTCGCCGAAGCCGAAGAAGGGCAGGTTGCGATGACGGCGACCGACGTCATCGCGCACCTCGGCGACGCGCTGACGCGGCTCACGAAGCCCGAGTCCGAATCCAGCTAAGGAGCGGGCCCGACCTCCACCACGCGCCAGACGCCGATGCCGGACGCCAATCGCGGTGCGCCTGGCATCGGTTCGACCCGAAGTCGCAGCGTTCGCGGAGGGCTGCGCAGTCCCGCCCGCGTCTCGAGCGCCACGGTACCACCTTCGATCGCTGCCGATGCCGGCGTGACGTAGGCATTGAACCCCAGGTCGATCAGCCATGGCCCCAGGCGGTCATCGGCGAGTGCGGTCTGAAAGCCCCAGCTGTTGGTCAGGCCATCCAGGTTGATGACGTGCTGGCGCGAGAAGTAGCCGAGGATGCCGCAGTCGTTTGCCGCGAGCACCAGCGAGTCTTCGGGAAACGTCGCCAGCACGGCCGCCTGGTCGTACTGGACCAGGAATCCGTTCGGCTGCGTGATCTTGCTGTACACGGATTGCGCCAGCAGCAGCGCGCAGAGCGCGACGCCTGACAGCTTCAACGGCCGCTCCGGAATCTTCAGCCATCCGGTGCCGTACCGTTCCAGGCACACCGGGAGCAGATAGGCTCCTGACAGCACCGTCAGCACGAAATACCAGTTGTAGGTTTCGCGGTTCCCCTTCGCCACGATCGTGGCGAGATACGCGAGGTTGGCCAGCGCCAGCCATGCCGGCGTCACCAGCGGCCACGCGACGCCCCGTTGGCGGCGCAGCCAGGCGGTCGAGAATTCCATGAGCGGCGCGGTGCCGAGCGCGGTGACGGCGGTGGCAAGGAAGAGCAGCACGCTGCGCGGCACCGTGAGCGAAAGGGTTGGCGCCCGCGCCGCCTTGACCGCGGCGCTGATCGTCAACAGGTGATCCCAGTTGATCCAGTTGGAGAGGAAATAGCCGCCAACCACGACGGCCTGAACCCCGATCACAAGCGCGATGAGCCGCAGGAGACGGCGGTTGCCGTTCCACGCCGCCATGGCGAGCACGGCATCGAGCGCCGCAAGCCAGATCAACGCGTCGATGCGCGCCAGGAACAGCAGCGCCGTTGCGACCCCGCACGCCAACGCCCGCGGGGGCGTCCATTCGACTGTCCCGCGCGGCGCGGCGCTGATGGCGGCCGCGAGGAGCGCCGCCGCGAACGGCGACTCCATGCCGTAGATGGTCGCAAACAGCAGCGCCCCGGCGACCCACGCGTAGGCGAGCGACCGGTGCGGATTGCCTTCCCACGCCAGCCGCCGCGCGATGAGCCACGCGGCCAGGCCGAGACACACGACGCCCGACGCGGCGCCAGCCCGGACGAACGTTGTCGGATCGGGAAAGCGGGGCGAGGCGGCAAGCAGGACCCATTGCCAGAGCGGATGGTAGCCGTTGGTGGCCGTGATGCCGTCGAAGGTCGGGAATCCGAGGCGGTTCCATCGCCGCGCGATGCCGAAGTAATAGAACGCATCGTCGTGCATGAAGCGGAGGACGACGTCGCGCATGGGCGCGAGCAGGAGCAGGCCGAAGAGGGCGGTGCAGAGGGCGGCAAACGTCGCGGCGGCGGCGCGCGCTTCACGTGGGGACGCAGGTGACACAATGAGATCGGCTGATGCGATGGAGGAGCAGTATACGCGGTCCACGTACCTCGCCGGATCGGAGTCGGAGACTCACGCCATCGCGCGCGAGCTGGCCGCGGCGCTGCGCGCGGGCGACGTGCTGCTGCTGTCAGGCGATCTCGGCGCCGGCAAGACGACGTTCGTGCGCGGGCTCGCCGAAGGACTCGGTATCGATCCGCTCGAGGTCAGCAGCCCGACGTTCACGCTGCTCCACGAATATCGCGGGCGCGGCTTGACGTTGTACCACGCCGATCTGTATCGCCTGGAGCGCGCGGCGACCGACGATCTCGGCCTCGAGGAGATTGGCGTGAGGGACGGGGTGCTCGCGATCGAGTGGCCCGATCGTCTCACTCACGAGTTGCCGGGAGCGACGCTGATCCGGCTCGAGATCGTGGACGACGCCGCGCGCCGCATCAGCATCGGGCCGCCTGAAGGCGGCCCCCACGACCGTAGGTAGGGGCCGGCTTCAGCCGGCCCTACTCCATCCGGTAGTTCGGCGCTTCCTTCGTGATTTGCACGTCGTGGACGTGGCTCTCGCGCGCGCCGGCGGCGGTGATGCGAATGAGCTTCGCCTTGCGCTGCAGCTCCGGGATCGTCGCGCTGCCGCAGTACCCCATGCCGGCGCGGAGTCCGCCGACGAGCTGATGGATCATGGCGGCGACGCTGCCTTTGTGCGCGACGCGCCCTTCAATCCCCTCGGGCACGAGCTTCTCGGTCGCGCGTCCCCCTTCGAGATCGAACTCGTCCTGGAAGTAGCGGTCGCGGCTGCCGCGGCGCATCGCGCCGATCGACCCCATGCCGCGGTATTCCTTGTAGCTGCGTCCCTGGAAGAGGATCAACTCGCCCGGGCTCTCGTCGGTGCCCGCGAACAGGTTGCCGATCATGGTGCAGCTCGCGCCGACGGCGAGCGCCTTCACGATGTCGCCCGAGTAGCGGATGCCGCCGTCGGCGATGACCGGCACGTTGCGCGCGCCGGCGGCGCGCGCGCAGTCCACGATCGAGCTGACCATCGGCACGCCGATGCCGGCGACGACGCGCGTGGTGCAGATGGAGCCGGCGCCGATGCCGACCTTCACGGCGTCGACACCCGCGTCGATGAGCGCGTCGGTCGCCTCGGGCGTGGCCACGTTGCCGGCGACGAGCTCGACGTTCGGGAACTCGCGGCGGACGCTGGCGACCATCTCGAGCACGCCCTGCGAGTGGCCGTGCGCGGTGTCGACCACGAGCACGTCGACGCCGGCCGCGACGAGCGCTCCCGCGCGCTCGAAGGCGTCGCGGCTCACGCCGATGGCGGCGCCGCAGCGCAGCCGGCCGAGCGCGTCCTTGCAGGCGAGCGGATACTTGACCGCCTTTTGGATGTCCTTGACGGTGATGAGCCCCTTCAGCCGGTAATCGCGATCCACGACGAGCAGCTTCTCGACCTTGTGCTCGTGCAGGATCTCGCGCGCCTCGTCGAGCGTGGTGCCGACGGCCACGGTGTAGAGCGGCTCTTTCGTCATCACCTCGTCGATCGCGCGGTTCATGTTGGTCTCGAACCGCAGGTCCCGATTGGTCAGGATGCCGACCAGCCGCCCCTCCTTGCTGCCGTCGTCGGTGATCGGCACGCCGGAGATGCGGTACTTCTTCATCAGCTCGTGCGCTTCGTAGATGCGGTTCGAGGGCCCGAGCGTGATCGGGTTGACGATCATGCCGCTCTCCGAGCGCTTCACCCGATCCACCTCCGACGCCTGCTCCTCGATCGACAGGTTCTTGTGGATCACGCCGAGTCCGCCGTGCTGCGCCATCGCGATCGCCAGCGCCGACTCGGTGACCGTGTCCATGGCCGCGCTGAGGAGCGGAACGTTCAGCCGGACGTTGCGCGTGAGCCGCGTGGAAACGTCCACCTGCGTCGGCAATACCGTGGAATGCTGCGGGACCAGGAGCACGTCGTCGAAGGTGAGGGCAGTGGCGAGCTCGGTGCCGGTGGGAAGGAGGGTCAGCGAACCGGTCTTTAGTTCCATTGCAGTCCTCTAGGCTACGCCGCCTGCCCGTGGCATTTCTTGTACTTCTTTCCGCTGCCGCACGGGCATGGGTCGTTCCGCCCGACCTTCGGCTCCTCGCGCCGCACTGTCTTGATCACGTCGTCGCCGCCGGTTCGCGCGGGGACGGGGCCCTGGCTTTCGCGGGGCGCGGCCACCGCCGCTGAGGCGGCACGCGCGGTGCCGAACGCGGAGGCGGCCTCGGCCTTGTTCATCGTGATCGGCGCCGCCCGCCGGGGGACCGGCCGCGGCGCGGGGGCCGCTTCCTCGTTGAGGACGGGGCGCAGCCACATCACGTAGCGCACCATCGCTTCCTCGACCCGCTCCTTCATCGCGGTGAACAGGTCGAAGCTTTCGCGCTTGTATTCGACGAGCGGGTCGCGCTGCCCGTAGCCGCGCAGGCCGATGCCCTCCTTCAGGTGGTCGAGCGAGTAGAGGTGATCCTTCCACTGCTCGTCGACGATCTGCAGCATGATGTCGCGCTCGACGCGCCGCAGCAGCTCGGGGCCGACGAGCTTTTCCTTCTCCTCGTAGCTCGCCTTGATCAGTCCCCAGATGGCGTCGCCGGCTTCGTCCGAGTTCATCTGCTCCAGGTTCAGCGAGTCGAGCTTGTCCTCCTCGAGACCGAAGACGCGGGTCACCTCGCGCACCAGCGCGGGTAGGTCCCACTCGTCCGCGTCCATGTCCTTGCCGGCGTACTGATCCACCTGGCCGTCGAGGATGTCTTCCGCCAGCGCGAGCAGGTAGGCACGCGTGTCGACGAGCTCTTCCTCGGAGAGGTGAATCTTCCCCTCGAGAATCTCGCGGCGCAGCGTATAGATGCTTTCGCGCTGCTTGTTCATCACGTCGTCGTACTCGAGCAGGTGCTTGCGGACGGAGAAGTTCTGCGCCTCGACCTGCTTCTGCGCCCGCTCGATGGCGCGCGTCACCATGCCGTGCTCGATCGGCACGCCCTCTTCCATGCCGAGCCGCTGCATGAGGCCCGAGATGCGCTCGGAGCCGAAGATGCGCATCAGGTCGTCTTCGAGCGACAGGTAGAAGCGCGACGAGCCCGGGTCGCCCTGGCGTCCCGCGCGGCCGCGCAGCTGGTTGTCGATGCGGCGGGCCTCGTGGCGCTCGGTGCCGAGAATGTGAAGACCGCCGAGGTCCACGACATCCACGTGCTCCGCTTCGGTGCTCCGCTGGAAGTGCGAGAAGATGCGCTCCCAGTCGGCGCGCGGCACCCGGTAGAACGAGTCGACGTGGAAGAAGTAGACGAACTCCTCGTCGTCGACGTACTTCTCCTCGCCCTTTGGCACCTTCTCGGCGACTTCCTCGGAGAGCGCCTGCTGCCGCGCCATGTGCTCGGCGTTGCCGCCGAGGAGGATGTCCGTGCCGCGGCCCGCCATGTTGGTGGCGATCGTGACGTTGTTCTTGCGTCCGGCCTGCGCGACGATCTCGGCTTCCTGCGCGTGGTACTTCGCGTTGAGCACGACGTGCCTGATGCCGCGCTTTTTCAGCAGGCTGGAGAGCCGCTCGGACTTTTCGATCGAGACCGTGCCGACGAGCGTCGGCCGCCCGCTCGCCTGCTTGTCGAGGATGTCGTTGACGATGGCGTCGTACTTCTCGCGTTCGGTCCGGTAGACGAGGTCCGGCTCCTCGACGCGCTTCAGCACGCGGTTGGTCGGGATGACGATGACGTCGAGGCTGTA
>Ga0134123_10000102_pt1 | contig 51354 bp, 51 predicted proteins | sample KB303_FD_96460 | JGI IMG/M metagenome (GOLD analysis project Ga0134123, IMG submission 96460) | Terrestrial soil microbial communities without Nitrogen fertilizer from Kellogg Biological Station, Michigan, USA - KB3-0-3 | ecosystem: Environmental > Terrestrial > Soil > Unclassified ...
AGCTATCACGTCGAGGGGCTCAATCACGCCGGTGACATGGCGATCCTCTACCTGCCCGGACCGAAGATCCTCGTCAGCGCCGACATGGGGCCGCCCGCGGCAGGGACGCCGGCCGCCAACGTCAACGCGAACTCGGTGACGCTCTACAACAACATCAAGCGCCTGAAGCTGGACGTGACGCAGCACGTGCCGATTCACGGCAATCCGAGCTCGCACGCCGATTTCGAGCGGACCGTCGCCCCTGCGGCGGCGCAGCAGCAGACGGCCGCCGGGGTTGGTGGCGGCTAGCAGATCGTGGTGAGCGCGCATTCAGCGGCGAGTAGCCACCGCGGCTGCTCGCCCGCGTTCGGGCGCGCACGACTGGTCGGAGTCGCCGCTCGGACACCCTGACACCTGGCCGCGGTCGTTGCGCATGGTCGTCGCCCTCCTGCTGCAGTCGCAGTTCCCGATGTTCGTCGCGTGGGGCGACGCGCTCGGGTTCCTCTACAACGACTCCTACGCGGAGATCGTCGGCGCCAAGCATCCGCGCGCGCTGGGCCGGCGCTTCTACAACATCTGGTCCGAGATCTGGCCCGACATCAGCCCGCTGATCGACGCCGCGCTGTCGGCGCAGGCGACGTACCGCGAAGACCTGGCGCCTTTGGATCGACGATCGTAAGCGGATCGGTCCAGCACCTCGGCGACGTGAACGTCAGGATCCGGTGACGGAGGAGGCCGGAGTCTCACACTGCCTGCCTGGCGGCGGGACGACCCCCTGACCGCGCGACGATGAAGCCGTAGGCGGCCACGGCCACGACGATGAGCAGGACGACGAGTGACGAGCTCACGTACCACGCTCCGGGATCGAGCGTGAGTGGCAGGCGAGTGAGCAGCCGTTCGGAGCTGAGCATCACCACGCTTGTCAGCAGACCGAGGCGGAGCGTGATGATCATGAAAAGCAGGATGGTGGTCACACCGTAAGCGATATCAGGAGCGGCCGAACTCGCCCCCGCCAGGAGCGGCGTGCACACCAGGAGGAATGCAGCGGCGGCAAGCCACGTCTTCCGCAAGATCAGACGCAGCAGGAGGAACATGAAGACTCCCGCGACCGCGAATTGAACGCCGTCGAGCAAGGCAAAGGTGATGGCGTTGCCGAAATGGCCTCCCGGACGCAGCGCTTCGAGCGCCGGGGACACCAGCAAGGGCGGGCCGTCGCGGCCGGCGAACCAGAGCCGCAGGATCCTGGCTGTGGCGATGCCGATTCCGGCGAGCACGCCCGCAACGACGTCGCGCCCGACGAGTGGGTCGCGTATGCGCCCCGCCATCAACCGCGTCCACGAAATCATGGCGCCCGGCCATATCCGCCGGACGTGCGGCTCGAAGCTGACGTACGCCAGCCAGGAGAACCCTCCCCACACCAACGACCAGCCGGCCGTCGCGAGCAGCAGCGTCATCTCTTCGATCGCATCGGCGACGTGATGTGCGTACAGCAGGGCGCTGAGGGTACCCGCACAGGCCATGAACAGTCCCAGTTTTCTGGCCCCGGCGAGGTCGCCTTCGCCGGCGCACAGGTTCCGCCGCGCCATCACGGTCGTGGCCGTGAACCCGAAGACGACGAACACCCACAGGATCGCCTCGGCAGCTGGCGCGCGCCCGCTCCTCATGACATTCCGTCGAACGATGCCGCCAGCAGCCGGGTCCGTCACTTCGAAATATACCGGGGCGCCACCCAGCGTCGCGGCGGCCACTCGAAGTGGGGACGTGTAGTCACGTGGTGTCCACGTCACGAGACTGTCGTGCGGCACGAGCGGGCCGCGACGGCTACCAACCTCGATGAAATCCTGCTCCGCGAGCCCGGCCTCGCGGAACAGGTCTGCCCACGCCATGCCAGAGGTCGTCTCGCGTTGCGTCGGGTTCGAAATCCGCGAGAAGCCGATGAGCCGTCCCGATGGATCGAGTGTCACGGTCGCCATTCCGTCGACATCGGAGGGGGGATCCGAGCCGGTGACGACGTGAAACAGGTTCTGCGGGATGAGATATTGCGGACTCTGTCGATAGACGAACCGGAACGGCTTCGATCGGTCGGTTTGCGTGGCTGTTTCGAACCAGAATTCGCTGTCCGCCACTTCCGCCACGTGAGCCACTTTCGCGAGGATGTCCCTGGATCGTTCCGCGAGCACCTGCGGCGGCTTCGGTACCTCGGATGGCGCGAAGGTGAGCAGCGGTCCCCGTGATGCAACGAGAAGTGTTCCCGAAACGACCGCGGCCATCAGCGTCCAGGCGACGATCGATGACAGCTCGCCTTTCGTCCGCGCCGCCGCGATCATGGCCGGCGACGGCATCCGGCCTTCGGCGAGCGCGGCCGCTAGAGGATCGCCGCCGGGCAGCGCGGCCGCGACCGACAGCGCGCTGCCTGGCCGCTCAGCGGGGTTGTGCCTGAGACACGCCGCTACGATCTCGGCGACCTGCGGAGCGACCCCGGCAGCGAGCGCCGCGAACGCCCGGTTCTTGGCAAGATGGCCGCGCTCGTCTGTCGAGGCGCCCGCGGCGAGTTCACGGCCGCCGAAGAGCTCGAGCAACACCAGGCCCAGAGCGTAAAGATCGGTTTGTTCGCTGATACGTCCCCCGGTGAACTGTTCGGGCGCCATGTATGCGGGGGTGCCGGCGATCTCGTGTACCGATCCATCGTCGAGGCGCACAGCCAGACCGAAATCCATGATGCGGACACGCCCTCGTCCGTCGATCATGATGTTCGACGGCTTCAGATCCCGGTGGAGTACACCGCGATCGTGGGCCGCGGCGAGACCCGCACAGAGCTGTCGCGCGACGTCGAGCGCCTTCTCCGGCGGCAGCGTGCCGATGCGCCGCTGGAGCGACGCAAGCGTCTCGCCGTCGACGTACTCCATCGAGAGGTAGTGCCAGTGTTCACCCTCGCCGATGTCGTACACCCGGCAGACGTTCGGGTGGGCTATCTCGCGGGCGAGGCGCACTTCGAGGACGAACCGGCGCAGGCCGTCCTGGGAGGGTATGGAAGGCGCGGACAACAGCTTCAGCGCGACGGGTTGGCCGAGCTTGAGATCGTCGGCGCGATAGACTTCCCCCATCGCGCCGCGTCCCAGCAGACTCACGATTCGATATCTGGACGCGAACATGCGGCCCGGTGCGAAACGGGCGTCATCGATATCAGGTGGTCGGGAGGACGTCGACCGGACGGTGTCCAATGGCGGCATCCACGCGATGGCGGGCGCGTCTAGGAATCCGCGGGTCTCCGCCGCGCGAGAGATCAACGACTCGACCGCGCGGCGCAGTTCATCGTCTCCGCCGCACGCTTCCGCCAGATAGGCCCCGCGTCCCCGTTCATCGAAGGCGAGGGCAGCCTGGAAGAGCCGCTCGACCTCCGCCCACCGCTTCGGCGTCATTGAAGGTTCGGCGCAATTCTACGCTCCCGTGTTTCGAGGTTGCGGGACGGAATTCCGCGAATGCTGATCAACGCGGCTGGGAGTGAGGCCGGGCGGTTCTTCGCCCTTTGCGCGGATTTTCTCTCCAAGGCCCTTTCGGCGGCTCGCGGGCGCCCCCTAGCCCATAATTGACACCGGTTTACGGGGATGAGAAACTTCAGGGTCCTCGACTCCGTCTAACTTTTGAGAGGTATCGCTGCCATGAGGAAGACCCTTCTGTGCGCGGTTGCGCTGGCCGCCGCTAGCCTGATTCCCGGCTCTGCCTGGGCGCACCACGGTGATGCAGGCCGCTACAACGAAGAGACCGTCACCCTCAAGGGCACCGTCGTGCAGCTCGTCATGGTCAATCCGCACGCGCTGATCGTCTTCGACGTGAACGACGGTGGGAAGAACACGCGCTGGACCGCGGAGCTCGGCGGGCCGCAGCAGTTGATCAAGCAGTTCGGCTGGAGCCCCGCTACCGTGAAGGCGGGCATGCCCATCACGCTCGTCGGCCGCGTCGTCAAGAGCGGCGACCCGTACATGAACCTCACGGAGCGCTCGCAGATCACCATGACCGATTCGGGCAAGGAGATCTACCGCACGGCGAACTTCGGCCAGCCGGCACCGGCCGCCCAGTAGGCGCGGCCGACCGTTACTGTCAGCATCCCGGGCCGCGCCGTCGCGGCCCTTCGTTTTTCAGGCAGCGGTGTCGTAGGGGCCGACCTTCAGGTCGGCCCTCGAGGAGCAAGCATGAGTCGTGGATCGACGAGGACGACGGTCGCCGTGGCGGCGCTCTGCGCGTGCCTGGCGGGCGTCGCGATCGTGAAGGCGCAGCAGCCGGCCGAGAAGCCGCTGTTGTCCGACCAGGTGTTCAAGAACGTGCAGGTGATGAAGGGCATCCCCGTCGACCAGTTCATGGCGACGATGGGCTTCTTCTCGGCCTCGCTCGGCATGTCGTGCGAAGACTGCCACATGGCCGACGACCGCAACTGGGACGGCTTCGCCGCCGACAACACCCGCAAGCGGATGGCGCGCCGCATGATCCAGATGATGCAGAAGATCAACGCGGACAACTTCGGCGGCCGCCAGATGGTCACGTGCTACTCGTGCCACCGCGGCGCCGACGCCCCGCGCACGGTGCCCGACTTCGCCATCCAGTACGGGCCGCTGCAGCCGTCCGACCCGAACGCCATCGTCGCGCAGGCGCCGCTCTCGCCGATGCCGGACGAGGTGTTCAACAAGTACATCCAGGCGGTCGGCGGCGCGCAGAGAGCGGCCGCGCTCACCAGCTACGTCGCGACCGGCACCAACGTCGGCTACGGGCCCGAGGCCGCCGACAAGCGGCAGACCGAGATCTACGCCAGGGCGATGCCGCTGCAGCGCAGCATCGTCATCCACACGAGCAACGGCGACAACACGACGACCTACAGCGGCACCAACGCGTGGCATTCGGCGCCGCTGCGGCCGGTCGCGGTGCTGGCGCTGGCCGGCCAGGAGCTGGCGGGTGCGAAGATCGACGCCATGCTGCAGTTCCCGGCGCAGGTGAAGCAGATCGCGCCGCGCTGGCGGGTCGGCGTGGCGACGACGATCGACGACCAGGACGTCGACGTCGTGCAGGGCAACACCGCGGACGGCATCGTCGTCACGCTCTACTTCGATCAGAAGACGGGGCTGCTCACGCGCTCCGTTCGCTACACCGATTCGCCGGTCGGCAAGATCCCGGTGCAGGCGGACTACTCGGACTACCGGGACGTCAACGGCGTGAAGCTGCCGTACAAGGTCACCCAGACGTGGCTCGACGGCCGCGACAACTTCGAGCTGACGCAGATTCGCGCCAACGCGACCATCGACGCGGCGCGCTTCAACAAGCCGGCGCCGTCGACGCCACCGAAAAAGTAGGGGACATTCCATGAGACGGGCAAGGCAGGCGGCCGCCATCGTTGTCACGATGGCGGCGGTCGCGATGGCGGTACGAGTCGGCGCGCAGTCGGGCGCGGCGGGGCTGCGGCAGACGGCATACATCAAGGCGTCGAACCCGCACATGGGCGATCACTTCGGCAACGGCGGCACGCTGCTCGGCGACTCCGTCGCGCTGAGCGGCGACGGCCTCACGCTCGCCGTCGGCGCGCCGAACGAGAGCGGCGGCGGGAAGGGCGTCAACGGCAACCAGGACGACACGTCCGTCTACAGCGCCGGCGCGGTGTACGTCTACACGCGGCGCAACACGAACAGCCCGTGGACGCAACAGGCCTACGTGAAGGCGTCCAATCCGCAGGCCGGCGCCGAGTTCGGCCACGTCGTCAGCCTGAGCGCCGACGGCAACACGATGGCCGTCTCCGCGTACTTCGAGGCGAGCGCCGCCAGGGGGATCGACGGCAACCAGAACGACGATTCCATTCCGCAGGCGGGCGCCGCCTACGTCTTCACCCGCCGCGGCACGGCGTGGTCGCAGCAGGCGTACATCAAGGCCTCGAACACGGGTGAAGCGGGCACCGACGGCAACTTCGGCGACGGCGATCAGTTCGGCTTCTCGCTGTCGCTCAGCGACGACGGCAACACGCTGGCGGTGGGCGCCAACGCGGAGGACAGCAACGCCACCGGCATCAACGGCAATCAGCAGGACAACTCGATGCAGTCGGCCGGCGCCGCGTACCTCTTCGTGCGCAGCGGAACCACCTGGACGCAGCAGGCGTACGTGAAGGCGCCGAACACCGCGGCGAACGTGCAGTTCGGCTATTCCGTTGCGCTCAGCGCCGACGGAAACACGTTCGCGGTCAGCTCCTTTGACGAGGGCGGCTCGACGCGCGGGGTCGTCAACGGGCCCAACGGACCTTTCCCGGCCGGCCGCAACGGCACCGGGGCGATATACGTGTACACGCGCTCAGCGGCGACGTGGACGCTGCAGTCCTACCTGAAGGCGTCCAACGCCGAGAACGGCGACTCGCTCGGCGTCATGGTGTCGATCAGCGACGACGGCAACACGGTCGTCGGCGGCATCCTCGACGAGGACTGCGTCTCGACCGGCGTCAACCCGTCGAACGCCTGCGACAACGACGTGAGGTCCGATACGTCGGTGGGCGCCGCGATGGTCTTCGTCCGCCAGGGGACGCAGTGGGCGCAGCAGGCGTTCATCAAGGCCTCCAACACCGGCAAGGAAGACTGGTTCGGCTCGCGGCTCCAGATCAGCGGCGACGGCAACACGCTCGCCATCGCCGCGCAGCTCGAGGACAGCGTGGCGCAGGGCATCAACGGCAAGCAGGACGACGACAGCGCGCAGGAAGCCGGTGCCGTGTACTTCTTCACGCGCACCGGGACGACGTGGGGACAGAAGTATTACGTCAAGAGCTCGAATGACGAGGCGTTCGACGAGTTCGGCAGCTCTGTGGCGCTCAGCCGCGACGGGAAGACGATGGCGGTCGGCGCGCGGGGCGAGGACAGCAACGCGAAGGGGATCGACGGCAACCAGTCCGACAATTCCGTGAAAGAGGCGGGCGCCGTCTACGTCTTCACTTATAATCCGGCAGCCGCGGGCCGTCCCGCGGGAACGAAATAGGGCCGGCAGAAGCCGGCCCCCACGAGGGGCAGAGGTATCCATGAATCGATTCAGATTGCTCGCAGTTGCAGCCGCTTTCGTGTGGTGTTGGGCGCTGGTCGGCTCCTCCGTGTCCGCGCAGGGCGGCGGCGCCGCGGCGGGCGGCGACCAGCAGGCGCGCGGCAAGGCGCTCTACAACGACAAGTGCGCCAGCTGTCACCAGGAAAGCCTGAAAGGGTCGACCGAGACGCCGCCGCTCACCGGCGACATGTTCTGGGGGAACTGGGAGACCTACAGCGCGAACAACCTGCTCGAACAGGTGCGCTCGACGATGCCCGAGGACAACCCGGGGTCGCTGATGCGCCAGGAGTACGTCGACATCGTCGCCTACATCCTGAAGTTCAACCAGGTCGCGTTCGACGGCGACCTGCCGATGGACGCGGATGCGCTCAAGAAAATCACCATCAAGAAGCCGTAGAAACGCTGCCGTCAAAACGCGGCATGATAGAAGGCCGGGCTCCTGGGGAGCCCGGCCTTTTGCTTTATGCCCCTGTCGTTCCTGCTCAACGGCCGCCCGGTTGATATCAGCGCCGCGCATCCGCAGGCGACGCTCCTCGACTTCATCCGGGAGCGCGGCCTCACGGGCGCCAAGGAAGGGTGCGCGGAAGGCGAGTGCGGCGCCTGCGCGATCGCCATGGTCGCGGACGAAGACGGCGGCAGCGCCTACCGGGTCGTCAACAGCTGCCTGATGTTCGTGCCGATGGCGGCCGGCCGCGAGTTCTACACCGTTGAATCGCTCGCCGAGGGCGGCGAGCTGTCAGAGGCGCAGCAGGCGATGGCGGCGGCCGGCGGCTCGCAGTGTGGCTACTGCACGCCCGGCTTCGTGATGAGCCTCTTTGCGGAACAGCATCGGCGCGGACGCAAAGGCGCGTGCGACCCGCTCGCGATGGCGGGCAACCTGTGCCGATGCACCGGCTACAGGCCGATTCGCGACGCGGCGTACGCGATTACCGGCGCGCCTCGCGGTCCGTTCCGCGAGCGGCTCGATCGCCCGGCGCCGCGGCTCGAACGGTGTGCCACCCAAGGCTTCTCACGCCCCGCGACACTCGCGGAATGCACGGCGGCGCTGCGGGCCGATCCAGCCGCGATGGTGATTGCCGGCTGCACCGACCTCGGCGTCGAATCGAATTTGAAAATGAAGCGCTGGCCCCACCTGGTCAGCGTCGAGGCGGTGCCGGAGCTGCAGGAGTTCTCGGAGAGCGAGACGAGCGTCCGCATCGGCGCCGGCCTGCCGCTGAGCGACATCGGCGCGCGCTGGCGCGACGCGCCGCCCGTCGTGCACGAGTGGCTCGATCTCTTCGCGTCGCCGCCCATCCGCAACCGCGCGACGCTCGGCGGCAACCTGGCGACCGCGTCGCCAATCGGCGACTCGGCGCCGCTGCTCCTGGCCCTCGATGCCTCGGTTCACATCGCGGGCGCCGACGGCCTGCGGACGCAGCCGCTCGCGACGTTCTTCACGGGATACCGGCGCACGGTGCTCCAGCGCGGCGAGATCCTCGCGACGATCGAAATCCCGAAGCCGCTGCCCGAGTTCGTGCGGTTCTACAAGGTCGCCAAGCGGCGCCTGGACGACATCAGCACGTGCGCGGCCGCGATGGCCATCGATCGCGACCGTGCCGGCCGCGTGCGGCGCGCGCGGTTCGCGTTCGGCGGCGTCGCCGCCTCGCCGCTGCTCGTCGCCGAGGCGGAGCAGGCGGTCACCGGCCAGCCGTGGAACGAGGCCGCCGTCGAGCGCGTGCAGCGGGTGCTCGACCGCGTGCTGACGCCGATGAGCGACCATCGCGGGTCGAAGGAATACCGCCGCGAGGTGTCGAAGAGCCTGGTCGAGAAGTTCTTGTGGGAATGGGGTCATGACGATCGCCGGTAAGCCGCTTCCGCACGAGAGCGCCCGCGGCCACGTGACGGGCGGCGCCCTCTACACCGACGATCTGCTCGCGCGCGTTCCGAACCTGCTGCACGCGTGGCCGGTGACCGCGCCGCACGCACACGCGCGCGTAACCACCCTGGATGCCACGCCAGCGCTCGAGGAGCCGGGCGTGCTGACGACGCTCACGGCCGCGGACGTGCCGGGTGAAGGCGACACGGGGCCATCGCGCCACGATGAGCCGCTGTTTCCGGCCGAGGTGATGTTTCACCGGCAGCCGGTGGCGTGGGTGCTTGGCGAGACGCTCGACGCGGCGCAGCGCGGCGCCGCGCGCGTCCGCGTGGAATACGAGCCGCTGCCGGCCGTCCTGACCATCCAGCAGGCGATCGATGCCGGGAGCTACCTGACCGACTCGTTCCGCCTGTCGCGCGGCGACCTCTCGGCCATCGACGCGAGCGCCCTGCGCATCGACGGCGAGCTGTCGATCGGCGGGCAGGAGCACTTCTACCTGGAAACGCAGGCGGCGATCGCGTGGGTCGACGAGACAGGCGGCGTCGTGGCGCAATCGTCCACGCAGCACCCGTCCGAGACGCAGGAGATCATCGCGCGCGTCCTCGGCGTGCAGCGCAACCAGGTGACCGTCGAATGCCTGCGCATGGGCGGCGCGTTCGGCGGCAAGGAGGTGCAGGCCAACACGTGGGCCACCATCGCCGCGCTCGGCGCGTGGAAGACGGGCCGGCCGGTGCGCGTGCGATTGACGCGCGAGCTCGACATGGCCGTCACGGGGAAGCGCCATCCGTACCTCGTGCGCTACTCGGCGGGTTTTTCGACAACGGGCCAGATCGAGGGATTGAAGCTGGCTTTCTTCTCCGATGGAGGGTGGAGCCTCGACCTGTCGGAGCCGATCATGTGGCGCTCGCTCTTCCACTGCGACAACGCCTACTACGTGCCGAACCTCGAGGCGACCGGCCGCGTCTGCCGCACGCACAAGACGTCGCAGACCGCCTTCCGCGGCTTCGGCGGGCCCCAGGCGATGGTCGCCATCGAGGACATCCTCTCGCAGGCCGCGCAGCGGCTGTCGATCGGCGCCGATGCGATCCGCGAGCGGAATTTCTACCGCGACGGGCACACCACGCATTACGGGCAGGCGGTCGCCGACGCGGGGCGGATCGCCAGGATCTGGCGCGAGCTCAAGGCGTCGAGCGATTTCGATGCCCGGCGCGCGGAGGTCGCCGCCTTCAACGCGCAGCACGACGAGGTGAAGCGCGGGCTCGCGATCACGCCCGCGAAGTTCGGCATCTCGTTCACCGCGACCTTCTACAACCAGGGCGGCGCGCTCGTCCTCATCTATCGCGACGGGACCGTGCAGGTGAACCACGGCGGGACCGAGATGGGGCAGGGGCTGTTCACCAAGATCCGCCAGATCGCTGCGGACACCCTCGGCGTCGATGGCGAGCGCATCCGCCTCATGCCGACGCGCACCGACAGGGTGCCCAACACGTCGGCCACCGCGGCCTCCGCGGGGACCGATCTCAATGGCGCGGCGGTCGCCGACGCCTGCCTGCAGCTGAAGGGCCGCCTCGACCGTGTCAGGGCGACTCTCGAGGGGCCGGTGACGTTCGAGGCGCTCTGCGAAGCGGCGTACACGCAGCGCGTCCCGTTGTTCGCGCAGGGGTATTACCGGACACCCGACATCCATTTCGATCGCGCGACGGGCCACGGCAAGCCGTTTCACTATTTCGCGTTCGGCGCCGGGGTCTCGGAGGTGGAGGTCGAGCGCTTTACCGGCGCCTACCGCGTGCGGCGCGTGGACATCCTGCAGGACGTCGGCGATTCGATCTCTCCGATCATCGATCGCGGCCAGGTCGAAGGGGGCTTCGTGCAGGGAATGGGCTGGCTGACGCTGGAGGAGCTCCTGTGGGACGACCATGGGCGCCTCGCGACCGCCGGTGCGTCCACCTACAAGCTGCCGTCATGGTCCGAGATGCCCGAGGACTTTCGTGTCAGCTTCCTCCAGGGGGCGCGGCAGTCGTCGGTGGTGTTCGGCAGCAAGGCCGTCGGCGAGCCGCCGCTGATGCTCGCCATCTCCGTGCGCGAGGCGCTGCGCGACGCGGTCGCCGCCTTCGGCGCCGGCGACGTCGTCACCTTCGACAGCCCGGCGACGCCCGAGCGAATCTTTTTCGCCGTGCGCCAGGTCCGCCTTCGCGCTGCGCGCTTCGGCGGACAGGCGCCAGTGGAGCGCACGGCGCTGCGATGAGCGTCGCGCAACTGTTCCGATCCACCCTCTTTCACACCATCTCCAACCCGTTTCACGACGCCGGCGCACTCCATGCCCACGACGATGGAGGATTGCTGGTACGGGACGGCCGTGTCGTCACCTGCGGGAGCTTTGACGAGGTGCGGCGCGCCGATGCGGAGGCCACCGTCGTCGACTGGCGCGGCGGAGTGGTGGTGCCCGGGTTCGTCGACGCACACGTCCATTACCCGCAGCTGCGCATCGTCGGACGGCTCGGACGATCGCTGCTCGACTGGCTCGAGCACGCGGCGCTGCCGGAAGAGGCGAGGATGGCGGACGAGGCCTATGCGACCGAGACGGCGGTGCGATTCGTCGGCGCGCTGGCGGAGCACGGAACCACCACCGCGCTGGTGTTCGGCGCGCACTTCGCCGCCGCGACCGCGTCGCTGTTCGACGCGGCGGCGGCCGCCGGGCTGCGGATCGTCAGCGGTCTTGTGATCTCGGATCGATACGTCCCCCCGCCGCTGCGGCAGACGGTCGAGGGCGCCTATCGCGACAGCTCGGAGCTGATAGCCCGGTTTCATCGGCGCGGCAGGATGCTCTACGCGGTGACGCCGCGCTTCGCGCTCTCGACGTCCGACGCCATGCTCGAGATGTGCCAGACGCTCGTCGGCGAACATGCGGGCGTGCGCGTCCAGTCGCACCTCAACGAGGACCGCGGCGAAATTCGGAAGGTTGCGGAGACCTTTCCGTGGGCGCGCGACTACACGGCCGTGTACGACCGTTTCGGGCTCACCGGCGCGCACGCCGTGCTGGCGCACAACGTCCACGCGACCGACGCGGAGCTGGAACGGCTGGCGGCGACGCGGACGTCGATCGCGCATTGTCCGGCGAGCAACGCAGCGCTCGGCAGCGGGATCTTTCCGCTGCGCCGCCACGTCGACGCGGGCGTTCGCGTCGCGCTCGGGACCGACGTCGGCGGCGGCACCGGCCTGGGCATGCTGAAGGAAGGCCTGCAGGCGCACCTGATGCAGCGGGTCGCGCCCGACGGCCTCGTGCTCGACGCCGCGCGCATGTTGTACCTCTCGACGCTTGCGGGCGCCGAGGCGCTCGGACTCGAACAGGAGATCGGGAGCTTCTGTCGGGGCAAGGCCGCGGACTTCGTTTACCTGAGGCCGCCCGCCGGCAGCGTCCTCGACACGGTCATGCGGCACGCGTCCCGGCCGGACGACATACTGACGGCGCTCTTCACGCTCGGCGGCGCCGAGAGCGTGCGCGAGGTCCGCGTCGAAGGGTCGGTCGTGCACCACACATGACGCTCGCGGAGTTGAGCGCGTACGATCGAGCGGCGTTCGTCAGGGCGCTGGGGTGGATCTTCGAGGATTCTCCGTGGGTCGCCGGGCGCGCGTGGGACCGGCGTCCGTTCTCCTCGCTCGACGAGCTTCACGCAGCGATGACCCACGCCGTCGCCGCTGCGACCGAGGGCGAGCAACTGGCCCTGCTGCGGACGCACCCGGACCTTGGCACCCGCGCGCGCATAGGCGAGGCGTCAACGGGCGAGCAACAAGGCGCGGGACTGGATCGGCTGACGCCCGGCGAATTCGAACGCCTGCTGCGCCTGAACACGGACTACCGCGAGCGATTCGGCTTTCCGTTCCTCTTCGCGGTGAAGGGGAGCACCAAAGACGATGTCCTGGCGGCGCTCGAGACGCGCGGCAGGCGCACGCGCGACGAGGAGTTCGCGGAAGCGCTGCAACAGGTGTACAAGATCGCGAGATTCCGCCTGGAAGGTGTCATAACGGTTAGGGCTTAGATCTTGGATCTTGGAGCTTGGAGCTTTTGCGATGGAACGACTCGCGAGCGGACCGAAGGATCACTATTACGGCAAGGCCGACGTCCAGGTGTACCGGCTGATTCGCGACGGCCGCGTGCCGGCCGGCCGCAGCCCGGTGTTCGGCGCCGACGTGAAGCTGCTCACCTGGGGCGGCGCGTTCTGGCCCACGTACCTGCGCGGCGACAACACGGGGCTCATCGCCACCGACTCGATGAAGAACTTCATCCACCGCGAGACGTTCTCGTTCACCGAGTTCGGCCTCGAGAACTACTGCCGGTTCATCGGCCGCAAGTTTCTCGAGACGTATCCGCAGGTCGAAGGGCTGCAGATGACGGCGCTCCAGCTTCCCTTCGCCGGGCTCGACGGCGGCGTGGCGTACGTGCCATCGGGGCCTGACCAGGCGTTCGCGCGCGTCGAGATGACGCACGAGGGGGTCGTCGACACCGTGTCGGGCATCCGGGGCTTCAAGCTGCTGCGGCTGCGGGGAAGCGCGTTCCAGGGGTTCGTGCGCGATCAGCACACGACGCTGGCCGACCGCCCGAGCCGCGTGCTGCACATGTGGCTCGACCTGGAATGGTCGTACACGAGCCTCGACGCGGCGTTCAGCGACGGAAGAATCCCGGGCGACGTGCGGGCCATCGTCATGCAGGTCTTCACGTCGTTCGAATCGGGCAGCATCCAGCAGATCATCCACCAGATGGGCACGAAGATTTTCGCCGACATCCCCGAGATCAGCGAGCTGCGGTTCGAGGCGAACAACCGCACGTGGGACGTCATCCAGGAGCGCGGCGAGGAGTGGGGCGTCTACGTCGAGCCGGCGGCGCCGTTCGGCGTGCTCGGCTTGACGTTAACAAGGTAGCGGGACGATCTGCCGGGTCCGAAAGGACCCGGCCTACACGACAGGCTTATGGGCCATTTATCGACTCACGTGCTGGATACGTCGCGAGGGCTGCCCGCCGCGGGGGTGGTCGTCGAGGTCCGCCTCGTTCGAGGCAACGATTCGACGCGTGTGGCGGCGGCGACGACCAACGCGCAGGGGCGCACGGACGCACCGCTGCTGACGGGGGACCCGTTCGCGCGCGGCACCTACGAGCTGACGTTTCACGTCGGCGACTACTTCCGGCGGGCAGGCGTCACGCTGAGCGATCCGCCGTTCCTCGATCACGTCGTCATCCGCGTCGGCATCGCGGACGCGAACGCCGGGTATCACATCCCGCTGCTGATCTCGCCTTACGGGTACACGACGTACCGAGGCACCTGATGTACGAGGCGATTGCGCGCCAGGTGATCAGCCGGTGCCGGTTCCTCGCGACGTGCTCGGACGAGCCCGGCTACACGACGCGCACGTTTCTTTCTCCGAGCATGCGCACCGTCCACGCGGAGGTGGCGCGGTGGATGACGGATGCCGGCATGCGGGTGCACGTGGACGCCGCCGGCAATATCCGCGGCGTGCATGCGGGCGCCCCGGACGCCGCGCGGCGGCTGTACATCGGCTCGCACCTCGACACGGTGCCGCGCGCTGGCGCGTTCGACGGTGTGCTGGGCGTGGTGATGGGGGTCGCGCTGGTCGAATCGCTCCGGGGACGGCGGTTGCCGTTCGATGTCGAGATCGTCGGCTTTTCCGAGGAGGAAGGCGTCCGCTTCGGCATCCCGTTCATCGGCAGCCGCGCCGTCGCCGGCGACGTGGACGCGGCGCTGCTGGCGGCCACCGACGCGTCTGGGACGTCGATCGCGCAGGCGATCGGCGACTTCGGGCTCGACGTCTCGCGCATCGCCGACGCCCGCGCAGCCGCGAATCCACTTGGGTATCTCGAGTTTCACATCGAGCAGGGCCCGGTGCTGGAGGCGCTCGCGCGCCCGATCGCCGTCGTCGATCGCATCGTCGGCCGGACCTACGCAGACGTCACCTTCGCCGGCTCGGCCGGTCATGCGGGAACGACGCCGATGGATGCGCGCCGCGATGCGCTGACGGGGGCGGCCGAGTGGATCGGCTGCGTCGAGACGCAGGCCCGGCGCGTGCAGGGCCTGGTGGCGACGACAGGACGGATCGACGCGACGCCGGGAGCCGCCAACGTCATCGCCGGGAGTTGCCGCGTCACCCTCGACGTGCGGCACGCGGACGACGCGGCGCGCACGATGACCGTCGGCCGGTTGCAGTCGGCGGCGGACGACATCGCGGCGCGGCGGGGGCTGACCGTCGAGTGGTCGCCCCGTTTCGAGCACGAGGCCGTCGCGATGCACCCCGCTCTCGTGGCCACGCTCGCGCGCGCCGTCGAACGCGCTGGCGTGACACCGCACGTGATGCCGAGCGGCGCGGGGCACGACGCGATGATTCTCGCGCCGCACATGCCGGTGGCCATGTTGTTCATCCGCACGCCGCGCGGCCTCAGCCATCATCCGGACGAAATCGTGATGGAAGGCGACGTGGCGGTCGCGCTCGCCGCCGGCGCACATTTTCTCGAGGAGTTGGGCGAGTCTGACGTCGATGACTGACCTCGTCATCCGCGGCGGCACCGCGGTTCTGCCAGAAGGGGTAACGCGTGCAGATATCGCCGTCGAAGATGGACGCATCGCCGCGATCGCGCCGGATGTTGGGCCCGCACGTGAGGAGATCGACGCGCGCGGCCTGTTCGTACTCCCCGGCCTCATCGACGTGCATCTCCACTTCAACGAGCCAGGTCGGACGGAATGGGAGGGCGCCGCCACTGGCAGCCGCGGCCTGGCCGCCGGCGGCGGCACCCTGTTCTTCGACATGCCGCTCAACTCCACGCCGTGCTGCGTGAACACGCACGAGTTCGACCGGAAGCGCACGGCGCTCGAGGCGGCGTCCATCACGGACTTCGGCCTCTGGGGTGGGCTCATACCCGGCTCGGTGCCGGAAATGGCGGAAATGGCGGACCGGGGGGTCGTCGGCTTCAAGGCCTTCATGTGCGACTCGGCGCTGCCGGAGTTTCCCCGCGCGGACGACGTGACGCTGTACGACGGGATGCGTGAGGCGGCCCGGCTGGGTCTCCCGATCGCCGTGCACGCGGAAAACGAGGAGTTGACCCGCCGGTTGTCGCAACGGATGAAGGGACATCACGTGCGCGATTTTCTCGAGTCGCGCCCCGTGGTGGCGGAGCTGGAGGCGATTCAGCGCGCGCTGCTCTTTGCCGGTGAGACGGGCGCCTCGCTGCACATCGTGCACATCAGCACCGGCCGCGGGGTGGCGCTTGCCGCGCACGCGCGCGCGCAAGGCGTGGACGTGTCCGCGGAAACGTGCGCGCATTACCTCTACTTCGCGGACGAGGACGTCGAACGGCTCGGCGCGATCGCCAAGTGCGCGCCGCCGCTGCGCGACGCGATGCACGTGCACGAGCTCTGGTACGAGCTGTTCGAAGGACACGTCGATATCGTCGCTTCCGATCACTCGCCGACGGAGCCGTCACGGAAAGCAGGCGATTTCGTGGCCGCCTGGGGCGGGATTGCCGGCGTCCAGTCGACGCTCCCGGTCCTGCTCGATCGCGGCTATCACGAGCGCGCGCTGCCGCTCGAGCGCGTCGCGGCGCTGACGGCGACGACGCCGGCGCGGCGATTCCGGATCGCGCGCAAGGGAGCGCTGGTGCCGGGACACGATGCCGACCTCGTGCTCGTGGATCCGGAGCAGGCGTTCACGCTGCGCGCGGAGGACCTGCAGCAGCGCCACAAGACGAGCCCGTACGTCGGCCAGACGTTTCGAGGGGCAATTCGCCGCACGATCCGCCGCGGCGACACGATCTTCGCCGACGGACAAGTCACGGCACGGGAGCGCGGCAGGTTCGTCAAGCCGCTCGCGCAGGGCAAGCCTGTAGAATCAGACGCGAGCGATCAGTGAACCTGCCGAGCCGCAGCGCCAATTACCCCGATCACCGGCTGCAGACGCCCGAGACCTTCGTGCGCGCGCCGCTTCCGGGCATGCGCAGCGCGACCGCGATCGTCCACACGTCGCCCGCCGGCGGTTCCGCATTCGTGCAGTACACCGTCGAGTTCGATCGCGGCGGCACGATTGCGGCGTGCGGCGATCAGCGTTTCGTCTACGTGCTCGAGGGGCGTGTCCGGGTCGGGTCGAACTCGCTCGACGTCGGCGGCTTCGCCTACATCCCGCCCGGGCATGCGACGCCCGTCTGCAGCGACGCGGCCGCGCGCGTCGCCGTCTTCGAGAAGCCCTACCAGCCGCTCGCCGGCGTCAGCGTGCCGGCGCTGATGACGGGTGCCGAACGCGACGTCGCCGCCACGCACCTCGGCGACGACCCGTGGCTCGAGGTGCGCGGCCTCGTCCCGGACGACCGTGCGTTCGACTTTCGCGTGAACACGATGACGTATCAGCCGGGTGCGACGCTGCCCGCCGTAGAGATTCACGTGATGGAGCATGGCCTGCTGATGCTCGAGGGCGGAGGCCTCTACCTGCTCGGCTCGCAGTGGTACCCGGTGCACGCCGGCGATTTCATCTGGATGGCGCCGTATTGCCCGCAGTGGTTTGGTGCGCTCGGCAAGCAGCCGGCGAAGTACCTGATCTACAAGGACTGGGATCGGGATCCAGGCCGGGCTCCAGGCCGGGATCCGGGATCCGGGATCCGGGATCCGCGGCGGTGATCGCGGCCGTCGACGAGGCGCGCCTGACGCGCGAGCTCGCCACGCTCGCCGCCTTTTCAGAGTCTCCCGCTCCCGCCGTCACGCGCATCGTCTTCGGCGAAGTGGATCTGCGGGCACGGGCGTACCTCAAGACGCTCTTTGCCGAAGCCTCCCTCGCCGTGCGCGAGGACCCGGTCGGAAACACGTTCGCGCGCTGGCCCGGGGGAAGCCCGGATCTTCCGGCGGTCGCCACCGGCTCCCACGTCGACGCCATTCCCAACGCCGGGCGCTTCGACGGAACCGTCGGCGTGCTGGGAGGGCTCGAAGCGATTCGCGCGCTGCGACGCGCCGGGTTCGAGCCGCGCCGCTCGATCGATCTCGTGCTGTTCACGTCGGAGGAGCCGACCCGGTTCGGGATCGGGTGTCTTGGCAGCCGTCTGCTGTCGGGCGCCCTCGACGCATCGGCAGGCGAGACGCTGACGTCCGACGGTCAATCGCTCAACCAGGTGCGCCGCACAGCGGGCTTCGCCGGGCCGCTTGGCGACGTGCCGCTGCCGCCCGGCGCGTACTCGGCGTTCGTGGAGCTGCACATCGAGCAGGGCCCGCTGCTCGAGCGCGACCAGATCGACATCGGCGTCGTGACCGCGATTGCCGCCCCGGCCAGCGTTCGTGTCATCGTCGATGGCGAGGGCGGCCACGCCGGCGCGATGCTCATGCCCGATCGGCACGACGCGTTTCTCGCCGCGGCGGAGGTAGCGCTCGCGGTCGAAGCAGCCGCGCGCTCGACCGGCGCGGTGGACACGGTGGCGACCACTGGCGTCTGCGAGGTCTTTCCGGGCGCGATCAACAGCGTGCCGAGCCGCGCGCGCCTCGACGTGGACGTGCGCGACATCGACCTGGCTCGCCGCGATTCAGTGCTCGCCGCGATTGGGCGCGCCTGCGACGAAGTGCAGGCGCGGCGCGGCGTCGCCGTCCGGCTGGAGCCGATCAACGCCGACCCGCCGGCGCACTGCGCGCCGGCGATCGTCGAGGCGATCGCGGCCGCGTGCGACGCGCGGCGGCTGCGTCATCGCCCGATGATCAGCCGCGCGTATCACGACTCGCTGTTCATGGCGAGGATTGCGCCGATGGGGATGATCTTCATCCCGTGCCGCGGCGGGGTCAGCCATCGGCCCGACGAGTACGCGTCGCCCCAAGCGATCGCTCACGGCACGGAGGTGCTCGCGGATACGCTCGCTTTGCTGGCTGGGTAGCGGGTGGTGGGTGGACGGTTGGTGGTTAGTGGTTAGTGGTTGGTGGTTCGGCTGGTGGCTAATGGTTAGTGATTGACCGCTCGGCGTTCACGACTGCAAACGCCCGCAACTACCAACCACCAACCATCCAACCACGATCCTGCCCGCGGCCGGCCTTATTCCCACCGGCCGATGGTCTTCCCCGTGTCCTTGAACTTCGCGCCGATGAAGCTGCCGCCGGGGCTGCCGTCCTTCATCGGGTTGGCACGCACCGTCACGGCGTCGCCGAACTTGAACGTGGTCGAGCGCCAGCCGTTGCGCGACAGCGAATTCGGGCTGCCGCCTTCAAGGCTCCATTCGGTTTTCTGGCCGTTGGTGTCGACGACCACCTGGATCCAGATGTGCGGGTTGGTCCACTGCATTTCCTTGATCGTGCCGTTCAGCTCGACCACCTTCTCGTCGTCGAACATCGCCGCCGAGTGATGAGCGGCGAGCGGCGCGACGAAGATGGCGGCGGCACAGGCCGCGGCGGCCGCGATGACTCTCGTGAATGCCATGCAGGTCTCTCCTCGGTTCAATCAACCTTCTTGTCGAGCGGCTTGCCGTCGGGGCCGAGCGTCAGCGTCTTGCCCGAGCCGCTGATCGGATTGCGGTTGTTCTCGGCGCAGCCGTAGTCCCAGGCCCACGTGCCCGCGGGCATCTTGCGGTACTGCTTGGTGACCTTCCACGGCGCCTTCAGCGCCTTGGCGTCCTCGACCACCATCACCGCCTCGAGCGTCGTGTCGTTGATCTTGCGCATGCGGGTCGCGACGCGCGTCTTGTCGCTCAGCACGAGGCCCGTGCGATCGACGATCACGTCGCCGTCGCGCGACTCCTTGAGGCCGGCGGTTTCGAAGACCAGCGTGTCGCCTTCCCAGCGGCCGACGGAGGCGCCGGTATACGTGCCCCACATCTCCTCGGCCGGCGGGTGCTTGCGGCCGTCGGTATAGACGCGCAGGACGCCCGGACCGTTTTCCGCCAGGACGTAAGTCGCCGACGGCGTGACCGCGAACTCGTACACGTCAGGCACGTTCATGATGCGCGGAAACCCGTGCGGGACCCCGCAGACCGAGATCGGGTCGGGAAACGTGCCCGCCTTGATGCGCTCGATGTTCTTCTTATAGATCGCCTCGTACTCGTCGGTGTAGGGCGGGAATTCCCGGACGCCAGGCTCGCCCGCGCGGCCGTTCTGCGGCTGGACCGAGGCGCGGTCGAAGACCGTGGGGCCGATCATCTGCCACACGCCGCTCCAGTCCGGGAGCGCCGTCGGCGCGGGCTTGCTGGCCTGTCCGGCCGCCACCGCGACGGCCAGGGCGCACGCCGCGACGGCAAGAGCGATTGTTCTCATGGGTGTATTCCTCTGCACCGTGGATGTTGGTGGTGGGTGGTGGGTGGTCAGCGGCGTGAATACCGCCAACCACCATCTACCATCCACCAACCAGCCAGCGGCCGTCTACTTGGTCGCGTTCGATGCTGGCGCGATCGGCCGGCTCGAGACGTAGGCCAGGATGTTCACCAGGTCCTCGCTCGTGAGCTTGGCGACGACCGGCTTCATCAACTGCGTCCACTCGCCGTTGCGCGTGCCCGCCTGCATGTCGTAGAGCTCGCGCGCAAGGTAGCTCGGCGAGCGTCCCGCGATGCCGGGCACGGGGCCCATGCCGAGCAGGTCGGGGCCGTGGCACTCGCCGCAGGCGATCGTCTTGCCGTTGCCGCCCTTCGTCACGAGCGCTTCACCCTTCTTGATCGACCCGACCGGGACGTAGGCGATCGTTCCCATCCGCGGATTCCGAAGGACCTCCGTCTGCTCGGGGTTCTCGGGCGTCTCCATGATGCGGACGCCGATAGGCTCCTTGCCGGCGTTCTCACCTTCGAGCGGGACCCAGATGCCGCCGTTGCTCTTCATCTTCGGCACCGTGTTGGTCTCGACGACGCGAATCCACGGCGTCCACTTGATGGCGCCGAAGTACTCGGCCGCCTGCCGCATCTCTTCGGGCGTCAGCGACTTCGCAATCAGCGCCATCCGGGCCGAGTTCGCCTTGCGCGGCTCGGCGCTCTTGCGCAGGTCGTGGCGGAAGTCCTCGAGCTGCTGCATGAAATACGAGACCGGCAGGCCCGACACGCTGGCGTTCTCCGGGCGGCCCTTGCCGTTCGGGTAGTGGCAGAGCGAGCATGCCGTCGCGTTGGGGTCGCCGGCGCGGCCGTTGGCGACGATGCTCGGCATCGCCGGGTGATCTTCAGGGAACCAGTCGGTCTGGTTGATGCGGTTGCGTGGAACCTGCTTCGTGCTGCCGGCGACGGTTCGAAGCGTGGTGTCGGTCGCCGCGGGATTCGGCGGCGGAGTGACGCCAGGAGCCGGGGGCGGCGCCGGCGCGGGGATGGCATACGCCCAGTCCGGGATCTGCGCCGTCGTCGCCGCGCGGAGCGCGACGGAGACAGCGAATGGCAACGCTGCGAGGACCACGAGCGCCGCGAATTTACGCATAAAGAGCCTCCACTCGGCGAAGGTTACCGGGTGCCGAAAACTATACGCCAGTTCCGGGAGCCCGGATTCGGGATTCCGGAAGGAATCGGGCGGGAATTCGTTGAATTTCTGCGGCGCCCCGTATACTTCCTTCCGGAAGGGGAAAACTGATGAGAATCCTGGTGCTGACGGCGGCGCTGTCGCTGCCCTGCGCGCCCGCTGTTGCGCAGACGACGCAGGCGGACCCGAACAACTTCAGCATCGACCCGTGGCACCTGAACGTGCCGAAGCCGGTGGCGAACCCGGTGACCAGCGTCGCCGAGAAGATTCCCGGCTCGGATCTGAGCACGAACATCATCTATGTCGAGATGAACGACGGCACCTACTCGCCGATCGCGATGATGAAGCCGGAGGGCAACGGCCGGTTCCCGCTCGTCGTCCTTGCGCACATGAACGGCGGCGGCGGCACCCGATGGCTGCGCGAGTGGCTGCAGTACGGAAACTGGACGCCGGAGCAGCTGGTGAAGGCCGGCTACGCGGTGGCGTGGATGCGCTACCGCGCCGAGGTGAACAACTCCTACGGCCCGGCGCTGAAGGAAACGTCGCGGCAGGGACGGCAGTTGTTCAACCGCGGCCCGCTCGAATACGACGACGCGATCACGATCATCAAGTTCGCGAAGACGCTCCCGTACATCAACCCCGATCGCATCGGATATCTCGGGTTGAGCCACGGCGGCGAGATGGCGTTCAAGATCGCCTCGGAGTACGACGGGCTGCGCTGCATGATTTCCGTCGAGCCGGCGGCGGGCGAATATCTCGGCGTCGGACGGCGTCCGGCCGGGTCGCCGCAGATTCCGGAGACGCGCATGAACGTCACGCCGCAGATGATGGAGCAGGAGCTGGCCGAGACACGCGCGCGGACCAACATGACCGTCGCCATGGAGCGCATCAACCGGATCAAGACGCCGATCCTCGTCATGGGGCGGATCAACGACAACAACGAGCCGCAGTTCAGGCTGGCCTACGAGCTGGCGAAGGAAGCCGGCAAGCAGGTGGAGTGGAAGCAGTACGAACACCCGGAGCACGGCTTCATCTTCGTGACGCGCAACGCGAAGGGCGTCTACGACCCGGATCCGGCCCAGAAGCAGATCGTCGCCGACACGATCGCCTACTTCAACAGCTGCCTGAAATAGCGCCGGCCGTCGTTGGTCGTTGGTCGTTGGTCGTTGGTCGACGTAGAGGCGGACCTTCAGGTCGGCGCCCGACTTCCCGCTCAACCGCGCCCGACCGCCGCCCTTGCGTTCAGTTGCGCGGCCGCCTCCTCGTCCTTCCAAATGGGCGGGCTGTATTTCAGCGGGATGAGGATCAATCCGGCGACGATCGCCATCACCCCGGCAATGGTGATGGCGAAGGGAAAGCCGTGCTGGGTGATGAGCATCGTCGAAAGAATGCCGCCGTAAAGGCCGCCCGAGCCCTTGGCTATCGCATAGAGCACGCCGTAATTGCCGCCCGCGGCGGCTTCGCCGAAATAATGCCCGATGGCAATCGGGAAGAGCGCGAAGAGCGAGGCCCAGAAGAAGATCGCGAGGATCGCCGCGCACACGAACAGCCATTCGCTTCGCTGCATGCCGGCGTAGATCGTGAGGAAGAGGAACAGGCCGGCCACGATGTAGCTCAGGATCATCGTGTTCTCGACGCCGAGCCGTTGCGACAACGTGCCGAGCGTGAGCTTGCCGAAACCGTTGGCGAGCGCGATGCCGCCGGCGGCGGCGGTCGCCGCGGTCGCCGTGAAATGGAAGCTGTTGGAATAGGCCACCATATTGCTCATGCCGGCCAGGCCGGCGCTTGAAACCAGGACGAAGGAGACGATCAGGATCCACATCTGCCCGGTCTTGAGCGCTTCGCTGACGGTGTAGTTGTGTTCCGACGGCCGCGCGATCGCCGTGGTCTTTGCAACCCAGCCCGTGGGCTTCCAGCCCGAAGGCGGATCCTTCATCAGCAATGCGGCGACGATCGACACGCCGCCGATGATGGCGGCCATGATGTAGACGACGGTAAAGAAGGTTTCGGGCGGCGCCGAAGCCGGTATCGCCCGTATCGGAAAGATGAAAGGCAGCGAACCCCAGGAGAAGGCGCCCGCGATGAGGCCGGTCATCACGCCGCGCTTGTCGGCGAACCACTTGTTCCCGGTCGTGACGGCGTTGTTGTAGATGAATCCCGTGAAAAAGCTACCGACGCTCCACAGCACCAAGACCAGCGGATACGAGGGCCCGAGCGCGATGGACAGGATGCCGACCCCGGAAAACACTCCTGCGATGGCGGTCGTCCATCGCGGCCCGTATTTGTCGCGCAACATGCCGCCGGGGAGCATGCCGACGGATTGGAAAATGATGAACGTCGTGAACATCAACGCCACCTGCTCGGGCGACCAGCCGTAGATCGCGCCGATATGCCCGGACATCGAACTCCAGGCGTATTCGAAGGGGCTGATGATGAACATGGCAGCGAACGCCGCCGCCAGCACGACGTAGCGGCTGTATCCCAATATCTCGCGGTCGGTGTGGTCCATCGATTTCAACCCTGCGCCAGGATTTCCGCAATTTCAACGTGGCGGCCCTCACGCGCCGACACTATCCCGGCGCGGATTACGGCCAGCGAGGTCGTGGCGTATTCGCCGCCTATCTCCGGCGCCCCGGCGCCCCGAACCGCATCAGCGAACTCCTCGAGCTCCTCGGCGATGGTGTCCTTGCTCGCGAACGGAACCTTGACCGGCTTTTCCTCGCCGCGCTTGAGCATCCGCAGGCCCTCGAACACGTCGTAATACGCTGTGGCCTCCTTGCCGTAGATGTTCATCAGATAGTATTCAGAAGCCGAGGCATAGCTGGCATTGAGCGTCGATAGCGCGCCATTCTCGTGCTCCAGCACCAGGCTCGCCACGTCCGGGTTGTCGCCCGGCAGCACCAGCCGCGCGAATCGGCCGCTCACTGCCTTGACCGGCCCGATCAGATATTCCAGCACGTCGGTGTAATGGATGCCGATCTGGAGCATCACGCCGCCCGGCATTCCGGCGGCCTGGTAACGCCACGAACCCAGGTCAATCTTGCCGAGACGATCGCGGCTGATGTTGGCTTCGGCGTTGACCAGCTTGCCGAATAATCCTTCGTCGATCTGGCGCTTGATCCAGCGGAACTGGCTTTCCCGGCGGCGTTGATAGCCCAAGGCCAGGACCACACCCGCCTTGCGGCAGATCTCGGTGATCCTGCGGCCGTCGGAAACCGTGTTGGCGATGGGTTTGTCGAGAAAGACATGCTTGCCGGCGTCGGCCGCCGCGCGCGTGGTCTCGAGATGCACGCCATTGGGCGTGGTATTGATGACGGCCTCGATGTCCGTGTCGGCGAGAATGGCCTCGTAACTCGGCACCGCGCGGCAGCCATATTTGGCGGCGAAGGCCGCGCGCTTTTCCTCGGAGCGGGAATAGCAAGCGGTGATCGTGAGCTTGCCGGAACGGTTGATCGCGTCGGCCAGCACGTCGGACCACCAGCCCATGCCAAGGGATGCGACGCGCAGCGGCTCAACCGCCATGGCTGGCGCCGATCGCCTTGACGGCGTATTCCGCGGCGAACGAGTGGTGCGCATGCGCGGATGCCGCCTGTAACAAGGCGACACACACGGCCGCCAGCGACCTTTTCATACGCTGGTTATACACCTTGATCTAGACTGCTCGCCAGATGGTTGGATCACGACGTCTGTGGATCGGCGTGCTGGTGGTGGTGATCGGGATCGCCGCCGGCCTGGTCGCCGCGAATCAGTGGCGGGTTGCGTCGCGGCGCCAGGTGCGGCGCGCCGAGGTCTCGCAGAAGGCGGACGTGCGGCGGCAGCTGTTCGCCGAGATTCAGCCCGTCCACGTCACCAACTGCGAGCTGAAGCGCTTCGGCGAGCCGCACGACGGTGGCTACCCGCTCTGCGCCAACCTGCTCGGCGCGGTGCAGGCCGGCTATTCGTACGGCATCTCTGGTTACGACGGCTGGGGGTGCGACGTCTCGCGCCAGCTGCACGTGACGGTGCACCAGTACGACTGCTTCGACCTGCGCGCGCCGCAGTGTCCCGGCGGCAGCACGGTGTTCCACGGCGAGTGTGTCGGCACCACGAAAGCGACCGAGGACGGCCGGCCGTTCGACACGCTCAGCGGACAGTTCGCGGGCAACGGTCACCGCGAGACGCCCATCGTGATGAAGATCGACGTCGAGGGCGCCGAATGGGACTCGTTCCTCCTCGCGCCCGACAGCGTGTTCGCGCACATCGACCAGCTCGACGTCGAGTTCCACCACGTCGAGGACCCGAAGTTCGTCGCCGCGATGCAGCGGTTGAAGCAGTTCTTCCATGTCGCCCACGTGCATTACAACAACTTCAGCTGCGACCCGGCGCTCGGCCCGTTTCCGTCGTGGGCGTTCGAAGTGCTGCTCGTGAACAAGCGGATTGCGATGACCGACGGGTCGCCGCCGCCGCCCGCGGACGGCGTCGTCGACGCGGCGAACAATCCGGCCTGGCCGGATTGCCAGGCGGCGGCGCGCGGAGCGTTGTGAAGGCGCGCCTCAACGGTGTCGAGCTCTTCTTCGAGACGCACGGCGACTCGGGCCCGACGGTCGTCCTCGTCCACGGCTTGCGCGGCGACCATCACACGTGGGATGCGGTGGCGCCGCTGCTCGCGCGGGGGTGCCGCGTGACGGCGTACGATCGCCGCGGCCACGGGCAGAGCGACCAGACCACGGTGCACGGCATGCGCGAAGACGCGGCCGACCTCCGCGCGTTGATCGAACAGCTCGCCACGGTCCCGGTGCACGTCGTCGGCAACGGCGTGGGCGCGACCGTCGTGCTGCTGCTCGTCACCGAACGGCCGGATCTCTTTGCCAGCGTCGCCGTTCACGAGCCGAACCCACGCAGTCTCGACGTGGAGCGTCTCGGCGCGTACGGCGGGCCGCTGCTCATCACGCACGGCGATCAGAGCCCTCCGTCGGTGATCCAGATGCTCGACGAGATTTCCGACGTGCTGCCGCGGACCCAGCGCTACATTTTCCGGCGCGCCGGCGACGCGCCGCACGTCACGCATCCGGCCGATTTCGAGCTCGTCGTCGGCAGCTTCATCCGCGGCGTGGCCGGGGCCGCCTGATAGGATCGTCAGATGGCTACGAAAACCGAACGCTTTCCCGTCGAGAAAACCGATGACGAATGGCGGCGCCTGCTGACGCCCGAACAATACGCGGTGCTGCGCGGCCACGGAACGGAACGCCCGGGCTCCTGCGCGCTCCTGCAGGAACACCGTGCGGGGACGTTCAGCTGTGTCGCCTGCGGGCAGCCGCTGTTTGTCGCCGAGCGCAAGTTCGAGAGCGGCACGGGGTGGCCGAGCTTCTTCGCGCCGCTCGAGGGCGCGATTGGTGAGACCTCCGACCGCAGCTTCGGGATGGTCCGCACCGAGGTGCACTGCAACAACTGCGGCGGTCACCTCGGGCACGTCTTCGACGATGGCCCGCCGCCGACGGGCTTGCGTTACTGCATCAACGGGATCGCGCTTGATTTCAAGCCGACGGAATAGATTTACGAATTCGTAAATTCGTCAATCATTGTCCCGTAAGCCGATACACCAGCCAGACGGCGAAGGCACACGCCGCCGCCGTCACGACGGTGACGATCACGAACGCCCAGGTGAAGTGCCGCCGCGACGACATGGGGGCCGCGCCGCCTAGAGCGCGTCGATCGCCTTCAAGAGCGCGTCGGAGGTGAACGGCTTGTGCAGCACGGGGCCGAGCCCGCTGCGAAGCACCTTCGGCGACTGGTGCACCAGTCCCGTCATGAACAGGATTTTCAGCGCGGGATGCTCCGCTTTCGCCGAGCGCGCGAAATCGAGCCCGTTCGAGCCCGGCAGGACGATGTCGACGACGAGCACGTCGGGCCTGCCGCCGTGGTCGGCCAGCACGAAGCGGGCATGGTCGGCGTCCTCGGCGGCGAGCACTGTGTGCCCGTTCAGGGTCAGCATCCGATCGACCACCGAGAGCACGTTGGGGTCGTCCTCGACAACCAGGATCGTCATTGGGGGGTGGACTAATATAACCCCGAGGCCAATATGCGCTTGAACCGCAAAGACTTCCTGAAGCTGGTCGGGCAGGGGACCGCGGCGTCGATGGCCGCCGCGACAGCCGGAGGCGCCGCCCCGATTGCGGCGCAGGCCCAGCCCGCACCCGCGAGACAGAAAAAAGAGGTACGCGGCAACGCGATCAAGGGGACGACCGACGCCGTCCGGCGGTTCATCGCGGCCTCGAGCCTCCGCGAGATGCCGGCGAACGTCGTCACCGAGGGGAAGCGCTGCCTGATCGACAACATCGGCGTGCTCCTCGCGGGCTCGACCGCCGAGGGCAGCCACATCCTCCGGCAGTACGCGCAGAAGTCGAGCGGCGCGATGGAGGCCACCGTCCTCGGCCGCGACCCGCTCGTCGTCTCGGCGGCGCACGCCGCGCTGGCCAACGCCGGCAGCGCGCACGCGCTCGACTACGACGACACGCAGCTGTCGACGACGCCGGATCGCACCTTCGGCCTGCTCACGCATCCGACGACGCCCGCGCTGTCGGCGGCGCTGGCGGTCGCCGAACGGAGCGGCGCGTCGGGCTCGGCGTTCCTGGAGGCGTACCTGACCGGCGTCGAGGTCGAGTGCAAGATGGCCGAGGCCATCGACCCCAATCACTACGAGCGCGGCTTCCACAGCACGGGGACGTTCGGGGTGTTCGGCGCCGCGGCGGCCGCGGGCAAGCTGATGAAGCTGAGCGACGCGCAGCTCGCGCACATGCTCGCGATCGCCGCCAGCCTGTCGGCGGGCATCCGCGTCAACTTCGGCTCGATGAGCAAGCCGCTCAACGCGGCGCGCGCGAGCGAGAACGGCGTGTTCGCCGCCGAGATCGCCTCGCACGGGTTCACCGGCGGCGACAACGGCCTCGACGGGCAATGGGGGTTCTTCCAGGTGCTCGGCGACGGCGCGGATCTCGATCGCCTGATCGGCAAGCTTGGCAGGCCGTGGTCGATCGTCAATCCCGGCGTGTCGTTCAAGCCGTATCCGTGCGGGTCGCTGAGCCACCCGAGCATGGACGCGATGATGAAGGTCGTCAAGGATCACGACTTGAAGCCGGACCAGATCAAGGCGGTGCGGCTGCGCGCGGGGAACAACATCCTCGAGCCGCTGCGCTACGGCATCGCGAAAAACGAGCTCGAAGCGAAGTTCTCGGTGCCGTTCCTGATGTCGGCCGTCATCCTCACGCGGCGCGCCGGGATGCGGGAGTTCACCGACGAGTTCGTCCAGAGCCCGGCGGCGCAGCAGATGATGCAGCGCGTCACCGCCGTGCACGACATCGAGATCGAGAAGCAGGGCTTCGACAAGATCCGCAGCGTGGTCGAAGTCGACCTGGTCGACGGGCGGAAGCTGGTGCAGCCGTCGGACGACCGCTATCGCGGCGGACCGGACAATCCGTTCACGCGCGCCGACCTGAAGGCGAAGTTCGACGACTGCGCAAGCCTCGTCCTCGCGCAGGAGCGGCTGACGCCGGTGTTCAACGCGATCGAGTCGGTCGACTCGATGTCCGACATTCGCCAGCTGGTCAGGATGCTGGCGTCCCGTACGTAGGGTTCAGAGGGTTCAGGGGTTCAGAGGGTTCAGTGGGTTCACAGGGTTCATTGGGTTCATTGGGTTCATTGGGTTCATTGGGTTCATCGGGTTTTCGTCTTGTTGCGGCCGTCGTCCTGTCGCTCGTTGCCACGGCGGCGCACGCCCAATCGCCCTACGTCGCGGCGACGATCGGCGCCGACGTCTCGCGCCTCAATCACGCGACCTCGAGCCTGCAGCGGTTGCCCGCCGGCGACTTCGAGGTGCTCAGCTGGTCGCTGCGCGCCGGCACGCCGGTGGGGCAGAGCTGGGGCGTGGAGCTCGAATTCGTCCAGTCCGGCCGCAGCCACGGCGAGGTCGCGACGCCCGACGTCTTCGCGCTCGCGACGGGAGTCGTGACGCTGGCGAGCGGGACGAGCGGCACCCCGCTGCCAACCTTCGACCTGATCCCCCGGCTCCCTCCGATCGCGTTCCAGACCGACGTCACGCGCAGCCGCTCCGATTTCGACACCGTCGCGTGGGTCCGTCAGCGCGTCGGCGGCGGCGTCGATCTCGTCTATCTCGGCGGCGTCGCCTTTTCGCGCCAGCGGGTCGAGATCACGCAGACGTTTCCGACGCTCCTCGCGGGGCTCGTGCCGGGTGGAGGAACGTTCCGCACGACGACCATCGACTACGGGACGCGGCCGCTCGTCGGCGCCGAAGCGCGCATCGGCATCACGTCGCACGTGCGGCTCGTTCCGGGGATTCGGTTGCAGGGGCTTGCCGGCGGATGGCTGCTGCGGCCCTACGCCGGTCTGGGATGGTTCTTCTAGTTTCCGCCTAGTTCCGACGCGAGCAGCGCCGATCCTTCCGAGACGACGTACCGCTTCACCAGGTCCAGCAGCGTATCGAACCGGAACGGCTTCTCGAGCCACGCATCGGGCCGCAGCGGCGTGCGGGCGTCGTCGGCGACGTCGGTGGCGGTAATGACGATCGTCGGCACCGCCGCCAGGTGCGGCTCGAGCAGCTGGCGGACGCGGAAGTCGACACCCGCCATCGAATCTCCCAGGAGCAGGTCGAGGAGAACGAGCGCGAAGGCGTTCGGCTGCGACGCCAGCTCGCGCATGCCGCGATCGGCGTCGGCGACCTCGGTGACCATGTAGCCGTGCAGCTCCAGGAGTTGCGCGAGCCCCTCTCGCACCTCGTTGCGATCTTCGATGAGGAGAATCTCGCCGCGGCGTGCGCTCGTGACTACCTGGGCCATGAGATGCTCGATGCGCGTCACGGTCCACGATGCGTGCCAGCCCGCATTGGCGAGTCGAGTCGGATACGCCTTGTATCCGGCTCCGACTCGCCAACCGGGGCGACTCGAGGTTGCGGAAATTGCTACGGGCGGGAAGAATCTACAGCCTGTCGGCGGCGCGGAACGCGGCCCGGGTCGTCGCCGGCTCCACCAGCGCGAACGCCGACGCCGCCGCAATGCCGACGGCGATTTCGAGGACCGCGAGACCCGGCTGCGCGTCGTCGACCAGTACACCGGCGACGATAAGGGCCGTGGCGAACAAGGCGTCCGACACGAGCACCCACCCCATTGCCCGCCCGCGCGCCCACGCCAGCTCGGCAGGATAGAACCGCGACGTGAACCACAGATGCAGGCGCAGCGTGACCGCCACGACGGCGGCCGCGAGCACCGCGACGAAGACGGCGTTGCCTTGCTGGCCGCCGATGACGCCGCGTGCAATCCACGTCGGCCAGACCATCAGGGCATACACCACGGCGACGATCGCCTGGTGGAACTCCCACCACCACCGCGACGACGAGCGGCCGGGAGCCGCCACGCGGATGTCCTGGCGATTCTGGAGCTCGCGCTCGAGTGCGGCGAGCACCTCGCGCGCCGATCCGTAGCGATCGTTGGGATCGGTCTGCATGCTGCGCGAGGCGATCTCCGACGAGGGCGCCGGCGTCGCGCCCCGACCCGGCGCGAGCGGATGCCGGCCCGTCAGCATCTCCGTCAGCACGATGCCGAGCGCGTAGATGTCCACGCGCGCGTCGATGGCTCCGCCGACGCGCTGCTCCGGCGCCATGTACGCCGGCGTCCCGACCGCATCGCCCGGCCGCGTGAGCCGCGTGTTGGCGCTCTCCGCGTGCGCGATGCCGAAGTCGACGACCTTCACGGAACCGGCCGTGGTGATGACGACGTTCTCGGGCTTGAGATCGCGGTGCACCACGCCGGCGTCGTGCGCGGCACAGAGAGCGCGCGCGATGTCGGCCGCAATCGAGAGCGCACGCGTCGCCTCGAGCGGACCGCGCTCGATCTCGCTGCGCAGCGGCTGCCCTTCGATGAACTCGGACGCGATGAACAGGCGTCCGTCGATCTCCTCGAGCGCGTAGACGGTGGCAACCGCCGGATGCGAGATCGTCGCCGCCGCCCTTGCCTCGCGGCGCAGGCGCTCGCGCAGCGCCGCATCCGCGTCGTGCAGCGGCGGCAGCGCCTTGAGCGCCACGCGGCGGCCCAGCCGGACGTCGCGCGCGCAGTAGACGATCCCCATGCCGCCGCGGCCGATCTCGTATTCGATCTCGTAGGCGCCGAGGCGGGTGCCGCTGAGCGGCTCGTCGATGTCCGCCAGGTCGGACGGATGCATCGTGACCGGGTTCTCGAGGAACATGCCGGCGGTCTCGTGCGCGTGCAGGAGCGCCGCCGCCTCGCGGGCGAGCATCTCGTCGCCGCGCGCCTGCTGCAGCAGCCACTCGTAGCGCGTGTCAGCAGGCTGCTCGAGCGCGCCGTTGAAGAGCGTCTTCAGACGCTCCCACTGCTCGCGCTTCACGATGCGGCATCCACGCCGTCTTCCGATGCGGAATCCATCGCCCGTTTCAGCCACGCCCGTGCCATCGCCCACTGGCGCTTGACCGTGGCCGGCGAGGTTCCGACCGCTTCCGCCGTTTCCTCGACGGTGAGGCCGCCGAAGTAGCGCAGCTCCACGATGCGCGCCTGCTCCTCGTCGAGCGCCGCGAGGCGCGTCAGCGCCTCGTCGAGCGCGAGGATGTCCACCGTCGGGCCCTCGGCCGACATCAGCGCCTCGTCCAGCGTGACGCGCTGCGGCGCGCCGCCGCGCTTGGCGGCCTTGCGCGCGCGCGCGCGCTGAACGAGGATCTGGCGCATCGACAGCGCGGCAATCGCGAGGAAATGCGTGCGGTTGGCGAAGGGACGGGCCTTTTCCGCCGCCATGCGGACGAACGCTTCGTTGACGAGCGCCGTCGCCTGCAGCGTCTGCCCCGGCCGTTCGCGCCGGATGTAGCCCGCCGCGATCCGCCGCAGCTCGTCGTAGACGAGCGGGATCAGCGAACTGGGGTCGCCGGTCATGTCCGGACGTCCGACCCCCATGCCTTCAGCGTCGTTCGATGGTGACCTGTTGAATGACGACGTCCTTCACCGGACGATCGCGATCGCCCGTCTTCGCGCTGCCAATCCGGCTCACCACGTCCATCCCGTCGACGACCTCGCCGAAGACGGCGTGGCGGTCGTCGAGGTGCGGCGTCGGCGCCAGCGTGATGAAGAACTGCCCGCCGTTGGTGTTCGGCCCGCGATTGGCCATCGAGAGAACGCCCGCCTTGTTGTGGCGCAGCTTCGGATGGAACTCGTCCGCGAAGTTATAGCCGGGTCCGCCAATGCCCTGCCCGAGCGGATCGCCGCCCTGGATCATGAACCCGTCGATGACGCGATGGAAGATCGTCCCGTCGTAATAGGGCTTCTGGACCTTCTGGTTCGTACGTGGATCGCTCCACTGCTTCGTCCCTTCGGCCAGCCCGACAAAATTCTCGACCGTCCGCGGCGCCTCCTGATCGAAGAGGCGAATGGTGAAGTTGCCCTCGGAGGTGACGAAGCGCGCGTAAGTTCCCGGCAACCGTTGGCTCCTTGTGTGCACTGCATCAGATGCAGAGCTATGGGTCACAGAGGATACCATTGCCCCGCAGTACAATTCGGTACATGACCGCCGTCACTCGAACCGTGGAAGACGACGCGCTCGATGCGGTCGCGGCCGGGGAAGCCGACGATCCATTTGCAGTACTCGGACCGCACGGCACGAGGCACGACGGCCGTCCCGCCATCGTCATCCGCACGATGCAGCCGTCGGCAACGGGCGTCGAGCTTCTCGTCGGCGATCGCGCGATTCCGATGGTTCGACGGCATCGCGACGGTCTCTTCGAGGCCGTCGTCGACGCCGACGGACGCTCCGCTGGCGACCTCTTCTATCGTCTCCGCGTGCACGAGGGGCACGACGTCCGCGAGATCATCGACCCCTACCGGTTCGGACAATATCTGACAGACTTTGACCTACACCTCTTCGCCGAGGGGACGCACTACCGTGCGTGGGAAAAGCTCGGCAGCCGGCGCCTAACGCTGGACGGGCTGACGGGCGTGCACTTCGCGGTCTGGGCGCCGAACGCCCAGCGCGTCAGCGTGATCGGCGACTTCAACCGGTGGGACGGCCGCGCCAACCCGATGCGGAAGCTCGTGCCGTCGGGCGTGTGGGAGATCTTCATCCCCGAGCTCCGCGACCGCGCCTGCTACAAGTTCGAGATCCGCACGACGGGCGGGCACCTGCTGCACAAGACGGATCCGTACGGCCGCTACTTCGAGGTGCCGCCCAACACCGCGTCCGTTGTCTTCGAGGAGCGGTACGCCTGGCGTGACGGCGACTGGATGCGCGACCGTCCGTCGTTCGACGGGTGGCGCGAGCGCCCGATGTCCGTCTACGAGGTGCACCCCGGCTCCTGGCGCCGCATTCCCGAGGAGGGGGGCCGCTTCCTCACCTACCGCGAGCTGGCCGAAACGCTCGTCCCGTACGTGCGCGAGCTGGGCTTCACGCACATCGAGCTGATGCCGGTGATGGAGCATCCGTTCGGCGGCTCGTGGGGCTACCAGGTGATCGGCTTCTTCGCGCCGACGAGCCGCTTCGGCACGCCGGACGACTTCCGCTACTTCGTCGACGAGTGCCACCGCCACGGTCTCGGCGTCATCCTCGACTGGGTGCCGGGCCACTTTCCAAAGGATCGGCATGGTCTGGCGGAGTTCGACGGCACCGCGCTCTACGAGCACGCCGATCCCCGCAAGGGCGAGCACCAGGACTGGGGGACGCTCATCTTCAACTACGGCCGCAACGAGGTCCGCACGTTCCTCCTCAGCAACGCGCTCTTCTGGCTCGAGGAGTTTCACGTCGACGGCCTGCGGGTGGACGCGGTGGCGTCGATGCTCTACCTCGATTACTCGCGCGAGCACGGCCAGTGGATCCCCAACCAGTTCGGCGGGCGCGAGAACCTCGAGGCGGTGGAATTCGTCAAGCAGCTGAACATGCTGACGCACGGCCGCGTCGGCGGCACGATCACGATTGCGGAGGAATCGACGGCGTGGCCGGCGGTAAGCCGGCCCGTGTACGTGGGCGGACTCGGCTTCAGCTACAAGTGGAACATGGGCTGGATGCACGACATGCTGGAGTACATGACGCAGGACCCCGTGCACCGCCGCTGGCACCACAACCAGGTGACGTTCTCGATGCTCTACGCCTTCACCGAGAACTTCGTGCTGCCGTTCTCGCACGACGAGGTCGTGCACGGCAAGCGGGCGATGCTCGACAAGATGCCGGGCGACCTGTGGCAGAAGCACGCCAGCCTGCGCTCGCTCTACGGCTACATGTTCGCGCACCCGGGCAAGAAGCTGCTGTTCATGGGGTGCGAATTCGGCCAGTGGCGCGAGTGGAACTACGACACGAGCCTCGACTGGCACCTGCTGGAATACGCCGAGCACCTCGGACTGCAACAGTGGGTGCAGGACCTCAATCACACGTATCAGCACGAATCGTCGCTGCACGAGGTGGACTTCGATTACGCCGGCTTCCAGTGGGTGGACTGCTGCGACAACGAGAACAGCGTGATGTCGTTCCTGCGGCGGGCGAAGAACCCTGACGACTTCTCGCTGATCGTCACCAACTTCACGCCGGTGCCGAGGCTGGACTACCGCATCGGGGTGCCCGAAGGCGGGTGGTATCGCGAACTGCTCAACAGCGACAGCGCGCGTTACAGCGGCAGCAACATGGGCAACGGCGGCGGCGCCCACGCCGAGCCGCGCCCGATGCACGGCTTCGACTACTCGATGTCGTTGACGGTGCCTCCCCTGGGATTCCTGTTATTCAAGCGCTAGTCACCGGCGACGGGCCACGGAGACGCCACGGAGACACAGAGACACGGGGAATTCATTTTCCTGATGAAAGAGGCTCTCTGGCAGGCGGCATCGTTGCCCATGAAGCTGTCCTTCCGTTTGATAGCAAGAAATATCCTCAGAATCCTTCCATCGCTTCCGCGCGCGTCGCGGGCGGCGTGTGCCCGGCAGCGAACTGATACCAGCCAGGCACCGAAGAACACTCCTGTACAAGTAATCTCCGTGCCTTTCGTGTCTCCGTGGCCCGTTACCTGCGTGTGACGTCGGCAAGCGAGGGGACACTGCTCATGGCCCCGATGCGTGTGCAGCTGAAGGCTGCGGCAGCGTTGGCGAATCGAAGCACGTCTCGCGGCGCGTCGCCGCGCAGCAGCGCGTAGGCGAACGCGCCTCGGAAGACATCGCCCGCCCCGGTCGTATCGACCGTGGTCACCGGGATGCCGGGCTCGGTCATGAATTCGTCGCCGGCGAGGAGCGCCGCGCCCCTTGCGCCGAGCGTCACGCCGAGCAGCTGGTGATGCGGCCGGCGCAACCGCGCGAGCGCACGCGCCGGATCGGTCTCGCCGGTGAGCGCCGCCGGCACGTGCTCCGCGAAAATCGGCACGGTCACCGCCTCCACCAGGCCGCGGACGTCCTCGCCGGTCCGCTCGATGTCGCTCGTCACCGGCAGGCCGGCGCCGCGTGCGATGCGCGCCGCCTCGATGCTGGCGTCGAGGTCGACGTCATCGACGTGCAGCAGCCGCGCCGAGGCGATCGACTCGGGGTCGATCTCGCTTCGCTCGAGAGCGAGGCGAGCGTCGCGCTTCCAGAGCACGATGCGCTCGCCCTCGCGATCGTCCAGGAGAATGACCGCGAACGGGTTGCCCGCATCGCGCACGATCGCGTGCGAGACGTCGATGCCGCGGCGGCACAGTTCCTCGCGCATGCGCACGCCGCCCTCGTCTGCGCCGAGCGTCCCGATGTAGGAGGTCCGCAATCCCATCGCGGCGCACGTCGCGAGCGCGGTGGTCACCTGCCCGCCGCAGGAGATCAGGTGGTCGGTGATCGGCAGCTTCGCGAAGGGGCTGTCGGGACGCGGATAGGCGGGGAGACGATAGACGAAATCAACCGAGTTGGCGCCGACGCCGACGACGTCATGGCGCCCCGTCAAGGGGCGGCCGGTGCTTCCTTCGCCCGCTGCCACCCCTTGTACGTGCCGAGCACGCGCGTCCACTTGGCGAACTCCGCCAGGTGCATCAGCGCCCGCGAGCAGGCCATGTCGTCGCGCCGTGCCTCGACCTCGACGTAGAAGAGGTATTCCCACGGCCGGCCGCGGATGGGCCGGCTTTCGAGCTTCGCCAGGTTGATGTCGCGCAGCGCGAAGACCGACAGCGCCTTGAAGAGCGCGCCCGGCGTGCTCGGCAGCGCGAAGACGATCGTCGTCTTGTCGGCGTCGGGCGCCGCGACGCCGCCGATGATGGCAAAGCGCGTGATGTTGTACTCGTAGTCCTGCACCGCCTCCTGCAGCACCTCGAGCCCGAAGACCGCCGCCGCGCGGCGCGAGGCGAGCGCCGCGGCATCCTTCAACTTCTGCTCGGCGACGAGCTTGGCTCCGCCCGCCGTGTCGTACACCGCTTCGACCGTCACGCGCAGGTCCTTCAGGTAGCGCTCGCACTGCGCCAGCGCCTGCGGATGCGAATAGACCACCTTCACGTCCGACAGCTTCGTGCCCGGCAGCGCCTGCAGGCAGTGGACGACGTCGAGCTCCACCTCGCCCGTGATCATGAGCTCGTGCTCGAGCAGCAGGTCGTAGTTGCGGTGGATCGTCCCGCCGATGGAGTTCTCGAGCGGCACGACGCCGTGCGTCGCGCGCTTCCGCACCACGGCTTCGAACACCTCGTCGAAGCTCTTGCAGGGCATCGTTTCGACCTGCGGCCCACCGTGGAGGAGCGCCGCAGCTTCGCTGTAGGCGCCCGGCTCTCCCTGATACGCGAGTCTCACGACTTTTCTCCTGCGACAGGATGTCGGACGGGATGTCCCCGGCGCGCCGCCGACGCCGCCGCGGCCCGCACCGCGCCCCCCGCGAGCATCGCCGCCGACGAGACGGCGATCAGCACCGCCAGCGCCCATGCGGGCGTGGGCGGCATGTAGCCGGCGGTGTCGCCGCCGGCGAGCGCGGCCGCGCGGAAGATGACGGCAATCATCGTATATTTCATCTCGTCGTGCTCGGCGAGCTTCGCGCACAGGTAGCCGCCGAGCAGCGCCACGAACGACGAGACGACGAGCCGGATCGCCAGGACGGGCAGCGTGTTGAGCACGACCGCGTAATCGTCCAGCGACTGGATCGCGCGCCCCGCGAGCGCGTTGGCGAGCATCGACTCGAGGAACTGGACGAAACCGACCGACACCGCGAGGCCGACGAGGACTCCGATCAGCCCCCGCAGCACGCTCATCGCTTCATGACCATGGCGCCGATGAAGTAGCCCGCCGCCGCCACGCCGAAGCCGACGAGGAACATGTCGCGTCCGCTCGTCCAGAGGCCGCGGCCCGTGAAGATGCTGCGGGCGGCGCCCACCGCGAAATGCGCCAGCATGCTGATCGTCAGCGACGCCCATATCGCCGGTCCCGCGGGAAGCATCAGGAAGGGGAGCAGCGGGATGACGGCGCCGAACGCGGTTGCCGTGCCGGTGACGAGGCCGTCGGCAAGCGGTGTCACCGACGGCGGCTGGATGCGGAGCTCCTCCTGCACCTTCGTCTCGAGCGCGCGCTTCGGATCGCGCATCATCATTTCCGCCGATTCGCGCGCGTTGTCCGGGGTCAGCCCCTTCGCCTCGAGAATGAGCGCCAGCTCCTTCTCCTCGAGATCCGGCATCAGCCGCAGCTCGTCGCGCTCGATGGCGACCTGCCGCGCCGCCACCTCCGCCTCGCTCTTGGCCGCCAGGTAGCCGCTCGAGCCCATCGACAGCGCGTCGGCCATCGCCCCGGCGATGCCCGTCACGACGACGATGTGCGGCTCGACGCTCGCGCCAATCACGCCCGCCACGAGCCCGAAGTTCGCGGTCAACCCGTCGTTGAAGCCGTAGACGACGCTGCGCAGGTAGCCGCCGACCGCGAGCCCGTGCCACGGCTCGCCCTCGCGCCCGATGGAGGAGGACAGGTGCTGCGCGTGTTCGGCCGATTCGGTGGCAATGGCCACCGCCGTGTCGTGCGTCGTCTTGTCAGTCGCGCCGCGCGCGAGCCGCAGGTAGGAGCCGACCTCGCGCGACTCCTCGGCGATGATGAGCGGCAGGACGGCGCCAGACCCGAACAGGCGCGCCACGCCGGCGAGCAGCCGCGAGCGCAGCGACGGCGAATGCGAGGGGACCTCGCCGCCGTGCTCGTGGAACAGCGAGCGCCAGCGCTCGACGTGTTCGTCCTCGACTTTGGCGAGGTTGTCGAAGATGGCGCGGCGCTGCGGGTTCGCCTCCACGCGCGCCAGCGCGCGATAGAGCCACGCGGCGTCCATCTCATCGAGGTAGTACTCGCTCCAGACGGCTTCGACAGGCACAGCTCGATGCTATCGCGGGTGGCCGCTTCGTGCGGCGGAGGCGCGGCGGGGCGCCGCTTTTGTCGCGCCCACGGCTATGGCAGAGCGGTGACGACCGAGACGACGACGGCGGCGAGCGACGCGGCCAGGCACATCACCGCGATCAGCAGGTGGTCGCCGCGCTCCGGCTTCATCGGGTTGAGCACCATCGCCGCCAGGTAGCCGCCGCCGAACCCGCCCGCGTGCGCGTAATTGTCGATGTTGGGCATGATGAAGCCGTAGAACACGAGCATGATGACGATGCGCGTCGCCTCGGCGCGGACGAGACTGCTGCCCGTGCTGCGGCCGTAGTACATCAACGCGCCGATCAGGCCCGAGATCGACGCGGACGCGCCCACCGTGAACAGGCTGCCGTGCAGGAAGGGAAGCGCCGGCAGGAAGATCGCGGCGCACGAGCTGAGCGCGAAGCCCGCCACCGCTCCCGCCGTGTAGATGATGACGGTCCGGCCGGGCCCGTAGAACTCCGCCGTCACCGGTCCGAGCTGCCAGAGCGCCATCATGTTGAACGCGATGTGCAGCAGGCCCGCGTGCAGCCAGCCGGCGCTGAGCACCGTCCACCACCGGTGGTAGAGAAAGATCGGCACCGCGCCGCTCTCGCCGAACAGCAGCAGCGCGCGATTGTTCGGGCCGAGGAACGACAGCGGGCTGCCCTGCCCCATCATCCCGCCGCTCGAGACGAGCGTCAGGAGGTAGACGACCGCGCAGGTGCCCATGATGAAGGGGATGAGGCCGAGATCGGCGCCGAGCGTTCGGAGCAGCGGCGCGTACCCCCATAACCCGGGATGGCGCCGGCCGCAGTTGTAGCACTTGGCATCGTTGACGCCGACGAGGAGGCCGCACGAGCTGCAGATCACGGACCCTGTCCGCTGGCGACGAAGCATCCGGTCGATGATAATGAAGAAACTCCCAACTCCCAACGCCCAACTCCCAAGTTGGGAATTGGAGGTTGGTAGTTGGGAATTGACCGCATGCGATTGATCGTCGCCATCACGGGAGCGACCGGCGTGATCTACGGCGTCCGGCTGCTGCAGCGGCTGCGCGAGGCCGACGTCGAGACGCACGTGGTGATCAGCAAGTGGGGCGTGCGGACGCTGCTGCACGAGACGTCGTATTCACGCGAGCAGGTGGAAGCGCTGGCCACCGAGGTCTACGCGCCCAACGACATGGGGGCGGCGATCGCCAGCGGTTCGTTCCAGGCCGCCGGGATGATCATCGCGCCGTGCAGCGTCAAGACGCTCGGCGCCATCGCGCACGGCTACGGCGACAGCCTGGTGCATCGGGCCGCCGACGTGACGCTGAAAGAGCGGCGCAAGCTCCTCCTCTCCGTTCGCGAAGCGCCGCTCAGCGAGATCCACCTGGAGAACATGCTGAAGCTGGCGCGGATGGGCGCCGTGATCCTGCCGCCCATGCCCGCCTTCTACATGCATCCGCAGACGCTCGACGAAGTGATCGACCATACCGTGCTGCGGATGCTCGATCAGTTCGGCATCGACGTGCCCGGCGCGCCGCGCTGGGACGGCGACATGGGCGTCAATCGTCCAGTTTCGCGCGAGCGTTCGTAACCGCGCGCTCCGCGTCGTCGACGGCCTGCGCGGCCTCCTCGGCCTCGCTGGCGACACGGCGCGCATCCTGCCGGGCCGCATCCGCCGTCGCCGACAGCTTCTCGAAGCGCGCCTCGAGCGCCGCCTTCGCCTTCTCGGCGGCCTTGGCGCGGGCCGCCGCGTCCCTCATCGCGGCGCGCGCGCGCTCCGCCGCGCGCTTCGCGGCTGCGAGCGCGCGCTCGGCCTCGTGCAGCTCCTTGCGCGCCTGCGTCTCCTGCGCACGGCGTTCCGCTTCCCGCCGCCGGGCCTCGTCCTTCTCGTTGCCGGCCTTGCGCCGGGGCGGCTCGCGCTTCGGCTGATTGAACGGGATGACGCGCGGCGGCGCGTGCGTGCCTTCCGACTTTGCGGATCGCGTCGCATGTGCGCCGCGCGGCACCAGCGCCGCCAGCGCCTCGAAGCCGGGCGGATCGACATCCGCCGTCAACCGTCCCGCCTGCGGGGCTTCGGGCTGCTCGCCGTACGTGGCGAGGGCTTCGAGCGTGGTCATGATGCGGCGCATCATGTCCGGAGAGGAGGGGTGCCCGGCGTCGTGCAGGATGCTGGCGGCGTCTTTCGTCAGGTCGGAGAGCGCCTCCCGCCGCGCATCGAGCGAGCCGCGGAGGTCCGCGCTCTTGCCGGCCAGCTGCGCCGCCTGGGCGCTGCGAAATCGATCGCCCGCGGCGAGCAGTCGATCGAACGCCTTGCGGTGGCGCCAGTAGAGCTGATTGGCGACCCACGCGGACAGCGACGGCTTGCCGAGCGTCTTCACGCGCTCCGCGGCGGCCGCGTCGCCGCTCTTCTTCAGCCGTGCGGCGAGCGCGTTGCGGGCGGAGGTGAATTCGGCGAGCGGGGCCTGGAACAACGCGTCGGTTTCGACCTGATGTTCCTGTCCCTTGCCGCCTGCTCCCTGACCCCTTGCCGGTGCCATCGGGACCTAGTCTGTCATAAGGCCTGCGTAGTCTCGCTTCAAGAGAAGGAGAGAGGCGATGCAGCTGGCGCTTTATGGAGCGGGTCGGGCGGGGAAGGCAGGCAAGGCCGGTGAAGCGAGGCGGATGTGCGCCGCGTGCCAGGCACGCGAAGCGCGCTACGGGTTCCGCGACGGCGGCAGCGACGACCCGGCGGTCGAACGGCCGAAGGCGCTCTGCTTCGACTGTTTCCGGATGGAGATGGACCGCCGGCGCGCGGTGGCCGCGCAGCTTGCCCGCGGTTGGAACGCGACGCAGGCCGAGCTCCCGCTCTCCGGAAGGCTCGAGGCGTTGAGCCTCCGGCGTCGTCGCGCGCAAATCGCCGCGCGTCATGCACTGGCGTTACGGTGAGGCGGGTCCGAAAGGACCCGCCCTACACTATTTGCTTTCCCGGAACGTTTCCGCGGACCCGGGCGCGCTGAAATCGATCGCCCGGTCGCCGGCGTGGCCGTTGACGGTATAGCGGCCGCGCATCTGGAGGAAGTTCAAGCCGTTCGCCAACGTGCCCTGGGCCGTGCGCGTCGTTACCATCGAATCCACGTCGAAGCGCATCGTCACGTCCAGCAGCCGGCTGCGTGCGGTCACGGTGATCGTCTTCGGCTGACCCTGCGGGTCGTTCATCTCGGCAATCGTCACATTCGTGGCGTAGCCCAGGGGGCCATCGGGACCGAGCGCACCGACAAACCCGGGAATGCGCTCGGGATCGGCGGCGTCGCGCGGCGGGAAGACGCGGCCGTATAACAGCGAAAGGTCGCCTTCCTGCGCCTGGCCCCATTGCCAGGAGACGCCGCGCCAGAATCCCCAGTTGTGGTCGTGGTATCCCGCTCCTCCATCGAAGGAGAGGCGGTCGCCCGCGACGTCGATCGTTCCATCCAGCGCACCTGACATGACGGGCACGACGTAGCCGGTCCGCCAGCCATGCGCGCCGCCAATCTCGATTGGCGGCACCAGCCGTCCGGGCGACGCCTCGATGGCGACGCGGCCGCGCGCCGCGCGGCCGCCCTCCCCTCGAAGGTCGAGATCGATCACATAGCGCAAACCGTCGAGTCGCACGCGGTTGTCGCCGATGGTCAGCTCCGGCGCGCGCAGCGCGTCCCGCTGCGTCAGCTGCGCGGACGCGCTGAAGTTTTCCACCCGGCCGCCGCGATCGAGCTGCAGGCGCACGCCAGCCGATCGCGAGCCGTCCGGCCGCGCCGGCCCGACCATGAACGTCAGGTAGAAGCGCGCGTCGCGCGCGCGCCCGTTGAAGTACAGCCATTCCGCCCACGAGTCCTGCCACATCGGCGCGTCGGGCACCTCGTGGAAGCGGTCGATCTGACGCAGCACGGCCTCCGGCGTCGCCTGGGTCCACGCGACGTCTTCGGGCGTGTCGCGCCACTCGCGATTGAGCGCCACTTCCGGATCGCCGAGCGCCTGCGCCGCGCTCGGAATGCCGCCGTGCGCGTCCACGCGAACGGTACCCGTCTCTTTCACCAGGTACAAGGCCGCGGTGTGCGAGGGTCCCGCCAGCCGCACGCGGTTGCGCAGCTGGTTGGACTGCAGCGTGCCCGACATCACCATCCGCGCCGGTACCGACGGCTCGAGATGGATGACGACGTCGCCGCCGCCGACGAGATCGGACGACCGCGCCTGCATCAGCACGACGTCGGCGACACCCAGGAGGATGGCCATCACGGCCACGCCGACGCCGAACCCCGCGGCGAGCACGGCGGAACGTACGGGGTGCGCGGTCAGCGATCGAACGGCGAGCCGGCCAATCACGCGGACGTGGACTCGCTTTCGATGCGGCCGTCGCGCATCGTCAGGACCCGCGTGCAGCGTTCGGCGAGCGCCGGGTCGTGGGTGACGATGACGAGCGCGGTGCCGTCGGCGTTGACGCGGTCGAGCAGCGCGGCAATCTGCTCGCCGGTGGCGCGATCGAGCTCGCCGGTCGGCTCGTCCGCGAGGAGCAGGCCGGGGCGGTTCGCGAGCGCGCGGGCGATGGCGACACGCTGCATCTCGCCGCCGGAGAGCTCCGACGGACGATGGTCGGCCCGGGCGGCGAGCCCGACGTACTCGAGCAGCTCGCTCGTCCGCCGCCGCCGTTCGGCTTTTGGCACGTCGGCTTCGGACTGGGGCAGCTCGATGTTCTCGGCCGCCGTCAGCATCGGCAGCAGGAAGAAGCGCTGGAACACGAATCCGATCTGACGCAGCCGCAGCAGGCTCCGCTGGCGGTCCGACAGCCTCGAGACGTCGTTGCCGTCGAACAGGAGCGTCCCCGCCGTCGGTGTTTCCACGCAGCCCAGCATGTGCAGCAGCGTGGACTTGCCGCAGCCAGACGGCCCGCGGATGCCGAGATGGTCGCCCGGCGCAATGCGCAGCGTGACGTCGGCGACCGCGGTGACCGGGCCAGCGGGCATCGGGAAGACGCGGCTGATATGGGAGGCGGAGACGATGGCATCGGCGATGCGGCCGTGAACTGCCGGGTTCGGTTGTGCGCTCATCCGACGACCTCGTCCCGCAGCGTCGCCGCAATCGGCAGCCTGGCCACGATGCGAATCGGATAGAGCGCCGCGATGACGGCGGTTGCCGCGAGCAGCAGCAGGTGCACCTGCAGCGCGCTCGCCCGGAAGACGAAGAAGTGCACGTCCGCCGGGATGCCGGGGATGCGTTTCAGGATGGTGTCGAGCGCCGCCGCGAGCAATCCGCCGAGCGGCAGCGAGATCAGCCCGCCGCCACCCACGATCAGCACCGACTCGCACAGCACGTCGGCGACGACACGCCAGCGCGAGAAGCCGAGCGCCCGCAGCGCCGCAATCTCACCCAGCCGCTGGTTGATCGACACGGTCAGCAGCACGGTAATCAGCAGGACCGCGAAGGACAGCGTCACGGTCGTCAGCACCGTGGAGATCTGCCGGAAATAGGTGAACCCTCCGCGCTCGAACCGATTCACCGCCTCGGCGTTGCTCAGCACGCGCAGCTCGGGCAGCAGCTGCGCGACATCCGCGACCGCCGCGGTCGGCCCGGCGCCTTCCTGCGAGGCCACCATGATCACGTCGGCCTCGCCCGTTTCGTTGCCGCCGCAGGCCTCGGCGAGCCTGTCGAGCGAGGTGGCGAGCGTGGCGCCGTTCGGCGTGTCGAACGGGAACTGCGCGACGCCCGCGACCGTGAACGGCACCGGCGGGAGCGCCTGTTCCTCGCCTGTGCACGACGCCCTGAGCACGACGCGCGCGCCCGGCTCGAGCCGCAGCCGGGTCGCGGTGTTCTCGTTGATGACGAGTTCGGCGCCGGTCCCGATGTCGCGGCCCCGGAGGATGGTCCACGGGTGCTGCGCGGTGCCCGCCACGCCTTGAAACGAGGTGTAGAGGCCTCGCGGGGGGCCGTCGAGGATGGTGGCGTTGGCGAAGCGGAGCGCGATGGCCGAGCGGACGGTGGGGAGTTTCGAGATGGCCTGCGCGTGCGCCAGGGCGTTCGGGATGAGCGGCCCCTGCCCGGGCAGCGAATCGGTCGCGGTGACACGCAGGTCGAATCCCGTCCGCTCGAGCAGGCCGCGCATCGAGATGACGAGCCCCTGCGAGAGCAGCAGCATGTCGAACAGCAGCGCGCCCACCGCGGCGACGCCGAGCACGCCGAGCGACGCGCGCGCCGGCTGGCGGACCAGGCTGCGCCACGCAAATCCCATGGCGTTCATCGGCGGGCGAGCCTGAGGCCGTTGCGGCGAAGCAGCGCCCACGACGCGATGACGGTGGCGGACACGCCGAGCGGCACCGCGATGCCGACGCAGATGGCGGCGACCTGCGGCGTCACGCGAACGAAGACGAGCGCGGTGTCGTACCGCCACTGAAAGAAACGGTTGATGAGCCCCTCGGAGACGAGCGAGAGCACGATGCCGAACAGCGACCCGATCGTCGCGATGAGGACGCCTTCGATGAAGAGCTGGACGATGATGCGGCGGATCGGCAGCCCGATCAGCCGCAGGACGCCGACCGCCGCGCGCCGTTCGTCGACCAGCATGATGGTGAGCGCCAGCAGGAACACCGTGGAGGCGACGATCGTGACGACGGCAATCGCCAGGTGGAATCGGCGCAGGACGATGAACGGCCCCGTCGACTCGGCGGCGCCGCTGGCCGGCTCCGCGCTCACGCCGGGCATGCGCGCCTGGACGTCGCGCGAAAACGCGGCGGCGTCGCCCGGATCGACCAGCGCGACGTTGATCGTCTGCACGTACTCACTGCCCGCCGGCATCCCGGGCTCGCGCGTCAGCGTCAGCAGATCCGGCAGGTGGAGCTGCACCTCGCGAATCACGGCGCCGAGCCGCGCGGGATCCGGCGTCGGCTCGTAGACGCCCGACACGCGAAACTGTTGCGCGGCGCCGCCGTCGGCCGACGCGCTCAGCCGCACGACGTCGCCCGCCGCGATGTGCTCGCTCTCCGAGAGTTGGCGCGAAATGAGGACGGACGGCAGGGTGTCGGCGGCGTGCAGCGTCGCCGCCGCGGCGGCCAGCGCCGCCAGCGCGGCGACGAGGCGCGTTCGTGTCACGTTTCGATTATATCGACGCGCCCGCGCGTGCCGCGGCGACACGTGGGTCCATCACGCGGAACCAGAGCGGCGGCACGAGCGCGAGCAGGAACATCGCGCCGTAGCCGCCGGGCAGCCGCGGCGCATGCGTCAGCAGCTCGAGCGACTGGTAGCGCTTCGCCGCCGACATGTGATGGTCCGAGTGGCGCGGCAGGTTCATCAGCATCCAGTTGCTGATGCGGTTCGGGGAATCCCACGAGTGCTCAGGCTTGACGCGCTCGTATTCGTACGACACGCGCGGTCCGGAAGGACCCGGCCTGCTCAACTTCTTGCGCAACAGGCCGTAGTGCTCGACGTAGTTGATCACCTCGAGCATCGCGATGGCGACGAGCGACTGGCCGGCGAAGAGCGCCAGCGCCAGCGGCCCGAGGACGATGGCGATCGTTGCGTAGATGGCGAGCTCCAGCGCCGCATACCGCAGCATCACGTTCTGCGGCGACCACGTCCCGGTCTCGCGCTCCCAGAGGCGCAGCCGCTCGATCTGCCACGCGCTCCTCAGCCCGCCGAACACCGAGCGCGGCAGGAACCGGTAGAGGCTCTCGCCGAGACGCGCGGTCGCGGGATCGCGCGGCGTACCGACATGGCGGTGGTGCCCCTTGACGTGCTCGATGGCGAAATGCGGATACGTGATGCTGGCCAGCAGGATGGTGCCGAACGCACGCTCGTAGCCGTGGCGGCGGTGGATCAGCTCGTGCGCGACGGCCATCCCGACCGCGCCGGTCGTCGCGCCGACCGAGGCCGTGGCGCCAATCAGCTCCAGCGGACCGAGATGCGCCAGCGGCACGGTCCGCACCAGCCAGGCGATCAATGCGAGTTGGACCGGTACCCACACCCACGTGACGACGCGGAACCAGTTGTTGAAGGCGAGGTCCGGCGCTTCGCGCGGGATGGCGGCGACGCCGGACATCCAGTCGAGCACCGGCAGCACGCCGAAGACGACGATGACGGGCAGCGCCGTGAACCAGCCGCGGTTGAAGACGGAGATGATGACGATCGGCGGCAGGAGGTAGGCGAGCCAGAACGGGAACGTCGCCCAGATCGATCTAGTCACGGCTCATCTTTTCGATGCGCGCCCATTCCGCGTCGCTGACCGGCATGACCGACAGCCGCGACATCCGCACGAGCGGAAACGCCGCGAAGGCGCGGTCCGCCTTGATCTCGGCGAGCGTCACCGGCCGCGCCAGCTTCTTGTCCGCCACGACGTCCACCACGTACAGCTTGCCGGAGGGATCGTTCGGATCCGGATACGCGTCGCCGGCCGCGCGCGCGGTCGCGACCACCGCTTTCTCCTTGCCGGTGTGGTAGTAGAAAATGCGATCGCCCTTGCGGATCGTGCGCAGGTGTTTCTGCGCCAGCGGGTTCTTCACCCCCGCCCACACGGTTTTGCGATCCTGTTCGAGCTGATCGTAGCTGTAGTGTTCGGGTTCTTCCTTCACGAGCCACTGCGCCATGCCGCGAATTATATCGGCCGCCGCAAGACGGACAGGCCTGCGCGACACCGTGCTGCCGCCACTGCGCGACCGCATCCAGCCGGGTGTCGAGGTGTTGTTCGTCGGCATCAACCCCGGCGTGAGGTCCGCCCTGACGGGACATCACTTCGCCGGCTTCTCCAATCGCTTCTGGAAGCTGCTCTACCAGTCGCGCCTCGTCCCCGAACGCATCACCTTCAGCGACGACGACAGGCTGCCGGAGTGGGGTTTCGGCATCACCAACATCGTCAGGCGCGCGACGCCGGGGATCGACACGCTGCTGCCGCACGAATATGCCGGCGGGCGGAAGCGTCTGCTCGCGAAGGTCCGCCGGTTCCGTCCACGGGTCGTGGCGCTCGTCGGCGTCACGGTCTTTCGGGCGATGTTTCCCGAACACAAGGGGCCGGTCGCGCTGGGGCGCCAGGCGCAGACGCTGGGCGACTCCACCGTGTTCGTGCTGCCGAACACGAGCGGCCGCAACGCGAACTTCACCTACGAGGAGATGCTTCGCGCATTCAGGAGTCTGGCGAGGCTGCGAAAGAATCGGTGGGGTCCGCCGGCAGGACCGGCCGCTAGTGGACGCGGGGCGCGGCTTCCGCCGCCGGCTCCTCGCTCCCCCCGATCGGCGGGCGGCGTCCCTCGGCGGTCGCGTTCGCGAGCGCGATGAGCGCGCCCGCTTCGGACGCCTCCACCGGCTTCGAGAAGTAGAAGCCCTGCGCGTGCGGGCAGCGCAGCTTGCGCAGCCGCTCGACCTGCTCGGCCGTCTCGATGCCCTCGACGATGACGCCCTTGCCGAGGTTCTGCGCCAGCGAGACGACCGCGGCGAGGACGTTCGAGCCGCTCGGGTCGAGCGGATCCTTCGCCAGGAACGAGCGATCGATCTTCACCGTGTCGACCGGGAAGCGGTGCAGGTGGCCGAGCGACGAGTAGCCGGTGCCGAAGTCGTCGAGGAGCAGCTGCACGGGCAGCATCTTCAGCTCCTTGATGACGCGCATCGCGGTCGCCGCGTCCTCGGCGAGCGCGCTTTCCGTGATTTCGAGCGCGAGCGTGCCGTGCGCGAGCGAATGCTTGCGCAGCATCTGGCCGACGGCCTCCACGATCCCCGGCTGCGTCAGCTGGCGCGGCGAGATGTTGACGCTCATCGTCAGCGGCTCGTCGAAGCGGTACTGCCGCTGCCACAACGCGGCCTGGCGGCACGCCTCGCCGAGGACCCAGATGCCGAGCGGAACGATGACGCCGGTCTCTTCCGCGAGCGGAATGAACTCGGATGGAGGAATCATCTCGCCGCCCGCCCGTTCCCAGCGGAGCAGCGCTTCGAAGCCTGACAGGGCGCCGTCTTTCAGACGAATGACCGGCTGGTAGACCAGCTTGAGCTCGTCGTTCTCGATGGCACGGCGCAGCTCGGTCTCGAGGTTGAGGCGCACGACCGCGTGGTCGCGCATCCGCTGCTCGAACACCACGTGGCACGCCTTGCCGAGCGCCTTCGCGCGATACATCGCGGTGTCGGCGTCGCGCAGCAGCTCCTCGGGGTGCTCGTAGTGCGGGCCGCCCATCGTGATGCCGATGCTGGTCGTGACGAAGATGTCGCGGCCGCTGTCGATCTTCATCGGCTCGCGGAAGAGCGACTGCACGCGCTCGGCGACGAACTCCACGTCGCCGGGCCCGTTGACGCCGTCGAGCAGGATGGTGAACTCGTCGCCGCCGAGCCGCGCCAGCACGTCGCCGGTGCGGAGGCAGGTGGCCAGCTTGTAGGCCACTGCCTTCAGCAGCTGGTCGCCCACGAGGTGGCCGAGGCTGTCGTTCACCAGCTTGAAGCGATCGACGTCCACGAACAGCACCGAGTAGCGGTAGTCGCCCATCCGCTTCGAGCGGGCGAGCACGCGCGACAGCTCCTGCATGAACGCGGAGCGGTTCGGCAGGTTCGTCAGCGAGTCGTGCCGCGCGGCGTGCTCGAGCCGCGCCTGCGCCTCGTGGCGATCCGTGACGTCGGTCTGCGAGCCGGCGACGCGCGTCGCGGTGCCGTCCGCGTCGCGGACCGCGATGCCGCGGCACAGCATCCAGCGATACGCGCCCGCGGCCGTCTGAATCCGGTGTTCGTGCTCGAGGTGCGGCGTCTCGCCGGCGAGGTGCGCGCCGAGCGCCGCGCGCAGCCCCTCGACCTCGTCGGGGTGCACGCGATTGAGCCAGTCGAGCAGCGTGTTGCCGACCTCGTCGTCGCTGAGGCCGAGCATCGCCTTCCACCGCGGCGAGAAGTAGACGCGGTTGCGGACGACGTCCCAGTCCCACAGTCCGTCGTTCGAGCCGGCGGCGGCCAGCGCGTAGCGCTCCTCGCTCTGCTTGAGGAGCTGCAGCGTCTCGCGCAGCCTGCCTTCCGACTGCTGCGCGAACTTGAGCGCCTGCTGCGCCTGGTCGTGCAGCTCGGTCACCTGCTGCGTGTGCCGCTGCTCGTCCTCGAGGCGGCCCAGGTACACCTTGTAGCTGCGGAACGTGAGGTAGACGGGCGGAATCAGGATCGGGAGCAGCCACTGGCTGGCGCCGTTGACGATGGTCGCGGCGACCATGGCGACGGTCGCGCCGACGAAGTAGCTGGGGGCGCACCAGAGGAAGTTGTCGTTCCAGACGCGCATCAGCCGCTGGCCGGAGGTCAGCGCGACGGCGACGGACACCGAGGTCGTGTTGGCGACGTAGTACGCGGTCGCCGCAGCCAGCAGCGGCGTCGCAATCTGCGGCCAGCCGAGGTGGCCCGCGCCGCCGCCGCTCCAGCCGAACACGAGGCCGGCGAATTCGATCGTGAGGACGATCGCCGCGATGTTGAACAGCGTCCGGTAGAACGGGTTGCCCTTGCGGACGTTCAGCGTCGACTGCGCAACCGCGCTCGCGGCGGCGACAAACACCGTCTGCTCCGGCCCGAGCAGGAGCAGCGCGGTGAAGTCCACCACGTACGACACCGACATCGTCGACGCGCTGCGCGTGAGCGGCAGCCTGACTTTCAGCGCCGAGGCGAGGCACGACAGGACGATGAGGGAAATGAAGAGCGCCCACTGCGTGACGTGGACGTGGGTGGCGCAGTAGACGAGGACCAGCGCGCCGGCGGCGATGACGGCCGCCACATAGACCCGTGCCAGCAGGGGCAGTTTTGCCTCTTGACGGCCGATCTGCGGCAGGGCCGCTGTGGTGGTGTCCGTGCTAACGCCCATGTCGAACCATACGGCGAGACGCGGCGCCTCGCCGTATCAGGATGCCCGGCTTACTGCAGCACCGCGCTCCAGACCGCCTTCGCCTGGAACCAGTCCTGCGACAGAATCGACCACATGATCTGATCGAGGTGCTTGCCGTCCTTCAGCAGCGATCCGCGCAGGACGCCCTCCTGGACCGCGCCGAGCTTGCGCAGCGCGCCATTACCGCGGGCGTTCTGCACGACCGCGCGGGCTTCCAACCGGTTGACGGATGTGTGCTGGAAGGCGAAGTCGAGGGTCATCCTCGCGCTGGCGAGGAACATCCCCGTACCCCAGAAAGGTGAGCCTACCGCAAATCCCCACTCCGCGACGGAAAATCTCGGAGCGATTGCACGGACCTGCACGAGACCTACCGCATGTTCGCACCCGTCGGGAACCATGCCGAACGTGAACTGGTTGCCTGCCTCGCGTTCACGCTGCGCCCACGCGATGAACCGCTCGAAGCCCTCGGGCGTCGTCGGCGGCGGCGAGATGAACTTCGCCACTTCCTCGGCCTTGAGCATCGAGAGCAGCGAGAGCGCGTCGGTCTTCACCAGCTCGCGCAGCATCATCTTGCGGCCCGTGAGCACCGGCAGTCCCGTCGTCCAGTCGGCGTCGACGTTGAAGTTGACGTTCGCCGCCGGGGCGGCATCGAAGCGAATCGGCTCGAGATTCTGGGTCACGTTTTTCACCATCTCTGCAGCGTTCAGTTGAAGGAGGTTGGTCGCGGTCTTCACTTGCCGCCTCCTTTCTTCCCGAGCACGCTCTCGCCCCAGACGATGTTTTCGCCCCAGACGATGTTCTCGCCCCAGACGATGTTTTCACCCCAGACGATGTTCTCGCCCCAGACGATGTTCTCGCCCCAGACGATGTTCTCGCCCCAGACCAGGTTCTCGCCCCAGAC
>Ga0134123_10000103_pt1 | contig 51205 bp, 85 predicted proteins | sample KB303_FD_96460 | JGI IMG/M metagenome (GOLD analysis project Ga0134123, IMG submission 96460) | Terrestrial soil microbial communities without Nitrogen fertilizer from Kellogg Biological Station, Michigan, USA - KB3-0-3 | ecosystem: Environmental > Terrestrial > Soil > Unclassified ...
ACCCCACGACAGAGAAGCCATGATCAATCCAATGCTGTGTTACGTGCCCGAGATGCATCTCGAAGGCTTCTGGCGCGTGAAGTTCGCTGACGTCTGCCTACTGATGCCGGATGCGGAATTCATCGAGTTTGCCGATCGGATCAAGTATGACGAGGTGGAATACGAGGCCGAGTATGTGCAGCGGACCCGCGAGTACTATGATTCGCGGCCTGAAGCCAACATATGAAAGTTCAAGGAACCGCGCGGGTGATGAGATCCAGGCATAGCCTGTGGGCGCACATCCCGGCCCCGTGCGGTTTCGTCCTAACTCAACGGGAGATGCAAAGTGAAAGAGCAAGAATTGTCGGAACTCGCCACTGAGGCAGCGAAGAAGCAGGCCCGCAGCGTCTTTGAGAAGCGCGCCCAGAAGGGCTATGAGACTACGATCACCCTGCGTGAGGATGAGCTGACCGCATTGCTTGCACGGGCGTTCGATGCCGGCCAGAAGGCCGAGAAGCGCTGATGACCGGGTTCGACCGCTACGTGCCCGAACTCGATCCTGCCAATCAGGAACGCAATTACACATGCCTGAAAGCGAATGGCTCAGGCTGCATCATGGAGCCACACGAAGCAGCAGCACTGATGGCGGAATCTCCGGGAGAGTACACGGCGCATACGGTTCGCATGACGCCTGCGCAGTTCGAGAAGCTGCCTGACTTTGGGGGATGGTGATGACAAAACAGTGCCTCCATTCTGAACTGCGCCGCGTGCGCAACGAAGAGGATGATGGCTACATGGACCTATGGGTCTGCGTAGAACCCGCCTGTCCTTTTGAGATCGACCAGCGCGCAGTCGAACCGTCATCGGACCCTGTGATTCCCGTGCCCGAGCTAGTGTGGAACTCATGCGGGCCGGGTAACGGCGGACTGTGGGATTGCCCTGACAGCATCCACTGCGCCGGCTACTGCTCGCCACCGTGGACCTTTGAGAAGGCCACGCAACAGCACCAGCAACGTCATCGTGAGTGGGTAGCGGAAGAAATCAAGCAGCGCGCTGTGAACCGGACTTAGAACCCTATGGTCCCCGGCCTCATCATCAGCATAGATACGGGAACGCTCCCATCCTCAATCGTCGCGGCGCTGCGCGAGCACGGCGTGACCGTCCTTGTAGGAGAGTCCATTGAATCACAAACGACGGCGCCCCAAGACCTCGCGGGCTGGGTGTCTCATGTGCAAGCCCAACAAAATGGGCAAGGGCTTAGAAAAGAAGCTCGGCCACCGTGGATTCGGAAAGCTACGCGCCGAGCACCACGCAAACTCTGATCTCAAAGAGGCCGAGTGAGAACCACTCCGGAGCCTCAATGAGCCTCTTCCAATGCCAAAACTGTGGATGCTGCGAGAACACCGCTCTCGCTGGGCAAGGGTGTAACGGATACGCAGAAACCTTTTACGATTGGACCGGCATCGAAGATCGCAAGGGCAAGAAGCTGTGCAGTGCGTGCGCTCCAACGCAATACGCTGGGGGAGAGGGACCGACAGAGTTTGGCAAGTGGCACGGGGAGTTTGAGCGTGTGTTCCTGCCGATGGGAATGTTCCGCACGGCGCGTGACGGCAACCTTGAGCACATCGAGTCCGGCAGCACGGACTTCAGACGATACGACCTGCGTCGAGGGACCGATGAGTGAGGTGGCGTGGGGCAGCGTCGAGCAGGCCCGGACAATGAAGCCGCTCCCGCGAGGATACGGGAAGAACCGGAAGTGCCCGTGCGGCTGCAAACAGAAGATCACGCACACGGGCTTCGGTGGTCACGTGGCCCTAACGAATGGTTGCGAGCTTTATATCCGGCGCTGGGTGCGCGATGGCTCACAAGTGCGTCGATCTCCGGAGCAGACATGAGCGACGAACTAGGCGACCGCATGAAGCTGTACGAGATGGCCGAGGCCGGCCGTCGCTTCATGCCGCTGCTGCCAATCCTTGCGCGTGTCGATGGCCGCGCGTTCCATTCATTCACGCGAGGGATGGAACGCCCCTATAGCGAGGCCATGACCCAGTGCATGATCTACACGGCTGAGAGGCTCGCATTCGAAACTAACGCCTGCATGGCCTACACGCAGAGCGATGAGATCACGCTCGCGTGGCATTCGCTGGACCCCAAGAGTCAGGTCTGGTTTGACGGCCGCATCTGCAAGATGACTAGCCAACTCGGCGCGCTCGCGACTTTGCACTTCTATCGGGTGGCTGGCATCCACTTGGGCGAGAAGTACACACAACTTCTGCCGACCTTCGATGCTCGTGTCTGGCAGGTTCCAAACCGCACAGAGGGGGCGAACGTCTTTCTGTGGCGAGAGTGGGACTGTACTAAGAACAGCCTCACCATGGCCGCCTCAGCACTCTATAGCCACAATGAACTACACGAGGTAAATGGCCAGCAGAAGCACGACATGCTGATGGCGAAGGGCGTCAACTGGAACGACTATCCGCCGTCATTCAAGCGCGGAACATTCGTGCAACGACGCCGAGTCGTTCGGCCATTCACGACGGAAGAGCTGGAGCAGTTGCCACCGAAACATGAGGCTCGCGCGAATCCAGCTCTTACGGTAGAGCGGTGGAAGATTGCGCCTGTCGCCATGCCGCCGTTCGGCACGGTCACCAATCGCGAAGCGGTGATCTTCGAAGGCGCCGAACCGAAACAAGATAGCTGAACTTCAAATGGCAGAACTCGCAGGCAAAGACTATTTCACCGTCGAGGAGGCGGCGGTCTACGCTGGTATTTCATACAGTCACTGGCGTGCCAATGTGCAACCTGAGTTCCCACCGGGGCTGTTCAAGGGCAAACTCCTCTACCGCCGGGCCGATGTGGCGCGCTTCATCGAAAACAACACGACGTGGCCACGATCTATCCTCGAGGAACGTGCTGGTACCTCAACTGGTCGGAGAACGGGAACCAACGCCGGAAATCGCTCGGGGAGATCAGCGAGCATGAAGCCGACACTCAGCGTCGTGCGAAAGAACTCGAACTCAGGACAGGAAAACGGATCTTCATCGCCTCACGCGTCTTCGATGAGCACAGGAAGACCTACCTAGCCTGGCACCGCAGCGAGTTTCCCGACTCGCACTACCGTGTCGAGCAGATCGCCAGCCAGCACTTCGGCGCATTCGAAGGCAAGCCCCTCTCCCAGATCCAGAACACCGACATCGAGCTCTGGAAGGCAGCACGCGTCCAGGTGGTGAGCCGCGAGAGCGTCGGCAAGGAGTTCCGCACCCTGAAGGCCCTCTTGCAGAAGGCAGTTGAGTGGGGCGAGATCGAAAAGAACCCGGCAGAATATGTCGAAGAGCCGCGATCGCTCGAGTCGGCGCCCATCCACTGGTACACGAAGCCTCAGCTCGCGAAGCTCTATGAGCGCCATCACGGCCAGACGTGGAAGTTTCTCGCGAATACCGGCCTGCGCCGGACGGAAGCGAAGCAACTGCGAGTCGATCGGGTCGACTTCAAGCGCAAGGTGGTGACGATCGTCTCTACTGCAGGCGCCCGCACGAAATCGGGGAAATGGCGCGAGATCCCGCTCTCGGACAATGCCATCGCGGCCGCCCAAGCGCTCATTGCGGAGCACGGCAAGACCGGCTTTGTTCTGCCCCGGATCGCAAGCGAGAGCCTGTCGAGGGCCTTCCTGAAGGACGTAGCGCGGCTGGGGCTGGGCGGAAGTCTCCACAGCCTGCGCCACAGCTATGGGGCACATCTCGTCATGGCGGGCGTCCCCTTGCGTTCCCTGCAGGTTCTGATGGGGCATGCGAGCTTCAGAACCACAGAGAGGTACGCCCATGTGGGCAAGGATCATCTGCGCGCGAAAGCCCGGCGGATCAACCTGTGATGGTGTGCTGTTTTCCCAGCACTCTATAGCACTCTATGGCAGTGATCTCTGTCCGCTACGTGATATCGCCTCTCCTGCAGCCTCTAATGGCGTCCCCAAGGGGATTCGAACCCCTGTTACCGCCGTGAAAGGGCGCCGTAGTTTCACGTGAAACCAAAGACTTGCAGTGCAGGGTGTGCTGCTTTTGAGCTAAAGCTCAACCAGTAGTCCCGCGAGACGATCACTGGTTTTACAAGTGACGTTTCGTGTGAAGAATGGCGAGTCGTGAACAACAACGACACGGTTACGGTCAGCCAAATCATCGACCGATACGAGGCGGAATGCCTCCACGAGCTCGCGCTCAGCACCCAACGCTCCTACCGCCGACACTTCGTCTACCTGCACCGCGCGTTCGGCCACCTTCTGGTGAACGAATTGAAGCCGAGGGACTTCGGTCCGTTTCTTCAGATCCCGCCCGGGAAGAAGGGCCGCGTCCAGCGAGTGCGGCAGCTCGCCGTACTTTCGGCTGCCTTCACACAGGCCGTCAGCTTCTGGTACAGCATGGAAAGGAATCCGCTCAGGGATGTGAAGCGGCCGAAGTTCAAGCCGCGCACGCGATACGTTGAGGACTGGGAGTACGACGGTGTGCGGGCGATGGCGGCGCAGCGCGTAAGACTGGCGATGGAGATCGCCTACCTGTCCGGCCAGCGCCAGGGTGATGTGATCGGACTGAAGTGGGCGGACATCGACGACCGCATTCACTTCGTTCAGGGGAAGACCGGAAAACGGATCGGCATGAAGATCGGGCCGAAGCTCGAGGCTGTGCTGGATGAATGCTGGGGATTGCCGAGCGGCGGTAAGGATGGCGGGGCTTATGTGATCTCGAGGAAGGTTGGCGGGCGCTATACGAGTGAGGGCTTCAGGGCGCAGTGGCAAAAAACGATCAACAAGTGGGTGCGCTCAGGGCAAACGCGCTGGAATTTTCATGACCTCAGGGCGAAATGCGTATCCGACTCTGGCTCACTGCAAGAAGCCAGTGACAGGGCCGGTCATCTGGACCAGCAAATGACAAAAAGGGTCTACGATCGCAATGAACGGCAGGTTGACTCGCTTGCCTGATAGAGGGGAATGGACGGCCACTCGTCTATAGGTTCAGGTATCAACGGCACAGAGAGGCCGAGATGGACAGGGAATTGAAGAGGGATCTGTGGAGGATATTCTGGGGGCTGCTCTTAATGGCAGTAATGCTGGGGGGAATCGGGTACTTCGCGATGAAAGTACCCATGCTGAAAGAAGGCGGCGAGACTAATCAGCGCTGAAGAAAGAACCCCCAGCCGAGCACGACGAAGAACAGTCCGGCGCAAAGCCAGTCGATCTTGTTGGCAAACCCCTTACCCTCTGCGCCGATGTTCTTGAGCGCTCCAATGGCGAAGCACACAAGCGCGAGGATGTAGACGATTTCGTGGCCTGTCATGGCAGCTCCTAAAGCTGTGGGGTGATTTCGGCTATTAACGCGGCGAGTCTGGCGCTGTTCCTGCGGCATTCTCCAACGGCGGCAGCAACTGAATCAGTGAGTCCATCGCCTGATGCTCCGCTGGCTGGAGGAGTTCCGGGCTGATGCGTGGCTTCATGCACGGAATGACTTGGGGGATCTCGCGCACGGGCTGCTGCGAGCAGGCGACGAGCGATGCTGAGATCACCAACAGCATCGTCAACCTGATGATTGAGCCCGGCGATGATTTCAGCATTGCGTTTGTCCGTAGCGTTGGCGGTATCAATCTGGGCCCGCATGGCGACTCTGGCGGCCTGTTCTGCCTTGGTCTGCACGATGAGCCATGGCGCGCGCTCGTCGGCTCTGCCGGTGGCATAGCGCGTTTCACCCCACTTGTGGATAGCGAACCAGACCGCGCCGGCTGCTACGACAATGAGCAAGGGTTTCCACGTCAGCCTCAGGAACTCGATCATGGCGGCGTCACTACCGTGGAGGAAGTGCTTGCGGTTGTGGTGGTAGTTGACACCGGCGCATCCCACGTGCGGCCGTTGGTGACGTAGCTGTCGAACACGAGCTTCATGAATCCGAAGATGGCAAGCACGACGACGCTGGCAAAGCCTGAAGCTTCGAGGCTGCGATCTTCTTTCGGAAGTGCCGTGTACCAGTGGAGCAGAAAGTTCGCGACCCAGATGGTCCACCACAGACAGCCGAACAGGAACAGACGCGGAAACAGGCGATAGGAATCGATCAGTTCTGCCGCATCGAGCCAGCGCGCCTTGTTCAACCCCGCACTCCATCGGGCGAGACTGAATAGTGGTTAAAGTCTTTTTTCTGGAAATCCCCGCCCCAGCGATACTTCGGACCGAACGCTTTCCACCAGGCTCCGAGTTCTCGATGACCTGTGTCGTCCGTGATATAGACGCCGTTCGTGAACAGGTTGAGATCGATGGCGAGGCGCTCACAGTGCAGACTTCGAGAGATGCCTGACCCTGCGGCAGCATTTGCAGCGGCCTGCTCGGGCGAACGGTAGGCATCGCCGAAGGTCACTCCGTAACCCAGCTCTGCGGCCTTCTGAATGAGCCTTGCTGCAGACTGCGCGAACTCTTCCTGCAGGATACTCATGGATGTTTCACCGCTGCGTAAATGAGAGCGATAGCCCCCGGAACAGCTCCCGCTATAAAGCCCCAGACGCCCGCCTGAAACTTCAGCACCGCGATCTCTGCCTTGATGTCGGCGATATCGGCGGTGCTGAGTACGCTGATCTGCCCTTTGACTTCGCTGATACCATCGGACAGACGGGTAAGTTCAGCGAGAATCAATCTCCTGTACTCGCCCCAGTCGCCTTCACTTTCCGGAGCCATCAGAGATTCTGCGAACGACGGCAAGAGCGAGAACGCCTTGCGTGGAGACGAGTGGCCCGAGGATGATCTGGACATGAACCGTACGCCCATTGCGATGCTGGCCAGCAAGCGTCTGCGCAAGATGCATTGGACGCACCGTTGGATTCGCGAAGTAGCGATCAATATGATTCGCGTGGCGCTCCCTCAAGCTCTCAGGCAGGAGCATATGCACCGGCTGGCCCAGTAGCAGCGAGCGCGGATAGCCGAACAGCAACTCAATCTGTTCGTTGCAGAGCTGAATCAGTCCCTGCTCGTTGATGACCAGAAGGCCATCGGGCAGCGAATCGACGAGCTGCTCGAGCATCGCCGGATCGACGACGACGCGATCCGACAGACGCTCGTTCATCTCCTTCAGCTTGTCGATGATCTCAGTCATTGCCAATCACGACATGCAGTCGAAGGCTTCCGCCTGACAACGCATCAGAAACTGAGTCTCATGCGGACTTTGCGTGTCATCAGGTCGCGCGAGGATGGCATCCATCTTCACGCGCCTCGGTCCCGTGATCCATCCGGAGACGGATGGATCTTCGAGAGACTTGCGCAGATTCTGACGAATGATAACTGGACCTGTATTTCCACCCATCACTTCTTCTCCTTCGGTTTCATACGTTGCATATTGCCCGTCGCGCCGAACTCGGAGTCGGACGGGAGTTTGTCGCCGTGAATGATATCGAGCGCTTCCTTATCCATTAGGCGCCGTTCGACAAGCCACATCTGAGTTTTCGTGGCCTTGAACTCATCCATCGCCTGCGCGTGCTGTGAATTCCAGCTCGCTGCTGTTCGCTCGTGCTCCGCGGTCCACATACGCTGCGTTTGCTCAAGAGCCGACGCGTTGGCATCGGCGCGAATCCACGCCCCAACACCGGCGACTGCGCCGGCGACGCCACCGACAAACGCGAAACATAGCGCGATAATCGCCATCGTCTTGCTGCCATGGTCATTGATCTCTGAGCGAGAATTGGCGCCGCCGCCCTCAGACTTCTGAGACTTGTCCGGCGAATCGTGCCGGCGATCCATGCGCGGACTATCGTCGATCATGCGGAATCTGCTGGAGTTGCTGCTCAATTCGGGTAGTCCGTTCATCCTGTTCTTTTTGATGCTCACGGATGCCCGCGATCTGCGTGGCCTGACTCGAGAACTGCGAGGTAATCTGAAGTGACAGGAGCCATGCCGAACCCACCGCGGGAACCGCGACCCCGAGCACGGCAAGCACGAGATGCCAGCGTTTGATGACACCCTCTTCATCTCCATTGGTCATCTTGGGCGCCATCCGGCGCCCATGCCGGACGCCACGCTCGTAGGCCCTCTCTTCCTGTTCATATGCTGCATCCGGATCGTGACCCCGCATGCCAACTGTTTTCATTGCAAGGTCGATGGCTGTCTCGGCCTTTCGAAGAATCTTGTGAGAGAGACTATCTTCGTCCCACTTCGCGAGGATTTCCTCGGGTGCGCGCTCCATTGCGGATATGAATGGCACTTCCTCGGAACTCTGTGCGCTCGTCGTCAACTCCGCTCTCCTCTTCGCGCTCAATTCAAAGCGTTCCGTATCCCGTCAGAAACCATGTTGAGCCATCAAACGAGACATCCACAAATGCGGCCGTAGCACTGGGAATAGTCTTCAGCCCGCCCACATCGAGCGTAAATGAGCCAAGGCCAGTGCGGACAATGCGGAATTTAGATCCTGCAACCGCATTGGTCGTGCTAAGTGTTACGGTCCGATTGGCAGTAAGCGTTCCTGCCCAACGCTGGATTTCATAGTCTGAACCCACCGTCAGTGTCTGGCTGGTATCACCTCGTGATGGTGATGGGCTCTTGAGCTGGTGAAGCCATGCGCTATTGTTGGTGGTGATCACGCCACTGGCGTTCTCCACCGTGCATCCATTCGCCGCAGTGGAGGAAGCATTGTAGTACGCGTAGCTGCCGGCAAATACCCCACCTACATGATTTCCCCGACATACGACGTTCTTGGCTCCCGTGCCGAGCTGTATCCCGTTGCCCTGCGTGCCTTCGGCTGCGCCATCAAAGGCGGCTTCCTTGCCGATTCGACAACCCTCGATACGGAAGTTCGCGCACTTGTCGAGCACGATACCCGCGAAGGACCCTGCCACACTGGTGCTGTTCCCTGAGATATTGCAATTGCGGATGAATCCGGTCTTTTCCCGAGCCGGACTCCAGATCGCAGACCCGCCATTCAGATCGATACCGATCTGCGCGCAGTTGAAGATCTTCAGATGCTCAATGTTGATGCGCACCCATTCATCGGTTCCGAAGATGCCATGCTCGAAGCCATTGATGTGCCCGTTGCGAATATCGGCACACCCCGCAGAACATAGAATCCCGAAGCCATTGGCCGTGCCATCAATGGCAAACCCATCGAGCACGAAATCGCCGAGGTCGGTCTGCACCTGGTAGTCGGAGGGATGGCCGAGGGCTGCGACCACAGCTGCTAGGTACCCGCCGCTTGCGAGCTGGGCGCCGGATAGGGTGATCGCGGTACCGGAGATGGTGCGGCCCGTGATGTTGTGCAGACGTACGTTACGCTTTACGCCGATCTCATCCGAGCCCACCCACGGGCGATAGAACAGGGATTCTCCGGTCGTAACGACGAGTACCGCCGCAGCGGAACGCACATAGAGATTTTCGACGTTGTAATTGTATGCTCCGGCGATCGTGAGCCCCGCAGAGGTCGTGGTATTGAGATAGCGGATATCAATGTTGCGGAACGTGAGATTGTGCGCGTGAGAAGTCTGGCGCTGATCCCCCGTGCCCGAGGTTGCCCAGCCAAACTCATAGTCGATGCCATCGCCGACGCTACCGCCGTCAGCATCGATGTTCTCGATCAGAACATTACGCAAGCCTCCGGTGAGCTGGATGAGAAGCCCGTTGGGATTACCAGTCGAGATAATCTTCAGATTTCTGAGGTAACAGTTTCCCTGCGGAGAGCTGAGCGCGCTGTCATATGTGTTCGGGAAATATTTCCCGGCACCGCATTCACTTGCGCGGGCACCGATCTGAATGGCAGAGATATTGGTGCCGCTGCCGGAATAGTTGAGCACGATCGTGCCGTTCTCCACGGAGAAATCACGGATGCCCATAAGGACACCGGCGAGCACGTCATACGGCGATGAGAGGCTTTTGGTGAGGTTCAGCGTGCATCCCATCAGGTTCAGATGCACGCCATCCCGGCATGGAATCCAGTCATTGATGTAACAGGTGTCCGTGCCGGTGAGCGGCGGAAGATAGAAGGTCCCCGTCGGGCCTGTTTTGGTGGGGTCGAAGAGTGCCTGCAAATTGGCAGTGTTAGCCGTCGCGGAACTTGCATCGTTGAGCACAACATATCGCAGCAGGTTCTCCGGACCGCGGGAGCTGTCGATAATCGTGACCCCGGTACTATTTTCGGCCTCAGTTTCCGGGTTCAGGATGCCGCCGATTTCCGCCTGCGTGATCACGAAAGGCGATGCAGGGTCGATCGTTAGCGATGGCGTCAAACCCGAGGGGTCACTCAGGACTATCTTCAGTTCAAAGTTGGCACCCGAGTAGATGGCCGGGAAATAGCCTTCATTGGTAGCCGTGATCGGATTCGCATGCGGATTTTGCAATAGAAAATCCTGATACGTCACGACAGGCGTGGAAGTCTGCGAGACGTAGGTGGTGCACTTCGCGCCACTCACGGGCTTGCCGTCCCTGTCCTGCAGAAACAGAAGCGGTTGAGGAATTAATCTCGACACATGAAACCCTCAAAAACTAAAAAACCCGCGCGAGGCGGGTTTCGGGTGAAGCGTGCGAGTGCAGCTATTGCTGCATCAGTTCTCCCAGCTCCTGAATGTCAGGGTCTGGGGATTGCTGGGCCTGATTGATGAGCGCGGGCAAAGCACTTTGAGATGCTCTCGTGGTCTTCGCGAGCCAGCGCACCGCATTCGGATTCGTCATGAAGCGCGCGGCGAGATTGGCGCTGCCGACACCACCGGCCACCGTCACGGCTCCTGCAACATGTCCGGTAAAGAGCGCGCCGAGGAATGCCGTCGCGGCAGCGGTCTGACTCACCGCCTGCCCCGTTCCGGATGGGTTGCGAAACACCTTCGAGCCCGTTCTGAGATTCGAGGCGACGGTTGCAATGCTGTCCATGTTCTGACGGAAGTCCGGGCCATAGCGATCAAACAGCACATTCTTCGCCTGCGGTGACATCGTGTTCCAGTTGGTGAGAAACGTCTCCGTGCTGAAAACATCGCCCGTATCATCCTGAACGCCCGCCTTCGCGCGACCGAGCCGGCGCAAAACGGTTGCCGTCACCGTCTTCTGTTCCTGCGAAGGGAGAGACTGCATCACGGCCCGAAGGGTGGAGGCGCCTTCGCGTGTTCCAGAAGTCGCCGCCTTGAATACCGCCTCCGGGCCGCCGTTCTTGTCGATCACGGACTGAAGGAGATCCAGTCGTTTCGACCCTGCTGCGTAATACGCATTGGCACGGCTGAAGGCGCGCTGAGCATCGGGACCCGCGGTCTGTGCGGCCCCCTGCATGTCGGCCGATAGCGAGGCATAGAGGCGCCTCCACTGGGCAATGGGCACATCACTCTGAAGCGGCGCATCGGCGAGCTTCTGGCCCACCAGAGTCCGAAGCTGTTTCACCGCCTCGTATGGCATGACCCCGTTCGTTGCATCTTTCGCGAAGGCATCCGCGATTTGCGAGATCTGCGGTGTCATGAGATTCCTGGACGTGTTCTCGGCGCCCTTGATTGGCGTCGACAGATCCTTGAGCGCCGTCTGGGTGTTCGACACCTGCACTGGTTGGTCCGGCTTCACGTAGTTGTCGAGCTCGGAATACAGCTGGTCCGCGCGCGTCTTGAACCGGTCGAGAAAGCCGCCCCGATCAGAGATGCCACGGGTGATCGCACGACCGGCCTGTTCGCCGCTGGCAGATGGAGCAAGGCTCGATGCCTGGCGCTCGAGGTTCGCCCCCAAGGCAGCCTGCTGCCTTTCTGCCGTGGCGGTCATTCGTCCCGCCGCCCCAGGTGTGCGCGACAGCAGCGATTCGGTCGCCTGCATGGTTCGCGATTGGGTCGCCTGTCCCATACTTGGGGTAGTGCCAGCCCGATCGAACGCGGCGATATTGTCAGCGACGTTCTGGGCTGAAGCTCCACCACGGGCGGCAATACGCAAGGCACTCTGCGGGGCGATGCGTGCAACACTCGGGACCACAGCACCGAGGAAACCCGCAGCAGCCTGAACCTCGCGGCTGGCGCCTAATTCCGCGGCGGTCTGGCTTGCGAGCGCTCCGGTGACGCCGCTGACGGCTTTCGGAACACCCGCGCCACCAGGAAGCAGCACCGAACTCACACCTCCACCTGCGGCATAGAGCATGCGCGAGGCACGATCTTCGGGATGCGGGTTTTCCGCGGCTCTTCCGATCTTGTTCAACTGCGCGCGAAACCAGTCGCCGCTACCCACGACGTCGCTACGATCATCCGAGACTTCGAGTCCTTTCGGAATGTTGTTGCCGGTGGCGGCGTGATAAGCCGTTCCCACCGCAGCCTTGCCGAGATCGATGATGTTCGCCATCGTGTCCACAGGAAGGCCGACGATTCCGGCAACCCCTGAATTGACGCCGGCGGCCAAGGCATTCGCGCGGTCGAGCGTGGACACGTCCGGCTTGCTGTGGGCATCGCTCTTACCCTGCGGCTCTTCAGCCGGCGCATCTTCCGGCGGCAGGCCCTGAATATAGGCTGCGAGTTTCTGAGCGCCTTCGTTGTCGCCGGCCGCATCCGCATTACGCAGGGCGGTATACAACTCATCGCGCGAAGCCATTACTTCTTGCCGTGCTTCTTCAGAAGCGCCGCAATGTCATCGGGCACACCAGAGTTGCCCGAAGGAATCGGTCGATACCCGGCTTCCGGTGAATACAGGCTCTCGGTCTCTTCGTTCATTGCGGCAAGATTTGCGCGCAGGTTTGTGAGCTTCGTCTTGATCGTTTTCGGGCTGTCGGTCGACTGCGGAATGAATGGTTTGAGACGCGGAAACTCTGCGGCGGTTACCGCAGCGCCCGAACGGTCATGGATCAGCAGGCTTCCGATATCCGCGACCTTCGCGCGCGGATCGACGCCGCCCGAATATTCCTTGCCCGGCAGTCGCTGGGTCATGGCATCCGGCATATAGTTCTGCATGCCGAATGCATCGGGGTTGTCATCCAGCGCCTTCATGGCGCGGTCGATCTTCCCGAGCGAGGCGCGATTCGAGATGATGCCTTGCGCGGCGGCGGGCGGAATCTGGCGAAGGTTCTTCGTGTTTGCGGCCACCGCAGGATCAGCCGGCCCCCCGGGGATGAATTCGAGGCCGCTGCCGTCCCCTTTCCACTGGAAACCGGTGGGGGGTTTATCGCCCATCGAGGGCTTCGACTTCTCGAAATTCAGCTTGTCATTTTCGAGCTTCAGCTGCGCACGCTGATATGGCGTCATGTCGTCTGGCATTGGAGCCTCAGCGACTTTCTTGCCATTCTGATAGCGCACCTCGCCGGGCTTCAGCGTGAAGTTCTCGCCCTGATCCGGCGTCATGCCGAGCTCTGCGGCCGCATGAGCGCCAATCCCCTGCGCCATCTTGGTGATTGCGCCATTGTCGAATGAGGCCCAGTCGTGACCGTTGCTCGACATCTGTTTCACAAGGTCCGGAAAGTTCTCTTCGACGAACTGTTTTCGCCGCTCCTCAGGAACCGCCAGAACCTGCTGCATGCTGGCGTAAAGTTTTTTTGCCTTGACGGCGCCCAGCTGAACTTTCGCCTGCTCCATGTTGACGTCATGCTCTTCCTGCGCACGCTGATTGCCGGCGACCCGCTCATCCTGAGCCAGTCGTAATGCACGACCCTGCATGAAAGAGGTGACCGGCTGGGCCAGTTGCTGCGCGGATGCGATATCGAATGGCATACGTTATCCCGGGAAGGCGTAGGGGCTGCTGCCTGAACTCGGACGGCCAAAGTAATTGCCACCCGCCATACCAATCTGATTGATCGTGTTCGCCCAGCTGTTCCCTTGCGCGATATAACTGGAGGCCCGCGCATCGCCGGCATTCAGGATGGCGTTGCCGACGTTCGTGCCGCTGTTCTGGATCACGTTCGTGCTCGCATTGGTCGCCTGCTGACCGAAGCCTGCAATCGTCGCGATGCGGTTGTAGACGTTCTTGTATTCGTTCGAGGCATAGTCCTGCGCATAGCGCAGCGCGCCCTTGGCGCCCGCTCCGGACAATGCACCTCCACGTGAGACGAGGCTGTTCGTCAGCGCCTTGTTGCCTTCGTCGTACCGGAACTGATAGCCCGGATCTTCCTGAAAGTTGTACTTCGCATAGTTGCCCAGTTGGAGCGTAGCATTGAAATCCGAGACGTACTTCTGATAGCCCGCCTGCAAGGCAGGATTTGCCATCGTGCCATCGGAATGCCCCTTGGCCGCAGAGTAGATGGCGCCCGCCGGATCATAGCCCCCCTTCAGCATGTCTCCCGGCGTCGGCGCCAGAAGTCCGCCAATGATCCCGCCCCCGAACAGGCCGTGCTTTTTCTTCTTCTGGACCGGTGCGGTAATCGATGCCGGTTGCTGGGCGGACCAGTCTTCAAAGGAGAGTGGGCTCTGGGCCGCCCCTCGTGGAAGACCGGTAAGATCCATGAGCGCGGCCGTTGCCGCATAAGAGGCATCCCGATACGGCTTCTGCAGGCCGAGGGAGAGATCGCGTGATTCCCGCTCGTAATCAATCGCCGAGCTGGACGAGCTGGTCTGGGCATTCGCGGCTTTCTTCGCCGCCATATTGGAGGCGACGCCGCCCACCACCGCTCCACCGACGACCGCAGCAGCGACCCACGTCATGGCAGCTCCTGAGCACTGAGCCAGTGTTGCGCCTGCATCTTCAATTCCTCGAGCTGGTCCAGCTCCTCATAGTCCGTGCAGATGATTTCATGCTCGATTTCTTCGAGGTCGGTCTTGTCGGTAACATGGACCGTGGTCCATATCGTGTCGGTATGGGTATAGACCGCACGCTTTGTCCCTGCAGTTGAGATCATCGAATAGGGCGCCTTGAAGTGCTGCAGCCCATCCTTAGTGAACACCGTGACCTCACCCTGGGTGAGATGGTTGTAGTGGGAATGACGATGAATCTTCCCCACCACAATGGTATCGGCCGGAATGAAGATCTCGCGGATGTAGCAGCCGTCGGCAAAGGAATGCCTTAGCGGACATTCCACCTGCTCATGCTGGCGCAAGACCGCTTCCAGACTTGCAAGCTTTTCGCGAACCAGCCGCTTCTCCGGAAGCGCGTCCACCCGATAGTTGAAGCTGACGAGGTTCACTTCCATACCCGCGCGCGCAATGTTCCAGAAGAGATATCAAGCGTGCCGCCGGTCTTGTTGAAGAACGACACGGTGACAGTATCGGCGGCAGTGACTTCGGCAGAAATCATGATTCCCTGAAGTGACAGGCTGAAACTTGAAAGCGCAAAATCACCGAGCGCGGCTCCGGTGCATGTGACCGTCGTCGTCGTTCCCGCGCCATCGACAAGACTCGGCGGATCGTAGGTTGTGGAGCCACTCAGGACATTCGAGAGCGCCACATAGCGCGCATCCGATTCAGACTGCGTCTGATAGACGGGATGCGGGTCGGTGTCAGCGACATGCGCGGCAAGGGCCGCTGCCGCAGAAGCCTCTGCCCCGCTTTGTGCGCCATTCGCAGCAGAAGACAGCGCGGTATCCGTGGCGTATTGAGGATGCGGATCAGGCGCTGCCTCATGCTGAGTGACCGCAGTACTGGCCGCCGTATCCGCCGTATCATTGATCTGCGTGACCGTGGTCGGCGCGAGATTGCCTGGGGCGACGGATGCAGGCTGAAGCTCATTCGAGCCCACACTGTTTGCGCTTGGCGTGACCTGCGTCGCTAAAAAGAACGTCGCCCACTCGCGTTCATTTTGCGGCGTGGTCTGAAAGGGACGAATGCCCATCAGTTCGCCGTCTGTTCGGCATTCGCCGTCGCAAGAATCAGCGTACGTCTCACCGGATCTGAGATCGCGTACCGATACACCCGATCCCGCGACCAGCCGAGGCGATACCAGATCGTGCGCGTGCGATAGCGACCGATCTTGCCCATTGCACGCCAGTGCTCGCCGGACCATGTTCGGCCGCCATCATCCGACCAGTCGAGCATCACCTGGGGATCTGAGCCCTGCCCCTGGTTGATTCCGGTTCCCTGTTCGAAGATCAGTTCCAGCCGCGTATGCCGGATGCGCTGGTTGTCGTTCGAAAGAGCAGCGGAGGTGGCGGAGCAGCGGAGAATGTCGCCCCACTCGGTGAACACGTCCGGATCGAGAATCCCGAGACGGTTCGTGTAGAAGTCGCCTGCGAACCACTTGTCGTATGCCCGAATCACGAACAGAGGGCGCCAACGATCGAAGCCAAGACTCTTGCGCTCATGCCATCGGCTGGTTGATGGATCGAACACCACCGTTCCGCTATCTGAAGACAATGAAAAGAGTTTGTGGCCGCCCTCAATGAATTCCATCGCAAAGCAGGTCTTGTCCGGCCAGTCCTCGATGATCTGTTCCACCCATGTGGTGGAGACGCGCTCAGGCTTGTACCCATTCAGACGATAGACGAGGCCATCGTGGCCCAGAAAATAGACCGTGTTGTCACACTGGGCCACGGCGAAGCGCGACATGAGCCCGACTTCAAAGAGGCCGTTGGCCACGGCTTCAATCGGGAAATCAGCGGCTCCCGTGTCTTCGAATACCTGCCCGGAACGTTTGCCGAAAATGATCAACTGCCCATGGTCAATGGTGGCCCCGACATTGTTGTCGGGATTTCGTTCGACGCTGGCAAAATCGAGCGCATCCCATGTGAGAGGATCTCGATTAGCGGAGATCGCAAACTTCCCCGAGCTGGGCACCCCAACGATGAAGTAGCCATCAAGGAGATGTACCCATTCCGCACCCGGGAATCCTTCCGAGGTGATCTGCTGGACCGAGAGCCCGTCGTAGACATAGCCCAGAAGATGCGTAACGCACATGAGGTGCGTTTCATCTCCTGCCATATGCACATAACTGCTGCCTGGAATGTTTCCGAGGGGGATCGCATCACCTACCTCTGGAATCCGGTACAGCACCTCCCCCATCACGACATAGGGGATTCCGTTGACCTCGATGCCGCCCCGCGTGAATCCTGCGCCGACCGTGAGATAATCGGCGATCCCGTAGCTCTCAACGATTGCCGCGAAAGTCTTGGCGCCTTCCGGAGCCGCTTCGATATAGCAGTTGATCATCCGCTGGGAGGCGAGCGGCTTAGAGCGGTGAAGATAGCTCTCCAGCCCGAAAGAAATCCTCACCGCACATCCATCACAAAGGTGACCGAGGCGTTTTCCACATCGAAGTTGAGCGCATCCTCAAACATCATCGCGGCATCGGCGCGAAGCATGGCGAAGTCCTTCGCCGACAGAAGTCCGTAGTCCGGCGCGATCCGGACCGCGAGCCCGTAAATCATCGGTTCATACCACTCGCTCGAGCAGTCGGGCGTATCCGAAAGACCGATGATCGTGTCAGGCTCGTTCTGCACGATGAGCACGAGCTTTCCGCCATCCGTGGGCCAGACTCTCAGAAGTCCGTTGGCCTGCTGACGCTGATACGAAATCTGATTGACGGGCCCGGTCGCGCCTTTCAATGAGAGGCGCTGATATTCTCCGTCTCCGATCTGCGTGAGATCGATATCCCGGTCGCCGTCCCGCCGCATCGCATAGATGACCTTGAGCGGCTTGTGCGCTCTGGTCGTGTAGGTGTAGACCGCATTCCCCGAGTTAGCCGCAGAGACAAGGCCGGCACCGATCACTGATCCGGTGCTGTTGGTCGTCGTCCAGTGAATCGTGTTGTCATTGAGACGAATCCCGATGAAGTCGCCACTGGTAATTCCAGTGGTACTGGTGAGTGCCAGTGCCGTCGCGCCACTGTCCGCATCGGCGGCCAGCGTCGTCTCGAAATAGGTCGCGGTGGCGTGATCTCCGGCATCGCCGAGCAGATATGACTGCGTTCCTTTGGAAAGAAACACGGTGATCCTCTGGCGCCACTGGATATCGACGCCCTTGACTGGCCAACTCTTCAGCATGAGATTGAGCGAGGTTTTGCCATCGGCAATCTCATCGGGCTGCGCCGGCTCTCCGGCCTGATACACCCCGGCTTTCTTCAGCGCCGCCGCGATGATGTCATTCGCGGTCATCGAGAAGGCCTTGACTCCGGAGGACATTACGACCTTCGCACCTTCAGGATCATCGAGCCCTGCATGCCGTTGATGAATCCGGTCGTGGTGAGCATGATCTTCCCGGTGCCATCGAGGCCCGAGGCATCCGAGAGGCCGCCGAAGGGCTGAAAGTCAACGTAGTTGTTCGAGGAACTGCAGGTCCAGATGGGGCTGTCGATGAGATCATCGAACTCGAGGCGCACACTGAAACCGTTGATGTCGTACCAGATCTTCTCGATCACCAAACCCTTGGGGTTCTTGCGATCGATGAGATCCACGAGCGGATCGATGATGATGCTGTCGGTCACCTCTCCTGAACCATCGTTCTTCAGATACACCTTGAAGAAACACACATGTCCGTCCAGAAGCTTCCGGACGGCGACCGTATTAGCCATTGCACTCTCCGAAAAGGGGCCTTGCGGCCCCTTCGGGTTAGACCGGGACTTCCACCCAGCTCATATCCGCAATACCTACGGGTGCCGTCGTGATGTAGCTCAACTGCACATAGGTTCCAGGGATCAGAATCAGATCGCCCTCTCCGTAGTAGCGCGCGGTGAGTCCGGCCGCAGTCGCAGGGGTCGTCGGGGAATACCCCAGAATCTTCGTATAGACCGGAAGATTGGGAGTCGTGGAGGCGCTGTAGGCGCGGGCCGCGCAGGTGGTGACCAGTCCCGACCCGTCCCCCGCATAGATCCCGATAGTCGTCGTGGTGGCATGCGGCACCGGGCTTACGGCCACACTCTGTGCGAGGAAGAGAATGGCTGTGGCCGTCGGAACCGTGGTGTAGGCGAAAGCCGCCGAGACCACAACCAGCTTCTTTCCCGACCCATAGGGATTCGAGAGGATGAAGCCGGTCGCCGTTGAGGTGTTGATCAGGGTGACGGTAGCCGCGGCCTGATTGCAGGCGGTGAACAGCTGCCCTGAACGGTTGTAATCGAGTGTTGCGATATTCGACATGAAAATCTCCGAAGGGTTTTAGCTGTCCACAGCAGGAATGACGAAGCCGGTCGCGCCAACCACGCCTGAGACACGATTCTCGAAAGCCGCAAGGCCGACGGTGGTCGTGAACAGCAGGTCGGTTGCGGTCGTGAGGGTCTGCACGTAGTTACGGGCGACGACACCGGTTGAGGTCGTGCCGCCTACGTTGATGAGCGAGCCGCCTGCCGTCGTCGTATTCGGCCGGTAGCAGAGGTTGTCCGTGCACACGAGGTTCGTGAGCACCCCTGCGGTCACAATGGCGAGGATCGCCTTGTCGTTCTGCACGGCCCACTTCAGATAGTTGTTCTGGGCGGTCAGCCGGTCGATGTCATTGGCCGTGAGGATCGTCGTGTTGTTAGAGGTCACTCCAAGATTCACGACGGTGTTGTTGTTGAAGGTGAGACCGTCGACCGTGTTGGCAATACCCGTCGATTTCACGATGTTGAGGAAATTCAGGACCGAGGAGGTGTCCTTGAAATAGCACCCCTGCACCGTGAATTCCTGTGCAGTCGTCAGCGTGAAACACGCCGCAATCGAGAGGAAATTCGCGACGAAGATGCAGTTCTGCACCGAGATGTTGTTGGCGCTGACCGTGATGGTCGAGGTGTTGGCGGTGTCGAGTGTGAAGGTCGGGCGATTACTCCCGAGGCCAAGCCCCACAATAGCCACCCCGGCAATGTTCCATGCCGCCGCAGTGGCCGTGGAGATCGCCTCCGCGTGGCCGGGCTTCACGAAGATGATGTCGCCGCGATTGGCCACACACTGGGTGATCGCATAGGCAAGGGTTGCGAAGGGGGCATCGAAGGTGCCGCGATTGCCGTCCGAGCTGTTGTGATGGCCCAGCAGCACCGTCGCGGAGGAGCTCGACACCCAGAATGTCTTGCCCGGGTGGGTCTGCATGAGCGGCACGCCGCGCACGTTGACGCCGGCCGGGAAGCCGTTGGGAAAATTAGAGACAGGCATAACTCTCCTGTGAACCCCGGTGGGGTCCGTGTGGAAATCTCACAGTTCGAAAAGGAAAGGGCCCCGAAAAGGGGCCCTCAGGATCAAGCCCCGGGAGTTCCGTACATCCCGCGCGGATCACCCCAGCCGCAGCTGAAGCGGCGATAGAGTTTCGCTTTCGCGTTGTCCGTATCGAAGTCCATGTCCTGCTTGAACTCGGTGGCCTCACGATCGAACCACGTCATCCCACGCGGCGCATTCGTCTTCACGAAGAAGGCATCCGCATCGGTCAGGTAGTGATTGATCGCAACCTCGGGGATGATCCCCTTGGCCTTCAGGGCATTGATGGCGTTGTTGACGGTGTCATTCTGCAATTGCGACTGCAGAACCCGTTCTGCTTCGAAGTACAGCTGCGGCGGCAGAATCAGCCGCTTGGGCATGATGGAGACCTTCATGCCACGCGGATTGACCGCCGTCATGATCTGCACGGCCAGATCTTCCATCGAGGCTTCTGAGAAATCCGAAGCCGTCGCAAGGGCATTCGACCACGTGCCGCCCAGCGCGAGCGGATGGTCTGTGACGCACAGCGCCTTGCCATCGCCGCCCGTATACGCGGTGTTGAACGCCCGGTTGGCCACGTTCGCGGCCACGTTCTCTTCGGTCTGCCGCAGGGAGAAGGCGAGATCTTCCGCGCCACTCATCGAGACTTCCGAATAGAGATTGTCCGCCAGTGCCTCGCGGGTGACGATGTATCCCATCGAATACGCCAGGTGCGTAAAGCGCGTGGTGTAGCCCTGCGCCTTGGAGTCGTACTTGGTGCTCTCGCCTTCGGTCTTTACCGGCACCAGTCCGTATCCGGTCTGCGAGACGATCTCTTCGTAGTTGCGCTGTGAGGCCTCGCGCACATCGAAGATCTGCGTGTACTCGATGGGGTGTTCTGCGTACTTGGCTCCGAACCAGGCATGTACGCCGGGCCAGAGTGCTTTGGGGTGATTGCCAGTAGTGATTACGCCAGCCATGTTGTAGCTCCTTACGCCTTACCGACAACCTGGTTGGCGAACTGATGACGATTGATCCGGACGTACCACTTCGCGTTCTCGCCAATGGCGTTATCCGCGCGATTGACGAAACCGGTGAGCAGGAGGTCCAGCGTATTGGTGGCCGCTTCCGTGGCGTTGTTGATTTCAACGCCAGACATGCCGTTGGCGGTGGAACCCGAACCGACCACGAAATTGGCATTCAGGCCCATATCGTTCGCGGTGAAGGCGGTGCCCCCTGCGGATTCCTGAATCTCGAAGAGGAGATTCGGATCATCCGCAATGAACAGCAGCCGCTGTGTGGAGGCGGCGCGATAGATGAGCGAGTCTCCCGTTACCGGCAGAACCGCCACACACACACCGACGATGATGTCGCCGGTAGCCGCCTGTTTGACATCCGCATAGATGTTGCCGTTGATCGTCTGAGAGGTGCCGATATAGGTCACCGGATCGCCCAGAAAAATCGCCGTGCCATCCCCCGTGGGGGTCGAATACGTGTTGGCGGCGCCGTTGTACGGCGCGCCGCTCAGATACCGCACGGGCCGCAGCCCGAACTTGGTATTTGCATTGGCCATTTACCCATCTCCAAAAATGAAAAAGCCCCCGAAGGGGCGATGTAAGCGAATGGCCATCACAGATCTCATGCGGGAAGTTCCTTGCGTTCGAGGTCCACTTCGCCGTACTGATTCTTGATGGACGCACCGCCAGCCTTGCCGGCACGAATCGCATCATCGACCATCCGGTTCGTTGCCTCTTTCTTCGCCTGATCTTCCTGATAGAAGGCTTCAGGGATTTCCATGAGGTACGCGCGGATGGGTTGGGATTGCGCTGTGCGCCCGACGACCGTTGAGGTCCGGGAATTGATATCTGTGTTGCCGCGGCCGACTTCTTTGTCGCCCACCGGGGTTTCACCTTTTCTGACGAAGGCGTATCCCGCGGCTTCCGCGCGCGCGATACGATCGTCCTGATCGTTGAACCAACGTCGAACGAAACCCTTTCTCTGTATCGTCTCCAGTCGCTTCCGATTCGCCGAAAACGGCGTTCGCTCTCTTCGTGTTGCGTCAGTCATTACTCACTCCAGTCGTAATTGGAGAGATATTTATCCTTGGTGAAGCCGGGAATGGTGCGCTCGAAGCGGGCACATGCATTCTTGGCCTCCTCAGGAAGATTCTCGAATGTCTTCGCCTTGCTGTTCTGGACCTTCTTCGGTTCGTGTCCCTCCGTGATGTGTTCCTCACGGCGGCTATTCTTGAACTTGTGGGGTACTTCGGCCTGCACACGCTCGGTCAGCCTGTCGAGAAAGGCCCGTCCCTTGAGACCGGGGTTTTCGCGGGCGATGAGGTCCGAGAGGCCATCGGCTATGGACTTCAGAACAGGGTCTGTCTGATACCAGCCGTTCTCGTTGAGCCATGCCTGAGTGGCCGGGGGAATCTGTTCGGCTCTGGGGGGCTCTGCCTGCATCTCGCGAATCTGCCGGTCCTTGAGCGTGAACGCCTGTCCGTCACCATCGGTGATGGCTTTGGCGCGTTCGGCTTCGAGCTGGGCAATCGCGGCATCGCGTTCGCGGCGCTCTTTGGACACCGTCTTCTCGTGGAATTCATTGAAGAGGCGGTTGCCTTCCTTGAGCTCCCCGACTTCGCCTTTCAGATTCTCGACCGTTTTCAGGAGGTCGCGATTCTTCGCCTGTACGTAGGAGAAGATCTGCTCGCCCCTTTCGACGAACGTCTTCGCATCGGCCCAGCGTTCCGGCGGGCCTTTCCACGCGGCCTGCTCCTGCCAGCCGTGGGCGCGCGCTTCGGCTTCGTAGTCACGTACTTCGCCTTCATTTGTGGACATGGAATGCCTTCCTGCTTTGCAGATCAGTGAAACTCACGCCTTCTTCGACAATCGCGGTCACATCGACATCGTTCATCAGCCGGTAGGACCGGCCGTCTTTCCCGGTCACCTGAAGACCACCATATTTCGCAAAGGCCACCCGTTCGCCAGGTTGCGCGAAGGGACGGGAGAAGCCCTGGGTGGTCGTCTGACCACCGGTCTTGCTGATGTGATCGAGATACGCATCGGGGCCGGAGGCCACGAAGGTCCCGATGGACTGCGCCATCTGATGCAGCTCGCCCACGGTTCCGGGAATGATGATGCCGCCGTCGGTCACCTTCTCGATGTCATCCGGCAGGATCAGGACGCGGTCGCCGCAGGGGTGAATGCCTGACTCGTTCTTCATCGGTCTGTAAATCCTCTATGAGTGATAAATCCTTGCTCTCGAATGCCTCGATGATGTCCTGCAGGGTGCCTTCCTCTGCCAGCAGCCACAGCTTGCCTTCCTGGGTTTTCTGCGGCTCGCAGGGGAAGAAGATTTCCGCGCGATCCTTAAAAGTCCGGTCCAGCCGCATCCGGATCAACGCGAGAAAGTAGCGGGTAGTCTCCCCTTCCAGCCATTCCTCAATCTGCTCTTGAGGCGGGCTGTTTGGATTTGCGGTCATCTGCGATCGCCTTGATACGTTTGCTGTTGGAGTCGATTCGAGCGGTGATCGCTTCGAACTGCGCGATATACACCTGCGCGTCGTCCTGCATCATTTCGTGCTGCAGTTTCAGAATATTCGCCTCGTTCACGGCAATATTCGAATCCGCGAGCGCCGCATCGATCTCCATGCGTGAGTGAGCTTCCAGAGTCCGTCTCTGTTCTTCGGCGGCCTTGAGGGCCAGTTCCGGGTTCTGCGGCGCCGGAATCGTGGGCTGACCCTTGTCATCGCGCGGATAGATTTCCTGTGTGTCGGGAATATCCATCGCTTCATGAAGACGTCGTTCGACCGCTGCGGGATCGTAGCCGGGGATGGTTGCGGCCCGCTGGGCGAGAAACTGCGCCTTCACCATATTCTCCTGAGAAGAGAATGCATTGGGATCGGCGGCCGGCATGATATCGGTCGGATCACCGCTGTAGTCATTCTGGAGAACCGAGAAACGTCCCTCCATCGTCTCGTAGTACTCGACCGGATTGAGATAAATCCGGTTCAGCGTGTAGAGCTTGCGCAGCTCCTTGCGGAAACTCCGGTACAGACGCTTGAAGATGCCGTTGAACACCTGCAGGCCCTGTTCGAGCATTGCCTGCATGTTGTAGGCAGGAGTGTTCTGGCCCGGATTGTTGCCGGTCATTGCATCATTGACGGAGGAGACTTTTTCGCCGTACGAGATCAGCAATGAGAGCAACTGAAACAGGACTGTCGAAGGCGCAGGAACCGGCAACGGCACGATGGAGTCTCGCAAGGTCTGGCCGGCGACATTGACCCGCTTCCATTCGCGCGGACGAAACCGCAGTTCACCCCCCTGAAGTCGGGCTCCCTTGCCGATGAAGCCCGAGGCCCCGTTCTGCAGGGTCCCCGAATCGATCAGCTGGTTGATCAGCGTGTTGACCGAATCGTTGATCGGACCGAGCAAAGCGCCCAGACCCAGATCATAGAATCCTCCATCGGGACTCGGAATGAAGCCGTACTTGGTGTAACACTCCATCGCCTCGATTCTGAGGACCTGAGGCTCTGCCTCATCAGATTTCTGGAGCTGCGCCATCTGCTGATCGAGCGCCGCCATCTGCGCCTGGCCGGCCTGCACGATCTGTGCGACCTGATTTGCCGCCGCGACATGCTGGTCAGTTTCCTGACCGGTCGGCGGAGGCAGCGACTGCACGGCTTCCTGCAATTGAGCCGCAATGCCCTTCTTCTGGTCGCCGAGCGCCTTGATCTGAAGCGACTGCTGGGTGACCACCTCGCCGAAGCGGTGAACGATCCTCAATACCTTGCGGGTCGAGCGGTCGACAATGACCACATAGGGCTCGGGATAGGCATCGCCATCGAGATCGAGATAGCAATGCTGCTCGAGCAGCTCTCTTGAGGTGCTCGAGCTGACCGGAGGCGCCTGCAGGCCCTGCCGTGCATCGGAGAGTTTGGGTGTCTGGATCTGGGGCTGGCCGAGAGCCTTCGTGGAATACAGGCCCGAGAGCTGCTTTTCCCGGATCTCGCGGTCCGAGAGCTCGAAGACCTCAGTTTTACGCTCGCACTTCTCGAGGGTGCGCGTGTAGTAGTGAACGATCAGGTTCTGGGGCAGAACGAGCTTCGAGCAGTTGCGTTCGGTCTGCGCATCCCAGTAGGTCTTCTTGAACGCGCAGCCGATGATGGGAACGACGATGAACTTGCGGTCGGTATCCTCTTCCCAGTCAACATCCTGATCGAGGAGCTGGAAGGACATATGCCTTCCGATTCTTCCGGCACGGGCGGCTTTCTGGCCGTCGGTGTCCTCTCCCATGACCCGGTATTTCACAAGGTCCGGGGCTTTCACGAGGTTCGGATAGGCGCGCGCGGCAAACTGGAGAGCGGCAATCGTCACCAGCGGAAACTTCACATTCGCCGCATCCGGCCACGGCGTGTTTTTCGGCTCGACCATCTGAAGGGCGAGTTTTATCGCATTGTCGGTGCGCTTCTCCCACTCCTGACGCGACTGCCTGTCTTCGTCGTAGCCCTTGACGACCTCGCTGCCAATGGCGTTGCTCTGTTCTTCAGACAGCAATGCATCGACGTTGCGCGACGTCTGGATATCGCGCAGAGGGAGTGAAATGGGGTCCATCAATATCCGGTAGTTACACAGCGGCCCTGGGGAACGTGAGCCTCGTAGGCCTCACGGTATTCGTCGTCCTCAATTTCTTTGTCGGTCTCGGGCTCGACCATCTCTTCGAGCATCAGACCGAGCCAGGCAAAGGCATCGAACTGATCCTTGTAGGCAAACTTCGGGTATTTCAGCAGTTCCTCTTCGAAGGCCGGATACCACTCAGAGTTCTTGTCGAAGCGCACCTTTCCGGCTCTCATGCGGGCCCGGATGGATTGCCCGCGCTTGTCCTTGTCCTTGGTCGGCGCCCTGTCATCGATGTTGATGAACTTGCGGGTCTCGGTCATCTTCGTGTTCAGAAACGGACCAATCGCTTTCGAGATGTTCTCGGACTCGACCCGGAAGATCTCCGGTTCCCAGCGGTCGTGGATCGAAAACATCTCCTCGACGATGCGTTCACCATCGAGGCGCTCGCGCCTGACATCCACGATATTGAGAAAGCCTTCAGAGTCGAGCCCTCCGACGACCATCGCGGTATAGGCATTCCTTTCGGTTTCCCCGATCGCAAGGTCTGCCCCCGCGTAGTAAGACTTGCGGGTCTCGAAGTGCATCGGCTCCATCGGCAGGAAGTCCTGCAAACGGAAGTAGGCGGTGGACGGATCAACCGGATCGTTCAGATACTCCGTCCCGTACACATCCAGCTGCCCGCGCCCGGCATAATCCGCACGCTTGCGGCGCAGGAACTCCGCGGGCCACTGCTCGGGCCAGAGCACCGATGAGAAATCCGGGTTGTGGGCGCGGTACTTGACCGAGGCCCACGAAGAAGGCTCGGGGTGGTATTCCCGCAGCTCCTCGATCACCGTTCGCTTGTCCTTGGTCGAGGGCATCATCCGGTCGAGAAGCGAGTCGTAGCCGACGATCGTCCCCACTACCCGGATCTTCCCCGAAGCCCGAAGGATCGGCCGTACCGTGCCGTAGAACCAGCGGCGAAACTTTTCCCGCCGCGAGTCATTCAGGACCATCTCGTCATCTTCCATGTCATCCGAGACACAGGTATCGGGACGCTTGCGCTCCCACTTGAGACCGCGCATCCGCTGCCCGGCACCCTTCACGATGACCCGGAACTTCTCCTCATCCCGGAACGAGCCAACGATGTCGGTCTCGGAAGTCTTCAGAAACTCCGCCAGCTTGTAGTCCCGAACCAGGTCCTCGTTCTCTTCAATCTCCACCCGCAGGTCATGGAGAAAGGCCGCCGCAAGCTCCTCGTTCGAACCCAGCAGCAGCAGATGCCGCATCCGCCGCGTACACAACCCGTGCAGTACATACGACCCCGTGATCGCGGTTGACTTCGCATGCCCCCGGGGAGCGGCCAGTGCCACCTGTTCGTAATCCGACCCGCACAAGGCCCACCATTCCCAGTGAACCGCCGCAATCGGCTTGGGCTCGTCATAGCGTCCCTGCAGATAGACGCTCGTGAACCCCCACACCTCATCCGCAAAATCCCAGTCGGCCTGAGACAGAAACGGCAGCGACGGAATAATCCCCCGCGCCTCCCGCTCGAGCCTCCCCACCTCCCTCAGATGCTCCGAAAGCTCATCCGAAGTCCGCTCTACCGGACGGGGACGGCCCTCGATATCCGCCTGCGCATCGGCGGTGTACCGGGCCCACTCCTCCGGGTGACGCGACTTCCATGCGTAGATGACGTCTTCGCTTAACTCACACGCCCGCGCCGCCGCCCGAACACTCCCCTCCTCAATCACCGCCCTCGCCGCCCGGCGCCGGTCCTCTACCGAGTGCTGAAAATGGGCCATCTGGTTATTTCATTGCGCAAATCAGGCTCCACGTGAAACAAACGTTGCTCTCAGGGGCGCAGCTGTGCGTGAGAACGTTGCGTGGACTAGTGATTCTGTGACACAGGCCGTGCACTTCATCCCTGCATTGGGGCGGATAGCGTCTCTGACGAGCAGTCCAACAGGGGTGATGCACAAATTCACATCTACGAATTTGCCCCTGCCGGCACCCCTGGAAGGGACCCAACCGACTCAGCGTCGCTCAAGATAGCGGGCCGCAGCCCGCAGCAATGAGGGATCATCGCGGTATGCGCCAAGGCCTGTGTTGCATCTTGCGCATAACAATCCGCGTACACATCGTGAGCAGCTCTTCGTGCCTGGGCAGCATGTATGGTCATGATCTAGCTGAGCGCCTTGCGGCTTCGGTCCACGGCCCACGCCTCGTGCCAGCGGGTCAAAGCCTTTGATTATCGGGTCATGGCAGATCGCGCAGCACCCTCTCTGTGAGGTGTATAGGCGCTCATATTCGTCGAGGGAGATGCCACGGGTCGCCTTCAAGTTAGTGGCGACCACTCCACGCCTGCCAACCGCAGTCGCACGCCTCAGGCGCTGGTAATCCCGCATATAGGTTGGACTCCGCGGGTCCAGCCCTGTCGCGACCTTCAGTGCGCGCGGAAGTGGTCCGATGAACTCCGCAGCGATCTCGGCAAGGCGCCGTTCCACGTACCGCATGTGACACGACCAATCAATGGTTTACACAGGCAGTTAATGTAACATGCCTCGAAACCATATGAAAATCAGCAGCATCGCATTTGTCATAAGCATGATTATGCGAAGTAGTTGCTCGTCTCAGGCCGTCATCCTGACGCTGCACATGTGCGGATACCCACTGCGCTCTAGATCATCCTCGATATCACGCTGAATCGATGTCCCTGCAGCACCCAGCTAGTCGGTGTCAGTAGCGCTGAGCCGGGCAGTGTCCAGTACGACACACCGCGCCAGTGATCCCACAACCATGCGATGAACTCACGCGAGATGCCCTCTTCGGCTGCACAAAGGGTCTGCGGCTGGTCATCCTTATCCTTCAGCATCTGGGCTGCCCACTTGAACGACTCCTGACTGAGGTCCGCCGGCGTGGGCAGTTCAAGCACGGCGCGTATGCGTGGCTCTGGGATGTCCTCAACGCGTGTCATAGCTCATCCGTCGTTACTGTCTCGGTGATGAATCGATCTGCCTGTTCAGGTCGTGTGCTTGACCTTGCGTGCTCTGGCCGGCCTCTCACGAAGTCCTGTGGATGGCGATATTCGAATGAGCGGGGCCGGACCTTCAGGCCATCCCATTGCATCACCAGTTCTCCGGGCTTCACCCGGAAGCCTGTGCGGTCACAGATCTCATAGTTGACCGGGACATCGGACGTGGCATTCGGGTTCTGCGGACCATCGGTGACGGCATCCCGGATGAGAGGCGGGGGCGCAATGCCGAAGGCGCTGACATTCGAGCTGGCAAGGCCGGTGAAGCTCGCTGTGGCGATCAACAGGCCATTGACAGTCACCGTAATCGAAGCTGAGCCTGCCCCTGAGACAGGGACGATGCTTGAGCCATCGCCGATGACCTGGATGAGCGCTGTTCCGGGGGCGGCAGCCGTCGAGCTCCCCATGCCGCTTGCGATGACCGTGCAGGGCGCATCGCCCGTGCCACTGGCTCTTGAGGTCGTCGTGCCCTGAACGGTGGCCGTGATCGTCGCACTGCCCACACCATTGCTGAACAGGAAGCCTGCGGTGGCGCCCTGCCCGTCGACGATGGCGCCTGCGGTTGCAGCACCTGCCGCACTCGTGGTGATGACATTCGCACCGCTGCCACTGGCGGTGACGGTGATCGTCGCCACACCCGGGATGGCGTGGATGTTGGTGGTGGCCCCGAGTGCGGTGACCGTGACATTCGAGGCGCCAACTCCGCCCCCCACATAGGCCGTGGCATTGAGAGCAATCCCCAGTTGCTCGGTGAGCCGGAAACTGAAATTCGTGAAGTCCGAGAGATTGAGGGCGAGCCCCAGCGTCTCACCCACGCCCCAGAAGCGATTGATGATGGCGGTCTTGTCGGCCGGTGCCTGGTATCGGGCCGGACCCACAAATCCCAGTCGCGTCCTGCGGACCAGCTGGAAGGTAGTTGCTGTGACCGTAATCGTGGCGGAGCCGGCCGCGCCATTCGTCGAGCCCCCCGCCCCGGCAATGTTCGACTGGGCGAGCGCAAAGCCTGCGCTTCTCGCGATCGAAGCGCCCACCCCCGCAACTGTCGCACTGGCCGTGGCCGTGCCCGCCGTCTGCGAACTGCCGGCGACCGCAATGACCGTGATTGCGGCCGCGCCTGCTGCCGAGCGAATGATCCCCTGATAGGGGGCGGGCCCAATGAAGCCAAGACGGGTCTTACGGGCCATTCAGATCACGCAGCGCGTCTTTGCGAATCCTCCCCTTGCCGACGGCTGAGGCTATCCCCTGGGCATCCGGAACCGCCGTGCGCCGGAAGAATCCGCAGAGCCATCCCATGAACCGCTTCATATCAGTCGAAGGTGATCGTCGTCGACGTCGTCAGACGTGGCGTGACTCCAGAGCTCACACTGATGTTCGGCGTGAGCGTGCCGGAGACCAGCACTTTACCCGTACCGCTCGAGGCCGTCCCCACCGCGAAATGAGTCAGTGTCGCGCTGCCGCCGGTACATTGTGGGGCATCCACATTCGCAACGGGGCTTACGACATTCGAGCTTACCGTCCAGCCGCCTGAAGTTCGGGCGACCGCGGTACGCGCATAGCTCGTATAGCTCGTCTCATTCGTGGTCTGCGTGCCCGAGTCCCCCGGATCTGAGGTGTGAAAGCTCACATACAGACTCGTGAGCGGCGAGCTTGCCGCGTTGTCTGCAATGTTCGCAATCGCGGTCGCCTGAAAGATCAACTTTGCGAGATCGTTTTCGAAGGTGTCGCCCAGACTCATTTCACGGTCCTCAGAAACGAAAAAACCGGCATAAGGCCGGTTGATTCAGAAGTGGTTGGAAGGATCAGGCAGCAGTGGCTACAGCGGTAACCGTGACGGTCCATTGCTCGGAAGAGGTCTTCAGAGGTAAGGCAATGACTTTGCGGGTGGCCATGTAGTCCCCGCTGCCTGAATTGAATAGCGCAATCTCGAGCCACGTATAATTCGCCTCGGCGGTGGTGAACGTCGAGGTGTAATCAATCGAGTTCGAGGTGCGCAGGGGCGCAGAATCCAGCGCCTTTCTCAACTTGTTCGTACTCGCCTGCAGATCCGTCTGGCTCGCCGCGAAGACCGCGCTGCTGTCACCCACCCCGATCCGGGCATTCGTGAGATTGAATGGCGCGACCAGTCCATCGCCACAGAATAGAGAGGCGATTGCAATCGCGCCCTTATCGGTCGTTGCCATCGTGCTCTTCGGTGAAGTCGTATATGCGCTCTTCGATCAACTCGCCTTCTGCGGTACGACGCACGAGTTTCACGCGCGTGATCTCGGTCTTGAGCTCCCCAGCGGGGGCCTCAGACGACGATGCCGGTGTCTGCATTGGAGGGCGCCGAGGTTTGTGTGCTGATGGTGAATCGGCCGCGACCACTCACGAGGCTGTAGGCCGAGATCGAGCCACGCTGACCGGTCAGAGTGCCGGTCGTCCAGTACCACTCCCGGCCCAGATAATGATCGGCCGCCGCAGTCGTGATATCGCTGCATTCAAACTGTGTGGTCGTGGGCGTCAGGCCCGCAGTGGTGACTGTGCCGGGGATAAACTCATTCGCGGCCAGAGCCTGTCTCACGGCCGCCGCTGAGCTGCTATTGATCTGCTTGACATTGGCCGGGGCATCACCCGAGACCAATGCATTGGGCGCGACACGCAGCCAGGCTTCGAGTGTTACCCCCGCAGGCAGAGTTGCAAATACAGTGTCGGAAGATGGATTCGTGACCCACGCCGGGACCACTGTCGCCACCTTGGTAGTGCCATTGTAGGCCGTGACGATACGGCCATTCTGGCCTGCGCCAGTGCCTGCAAGAGTCGCAACACTGCTGCCAACAAAGAAATCAGTCGTCGCACTGGCGCTCGCATCGAACGTGATGCTGTTGGCACCTCCAGCCTGTGCCGTGTTGATACGGCCATAGCCACGCGCATCGACGACGGGAACACCTGCAGTGTTGACTGTGGCGGCTGCCGTTCCTTTCCAGTTCACGACATTCACGCCAAGTTGCGCCGTCGTCGTATCGACCGTCGTGCCCGCGACGGACTGCAGGTCCACCTTGATATCGCCCGATTCCTGCGGATAGATCAAAAGGCTGCGGGTCACTGCGTTCGTGGTCGAACTTTTGATCTGCACCACCACTGAGTCTGCATTCATTTCCGTCGAGGTGAGATCCAGATAGTAGTGGCCTGAACTCGTCGCAATCTCTGTCGCCTCATTAGTGCAGTCTGCCATCGTGCCGGCGTCCTTCGATACTTCTGAGTCGAGCCCAGCGGCGCCCGTATTCAGCGCGCCCGTGTTCAGGCGCAAATCGAAATAGGCACGAAATGCCGTATTCTTGATCGGGACGGGCTTGGCGTCTGTGCTAGCCATGAAATAGTTGCTCCGGGATCAGCCAAAACTGAAGAATGGATTGCCCAGCACGGTTGCCTGCTGATTGAGTACACCTGGATCGACGGAGGCTCCCGCAGTAACGTTGCCCGCTTCCCAGTCGTCCCCGCGAAGCAATGCAGATGCAATGAGTCCGCAGATGCCGGGCTTGCCGGTCGTCAGGATCGACGAACTATCACTGCGAGTTCCGAGTGATACGCCGTTCTTGTAGATCGTGAACGTGACCGTCGTACTGACCGTGGTCGCTTCACATTCGAGCGTGTCACCACTGGCAAAGGTGGTATTGAGCTGCGCACCGATCGCCGTCACCGTCCCGTTGACGATCTTCTCGACCACGATGCCGGCAGTCCCGGTGCTGTCGAAAAAGTAGATCCGGTAGGCAGAGAACGAGCCGAATGCGCCACCATTATTGAGCAGTGAACCGCCAATCTTGTCGTTCGAACTGAACGAGCCAAGAATCTTGAGGCTGAAATACTGATCGACGGTGAAAGAGCCGGCGCCCTTCCATGAACAGTCGGCCATATTTCCGAATGCGTTCTGAAACCCATTCGTCGCGATGCGCAGCTGGCCGTTGCTGGCGTTCTGCTCGACCCAGTCTCCACTCGAATTGAGCACACTAACGTTCGTGCCGTCTGCCGCAGTGAATGGATAGGCAGAGACGACGACGGTGCGGGTCATGATTTCAGAACACGGTTAGTGGAGGCTTGAACACAGAAGCGGTACAAGAGCCATCAGCAGAGGTCTGGCGCCACATCGCATAGCAGTCGTAGTCAGAGACATATCCGACGAAGATCGTATTGATCGATGGCGAGCCGGCCGCCGGAGCGGTTACGCCGAGCGAGGCCCATGAATCGGCCGCGCTGTTGTAAGTCCACATGCCGCCACCGGGAACAATCAGCAGAGGTCGGCGGATCAATCCATTCGTGTCCGAACGCGTGGAGACATCGGCATCAACGACAATGCCGCCGGTTGCGCTCGAGGTCGGAATCTGAACCTGCGCGGGCAGGTTGTTCTTGTTGACCACACTGCCGGTCGCGGGAATCTGCACCAGCGCCAACGCACTGAAGTTATTGCCACCACACATGTAGGAATTGGTGGAGGCAATGTCATAGAAGCCGTTCGAGAAGTCGGCAACCTGAATGCCGCCCGAGCCGAATCCGGGCCAGCGCGTTGACCATGAATTCGCAGCCACATCCCACTGCGTGATGCCATACGTGCTGCCGCTGAGAACTACCCCCTGCGTGCCCACTGTCGGGTTGAAGGCCATGCCCGGGAGCTGCGCGTGCCCGCCCTGCGGGTCATCGCCACTGACGAGAGACCATGCCTTGGTAGCGGCAGGCCGGTAGTACAGCCTGAACGAGGAGCCATTGCCGTAGGGCTCGTGAAAAAAGAGCTTGCCGCGTGCCGGATCATGCGTTTGCAGACTGAACTGATGCATGTCGCTCAGGCCCGCCGCGATCGGCACCGCATCCGTATTGCGCCATGCGTTCGAACTGTCGCTGAAGTTCAGCATCAGGCTCTGACGGCCGTTATGGCCGTGGCCGTAGTAAGCGATCTCCCTGTTGATCTTGTCCCACGCGAACTTGATGCCGTTCGAGGTGACGGGATCAAGACCCGCAGGATTGCAGACGCTGCCCGGCAGAAAGCCGCCGGCCCAGTCCTGCCAGGTGTTCACAGACATCGTCGCCACCCGCGTGGCGAGTGACGAGGTTGGCGCGGCAGCCACCGTGAACGTGATTGCCCTGTCTGCGTACTGCATCAGCCGGGCGTCACTGTGAAGCCACCCGGGAACGGAATCGGCTGTGTTCCCGTCAGCACTTCGTCATAACAGGTGAACGTGTCATAGCCAACGCCGGGAGACTTTCCGGTCTGATATGGCAGAAGCCAGATCGCATTGTGGCCACCATTTGCAGTTCCCAGCTTGATGTTGCCGATGTAGCTGTGCATCTTTTTGGGCGCCTGCCCAGAGACAGCGCACCATGACTCGTAGGTGCTGCTGGCCGTTCCCAGCGTTCCGATCTTGTTGCGGACCATGAACGTCATGTAGACGTCCGGGACGTACTTGGCGCCTCCGTTCTGGGCGTGAGGCGTGCCGGTGTAAGTCGGCATCGAATACATCGGGCCCCAACGGGCCCACGCAGTGGGACAGTTCGTAACTGCTCCACCGTTGTCGATCGCATTCTGAAATCGGAAGTCTGAGCTGTTGCAGGCGCTTGACCATGCCTGCGAGAACTGCACGAAGCTTGAGCCATCCTGGTAGTACGCCAGAGGACAGCCCATCTGAAAGCTGTTCTCCATGACAACTTCGTTGTTCTGATTGCTCGCACTGAAGTGGGAGCAGATCAGCTGCTTGAATCCGTTCGAATGAATGCCGTCGCCGATGCCGGGCGTTCCCGGAAAGAGACCATTGCAGAACGCCGCAGGCAGATACTGCGACCACTGAACGTAGTATTCGCTGTTATTGCCAAACAGCGTCTGCGCAGGACTGATGTAGAGACGTATCCCGCCAGAGGACGTGCTATCCGCATTCAGAATGTTGAATCGTGCGGAACCCACACCACTGCGTCGGATGTTCGGCTCGAATACAACATGATTCGCCTGAGCATCCTGCAGTGTATTCGCCTGAACATCTGCAAGGCTCGTGAATCGGACTGCGCGCAGAATTCCGGCAGAAGCCGAACGCGCTTCGAAATCCACCTCGTTCGCGAGCTGCTCGGCATCGAAGATGCGAATCGTTGGCGAAGTCGTTGTGCCCGGTGCGCTTGCGGTGGTGCCGATCACATGCAAAGCTGACAACGAATGACCGCTCAGAAGTGCACCGGATACCACCCGCGCACCTGCTGCACCCGTGGTCAGCGAGGCCAGATTCAGGTCGTAAGCAACGTTCTGCTGAGGGGACTGGGTTGGCGTACTTGCGCCATTCCATGCCACTGCCCCGGCGGCCCCGGAGGTCGACAACGACTGTGAGGGGCTATAGTTACCGAGGTTACCGGCGTTGTCCTTCGCGCGAACCCGATATGAATAACTGGTCGATGAGATCAGGCCCGTATCGGCGTAGCTGATCGTCGCAACGTCCTGCGCAATGATCTGCCCGTTGCGCTCTACATCATAGCCCTTCAGTCCCGAGCCACCGGTGTCCGTTGAGGCCGTCCACGTCAGCGTGATGCTGGTGGTCGTCGCAGACACCAGCGTCGGGGTTCCGGGAACGCCCGGCGCGGTCTGGTCAGGAGTCGTTGCGCTCGCCGAAGAACTTAACGCACTTGGATTTCCGGCGCCATCGATAGCCAGTACCTTGTAGAACCATGTCTGGCTCCCCGCAACCGTCGTGTCATCGAATTGCGGCAGCAGGGATGAACTCAGAAATGTATAACTGCCGCCGCTTGTCGCTGAGCGATAGATGGCGTAACTGCCGATGCCCGACTGCGAATCAGACGAAGCTGACCACACCAGCCGGATCGTGCTCTGGGAAAATCCGCTCGCAACGAGATTGACCGGGATCGAGGGCGCCGTGACATCCGGGGTAAAGATCGTGCGCGCCAGCGTGCTCACCTGCAGGTCCCACGGGGCCAGAGGCTGCGCCACATTCAATGCCGCTTACAGATGCCGAGTTTCGGAAAGCGACGGCAGAGCCACTTCAGGATACCGTCAGGCCAAAAGGGTCGGCAGGGACCCTCGCATCCACATCGAAGGCAGGGCCCGTTACGAGACCCGATTTCGTGCCGTTGCTTGCCGCTACTCTCACCGCCCATGTATGGGTGGTATTCGAAAGCGTGCCGAGTGTTGCGACCGGGAAGTTGTACTGCCCGTTCTGCGCCCACGCGACCGGAATTGATACCGCCGCCTTGCCGTCGAGCGACAATTCTGTTCCGATGTACTGAGCCGCGCCAAGCGCGCTGCCGTCGGTGAACTTGTTGGCGTGCTGCCAACTCAGGGTCGTCGGATTCATCACATTCATGTCTATACTTCCAGGAAGCGGCGGAGGGTTATTGACCGGCGGTGGGTTTCCACCGCCGGCGGGGGGACGAAAGGGGGGGGCGGCTCGGCCTCCAGGCCGAGCGAGAGCGAAAGACTGATCGCACTTCCAACCGTCACAATCGAACCTGCCACGGGTGTCTGCGCAAACACGAGCCCGAGTGTCAAGGCATTCGCAAGACTGCTCGTTGCGCCCAGCGCAAAACCTGCCGCGAGCAGCTCTGCAGTCGCCTCCTCCAACGTTTCGCCCACGACATCCGGCACCGTTGCGGTAGGCGTAGGGTCGATCTGGACAAAAACATCGAAGCTGAAAAGATTGCTGCTCGCTGAGCCGAATGAATTCGTGCCGATGATTGCGAGTGAGCCATAGACTGCGCTGGCCGTCGGCGTTCCGGTCACGACCCCGGTGGATGGATCGATGCCAATGCCCGGTGGTGCGCCGTTCAGTGTGTATGTGGTGACAAACTGGAACAGCGGCGAGGCATCATAGGGCACCATCGCGACATTGATCTCATTCGAGAAGTCGCTGATCAGCCCTGCAAAGGTCGGGGCGTTCGGCGGATCTTCAACGATGATGATGAACGGATCAGACTCGTCATACGAGTTCTCGGAGTCGGTTCTCCGGATCGTATACGGGCCGTAGGTGCCAGAGGTATCCGGCGTGCCTGTCATCGCGCCCGTCCCACTATCGAGCGCAAGGCCTGACGGGATCGTCGGGCTGATCGTGTAGGTGCCGCTACCCGAATCCTGATCGACGAACAGCGCCCCGTAACTCTGGGTCGCAATCGCCACGTTCCGCACAAACGTCACATCGGCAATGTTGGGGCCGATGAAATCCGGGAACAGACCGCGAAGGTCCCATGTGTACCACGAGGACCAAACGCTGCCGTTGTGCCAGCGCCATTGCATCGTGGTGGCGGTGTCATCCCAGCTCAATCGTCCATCAGCATCAACCGTAATCGTTCCAGATCCAGCCGTACGCTTGTATTCAATCTGGACCGCGCCGGTGATATCCGGGGAACTGTAGAGTCGTGTTGGCCTGTTGCGCGAGTCGAAGGTGAGTGCACGAAGGCCCCCAATATCGACGTAGGAGGTTCCAGAGGGTGGCGTGAAGGTCACCGTCTTGATGGCCGCGGCCCCTGTTCCGGTCGTCACCTGAACCGTCTTGCTGCCGTTACGGATGTTTCCCTGAGTGATGTCGACCTGTATCGAGGTCGCCGCCCACGAGTCGACCGACAGACTCTGCGTCAGCAGGCCATCGATGAGCAGGACGCCACCGGTTCCCTGTGCAGCACCAAAGGTCGTGCCGGTGATGACGACATTCGCCTGAGTGGAGGTGATGACGTTGTCGCCATCGACATCCGTGATTGCCGGGGCGGTTGACGTCGAGCTCTTGAGCGCAATCAGCACGCCCTGACAGTTGCCCGAATTATCCGCAATGCTGATCGTTTGTGAGCTGATCGCAATCGCTGTGTGGGCGGTCTGCTGCTGATAGCCGGCCCAGACAGCAAGCGTGGTCCCCGCTCCAACGAGCGAACCCAACGCCGTGAATCCGGACAATGCGGCAATCGTTGCGCCATTCGACAGCGCGGTCTTGCGATGCATGCCGAAGGCCAAGACCCACGCGTTGTCCAGTGAAGGCGTGAGCGAGGGATACGGAATCTGATTCGTGTTGCTGGAAGCTCGAGACCGCGCCTCCCCGCTGACCACGAGCGTTGCATCCGTCGTATAGACATCACCCTGAAGCAGGATGACGACGGCGTAACAGTCGACACCCCACACTATGGTGGGCGGAACGGTATCGCCGGCAGCCACGATCTTGGTGTAGACCGCGATATTGGGTGCGGAGACGTTGTCGTCGATCTCGGTCCAGCCCGCAGGCACCGAAGGTCGGCTCGAGCCGCCATAGCTCGTCGTTGCATATACGGCGCGGGTCGTCGTCGACGCCATCGAACTCGAGACCCAGCCGGCAGGCCATGACGGGGAGATCGTTCCACCCGAGGCGTGAGCCACCGTACCGACGCCGTAGATCGTGTAGGCGCCCATCAGGCTGTAGTCCAGCTGCCTTCAGACGGGGTGCCGGTGTTCGTCGCTCCTGCCACCGCATGAATCGCCGCACGTTGCGCGGTCCACCGATGGGGATCGGATGAATTCGCGCCCGAGGGCAGATAGTCGTTGTACAGGTGCACGATGTGCCAGGCATGCATCGTCGTTCGTTCGTAGGCGATGTAGCCCGCCGGCAGCATCGTTCCGCAGCTGCCCTGAATCTCGGAACACCACGGCATGCGGTTACGAAGATCGGTGTACTTCACCTGCGTGGTGACGGCATCGACCTTGTTCAGACCGCGGAAGACGAGCGCCGTCGTGATCGTCTTTACGTTCGTCGGATAGTTCGAGGGCAAAGGTGTCGGCACCGCAGAGCCATCGTTCATGATCTCCGGATCTGGCCCCCCGACTGCCACCGCTCCGGTCGTACGCGCATGGTTCAGCAGGTCCGACATGTTGTCGTAGGTGCCAAGAAAGTTCGCCATGAAGCGCTGCATCGTCGTCGGCCATGCCGTGCGTGTGGCGGTCAGCAAGCGCTTGTACTGCGTGATCAGGCCCGAGACCGAAAGACCTGCCGAACCGGTCGTGGTCTCGCCCATTGGCGACCACATCTCGAACAGCGGATGGCTGTCGAACTTCGCCCCATATGCCTGTGAGAGCGCAATGAAGCGATCCATCACCGGCGCCGTGTCGAGCAGCGGGATCGAGGTCAGCGAGCCGGACCACGCAGATCCTGCTGGCGCCACCTTGATGTAGCCGTTACTGACCCAGTACGAGGGATAGACATTCCCCGGAACGTTCCCGGTCGCTGTACCGAACGTCCGGTCGTAGTTGCAGAGGATCAGCCGCTTTGGAAATGTGAGCGAGGCGCACTTGTCGAGAATCGTCTGAACGATCTTGAAGCCGCCAGTGAAATCCCCCTGCGCTCCTTCCAGGTACCAGGGATACAGCATGATCTGTACGCCCTTGACCTCATCATCCCCGCCGATCGAGTCGAGGATGGCAAAGGCTTTGGCCTGAAACGTCGCATCCCAGCGAGCGACCGACAGCGAGGGGTGGACGTAGTGCCCGGCGTGGAACTTGACCGCTGTGCTGACCCCGCCTGCGGGACAGGTTTCGCGTTGACCGGATACAGACAAGGCCTGAATGGCGTTCTGGCCGGTTCTGTCGGTCATGAAGCTCCAATAAAAAAGCCCGCACGAGGCGGGCTTGAGGATGATCGCGGGTGTCTAGCGATCGATGAGATCAATCCGCAGACCGAAACCTGCGGAGGAATTTCGGGCGCAACTTGTCCGGCGCAGTTAACTACCAACTGAAAATAGCTTCAAACTTTCCGCTCAGCTTTCACGAGTTCCGAATACCAGACATCGATCAGCAGACGCGAGCGATGCAGGTGGGCTTTCATGCTGGCAACTGACATATGCTCATCCTTCGCCATGACCTCCATCGGCGCCCAGTTCGTGTAGTAGCGTTTGATGCAGCGCTGGCCTTTCTTCCAGAGCTTCAGCCAGCAGGCCTCGATATGCTCGGACTGCAATGACAGGCTGACCGGCGGGCGCCCTGCCTGGATCGCACCCGAAGGCCCCTGCTCGATCACACGACCCAGCAACGTATTGGGCGGCAGCGAGCCCGCATCCCGCTCCCTGACCTCCTTTCCCCATTGCTCAAGCAGTGAGTGGATGAACTTCGTGGCCGGGTCCATGCGGTTCATGGCGCGCGGATCACGTTCGACCACAGTATTGCCGCTTGGGAAGCGCGGGACAGGAATGGACAGGATGTCACCAGCGACAGGCAGTGCGTTCAAGATGGACTCCCCGGATGTGCTTCATTAATTGGTTGAGGCGTAAAGCAAATAGTGATGAAACTGGTCACGGCAAAGTGACCTTGAAATACTGCATATCGCTGAATGTACCCGGCGGACTGAAACCTGCGATCGGTACGATGGCTCCAATCGCGCGCAGCGCTTCATCAGGCGTCTTGCAGAGCTTCACGCCCCAGATCCTGAAGTTCTCGAGCTGAGCGGGATCACGCTTGCGGTTCTTCGTCACACCATCGCAATCGATCAGGAAGTACTTTTCTCCGAAACGAACGAGCAGATCGCAGGGGCGGCCGATGGGCCAGACATCCGCCCCTCGTGCCCGGAGAGCTTTGACGATGGCATCTGATGTACCGTCCTTGCGGTGGGTGCGGTGGCGGCTCACCGGTTCGCCTCAATCAGCATCTCAGCCTCCGCTCTCGTCGCCACGCACCCTAGGTTCGTCGGCGGGTCGCCTCGCTTCCACGCGGTGTAACTCACCGAGTTCTCCGAGGCGTCTTTGGAGATCGAGTAAGCCCCACACGCTGTTAGAACGTACCCACTTCGTTTCCCAGTCTTCACGGGCTCCAGCCACTGAAGAGGCGGGAGTTCTGCCTTCGGCGTCGCCACTGCTACGGACGGTTTTGAGTGTCTGGCTAACTTTTCCCACATCGTCTCCTGACTGACGTATTTCTCAGCCTTTCGCATCGGGCTGTATGGCGCCTGAGTCATCTTATGGCACAATGCTTGCGATGTTAACGAACGCCATGTACCACCTGTTCACACTGCTGGCTCTGAATCCGGCGCTCGTGGAGCGATACCGCGGCCATCTGCCGTGCTCGTTTCTGGCAGCGCTGGGACTGGAAGACGATCAGTGCCGCGAATCCGAACCTCATGGATTTCCTCGGCTGGCGAACTAGCTCGCAACCAATACGGCGGATCGCAGCGGCACCCGAGTTGATGCTGGCAACCTGGCTGGACTCGTTGAGGCTTGCGGTAAGCGTTCATCGGCTAACCCCTCGCATCCGTCCCAGCACCTCGGTACGTCCGCCTCCCATCGCACCCTCGGGCATGACTGGCGCGTTCGGATGCGTCAGTACGCGGTCGATCGGGACCGGCCCTCGGAGCCGCGTGATATCCGCGTCGAGTTCGTGGTGGACCTTCGAGTAGGCGCTCGCGAACTGCCCCCAGAAGTAGACCGAGGCAGCCGCATCAGCTCTCACGCTGGCCAGTTCGTCCTCAAGACGTTTGATCTCGGCGTGCAGAATCTCAGTTGGCGTGTCCACAGATATCTCCGGGCATAACTCGGCCCCTTTCCCCCATGGATAGCCATTGAGGTACTCAGCTCCCCTGTGCTTTACGCACTCCCTCCACGAGGGATTCCACATACGACCGGGGTGCAATTGGGACAGCAGAGCCCGGAATTCAGCCTGACCGCCTGAGGTTTCGACTGACTGCGTGTCGTGACACAGTGGCACCGCTACCTTTCCGGGGAACGACCCCTTGAAGTCCGAGCGAACTTGTTTCACAATTGAAACGTACTGCGACGTTCCCTGCGATCCCAAGACGGCCCGATGGACTTCCACCACGGGCCGTTTTCATTTCAGAGCTGCGCGAAATCAATACTCGTCTGTGACGTCACGGCGCTCGATACGCCGTAAACCAGCAGGTAGCGCGCAACCCTCTTCCCGTCTCCGACATCCACCATTCGCGATCGGATGTCGTGCCCCGCCTTCTTCAGATCCCAGATACGAGCTCCCAGCCGGAAGCAGCCGAACATGTCGAGCGCTTCAAGAGGCGTGAGGGTTCGTCCTGACCTGAGGTAAGCCAGGATCTGATTGCACTGAGTCGCGGCATTCGATGACGCGTCAGTGCTCATCGAGAGAGCGATCCGGACGCCCATGAGGTTGGTGCGTCGCTGTGATACAGCAGCTCGGACGGATCGAAATTCGCCGGTCCACGTTTGTATGCGCGGGTCTGGTACGGAATCTTGCGCACTAATTCGCCCTCGCCTTCGGAAACAGCGAACGCGAGAATGTGTCGCGTCTCGACCCGTTCAGTACCTTCGCTTCGAGCAGACGATTTAACGGAAGACGGGACTTCGCCGTCTTATGACGGGTCTCGTGCAGCATTTCGGTTTTCTCTGGCACAGTGCGCATAAGAAAAACGAATTAGGCGGAGAGCGCTGAATCGCGCTTCGCAAATCCGCGCTTCTTGATCGGTAGCTTGGAAGCCTTGAACTTCCCTTTGCTCAGAACCTCGATCTGGAACGCCCGGTTTTCAGGGATCAGTCCGTCATCCCACTGCGAGATTGCCTGGGTGGTGCACTCGAGTGCCGCCGCCAGACCGGAGATGCCACCGAAGTGTTTAATGACGTCGCTGAGCTGATGCATGCCCCCGAGCGTAAATCTACTTACTATTTTCGTCAAGTCGCCTTACTCACACCCGCCCGCAAGCGTAAGTACACTTACAAATGTGACAGTAAAGAAAAAACGTGAGCGCGATCCCCGTGCGATCATTCGCGGGATCAAGATCAGGGAAGCCCGCATGGAGCGCGACCTATCGCAGGAAGCTGTTGCCAAGGCGTTGGCCCTAAAAAGTCGCGAGGCTGTCTCGCAATGGGAACGTGGCGACGTAGGCGAGCTCGAGCGAACCAACCGGCTCGGGCTATGCAAACTGCTTGGTTTTGAGGAACGCGAGCTACTATTGGACCCGGACAGCGCTCCCCCGGAGTTCGAAATGCCACTCAGTCGTGAGGCGAAGAGCGTTGCTTACAGGTGGGACGACCTGCCCGAGACTCTGCGCGGATGGCTCAAGCAACGGATGTCAGAAGCCGAAACAATGCAGCGCAAGTCACCAGGGCTCGCGAAGCATGTTTTCCCTGAATTAGACGACCCGCCGAAGCCAAAGAAAAAGCCCTAGTGCACCGCGTCATAGGGAACGGTTTCACCTTTTTGCGCCATCGAACGTAAGCGCACTTGACATCCGGCGTAAGCCGATTTACGCTTCATCTCACTCGCTGGATCACCCAGCGCAGGAGACGCGAAGTGCCCTCACTCAAACAGGACCTGCTCTGGATCGCCCTCGGCGCCGTTGAGATCAGCGTGGGTTTCGCTATCGTCGCGCTGGCCGTGCAGGCGGTGCTCTCGTGAGCTACTGGTTCACCACAGACCCCGTTCCCGCCCTCGTGCGTTCGGTCAGCCCCGTATTCGAGTGCGACGACCGGGAGATTCTGGCGCGCTCGATTGAAATCGAGGTGGCGTCGTGAGTATCCGCTCACAAGAAAGGACCGCCTCTGAATCGCTCGCGATTGAACGCAAGGCACGCCGTCTCGCGCTGGAGATCGCGAAGCTCGAATCGAGCCCATTGATGCGCGACTACGTGCCGACCCATATCCAACAACTCGCGAAGGACTTGCTAGCCGTTGTCGGCCCGCACGAAGAGCCATGAGCATTCAGAGAGTAGAAGGGATCGAACCCACCGGACTGCCCGATGCAGAGACCGACTATCTGGATGCGCTCCAGCTCATCCAGTCGGCCGTCGAAGCAATGGCACGACTACGCACGAAGCTCACCGGCTCCGGCGCTGAAGCGGCCCGCTCGATCTCCATCGCCATCACGCAGGTTGAAGGCGGCGAGCTCTGGCTGAAAAAGGGATGGGCGCAGAAGTGACTACTTCCCACACCGTCAGTGCCTCTTGCGCAGAGAACTGTGCTTCTCACCGGACCAATCCATACGGAGCGGTGTACGCATGCGATTGCCCGGCCGGCGTGGGCAAGCCGCGCTTCAAAGTGACCGCGATCATCAAGTACCACATTGAGGTGGGAACCTTCGCCGCAGGTTCGTCCGATGAAGCGCAGCGATTGGCCGAAGACACTGACCGCTGGCACGCGATTTCAAACAACTCTCGCGGCGGTATCTATGACACGCAGGTAGAGGCGGAGTCGGATGATCTCCAAGGTAAACAACTATGAGCAAAGCAAAAGCATCCGGTCATGTCTTCGTTGTGGCGCGCAAGTACATCGTACAAGTCCAGCATGAGGTCACCGCGAATTCTCTGGCCGAGGCTGTCGGCAAACTCGCGCAACTCAAGTACGACGACTTCAGCGAATACGGCGAGCAGATCGAAACGGTCGATGAAACCGCATGGCTTCGCGACGCAATCGAGAACAAGCCGTGAAATTCCCCATCGGTCCCGATGACAGGATTCCGCGCGCGTGGCTCAAAGGAAAGGCAATGGACATCAACAAGGCCGCTGAAATCGTCTATGCCGGCGCACCCGGCAATCTGGAGGCACCTGTGCTCACACCACTACCGACTGCCGAAGTGCTCCACCTGCGCGTGGAGAACAAGCAGCGCACGCTGGCTCGTCTCGCTCGGGAGATCGCCGAGAAGGAACAGCGCGTCTCGGATCTGGCCCACGAGATCTGGCTGCTCAAGCTGGAACGCGAGGGAGTGCAGAGTCATGGCTGATTGCGCAGATGCCAACATCGCATCGATCCGCGAGCTTGCGAAGACGGCTGACGCCGAGACGCTGCGCGAGATTGTGAACCTCCTGTGCGACCGTATCGAGACTGCGCAGCGCCTGAACGAGAAGGTTCAGCGCGGCCTCGCTGCACAGAAAACCCACATCGAGGAAGCGCAGCGCGAGATTCGTCGTTTGTCGGAGGTGCGCCGTGGCTGACTTTTTCGACATGCTACCGAAGCGCGACCCAAAGATGGATGCGCGCATTCTGGACTCGCTTTACCCGAGCGACTTCTTTCCGAAGAAGGGCGAGTACTTCCGCGTTCGGGCTTGCACGATCGCGGATCGCAGCTACATGGGCGACATCTGGCTCTGTATCGAATCTCAGCAACACTGCGCGGTTGGCAAGCGAGTGCTGAGTTCGTATTCAGGGCTTGACCCGAGGCCCAGCATCATCGGCGGATTGGGTGAGGTGAAGTCCTTCGTTGCTGGCGACGTGATCTTCTACGACTGCACGCAGATTTGGGCGGCTGTTGAAGAGGATCGTGGCGCGCCAGTCGAACTCCCCGCCAAACCATCGTCTGATGAAACGGTGCAGTCGTGAGTCCGCTCCCTGACGATCACCAAGGTAGGAAGCCATGAGCACATCGCGATACACCGTCGAGATTCTCGCTTCCGGCCAGCCGCGAGCTTATGCGGATTCGAGATCTCATGTGCGCGTGACCATCGAATACTTCTTCGCATGGCTCGGCGATCCGAAAGATCCGCGCTCAGCATGGAAGGTGAACGAGTCGTGGACCGAAGAGAAGATCCGCGCGCTGCTCCCGCATCTGCGCTGCGGGTTTACCGAGAACACCGAGTGGAAACTTGGCAGCGCGAAGCTCGACTGGCTCAAGCAAGTGAGCCCCGGCGTATGGGAATTCCACACAAGCGAGCCCTTCAATGACTGATCCGCTCACCAATGAACAACAGGTGCATGCGCGCCCGCTGCCGGTGACAGATGTCGATCTCGCATTCGGCGGGAAGATGGACAAGCTGCTACCGCTCTATCGGAGTCTTCCCGAAGAGTTCCAGCACGAGCACGATCAATTCTCGCCGCTCGTCAATCGCTGGTTCTTCAGCGGGCTCGACAAGACGTTGCTCAAAGCGAAAGACGGCATCGACGAGAAGATGGCATGGCGACACCTCGCCGCGATCATGCGGAGTTTTGAGCCGAAACACGAGCACAAGGTCGCCGGTGTCGCATGGCTCATGTCTCAGTGGTTTGAGCCGGTGACCGCACTCCAGCGGAGCACCCCATGAAGCCCGAGACGGCAGGAATGATCGTCTGCGGCGTCTTCATCCTGATCGCCATCGTGTGCGCGGTCGCAGATTTCGAAGCCCGCAAGCCCAAGAAGAACATTCGGCTCCCGCGCCATGTTGCATGGGACCGCGCAGCCAAATATTACGGAGATACGGAATGAGCGTCATTGTGAAACAGGACGGCACGCTGGCCACGCGCGATCAGGCGCCGGTTGCGAGCTTGCTCGAAGTGATCAGCCGGGCAGCATCCGACCCGTCCGTGGACATCGAGAAGATGGAGCGGCTGATGGCCATGCACGAGCGCATCACCGCGCGCCAGGCTGAGGCTGCGTTCAGCGCCGCCATGTCGGCCGCGCAGGCGGAGATGAAGCGGGTATCGGCCGATGCCACCAATCCCCAGACACGCAGCGACTACGCCTCCTACGGCAAGCTGGATAGCGTTCTGCGGCCAATCTATACCCGCCACGGGTTCTCGCTGACGTTCAGCGATGGCGAGACCGCGAAGCCGGAACACGTCCGCGTGGTGTGCTTGGTGCGCCACACGGCTGGCCACAAAGAGACGCACTGGAAGGACATGCCCGCCGATGGCAAGGGCGCCAAGGGCGGCGACGTGATGACGAAGACCCACGCGGCCGGCGCGGCCCAGCAGTACGGCATGCGTTACCTGCTCAAGGGCATCTTCAACGTCGCTATCGGTGAGAACGACAACGACGGGAACGCGGCTGACGAGACGATCACCGAGCAGCAGGCCGCTGACCTTGAGGCGCTCTGCACCGAGGTGGGCGCGCGCCCCGACAAGTTCCGCGAGCTGTTCTGCAAGGTCGAGACCTTCGACCAGATCCCCGCCAAGAATTACGACGCCTGTGTGGCCGAGTTGCGGCGCTATGGCAAGAACCGGAGCGCTGGCAAGTGATCGAGATATTCGACTGCGAGCAGAACAGCGATGCCTGGTACGCCGCGCGGCTCGGGCTGCCGACAGCCAGCGAGTTCAAGTCGATCCTCGCCAAGGGCGAAGGAAAGATGCGCCGGAGCTACATGCTGAAGCTCATAGGCGAGGTTCTGACGGGCGAGCGCGAGGACAGCTACTCGAACGACCATATGGAGCGCGGGCACGCCCACGAGCCTGACGCTCGCAATCTCTACATGTTTCAGCGTGACGTAGAGATTCAGCGCGTCGGATTCATCAAGAACGGGCCGAAGGGGTGCAGCCCCGATGGGCTGGTGGGCAAGAACGGGATGATGGAGACAAAGTCGAAGATGTCTCACCTACATCTCGATGTGCTCCTCCGCAACCGCCTGCCGCCTGAGCATACCGCGCAGTGCCAAGGTGCGTTGTGGGTGGCTGAGCGCGAGTGGATCGACTTCTGCTCGTACCGCCCAAAGTTGCCGCTAGTCGTCATCCGCGTGTTCCGGGACGAGATCTACATCAAGAATCTCGCCTCCGAGGTAGACGCATTCCTCGCGGAAATGAACGAGCTGATGGCTCGCGTCAGCGAGTACAGGATTTCGGAGGCCGCGTAATGGCTGAGATCTTCCAGAAGCGCACTCTCTCCGGCTGGATACCGGCCGATGAGCCGAGCCAGGCGGAATGGCGCAAGCAGAAGTTGGGCGAGGTGTACCGCGGGAAGTTCGCGAAGCCGCGCAACTACAAGCACCACTGCCAGTTCATGGCCCTGCTGGAGCTGACCTTCAACAATCAGGAGCAATACGACAACGAGCGCATGTTCCGCCGCGCCGTGGCGCTGGAGGCTGGCTTCGTCGATACGATCATCACGCTCGACGGCGAGGTGCATCTGATTCCGAAGTCCTACAGCTACGACGAGCTGCCGGACGAAGACGATTTCACCAAAGAGTTCGGGGCGGCCATGACTGTGTGCGCGAGAATCCTGCGCATGGCCGCCCCCGAGCTCGAGCACGAAGTCTCGAAGTACGCGGTGGCCGCGTGACCTTCCGTAGCTCACCAATTCTTCGGATGTCGAAAGGCGAGACCTGCGTTCGCTGCAATCGCCGGCATGAGAGCGTGGTGGGCGCGCACTACACAGGCGTACGTCGCGGCTCGTACGGTGGCGGCTTGGGGATCAAGGTGCACGACTGCCTCGTGGCGGACCTCTGCCAGGAATGCCACGCCTACATCGATACCCTCTCGCGCGACAAAGAGGGCCGCTGGGGCCACAGCGAAGAATTCCTTCACTACATCGCACTGACCGTTGCCAAGCGCTTTGAGAGCGGCAAGTACCGCATCGGGCACGAGGCTCTGGTCCCCGAAGCTCTTGTTTCGAAAACCGGAGAATAACTATGAATCTTGCCGAGCGAGTTGAGAGCGTCCTGAAGGATTGTCTTTACAAGGATGGCGAGTTCGAAGGCGATACGCCTCCAGCCGATGCCGTGATCGCAGACGGCATCATATCGAAATTCGCATTCCATCCTGAGCGACTCGCCTCTCACAAGGCAGACATCGCTGCCCTGTGCAATGAATTGCCTGACACCTTCCAGCGATCTGGTGGCGGTGGCTGGACGTTCTTGAATCTCTGTCAGACGAAGGACGGTGAATTATGGGGTGAGCACCGCAACTGCGAGCAACTCGTGGTGCTGGCCATCGCTAGCGGGCAAGGCGGCTATGCGATGCCGCGGGAAATGTGGTCAATGCTTCCTGGAAGTATGCCGTACGTGTACTTCGATACGAGACAGTAGACCGCAACAAGTCATGACCATGGCGGACTATTTCGGAAATCTATCGCCCGCTCGCCGCGCGGCCTACCTGCGGCGTGTTGGGCCGACGATAGCGATGTGCCAGTACCTGTCTTTCGAGCAGATGAATCGATTCATCAACCAGCGAAGGAATGCTATGAACGTTTCAAGATTGCCGACGAAGCAGGAGCGATACGCGGCACGCATCGAGGCATGCGCTACCGCGCTCGATCCAGCGATAGCATCGTGCGCCAGCTCCTACGGCACATGGATACTCATCGCGGCTCTCACCCAGTCGTACGAGGATGTTCTGCACCACCTGTATCTGACAGACCGCGCGCAGGCGCAGGCATTGCTGCACAAGGTGCGGCAGATCATGGAGGCCCGATGAGTCAAATGAAGTATCGGCAGCCTGGATATCTCCACTGCAGGTCGAGAGCCGTAAGGGCCATGCAGGCTATGCAAGATTATGGAATGGAGAAGCCGTTGCATGGGAGGGATCACTACTTCGTGATCTTCACCATGGGGCTCGATATGTGCGCTAGATGCCGCAAGCCGCGCAGCGAACACCCGAGGGCGAAATGATCGCGCTCGCCTTTTTCGTACACTTCACGCCGCCCTGCGCGCCTCACGGCTCGTACGTCTATGCCGCAGGCCCGTCGAACAACTACCTGCAACAGCACTGCAGGCTGATCAGGCGGGATACGAATCTGTACTGGTGCCCGGCGCCGAAGGTGAAGCGATGAGTGAGTTAGTCCCTGCAGATCAGCGGCTCAAGGCGATTCGAGAACGCGTCAAAGAGTCGCGCGGCGTGTTCTATGTTGGCGCTGCCCGGTTAGATCATCGGGAAGAACAGACGGCCAAAGAGGATCGGCAGTGGTTACTGGAGTATGCCGACAAACTGATGGAGTACGCCGAACACAAACTCGGTTGCTCAACACTGAACACGCACCATTGTTCGTGTGGCCTCGTACAGTTGCTGCCGGATCGGAGAGTTTCATGACCTCAAACCTCCAAAGTGACCCGAATATCTGCGGCGAGGACGGGCCGATTACGGCCGAGCAATGCGCGCTGTGGCTGGACGCAAAGTATCGACGACACGGCGAGCTTGAAGACCGCGCGGCGGCGATGTGGCTGCGTAAGCTATCGGCGCGATCCGTTCCCGAGACGACTTGTTCTCTTCCGCATGATCACTTCGGCGCATGCGAGACACCCGCGAAGCCTTCGATGATCAAGTTGCTCGACCAAGTACGCGAGCGCTATCGCGAAGTTAACCCCGGCCAGTGTCGAATACTCAGCAACGACGATTGCCGGTGCTTTTTGTGCCTTACCGATTCAGCGATGGTCCTCGCGAGCCAAGCCGAACGAGGCGCAGTGAAAACAACACCGAATACATCAACAGGAGAATGACGATGGGTATTGCGCGCCTGCCTTCTTCCTGCGTGATGGCGCCGCTATTCATGTCGCGACGCTTATGAGCGCGAGATGGATCGTTGGTAGCCTGCTGTGAGCGAGTCCTGAAATGCTAAATGCTTTGTATTTCGCAATCGGTTGCGTGCTGCTCGCCATTGGCATGGTCATCGCTACGCTCGTTATGACGATACGCGAGATTCGCCGTCTGCGGCGCGCTCTCAGATCAGGCGATACATCCACACCGGAGCGAACATGAACGCATTGCCCGCGCAGATCACAATTGGCCAGAAGTATGGCCCGGCGATGGAGATCACCGAACAGGCTCAGGCAACGGAATACTTCGAGCGCTGTGTTGAACACTGCATGAACTTCGGAAAGTCGCGGGACGAAGCCGAGGCCATCGAGCGCGCGAACCTCGGTTACTACGCCGGCTATTACAACAACGAAACACGCATGCGCGTGGAGCGACTGTTCTCATGCGCGCATCCGATCTTCGGGAGCATCGCGGACAAAGGCATCCCGACGCCGGAGGAAGCCTTCGAAGCCGGACGCAAACTCGCGGCATCACAGGACAATGGACCTTCGGAGCCGAAATGAATCTCACGGGCAGGCTATTCGATATAGGCACGCTTGAAGACGAGAAGGTCGGTTTCTCAATGCGCCTTGGTACTAGCCGCATCATCACCGTGACCGGCCTTGAGCGCGACGAGGTGAAGGCACTGGCGCCGCTATTCGGTAAGTCGGTCACTCTCGTCATCGGGTCACCTCTCAGCGCATCACCGGAGGGCAAATGAAAAAGCGCAAGCGTAAGTGTCGTGACTGCAATGGTGTAGGCAAGGTGTCTCTCGCCTCTCGGACGCATGCTGTCATGCCGATGGTCACTTGCCCTCGCTGTGATGGCAGCGGCAAAGAAGGCGGAAGTCTTCCGAGCCACATATCGCCGGATCGTCTCGCTGACGGCCGGGACTCGCTGTAACCGTGCCTCCGAAGCTATGAACGCGCAACTCGTCTTCCCCCCTGTCTTGGATGCCTGCTGCGGGCCTCGCATGATGTGGTTCGACAGCCAGGATCGCCGCGCCTTGTTCATCGACAAGCGACAGGAGACTCATCCGATGGCCGGTGTCAACGATCCAGGCCGTGCTCCGATAGTCGTAGCGCCAGATATCGTCGCTGACTTTCGCTCGATGCCGTTTCCTGACGAATCGTTCTACCTGGTGGTGTTCGATCCGCCTCACATCAAGGCCTCGCGCGCAGGCAAGCGCGGCCGCTTCAAGAAGATCTACGGAGTGCTCCCGCACGATTGGCGGGAAATGCTTAGCGCTGGCTTCGCGGAGTGCTTCCGCGTGCTGAGGCCTCACGGGATGCTCATCTTCAAATGGTCGGAGCACTGCTACCCACTGAATGACGTGCTGGCGTTGACGCCGCACAAGCCGCTATTCGGGCATCGCACGACGCGCTCGACGCACTGGTACACCTTCATGAAGGGTTCCGCTCACCCCACGACAGAGAAGCCATGATCAATCCAATGCTGTGTTACGTGCCCGAGATGCATCTCGAAGGCTTCTGGCGCGTGAAGTTCGCTGACGTCTGCCTACTGATGCCGGATGCGGAATTCAT